>Ga0137409_10009052_pt1 | contig 10153 bp, 5 predicted proteins | sample CZODoug1_16funga_FD_122059 | JGI IMG/M metagenome (GOLD analysis project Ga0137409, IMG submission 122059) | Vadose zone soil fungal communities from Angelo Coast Range Reserve, California, USA - CZODoug1_16fungal (Hybrid Assembly) | ecosystem: Environmental > Terrestrial > Soil > Vadose zone...
GAGGCCGTCGAGCTCCGGCTTCAAGACTATCTGGCAGTTGCGCCGGCTGTTCGCTCGGCGGGCGAGCACGCAGTCGAGCATGCCGTCCTCATGGGCGTCGCGCGGGGGCAGCTTGTCGAGCCACGCGGGGTCGATGTAGACGTGGCAGGTGGCGCATGAGCACGCGCCGCCGCACTCCGCGACGATGCCCGCGACGTCGTTGTCGACGGCCGCCTCCATGGCGGTCGTACCGGTCGGGACCTCGACGGTTTTCGCCTGGCCGTCGGGCTGGATGTACGTCACCTTGGGCATGACCTACACGAGGCTCCGTCGGAGCCCGTTGAGATATCCTTATGCACTTGAATTGCCTGAAGCTTCGGCCGGGCGGCTATAATAACCGGCCAGTTGATCCCCTGGGCGTGTTTCGAATCGCCGATCGCAACCCCGAGCAACCGGCAACCCCGTAGAGTTTACCCGCCGCGCGGCGCGCCCGAATCGCGACGCAGGGTAAGGATGAGCAGCACCATGAAATCGCAGTCAGTCGTGATCCGCTTCGCCGGCGACTCGGGCGACGGCGTCCAGTTGATGGGAACCCAGTTCGTGGCGGCCACCGCGCTTGCCGGCAACGATTTCGCGACGTTCCCCGATTTCCCCGCGGAGATCCGCGCCCCGGCCGGCACCACGTTCGGCGTGTCGGCGTATCAGATTCATCTTGGCGCGCGCCCCATCACGACTGCCGGCGACGCGCCCCAGGTGCTCGTGGCGTTCAATCCGGCCGCGCTCAAGGTCAACTTGCCGCTCGTCGCGGACGGCGCGCTGATCGTGCTCAACATCGACTCGTTCACGAGCCGCGGGCTCTCGAAGGCGGGCTACGAGAAGGATCCCCGACAGAGCGGGGTGCTCGACGGCTACCAGGTCGTCGAGGTGGACATGACGAAGCACACGCTCGAGGCCACGCAGCAGTTCGGCTTGAGCAAGAGCGACGCGGGGCGCTGCAAGAACTTCTGGTCCCTCGGCCTCGTGCAATGGATGTTCAACCACGACATCGCGCCGATCGAGGACTGGATCACGAAGCGCTTCGCGAAGGACGCCACGATCCGCGACGCGAACCTCGCGGCGCTGCGCGCGGGGCATGCGTACGGCGAGACCGCGGAGCTCGCGGCCGCGGTTCCGCACGTGCCCGCGATCGAGGCGCAGTTCCCACCCGGCGAGTACCGCGGCGTGCGCGGCGGCGAAGCGCTTTCGCTCGGCCTCGCGGCCGCGGCGGAGCTGGCCGATCGCAAGATGATCTTCTGCTCCTATCCGATCACGCCGGCCTCGCCGCTGCTGCACACGCTTGCGCGCTACGGGAACCTCGGCGTGGGTGTGTTCCAGGCCGAGGACGAGATCGCGGCCGTGTGCGCCGCGATCGGCGCGTCTTATGGCGGCGCGATCGGCGTGACGTCGAGCTCGGGCCCGGGTATCGCGCTGAAAACGGAGGCCATCGGCCTCGCGATCAACGCCGAGCTGCCGATCGTGATCGTCAACTCGCAACGCGGCGGACCGTCCACGGGTTTGCCCACGAAGACGGAGCAGTCGGACCTCTATCAGGCCGTCTACGGGCGCAACGCGGACGCGCCGATACCCGTGATCGCGGCGCGTAGCCCGAGCGACTGCTTCGAGGTCGCCATCGAGGCCGTGCGGATCGCGCTGCGCCACATGACGCCCGTCATGCTGCTCACGGACGGCTATCTCGCGAACGCGGCCGAGCCGTGGCTGATCCCGAACGTCGACGAGATCCCGCGCATCACGACGAACGCCCCGGGGCCGCGCGACGTCGGTCAGGACATCGGCACCGTGATCTTCAACCGCGATCCCGAGTCGCTGGGCCGGCCGTGGGTCTCCCCGGGTACGCCGAACCTCATGCACCGGATCGGCGGCCTCGAGAAGGACATCAAGACCGGCAACATCTCCTACGACGCGCAGAACCACCAGGCGATGACGAACCTGCGCGCCGACAAGGTCGCGGCCGTCGCGAAGTTCATTCCGCCCCAGGCGGTCGAGCAAGGCCCCGAGAAGGGCGCGCTCGCCGTCGTGGGCTGGGGCTCTACCTACGGAGCGATCTACCAGGCCGTGCGTGCGATCCCGGCGCACGAGCGCGTGAGTCACATTCATATCCGCCACCTGAGCCCGTTCCCGGAGAACCTCGGAGACCTCTTGCGCGGCTTCGACCGGATCCTGGTTCCCGAGATGAACATGGGGCAGCTCGCGACGCTGCTGCGCGACAAGCTCGGCGTGGAGACCGTGCAGCTGAACAAGGTCACAGGCCAGCCGTTCCTGATCGCCGAAGTCGTGCAGAAGATCCGGAGCCTGCTGGCGCCGGCGGCGGCCGTGCGCAAGGCCACACCGAAAGCCGTGCGAGGAGAACGAGCATGAGCGCCCAACCCGCTGCGAAGGATTTCGCGTCTTCCCAAGAGGTTCGCTGGTGCCCGGGCTGCGGCGACTACGCCGTCCTGAGCGCGATCCAGAAGTCGATGCCGGACCTCGGCATTCCCAGGGAGAACATCGTGTTCATCTCGGGCATCGGCTGCTCCAGCCGGTTCCCGTACTACATGAACACCTACGGCTTCCACACGATCCACGGCCGGGCGCCGGCCCTGGCCACCGGGCTCAAGGTGGCGCGGCCGGACCTCAAGATCTTCGTCGTGACCGGCGACGGGGACGGCCTGTCGATCGGCGGCAACCACATGCTCCACGTGCTGCGCCGCAACGTGGACGTCACCGTGCTGCTCTTCAACAACCGGATCTACGGCCTCACCAAGGGCCAGTACTCCCCGACCAGCGAGCTGGGGAAGGTGACCAAGTCCACGCCGCTCGGCTCGGCCGACCGCCCGGTCAACCCGCTGGCGTTCGCCCTCGGCTGCGGCGCCACGTTCGTGGGCCGCACGGTCGATCGCAACATCCCGCACATGGACGAGATGCTCAAGCGCGCCGCTGCGCATCGCGGCACCGCGTTCCTGGAGATCCTGCAGAACTGCAACGTGTACAACGACCTCGCCTGGAACGTCCTCTACGACAAGGAGTCGAAGCTCCTGCACGAGCTGCGGCTCCAGCACGGCAAGCCGCTGCTGTTCGGGCCGGCCGACGCCCGCAAGGCCGTCATCATGCAGGGCGTGACGCCGAAGGTGGTGGACGCCAGCGGCGTGGCCGAGAACGCCCTGTGGATCCACGACGAGAAGAACATCAACGCGGCCAAGCTGCTGGCCGACCTCTTCGCGCCCGACTTCCCGGTACCCATCGGGGTCCTGGAAGCCATCGAGGCGCCCATCTACGAGGACGTGGTGATCGAGCAGGAGAAGCGCGCGCTGTCCGAGCGCGGGCCCGGCGACATCGCCAAGCTCCTGACGTCCGGGGATACCTGGAAGATCTAATTCGGAGGGGGGCTTTGCATCCTCGGAAGGGGGCTTCGCCCCCCTTCCGCTGCCTCCCCGTCCTCCCGCGCGATGCCTATCTGATCTCGCTGAGTTGATCTAGCCCGCCCTCGGAATCCGCGGCCCTTTTTGCGCAGGGCCAAGCTCGCCGGCAAGTGAGGGGATTGGGGGGCGGCGCGGTACACTCTCTACCTGCCATGGCGGTGAGTCTGCAGTTCGTCGATGAGCTCCGGGGGATCGTCGGGAAGGACGCGGTCGTCGTCTCCGTCGAGGGGCGGATGACGTACGAGTGCGACATGCACACGTTCTACAAGGGCGCGCCGGACGTCGTCGTGCTTCCCACGCGCACCGAGCAGGTGCAGGCCATCGTGCAGGCGTGCCGCCGCGAGAAGGTGCCGATTGTGCCGCGCGGCTCGGGGACCGGGCTCATCGGCGGCGCCATGGCCCCGCACGGCGGCGTGATGGTCTCGATGACGCGCATGGCGTCCATCCTCGAGATCGACTACGGCAACCGCACTGCGACCGTGCAGCCGGGGCTCATCAATCTCTGGCTGACCCGCGCGGTGCGCGAGCGCGGCTGGTTCTTCGCGCCCGATCCCTCCAGCCAGATGGTCTCGTCCATCGGCGGCAATGTCTCCACCAACGCCGGCGGGCCGCACTGCCTGAAGTACGGCATCACGACCAACCACGTGCTTGGGCTCGAGCTGGTCACCGGCCGGGGCGACGTGGTGCGGCTCGGGGGCAAGACGGTGGATCGCCCGGGCTATGACCTCACCGGTATCGCCGTCGGCTCGGAGGGCACGTTCGCGCTGGTGACGGCGATCACCGTGCGGCTCACCCACGCGCCCGAAGCGGTGAAGACGGTGCTGGCCGCGTTCCCCTCGGTGGTGGACGCCTCCCGCGTCGTGTCGGCGGCGATCGCGGCGGGGATGACGCCGGCCGCGATGGAGATGCTCGACGAGGCGATCATCCGCGCGATCAACGCCGGCACCGGCGCCGGCTATCCCGAGGGCGCGGGCGCCGTGCTGCTGATCGAGCTGGATGGGCCGCGCGCCGAGGTCGAGGCGCAGGGCGAGCGCGCGGCGGCGATCTGCCGCGAGCACGGCGCGCTGTCGGTGAGCGTGGCGCGTGACGAGATCGAGCGCGCGCTCCTGTGGAAGGGCCGCAAAGAGGCGGCCGGCGCGGTGGGACGCCTGACGGCGTCGTACCTGCTGCAGGACGCCGTGGTGCCGCGCAGCAAGCTGCCGCAGATCATGCGCGAGATGGTGGCCATCGGCGAGCGCTACGGGCTGCTCATCGCCAACGTCTTCCACGCCGGCGACGGCAACCTGCACCCGATGATCTGCTACGACGACACGCGGCCGGAGGAGCTCGAGAAGGCCAAGGAGGCCAACGAGGAGCTGCTGCGCGCGTGCATCGCGCTGGGCGGCAGCGTGACGGGCGAGCACGGCATGGGCCTGGACAAGGCCAAGAACCTTCCGATGCAGTACGCCGACGCCGATCTGAACTTCATGTTCCGCATCCGCTCGGTGTTCGATCCCGAGCGGCTCATGAATCCGGGCAAGCTGCTGCCGACGCACCCGGCGTGCGGCGAGGGCTTCCGCCCGCAGCGCCCGCGGCTGCCGGAAGGCGCCTGGGTGTGAGCGTGACGACGCGCGGTCTCGGCGGCGCGCTGGCCTCCATCGCCGGCGACGGCGCCACCGACGATCCCACCGCGCTCGCGGCCGCCGCGGTGGACGGCCGCCCGCCGCGCTGGCTGGTGCGCCCGCCCACGCTGGATGCGGCGGCGCGCGTGGTGGCGCTGGCCCACGACGAGGGGCTCGCCGTCGTGCCGCGCGGCGCGGGCAGCGCGCTCACGCTCGGCGCGGTCCCCGCGCGCGTCGACGTCGTGCTCGACCTCGCCCGCCTCGACGCGATCGTGGAGTACAACGCCGACGACCTCACGGTGACCGTCCAGGCCGGCTGCACCGCGGGCGCGCTCGCCGCCGCGCTGGCCGATCACCGCCAGACGCTGCCGCTCGATCCGCCCGGCTGGAACGCGCGCACGCTCGGCGGCATCGCCGCCACCGCCGCGAGCGGCCCGCTGCGCGCGCGCTACGGCACCATGCGCGACCTGCTGCTCGGCGTGCGCTTCATCCAGGCCGACGGCGTGGTGACGTGGGGCGGCGCCAAGGTGGTGAAGTCGGTGACCGGCTACGACATCCCGAAGCTGCTGGTGGGCTCGCTCGGCACGCTCGGCGTCCTCGCTGAGCTGACGCTGCGTCTGCACCCGCTGCCCGAGGCCGAGGCCACGTGCCTCCTGGAGTTCCGTGACGCCGAGGCCGCGCCGGACGTCGTCGCGCGGCTGGTGGACTCCACGGTGCAGCCGCACCGGCTGGAGCTGCTCGACGCCGCCGCGCTCGGCGCGTGCGGCCTGCCACCGGCGGCGGCCGGCCTCGTGGTCTCGATCGGCAGCGTGGCGGGCGCCGTGCGCGCCCAGCAGTCGATCGTCGCCGCCGAGGGGGCGCGCGTGCGTGCGCGCGTGGAGACCATGGGCCCCGGATTCTGGCGCACCTACGACCGGGTGCTGGCGACGGGTGGTCCGACGGCGCTGCGGATCGCCACGCTGGCCACGCGCCTGGGGCCGACGCTCGACGAGACACGCGCCGCGCTGGGCGCCGACGCCGTCATCACCGCCGACCAGAGAGAATTGACCCGCTACCAGCCTGAATTGCATCTGAACGTAATCACGCAAATCTGCCGCGACATTGCGCCCGCCGCGGTCCTGTTCGGCAATGACACTTACAGCCAGGAGGCCGCGCCGCGATTGGCGCATCGATTGGGAGGCGCGGCCGCCGGAGATTGTCTCGAATTGATGACTGAGGGCGCCGCGATCAGAGTCAAGCGCAGCGTCTATGGCGGCAAGGCCATAGCCACGATTGAGCTGAAGCGCTCGCCCGCGGTCGTATGGCTGCGCGCCCGCGCGTTCGAGCCAGCGCCCACGACCTCGGCGTCAGTGACTACGGTCAGACGGACCCGTTACGATCTTCAAGCCGATGACCGCACACAGATCATTGAACGCAAATCCGAGGCGACCGGCGCGGCGCGATTGGAAGACGCGCGCGTGATCATTTCGGGAGGCCGCGGTCTCGGCGGCCCCGAACCGTTCAAGGATTTGCAGGAACTCGCGGCGATGTTGGGCGGCCAGACCGCCGCGTCGCGCGCCGCCTGCGATTCAGGATGGTGTCCACCGTCGTGGCAGGTCGGCCAGACGGGCAAGAAGGTCGCGCCCGGTTTGTACATCGCCGTGGCGATTCGCGGCGCGAGCCAGCATATGGCGGGCATTTCCGACGCCAAGAACATCGCCGCGATCAATATTGACGCCGACGCGCCGATCTTCAAAAACTGCCGCTTCGGCATCGTCGAAGACTACAGAAAAGTCATTCCTCTGCTGAAAGAGAAACTCGCGGCTTTGCAGAAATAGAGTTTGCATAGCAATAAAAAAAAGAATTTCAGCCACGAATGAACACGAATATTCACGAATGGCGGCATGGATAAAGGAGAATGAACGGATCATAAATCAAGAAAAGGATTCGTGTTCATTCGTGTTCATTCGTGGCTGAAACCCTCTTGGAATCTATAGGAAAATAGGGTTTGGAGTTCCGCCTTCAGGCGGTCATTGATGATTCAGCAAATCGAAGCCACACGCCCCGTGCTCTGGAACATCACCAACGTTTGGGTGATGTACGCGATGTTTGTCGTCTCGGTCATTGTCGCCGGATACGGCGTCTACCGGCGCGTCGCGGTGTGGCGTCGCGGGCTGCCGGCGAACCGTTTTGATCGCCCGGCGGAGCGGCTGAAGACGCTGCTCAAACACGCGCTGGGGCAGCGGCGCACGATCCGCGAAAAATACGCGGGCTTCTTTCATACGTTCATTTACACGGGATTCATCATTCTGACCGCCGCGACGACGGTCGTCATGCTCGATTACGATTTCGGTTTCTCGGTCATGCGCGGCGCGTTCTATCTCTATTTTCAGTCTTTCGTCGTCGATGTTTTCGGCGCGTTGGTATTGATCGGCGTCGGAATCGCCGCCGCGCGCCGGCTTGTCATAAGGCCGGCGAAGTTGGTTTATACCGGCGAATCGCCATTGATACTGGCCGCGATATTTCTGATCGCGCTGACCGGCTTTCTGATTGAAGGCTGGCGGATCGCGGCGACGAACGATCCCTGGGGCGCATGGTCGCCGTTCGGCTACCTGGTCGCGCGGGCCTCGCAATCGCTGATGAGCGCAGGCGCGATGAAGACGGCGCATCTGGCCGCGTGGTGGGTACATGCCGTTCTGGTCTTCGGCTTCATCGCGTGGGCCCCGTATACGAAGATGATTCACGCGCTGACCGGGCCGCTCAACATTTACGCCGCGCGACTTGCGCCGAGCGGCGCATCGCTCAAGCTCCTGGATTTCGACAAGCTGGCGGAGACGGGCGAGCCGATGGGCGTCAAGACGTTGGCCGGATTCACGTGGAAAGACCTGCTCGATCTCGACGCCTGCACCGAATGCGGCCGCTGCGTCTCGGTTTGCCCGGCGAACGCCGCCGGCAAATCGCTCTCGCCGCGCGACCTCATTATTGATCTGCGAAATTTCGCTCGCGGCGACGGGGCTTCCGCCTTCGCCGCGCCGATCATCAACACGGTTCCCGCCGCGGCGCCCGAACGCCTGTGGCAATGCACGACGTGCGGAGCCTGCATGGAAGCCTGCCCGGTCTTCATCGAGCAGGCGCCGAAGATCGTCGATTTGCGCCGCTATCTGGTGATGGAGGAATCGGATTTCCCCGACACGATGCAGGAGGCGATCACGTCGCTGGAATCGCGCGGCCATCCGTTCCGAGGGACGCAAAGCTCGCGCCTGGATTGGGCCGGCGGGTTGAACGTCAAGACCATCGCTGAAGCTCGCGACGCCGAAGTTTTGCTGTGGGTCGGTTGCGGCGGGGCCTTGATCGAACGCAATCAAAAAGTCGTTCGCGCGACCGCTCAATTGCTCGAAAAGGCCGGCGTCAAATTCGCCGTCCTGGGACGCGAGGAAAAATGCACTGGCGACCCGGCGCGCCGCATCGGCAATGAATTCCTCTTCGAGACGATGGCGAAAGATAACGTCGAAACGCTCAACGGCTACGGCGTGAAGAAGATCGTCACTTCGTGTCCGCATTGCTTCAACACGCTGCGCAACGAGTATCCGCAATTCGGGGGCGATTACGAGGTCTATCACCACAGCGAGTTTCTGTCGAAGTTGGTTGACGAGGGCAGGATCAAACCGACGGCTCAAGGCGACGTGACCGTCACCTTCCACGATCCCTGTTATCTGGGGCGTCACAACGGCGTCTTTGACGCGCCGCGCCAACTCGTCCGGATTTCGTCGCGTTCGACCGTCGAGATGAAGCAGAGCCGTGAACAGGGATTCTGTTGCGGCGGCGGCGGCGGAATGAGCTTTGTTGAAGAGCCGAAGGACAAGCGCGTCAATCAGGAGCGCGCGCGACAGGCGCTGGAAACAGGCGCGGATGTCGTGGCCGTCGGTTGCCCGTTCTGCATGACGATGATGGAAGACGGCGTCAACGCGCGCAAAGGCGGCCGAGATGTGCGAGTGATGGATGTGGCCGAGCTTTTATGGCAGTCAGCGAAGGTAGCCGACTAACATAATGGCGACAGCCTTTGGAGTGCGGCGGTTCGGCGCCGCTTTAGTAGTCAACTTTGATTCTGTTGCGATGATCGGAAAGGAAGCCCGCTGCGCTACCTGTCCCGGAAGTCTGCAGAAGCCGAGATGACTACCAAAGCGGTACCAAGCTCCCGCACTCCAAAGGCTCCGCCAAGCGATTTATACAAATGCTTCAATTATTGGCAATAAAAGGAGAGGTATGGATTTAAGTCTCACACCAGAACAACGGCAATTCCGCGACGAGTTGCGCGGGTGGCTTCAATCCAACGCGCCGTCGCCCTGGTCGGGGAGCACGGCTGAAGAAGAGAAGGGCCCGTACTTCGAGTACCTGCGCAACTGGCAGCGCAAAGCCGGCGACGGCGGTTGGGCCGCGATCTCGTGGCCGAAGGAGTACGGCGGGCGCGACGCGAAGCTGATCGAGATGGCGATCCTGCAGGAGGAATGGGCGCGCGCCGAGGCTCCGCCGCTGATCAACTCGCTCGGCCTCTACTTGATCGGGCCGACGATCATCGCCGTCGGGACCGAAGAACAGAAGTCGCGCTTTTTGCCGAAGGTCGTCTCCGCCGAAGAGATCTGGTGCCAGGGGTTCTCCGAGCCGAACGCCGGCTCGGATGTGGCGTCGCTTGCGACCAAGGCCACGCTCGACGGCGATCACTTCGTGATCAACGGCCAGAAGATATGGACCAGCCTCGCTCACGTCGCCGATTGGTGTTTGTTGCTCACTCGCACCGATCCGGAAGCGCCAAAGCACAAAGGGATTACCGCGCTGTTGGTCGACATGCATAGTCCAGGCGTAACCGTGCGCCCGCTCAGGCAGATGACCGGCGACGCCAGCTTCAACGAGGTCTTCTTCGACAATGTTCGTGTGCCCATGACGAATGTTCTCGGCGAAGTCAACAAAGGCTGGCAAACGGCGATCACCACGCTGATGAACGAGCGCGCGAACCTCGGCGTGGGCACATACGTCATATTCAAACGCAACCTGGACGAATTGATCGAGCGGGTCCGCCAAACGAAGCGCGGCCAGAATCCCCTCTACCGTCAAAAACTCGCGCAGGCTTATGTCGAATTGGAG
>Ga0137409_10009054_pt1 | contig 10152 bp, 10 predicted proteins | sample CZODoug1_16funga_FD_122059 | JGI IMG/M metagenome (GOLD analysis project Ga0137409, IMG submission 122059) | Vadose zone soil fungal communities from Angelo Coast Range Reserve, California, USA - CZODoug1_16fungal (Hybrid Assembly) | ecosystem: Environmental > Terrestrial > Soil > Vadose zone...
TGCTCACGAACGACATGCACAAGCTGCGCGACCGGGTGGCGCGGCAGCGGCAGCTGCTCGTCGACGCGCGCGAAACCCTGGGGCGGCGGCGGCGCGAGCGCACCGACGAGCTGGACCGCTATCAGACGCTGGAGCGCGAGCGCCAGAGCAACCTCAAGGCGACCCGCCGCAGCACCCGCCAGGCGGAGCAGCGCTTGTCGCGCCTCGAGCGCGACGAGCGCGGCCTCAACGACCGCATCGAAGCCCTGGAGCGGGCGCGCCGTGAGGCGGAAGCGCGCGGCGCCGCCGCCGGTCCCGGCACGATCACGACAGCCGACCTGGGGGGACTCGACTGGCCGGTCGAAGGCGGGGGCCTCGTCATCTATCCGTTCGGCACGACGACCGGGCCGAACAACACGCGCATTCCGCGCCACGGCATCGGCATCAAGGCGCCCGTCGGGTCGGCCGTGCGCGTAGTCGCACCGGGAACCGTGAGCCTCGCAGGCCCCCTGGGCCTCTACCTCACGTCGGTCCTGGTCGATCACGGCGGCGGCTACTACACGTTTTACGCCTACCTGAACGACGCGACGGTGCGGAAAGGGGACCGGGTCGCTCGGGGACAAGTGATCGGCCATGTGGGCGGCGAGTCGAGCGACGAGGGACCCCACCTTCACTTCGAGATCCGCGGGCAGGGCGGCATCGCGCTCGATCCCGCGAACTGGCTGCGCCGCCCCTCAGCACGGCCCAGACGGTGACGGGGTCGAGGCTCGGCGCGATCGCGGCCGGCATCGCGCTCGCGGCCTGCGCGTCCGACCCCCGCACGCTCACCGTTGCCGGCACCGTGGAGATCCGCGAGCTGCGGCTCGCCCCGCTGGCCGCGGGGCGCGTGGTGCGGCTGCTCAAGGACGAAGGCGACACCGTGCGCCGCGGCGATACGGTGGCCGTGCTCGAGCAGCCGGGCCTCCAAGCCCTCATCGACCAACAGCGCGCCCGAGCCGAGGCCGCCACGGCGCGAACCGCCGAAGTCCAGGCGGCCGAGGCCGACAGCCAGCGCGCCGCCAGAGACCTGGCGCGCGCCCGGCCGCTGCGCGAGAGCGGGGTGCTCGCGCCGCAGCAGTTCGAGGCGCTGCAAAGCGCGGCCGCCGCGGCCGCGGCGCGGCTCCAGGCAGTGCGGGGCGCCGTCCGCGAATCCCAAGCGGCCCGCGCAGGCCTCGCCGCGATCGAGGCGATCCGCGACCAGCTCACCCTCGTCGCTCCCGATGACGGGATCGTGCTGACCCGCTACGTCGAGCGGGGCGAGGCGGTGACGGCCGGGATGCCGGTGGTCTCGATCGGTCTCGTGACCCGGCCGTGGATCCGTGCGTACATCGGAGAGCGGTTCCTCGCGCGTGTCGCCGTGGGCCAGGCGGTGGCCGTGCGCACCGACGCATTCCCCGATTCGGCCTTCAGCGGGCGCATCGTCGAGATTTCGCCACACGCTGAGTTCACTCCGCGCGCCGCGCTCACCGAGCGCGAACGCGCCGATCTCGTCTTCGCCATCAAGGTGCGGGTCGACGACCCGCGGGGCCGGCTCAAGGCCGGCCTCCCCGTCGATCTCGCGATCGCCCTCCTGCCGTGACGGGGTTCGCGGTCGAGACCCGCGGCCTCACGCGGCGCTTCGGCCCGATCACCGCGGTTCGCGACCTCACCCTCCAGATCGCCACGGGCGAGGTGTTCGGCTTGCTGGGCCCGAACGGCTCTGGGAAAACGACCACGATCCGGATGCTGTGCGGGCTGCTCGCCCCCTCGACGGGAACGGCGGCGGTGTGCGGGATCGAGGTCACCGAGGCCCCCGACCGCATCAAAGAGCGAATCGGGTACATGTCGCAGAAGTTCGGCCTGTACGAAGACCTGACGGTCGCCGAGAACATGGACTTCTACGGCGGGATCTACGGGCTGGCGGACGCGGGGGGTGGCCGCAGCGGCCGCATCGCCGAGGTGGTGGCCTTCCTGGGCCTCGAGCGCCGCCTGCCGCAGCTGGCGGGAACCCTCTCCGGAGGCTGGAAGCAACGGCTCGCACTCGCGTGCGCGCTGATGCACCAGCCCGCACTCCTCTTCCTGGACGAGCCGACGGCGGGCGTCGACCCCGCGGCGCGCCGCAGCTTCTGGCACACGATTCACACGCTGGCGCGCGCGGGAACGACGGTCATCGTCACCACGCATTACATGGACGAGGCGGGGCAGTGCGGCCGAGTCGCGATGATGAGCCAGGGACACCTCATCGCCCTCGGCACGCCCGCCGAGGTGGCTGCGCAGGTCGGCGGGCAAAGCCTGGAGGACGCGTTCGTCATCCTGCAAGAGCGGGATGAGTTGGAGACGGGCGAGGACCGGTCGTGAAGCGCTTCTGGCCGATGTTCCGCAAGGAGTTCATCCAGATGCGCCGCGACCGGCTCACCCTGGGGATCATGGTGGGCATCCCGGTGATCCAGTTGCTCATGTTCGGCTTCGCGATCCAGACGGACGTGCGCCACATCCCCACGGTCGTGCTCGACGAGTCCCGCACGCCGGCGAGCCGCGACATCATCCACGCCTTCGAGAACACCGGGAGCTTCCGCATCGTCGGGCACGTGGACGAGCGGCGCGCCCTCGACGCGGCGATCGCGCGGGGCGAGGCGCAGGCGGGGATCGTCATTCCGGCTGACTACCCGCGCGCACTGGCGCGCGGGACGACCGCCACGGTCCAGGTGATCGTGGACGCCTCGGATCCGCTCTCGTCCACGGCCGCCCTCGGCGCAGCCGCCGGCGTGGCGCAGGTGCGGAACCTGGCGATTCTCTCGGCAGCGGCCGGACGGCCGCAGTTGCCGCTCGAGGCGCGCGTCCGGCCGCGCTACAATCCCGGGCTGCGCAGCCCCAACTACATCGTGCCGGGGCTCGTGGGGGTGATCCTGACGATCACGATGGTCCTCGTCACGGCGATGGCGATCGTGCGCGAGCGCGAGCGCGGCACGCTCGAGCAGCTCATCGTCACGCCCATTACCAAGACCGAGCTGATGCTGGGAAAGATCGCGCCGTACGTAGGCGTTGGAATGGTGCAGATGACGGCGGTGCTCGTGCTGGGCCGGTTCGTCTTCGACGTGCCGCTGACGGGCAACGTGCTGCTGCTCTACGGCGTCGCGCTCGTGTTCGTTGTCGCGAGCTTGTCGCTCGGCCTGTTCGTCTCGACCCTGGTGCACACGCAGCAGCAAGCGATGCAGCTGAGCTTCTTTTTCGTCCTCCCCAACATCCTGCTCTCGGGGTTCATGTTCCCCCGCCAGGCGATGCCGCTCGTGTTCCAGTGGCTCGGCGCGCTCCTGCCGCTGACCCACTTCCTGAAGGTGCTGCGGGGCATCCTGCTGAAAGGCGTCGGGGTGACCGAGCTATGGCAGGAGATGGTGCTGCTCGTTCTTTTCGCGGTCGGGCTGATCGCGCTCGCGGTGCGGCGCTTCCAAAAAACGTTGGATTGAGCTACGGGGTCGAACCCGCCACGGCGATGCGCTCGGGCGCACCCTTGGCGCGCTGCAGCGCGTTTTCCACGAGGGTGAACAGATCCTCCGGGCGCAACGCCTCGGAGTGCGGGTAGGCGACGACACCCGCGGAGATCGAGGGCGCCTTCCCTGGTCCCAGGTCAGCGAACGTGTGCCGCGCGAACACCTGACGCAGCCGCTCGACGAAATGACGGCCGCCGGGTCCGTCGGTTTCGGGCAGGATACACGCGAACTCGTCGCCGCCGTAGCGCGCCACGAAGTCCGGGGCGCGAATCTCCCGCTGCAGGATGGCGCCCACCTCGCCGAGCACTCGGTCGCCCGCGGGCTGTCCCAGCCGCTCGTTGATCTCGCGCAAACGGTCGATGTCCACCAGCACCAGGGCGAAATGGAGGGAGTAGCGGCGGGCGCGCTCGAATTCGTCGCGCACGCGGCGATCGAGCGCGTCGAGCGACCCGCAGCCGGTGATCTCGTCGGTGGCGCCGGCGCTGATCTGCCGGCGGTAAATCGCGGACCGGCGTCCCTCGTTCTCGAGTACGCGGGCGGCGGCCTGCGCGATCGTGTTGGCGAACGCTACGTCCTCCGGCCGGAGCTGCGGATCACCCTTTTCGGTGCGGAGAAAGAAGACGCCCGCGGCGCGTCCCTGCACGAACACGGGCAGGGCCACCGCCGACTGCACGTTCACCTCGATCTCCTGCTGCGACCAGCGCTGGCGGATCGCCGCGAACAGCGGGTGTTCGTGCACGTCGTTGATCACCACGGGCCGCTCGGTGCGAATCGCCTCCTGGATTTCCGGGTAGCGCTCGAGGTCGACGCGCAGGTCGCGCACCGCGGGGTTCTCGTACACGGCCACGACGCGCCCCTTGTCTTCCCCCGGCGCGGTCAGCACGAAGGAGCAGTGCGACAACCCGAACGCCTGTCCCACGCGCCGCACCAGTGTCTGGAAGATCTCGTCGGCGCGGAGGGCAGCGGAGACTTCCTGGAAGATGTCGAACAGCAGGTCGCGGGCGCGCAGCGCCTCCTGGGCGTCCCGCAGCTCGCCGCGGACGTAGAGGGTGGCGTCGAGCCGTGCGCGCAGCTCGGGCAGGTGCACCGGCGCGAGCAGAACGTCGCGCGCTCCCGCCAGCAGCGCTTCGGTCGCCGCTTCGGCACCGCCCTCGGTGAGGATGACGAAGACCGGGGCTCCGGCGTAGGCGGGTCGCGTCGCGAGATCGCGGACCTGGTCCGCCAGGCCGGGGCCGCCGGGCTCAGCCGTGTACAGCAAGAGATCGGGTGGGGGCCCCCCGGCCGCCGATTGGGGCGCCTCGGTGACCTGGAAGCCACCACGTACGAGCAGCCGCTCCAACCCTTCGGGGCGAGCGGCGGCGTTTCCGATCAGCAGGATGCGGTGACGGGCGGCGTCAGGCAAGGCGTCTCTCGCGCGCGATGAGCCGCGGCAAGCTATAGTTCTGCCGATGTCAGGGCAAGCACGCGGTCGCGCACGGGAGACGCGGCGCGCACGACTTCGCATGATCGCGAACCAAATCGCGAATCGCGGCTTGCGGGACTGTCGCGTCCTCGCCGCGATCGCCGCGACGCCGCGCGAGTGGTTCCTGCCCCCGGACCTCGGCCGGCGCGCGTACGACGACGCGCCGCTGCCGATCGGCAACGGACAGACGATCTCCCAACCGTACATCGTCGCCCTGATGACGGCGTGCCTCGCTCCCCGCCGCCGCGACCGGATCCTGGAAATCGGAACCGGCTCCGGCTATCAGACCGCGATCCTTGCCCGTCTCGCTGGCACCGTCTATACGGTCGAGCGCCTGCCCGACCTGCTGGTCGAAGCGGAAGAGCGGTTCCGCCGGCTCGGGCTCAGCAACATCCAGACGCGCCTCGGCGACGGCGCGGCCGGGTGGCCCGAGGAGGCGCCATTCGACGGCATCCTCGTGGCGGCCGCCGCCCCGCGCGTGCCCGATCCGCTGCTGGCGCAGCTCGCGCCCGCCCCCCAAGGCCGGCTCGTCATCCCGCTCGGTGACCTCGCGTCCCAAGAGCTGGTCGTATTGCAACGCACTGCGCGTGGCTTCGAGGAGCGCAGCGCCGGGGGCGTACGCTTCGTGCCGCTCATCTCGAGGCTAGGCTTCACAGAGGAGAGCCGCCCGTGATGTTGCTGGGCGCCCACGTGTCCACGGTAGGCGGTGTGGCGGAGGCGCCCGCCCGCGGCGCCGCGATCGGCGCCAACGCCATCCAGGTGTTCACCAAGACGCCGAACCAGTGGCGCGAGCCGGCGCTCGACACCAAGGTGATCGATCGTTTCCGGGCGGAGCTGGGGCGACACGGCATTGGGGCGGTGGTGGCGCACGACAGCTACCTGATCAACCTCGCGTCACCGGACGACGCGCTGCGTGCCAAGAGCATCCGGACGTTCACCGGGGAGTTGACCCGCTGCCGCGCGCTGGGGATTGCGTGGGTGGTGTCGCACCCGGGGAACTACATGGACGAGCGGACCGCCGGACTCGCGCGCAACACGCGGGGGTACGCCGAATGCCTGGCCGCCGTGCCGGGAGAGGTGGGCGTGCTCATCGAGGGGACGGCCGGCGCGGGGACCGCGCTCGGCGCGACGTTCGAGGAACTGCGGGATCTGCGAGACGGGATGCCCGAGGCGGCACGCGCCCGAGTCGGGTTCTGCCTCGACACCGCACATCTGCACGCCGCGGGGTATGACGTGGCCCGAGGAATCGCGGGGGTGTGGCAGGAGTTCGACCGCGTGGTTGGGCTCCAGCTTCTTAAGTGCTTACACCTCAACGACTCCAAGGCCGCCCCGGGGTCGCACCTGGACCGGCACGAGTGGATCGCCGAAGGCACGATTGGCGCGGAGCCGTTCCGGCACATCATGCGCGACCCGCGCCTCGCGAACGTGATTAAGATTATCGAAACGCCGAAGCTGGACGATCCATTGAAGCACGACCGCCGGATGTTGCGCCGGCTGCGCGCGTACGCGCGGGGCAGCACCCGGCCGGCGAGAACCGTATGAAAGGGATCATGCGTCGACTGCAGCGTGGGGCCCTCACCGTCCTCCTGGCGATTCAAGCGCTGGGGGGCGGAGCCGTAACGCTGGCCCACGCGCGGGACGTCGTGACGGCTCCCGCCGCCTTCGAGTCCAAGCACGATGCCCGTTGTCCAGTGCTGCACGATGCGCTGCGTTGCGCGCTGTGCCACTACGCCGGTGCCCAAGTTGTCGTGCAACAGGCGGTGATCGCACCCTCCTCGCGTCCGGCGCGAGCACGCGTGCCGTCGACCCATCGGGTCGTCGTCGTCGCCAGTTCCGTTCACCGCACCGCCCCCGCGCGAGCTCCCCCCGCTCTCCTGTCCTAGGTGACGTAGGACGCGCGCTCCGCATTCCGCGGGGCGCCCCGGCTCCGACGTACGGACAGGAGATGACATCACAATGACTCGCACACTCTACGCGGCGATTGTCGCCGCGACGTGCCTCGCGGCGCCCGCAGCGGCGCAGCAGCCCGTGCAACGGCAACTGGATTCGCTCGCCGCGGAGCTGCGCGCGTTGCGGACGCGCCTCGATTCGCTGCGCATCGAACTGGCGCGTGTCGCGCGTCGGCCTCCTGCGGCGAAGGATACGGTTGCTGCGGGCGACGATCTCGCCGCCTTGCGCGCGGCGGCCGCTGCGGCGGTGGGCCGCGATACGATCCAGACGGCCGACACCACGGCGTCCCGCAGATTTGTCGGCCGGGAACGCAACCAGGCGCAGCTCAACCCCGAGATCAGCGTGACCGGAGACATCCGGGCGTATGCCACGTCGAAGGGCGTCCAACGCGACAACTTCGACGCGCGAGAGTTCGAGATTGGATTCCAGTCGGCGCTCGATCCGTACGCCAATACCAAGATCTTCGTAGCCCTCGAAGGCGGACGGGCGAGCGTGGAGGAGGGATACGCCTACTGGACCGGGTTGCCCGGTCACCTGCGTCTCGACATCGGCAAGTACCGGCAGCAATTCGGCGAGCTGAATCGCTGGCATCTCCACGCCGTGCCGGAAACCGAGTATCCCCTGGTCGTGACGACGTATCTCGGCGAGGATGGTCTCGCCGGCACGGGTCTCTCGTTGTATCGCGCCTTTGGCGGCCTCGGCACCCACGAGCTGACGGTCCAAGCCACGCTCAGCGAGAGCGACGCCGACCTGTTTGGCGGCGGCCGCCGGCCGACCTACCTCGCACACCTACTCAACTTCTGGCAGCTCAGCCGATCCACCTACATGCAGATCGGCGGCAGCGCCCTGTACGGGACGAATCCGGACTCTGCGCTGCGCACCAGCGTCGGTGGCATCGACTTCCGACTTACCTGGCGGCCACCCGCTCAGGCGCTATACCGTGAGTGGACGGTGCGGGGCGAGTTGATGGCTCTGCGCAAGCAGGTGGCGGGCACCGGACCCACCCACCTGGGCGGCTACGTCAGCTCGACGTACAAACTCGGGCAGCGCTGGATCGTCGGCGCGCGCTACGACTACGTCGAATCGCCGGAAACCGGCGAGATCACGCGCCAAGTCATTCCCTCCCTTACGCTGTGGCAGAGCGAATGGGTCTTCCTGCGCGCGCAATACCGATGGGAGCGGGTGGCCGGCGCCACCGCCACGAATCAGCTCGCCCTCCAGGCGGTCTGGGCCATCGGTCCCCACAAACACGAGACCTACTGACATGATATCCTTCATCCCGCTGCTTCTTACCCTGTCCGGCGTGACGCCATCAGCTCCGCCGGTGAGAGTCGTGACGTCGCTCACGACCTACGCCGCCATCGCCCGCGAGATCGTGGGTGACCGCGGCCAGGTCAATGCGATCGCCGTCGGCGACGAGAACCCTCACTACGTCCAACCGAAGCCCAGCTTCGTGCCCCTCCTTGCGAACGCGGACGTGTTCGTCACGACGGGGCTCGATCTCGAGTTGTGGGTCCCCGCCCTGCTCGACAAGGCCGGCAATCCCAAGGTCACCGAAGGCGGGGCGGGCTACGTCGCTGCGTACACGGGGATCCAACTGCTCGACGTGCCGTCGAGCTTTTCCCGTTCCGGGGGCGACATCCACGTGTTCGGGAATCCACACATCTGGACTGAGCCCCTCAACGGCATCCAGATCGCGCGCAACATCCTGACCGGTTTGAAACGCGTCTCTCCGGAGAACGCAGATTACTTCACCGCGCGCGAGAAGGACTTCGAGGACCGCGTGTACCGCGCCCTGTACGGTGACGACCTGGTCAAGCTGCTGGGCGGCCAGACTCTCGCTGACCTCGATCACCAGGGCAAGCTCTTCGACTTCCTCAATCAGCGGCACTATCAGGGCGCGCCGCTCATCACGCGCCTGGGCGGCTGGCTCAAACAGGGGCTGGTCTTCCGCGGCAGGGAGATGGCCTGTTACCACAAGGAGTGGGATTACTTCTCCCGCGAGTTCGGCATCCCCTGCGTCGACTACATCGAGCCGAAGCCGGGCATCCCGCCCACGCCGAAGCACGTCCGCGAGCTGATTGACCTGATGCAGCAGCGCCACGTGCGGGTACTGCTCTCACCAGGGTATTTCGACCACAATCAGATTAAGCAAGTGGGCGAACGGACCGGCGCCAAGGCCGTGATCGTGCCCGCGAACGTGGGTGGGGCGCCGGGCGTGAACACGTTCTTCGATCTCATCAACACCATCGTCGGCTCACTCGCGCAGGCGTTCAGCGACACCGCGAGCACCAGCCGCTAACCACACGAGGGAGACCGCTCACCGTGTTCCAATTCATGCTGGCCCCGTTCGTGGCGTGTATGGTGCTCGTCGCCATACACTCCTACCTCGGCCTGCACGTGATCGCCCGCGAGGTCATCTTCGTGGACCTGTCGCTCGCCCAGATGGCGGGGCTCGGAAGCGTCGTCGCGCTGCTGTACGGCGTCGCCCCCGACTCGCGGACGGCGTTCATTTTTTCGCTGCTGTTCACGTGCATTGGGGCGGCCCTGTTTGCGCTCACGCGCACCCGGGGTAAGGGACGGGTCCCGCACGAAGCGATCATCGGCATCGTGTACGTCGTAGCGTCGGCGGCGGCCATCCTCGTGGCCGACAAAGCGCCGCGGGGCGCGGAGGCCCTGCACGACGTGCTCGAGGGATCCATCATCTGGATCACGTGGCCGACGATATTGAAGAAGGGTGCGGCTTACGCGGCGCTCGGGATCCTGCACTTCGCGCTGCGCCGACAGTTCCTGAAGATCTCGTTCCACCCTGACGAGGCCGAGCGGGAGGGGTGGCGCATCCGGGTGTGGGACTTCCTGTTCTATGTGTCGTTCGGCGTGGCGGTCACCATGTCGGTGCCGGTGGCGGGTGTTCTGTTGGTGTTCACCATGCTCGTCGTGCCGGCGGTGATCGCGTTCCTCTTCAGCCGCGACATTAAGAAGATGGTGTTCATATCCTGGGGAGCCGGCGCGCTCGCCTCGCTGCTGGGCTTGTACATCTCGTACGTGGGCAACTTCCCGACGGGACCACTGATCGTGTGCATGTACGGCCTCGTGCTCGTCGGCGCCGGGATCCTGCGCAAACTCGGCGTCGGTAACAACGGGCCGGCAGCGGCATGATGGCGGTTCGGCGGTTGGGCGGTTGGGCGGTTAGAGCAACCGCGCTCGTCACCTTGTGCCTAACCGCCTATCCGCCTATCCGCCTAACCGCCCAAG
>Ga0137409_10009055_pt1 | contig 10151 bp, 23 predicted proteins | sample CZODoug1_16funga_FD_122059 | JGI IMG/M metagenome (GOLD analysis project Ga0137409, IMG submission 122059) | Vadose zone soil fungal communities from Angelo Coast Range Reserve, California, USA - CZODoug1_16fungal (Hybrid Assembly) | ecosystem: Environmental > Terrestrial > Soil > Vadose zone...
GGGTTCCCGGGTTTCATCCTCCCAAATTCCAACTCCACTTCAGGCGATTGAGCCTTGGAATTTGGCGATATTCTGTTATCCCCTTCCCGGCTGAATTCTCCCGGAATCGGGAGTCTATAGCCGGTTCTGCTCCGGGAAACCGATCATCGGCTGCCCGAATTCGACGGCCGGAACAGGCACATCAGGCACAATGTCATCTTTTTCCCGGTAAATCTGGGCTTGGAACGACAATCCAACTTCCGTGCGCATTGTGTCGGTTATTTGAATGCGCATGGGTGAAGTGACGTAAAGGCACGGCCGTTTTAGTGCATATTGGATTTGGTCGTCAGGAATTTCGATCGGAAGATACCACGTCACCGGAGTCCCGGTCAGCTGCTGCTCGTCGATGTCCCAAACCGGGGTCACCTGCATCCGTATCTTCGCCATCACCAGTCCTTCCATCCACGCTCGAAAATGATCGCCAACTTTTTGTCAATCTCCGATACAATGTCGATGTTGAACACCCGGGCCGTGACCATGGCGGTAATCATCACATCCGCCAGTTCGGAGGCGACGTCTTCGATTGGGCCGGGGCGGCGGGCCAGCTTCATGTACCGGCGGGCCGCCCCCACAAACTCGCCGACTTCTTCGGCGAGGGCGATGACCTGTTGGGGTTGAAGGTCGGCGACGGTGTCCAACCCGAAGGCGGTTTTCAACGCGAGGGCGATGGCTCCGGCCTCGTATTTGAGGCTGTTGAGGTCGCTCACGGGCCAACAACCAACCCGGTACGGTTGAGAACGGTTGTGAGAGCTGCTTCAACCTGAGCATCGGTCGCGGTTCCGTCGCCACCGCCGAGAACCTGCCGCAGCAGGGTCAGATCGCGGGCGAACGGCGCCCCGTTGGGGTTGACCTCGTACGAGTTGGGCAACCCGTCCCGCAATGCGCGGAGCATGGAGGCGACGGCGTACAGGTTTTCATGGTCTTCTTCGGTGAACGGTACGCTGGGCGTGGTCATGGCAGGTCTCCAGATTCCTCGCGGATATTCGGGGGCAACACACCGGTCGATGACTCCGCCGGCGACGGGTTGGCCGTTCAGGGTTTGAACAATGTTGTACGGGAAACCGCCGTGTGACCATGATGTGGCGGCCGGTTTGAAAAAGCTCGATGCTAGGTTGAGGTCTTTCAGGGCTTGGCAGATGTCGGTATCGCCGTAGCAGCCGATCTGCCAGGGGATCTGTACTTGGTTGATGCCCTGGAAGTAGTCGATGGCCGGTCGGAGTGTGTCAATCGTGACGTCCCGATCGACGGCGTACCAGATCACCGAATCGTCCGGGAAACCCAATACGTTGGCTGTGTGTCGGCTACCGACTGCGTTGAACCGGCCCAACTCCTGCCCGGCATCGAGGGAGGTGAGCTCGCACAGTAGCCCGACCCCCAGACCGGCCGCGTGTAACGCTTGGAGTTCCGTTGCGGTGAGATGCTTCGGGATGGATCCGGCAAACACATACCGGAGTGTCCACTCGTAGCCGGCCGCCCGCAACCCGGCCGGATCCGGGTGGGAGAACGCGTAATCACACCCGTAGGATGTCATGGCAACTGAGTCCCTAATGTTCCCTCGTTGGCGCGCCGTTGGGTGCGCCGCTCCAGATGACTGATCGCAGCGTTCAACGCCACCAGCGCTTGATGGTTTTCGGGGGCCGGCACCCGGGATTCGAGATCCTCCAACCGCTGGACCGCGGCCCGGATGACCAGTTCAACGGTGGCCCCGTTGGCGACACCGGGAAGGTAACCTGGGTCTGAAGGATCCATCACGGAATGCCACCTGATTTCCAGTCCGGTACCGGTGGTGAGGGCCCGTCCGTGATAGTCGGGGTGTCGTTCGTAGAACGGGATCTGTTTCATTCGCCTTCCGCCTTCAAAAATGCGTACATGATAGCCTGATTGGTGTACATGATGGTGAGCTGAATCTGTTTGTTCCGCTCTGCGATCAGGTCGGCAATGCGGGGATCCTGTCGGGCCTTGTGCATCCCTATATCTGATCTGTCTCCGTATTTGACCAGATACTGCCGAATAGCTTTGTCGAGGTTGTTTTCCGCCTGCCGGTAGTCCTGATCGGCATGGAAGGCCGCGTCAGCCGCTGAACGTTCAAGATACTCTGCCTGGTCCCTGATCATGCGCGGCAGCCTGCGTTCTTGCACAGAATGTGCTCCAAATCCGGGTTAGCGTCATAGACGCGTTTCGCGATGAACGCCCGCGACCACTGCGACACGTTGCGACCGCAGCCGGTCATTTCGGTCTGACCGTCAATCAGTTTGTGCATGAGGGTTGGTCTTCCGTGTGATCGGGCCAGTACATAAACCCATTTGAGAGGCATAGGGTGCCACCCTTTCCTAGGCAATGCCGAACATGAGGTCTATTTCCTCGGTACCCCACCGTTTCATAGGTTCTGATCTCAGCCGGGTATCCGTTCGCCGCCTGGTCGCGGTTGCTGTTGCGGGCCGGGTAGTCGATCCGGACGATGATGGATCCTTCAAACCGGTCCCGGTGGTCGGTGGCGGAGATCCGCCACCCTGGTTTGTAGACGATGGCGTTGATCAGATCCAGCGCGGACTTGACCTTCACGTTCTCTCCTACGGATAGAGGGCAACAATCCAGGCGACAATACCGACTCCAATAACTCCACCGATGGCGGCGGACAGAAGAAACAGCCAAATCCAGTTGACGGGTTTGCGGTGACGACCTTTCATTTTCCCTCCATGTCGAAGCTGATGATGTTGTTCCGGTATCGGCGGTGGAACTCCATCACCCGATCAGGGTCGAAGGCCTCTTTGAAACACAAAACCTCGCCACCGGTCCGGGTCAAGTCCCCCTGCTGGAATGCGTCAATGATCACGGCTAGCGCGGTTGTTGACGCGTTGTGCCATTTTCCGCACGGGCATTTAATCCGCACCGGCGTTCTCCTGTTGATGGTAGATGGCCACCCGGTTCAGTGACTCATCAATGATGGCAGCAATCTGCCGGTCGAGGAGAGCCGACTGAATGTCAATTTCGGTTATACGGGTGCGGGTCAACACGAGGGCATCGAGTTGACGCTCGGAGACGGCCGCGAGGCCCTGCAACTTGCGTCGCAGGGCCGCACGACGTGACTGAAGCGATGTCAGTTTCGCGCTCACTCCTCAGTCTCCTCTACCTCTTCCTCGCCGTCCTTGGTCTGACGGCGGGTCTTGCCCAGGTACTTCACAGTGACAAAGCCCTTGCGTTCCTGACCACGGGCGTTGACGGCGGGAACGGTCTCGATGGCCACCCCGATGCCGAGATAATCGGCGGCCGAGCGGAGCAGCGACACCACGGTGGACGCGTCACCCCTGAGCCGGGAAATCGGCTCACCGATTCGCTTGCCCCGGGTGACCTTCCCTTCCTCCCAGAAACCGGGCACGGTGACTTCGTAGTCCTTACCGTCGGTGTAGGAGTTTTCGAGCCAGTCATTGTCGAGGAACGGGTTCGGTCCGGTGACGCGGGAGTTCCGGCGGGGTGACAGGCCAGCACCTTCGGTGGGCTGGATGGCGGACAGATCCATGGTCGCACCTTTCTAGAACGGGATTTCGGCAAGCTGCACAATGCGGGCTGCCAGGGGGTGCCAGTGGGGGCACAGGTCGGGGAACTGTTGCAGGTGACGGTCCAGGGCGGTCTTGAACACGTGCTCCGAGCGGGGGCCGGACAGGCTGAGCTGATCCCGCATCATGTGGGCGCGGTGTTTGTCGTAGGTCAGCCACGGCATGTGGATGACCATGTGTAGACCGACCTTGTGCTCGTTGTAGAAGCAGAGCCGGATGCCATAGATGGGTCCGAAGACGTCTGGTCCGACGAATGAGTCCTCACCCAGAAACTCGGTGTTGATGATCTGGTCAAAGCTCTCTGCCATGATCCCTCCCTCGCCGCGTTGCCCTACCCCTTGATTGTAGCAACTCTGTCACAATGGGAATATCACGATTAGGTAACGGTTGTAGTACCTCTGCGTTTGGGTTCGTATCCCCGGAACCTGGCCACTAACCGGTAGTCCAGACAGAACGAACACCACACCAGATCTCCTAGCCGGGGCTCCGGATTGAACGTCGCCACATGGTCGCAGGCCAACACCACCGGCCGGACATAACCGTCTCTCATAGCCACGGCTCCCCATCATCCTCGAATTCCTGCCACCGGGAATGACCGACCTCGTCTTCCCACGGAATCGAATGGGGGAACGACACAGGATTAAGCACCGCCCGAGAATGGATGACCAGATCATGAGCGGACTCATACGCCGTTGCACCCGCTTCGCAGGCCCGGCAACAGGTACGCATGTGGACCCGTTTACCGCCACCGGGAGTAATCTCCCGCTTGCTGGTTTCCCACACACAATGCTTGAGATGCATGGGGGTCTTGGACATGAGTGCCTGACCTAGTCCCGTAAACCGAGTTGATAGACCGTTATACACGCTCCAAGGCGTTGAACGGTCAGGTCGAGGATGAAGTCCATCCAGAAAAGACTGGCAGGCGGAAAGAGAAAATACAGCTTCACAATCGCACGTTTCTGGTTGATGGTTCTTGCGACAAGGGTCCAATCCACGCCGTTTGTCGTGCCATCCGTCATTATCATGAAGCCATGCGAGTCCTGACTGTACATACATCACCTCGTCGTATTCTGAGATGGACCAACCACCCAGATCATCGGACGCCGATAGACCCAGCTCATCCGGCGGAACCGTGCAGTACAGTCCGTCAGTCTCAACCGCTATCAACTGGTCGAACGGCACCCGGCGCATGACGTCGAACAGTCGCGCCCGAGTTAAAGAGGTGATCCATCCGGCCCACTCTAATTGATGAAACGGGGGTAAGCGTCGCCTGATAGGATCCCACCCGATCCGTTGAGCTAACTTCCCATATATCGAATTCATACACAGTTTCAAGGCAACCTGAGCAGAAATGCCCGCGACTTTCCATAGGCGCCGCTGTTCGAACATGTCCGCAACGAATGCAAACGGAGATTCTGACTCCCATGATTCAAACTCCCATCCCTCAATAATCTCAGCCCCACATTTCTGGGCATGATAGGCCTCCGGTGACCAGTACCAGCCATCCGTCACCCACGGGAACGTGATGTTGTGTTCACGGTCCCGGTGGAAAACAGGCGACGGCGCTGTCATAAACCCGGAACCCTGTTTCATTCGAATACGGTAGACACCAAATTTCGCAACGGTAGACACTGACTGAGTATGTGTCCACTGTCCTCGGGTAAGGTCGGGTAGCTGTCTAATAGCATGAGGGTAAGCGGAGTTAATATCGTAACTAAATATCTTCCCTGAGTTTCCAGGGCATATCCGGCCGATCCGGTAAAGTTCAAAACGTCCACCAGCATAGGCATATCGGCTAGCCAGTCGGGTTTCGGGTGGTGTCTCAGCCATCGCTGTTTTGATTTTATGTTGCCGGAGGGTATGCGACGCCAGGGCTCCCGGCCCATACCATTGGGTGATATGTAGCCCCGCACCATAGACACGTTCCCTGAACTCATGGGCCAACTCCCTTAACATTTCAATCTCCACCGACCAGTATGCCTCTATCTCGTCGTACTCGTCGATGCTGAACTCTGCCCGTTGGGCCTTACCTTCCCGGATGATATCCGGTACCGGTCCGATCATCTGCTCATATGCCTTGATAAACGAACTACCAAAGAATGACCACATGTCAAAAATTTGGACTGTGGTTTTAGCATTTTTGTTGGTGCGTGAATCATATTCGGGAAGATACTTGGATATCCGGAAGTACTTTCCTTTGGCGAAGGTGATGGCGTACCGGTCACCGTTTGCTTTCTTTAGTCTGACCCAACCGTCCCGGTGCAACCGGCCGAGCGACACCGGGCTGAGCGAGTGGATAATCATGTTCGAATCGTAGGAAAAGGCGAACCCTACATGAACCGCGCCCGGATGCGCCGCGCCTGTTTCGATAATGTGGTCCAGAATTTCAAAGCAAGATAGACCAGACCGAGAGGACACGTGGCCCAAATTAGATCCGAAAAGAACGTATGACTGTGGTTTTCCGGGTCCTTTGAGGTTGACACCTTCACCATCCCATGCGATAAATGGTCGTTCTTCCAACGGGGCGGCCTCGCGATGGTGGCGATGACGCATCCCGGTACCGGGTTGAGAAACCAGTTTCACGCATCATACCATTCCCGGAAGTCTTCCCAATCCCACAGGTCCTCGAAATTCATGCCGTACTCGTCATACAGGTAGGCGAGGAGGTTCTCATATTCCGCGGTCCGGTCGTCGGCGGTCAGCTCATCGTTGTACATGACCTCCCAAAACAGTTCATGCAACGTCGAATCCTGTGGCTGGTTGTCATGAAATCCGATGAGGTTGTACAGGTATTCCTGTTGCTCATCGCGAAAGTCGTCCGGTTCGAAGGGCTCAGTCATAGAGCAGTCCTTAGAACAATGGAACCGGTGAATCTTCTCTCGGAGGAGGGAGATCCGCATACTCACGGAATTTGAGATGCCGTACCACAGTGACCGGATAGTTGCATCTCTCGCACAGTACCCGAGTGCCCGACAGTTGGGCTATCACCGTGACGGCGCGGTCGTTGATGTTCTCTTTATGACCACAGGACAGAAGAACAAAAATACCACGGTCCTCTATGCGTTCCTGTAGCCATTTCGGTGTCCTGGTGGGGATGCGCCGGGAGGCACCGGCGCCTGTGGCGGCAGACGCGCCGATGCCTCCCGAGTTAGGGCGAATCAGTTTCACTTGATGGCGACTCGAATGTCCTTCATCGGTGAATCGTGATTCGTGGGGATGTCCGCGACGTAGCGCATCCGGACCCGGCGGCCCGGCCGGACCGTCTTCATCGTTGGCTTAAGCCGCGCGGTCTGTCCGACCGAGTAGAGCTCTTTCGGGTCGAGGGCAGGCTGCCCGTTGACGATGCAGTCATGGAACTGCCACACCAGGAACGTTTTCCCGTAACCGTCTTCGATTGATTCGGTCTTGAGAAAGGTGCCGATGAATTCGTCCCCGATGACGTCGAACTGGACGCGGGTCGGGAACTCTTCGGTGATCTCCTGCCAACCGTCGTCGTCGGGTACGGGTTTGGGTGCGTTAGCCATCGTTACAAGTCCTCTCGGGACAGTAGGTATTGACGCCCGAGACCCGATAGTCTGCCTTTGTGGTGTAAGCATCTAGCGTCGGGTCCAGGACGTACGAGCCTCATAGGGTGGGGCTCGTGCGTCCACCCTACGCTTCCCCGCCAAGATCCACAATGGGTGGTCGGTGGACTTATAACGATGGAGGTCTGTATGTAATGCCTACCCGGCGGATTTTTGAATTGATCGTGGTCACAGGCATTCTCCTCCGCCCGACCTTCGCGATGCTCCACCTGTGGAGTGTGAAGACGCTGCAATCCCAAGCGCCGGGCACGATCGTGCACGGTACGGCACAAGTTGTGAAGGTGCTCACATGACCGTATCCACCGACGCCGCCACCACCGGAGTAGCGGCAGGCAGACCACAACCACAGACCAGTGTCGAAGCGGCCGGTGGCCCGTTCATCCGACACACCCAACAGGGCCGCCGGGTCATGTACTCCGCCAACCCGCTGTTCGGCGGCGTGGTAGCCGCCCCGATGGTGGCCTCCCCCGGCTACAACCGGGGCTACCGCCTCAAGTTCGTCTCCACCACCGCGGCCGGCACCGGTGGGGTCATCGCCGCAACCGTGGGCGGGGTGGACGCCCCGACCTCCGTGGTCCAGCTTGTCCAGCTCAAAGACGCGTTCGGAACACCGATCCTCACCGGGCCCGGATATGAAATGCTGAAACTCGTACCGATGTTCTCCGGACAGTTCGGCATCGACGCCACCCAGGACATTCAGCAACTCCCGTCGTGGACAGGGATTACCGCCGCGTCGGGCGCATTCACGTTCGCCACCTATCTTCCGTTCGAATTCGCCAAAGCGTACGGGGTCATCTCTGGCGCCAACGCCAGCCTCCTGCCCACCCTGCAGACCAACCTGAACACGGTTGCAGCACTGTTCTCCACCCCACCGACCGTCAGCCCGACCCTGACATTCCAGCTCGACGCCGACTTCTACTGGCTGCCTGAGGGTGTCGCCGTGGAACCGCCCGGCATCGGCACCACCTGCCAGTACATCTACCAGCCCTGCAACCCGGTGATCCCGTCGCAGGGTTCGGTCATCGTCCAGCTTCCCCGACTCGGCGGATATCTGACCGTCATCATTCTGGAACTTCGGGACTCGCTCGGGCTCCGGATCGATGCCTTCCCGGTCCGGCCCCGCGTCTACCTCGATGGGGTTCCGCTCATCGACTCCGACCTGAACACGATCGTGGATGACATCGCGATTCAGATGATGATCGGTGGCGGTACGGCCGGGTCGCAGACCACCGCCGCGACTCCGCTGGTGGCCCGCCCGACCGGCACTCTCGCATTCACCCGCAAGACCGGGCTCGCGCAGCGCCATTTCGGACTGTTCGACACGGGCGAGGAATTCCTTTCCACCAACCCGGGAACCCAGCTCGAAATTGCGGGCTTCCCGTGGGGCACCATCGCCAACACGCCGGCAACGCTGAACGTGATTGTCGGCCAGGTTGTGCCATCAGGTGCCCTGATCCAAGGACTACCGGAGGTCTGAACCGATGGCCGGATTGAACCTATACGCGGGCGGATACGGTGGTGGTCGCGCGTCGGGAGGCCCCGGCAACTACTCACCGATGACCCCCGGTACCGCCGTTTCGTCAACCTCCCCCATTGCCAACCAGGCATACGGGGTCAACGCCTCCGGCGCCGATGACATCTCCCAAAACGTGGCCTGGATGGGATCCATTGCGGTCGGTGTCATCGCCGCACTCGCACTCGCATATCTCTGGTGGAGTCTCCCCCGGTAAAGAAAGGAACAACAATGCTCAAGTCATCCAACTTCTGGTGGGGTCTGGCCGCGGGTGTCGTCGCCACGTGGGCGTTCCACGCATTTGTCCGGCCGATGCCCCGGGCCGGCGGCTGAACCGTGCGGCCGAGCACAGCGGTTTGTGTTCTCGGACTGGCCATCATCGCCATTGTCATTGGCAACTGTGTGATCAGACCCGGTAACACCAAATCGGCCGCCGACACTATCGTCTCTGATGGGGAGTGAGTCATGCGCCCGACATCGTTTCTTGCCCTCGCCGGACTGGTCGTCGTCGGTATCATCATCGCTGACTTTCTGATCCATCCGGAAGGCACCAAGCAGGCAGCGGCCGGTATCGTCAGCGTTGAAAAACCGACCACGAATGCCCTGCTGGGGAAGACGTCGTGAGATTCCTTGTCCACGCACCGCTGAACGGAACCGCCCCGCCGGTAGGTGCGGCGCTCACCCCCACCCTGGTCAGATCCAGCACCGGGTGGCGACTACTGCGCCGCATCTACGGGCAACCGGGAACACAAGGTATCCCGGTGGAGGATCCGGCAGCGATCCGCGAGGATGTCAACTCGTACGCGAACATCGGACAGTTCTCGTCACAGAATGCTCCGAACGTCATTTTTCCTCCCCTGTACTGGGACAACAGTTTCCATTATCAGGGGTTGGAACGGGCGCCGGTGGCGCGGATTTCTGATGACCAGCTGCCTGTTCCGGCCCGACGGGCCAAGGGCTACATTCTGGCCAAGCCGTACCAGGCCCGGCAGGGCGGTCAGCGGCAGGTCCGTCAGCCGCAGGTTGTTCAACGGTGGAAGGGCATGTATCAGTCATGACTGAACCTGTCAACGCTCCGCCTCCGCCGGGGCCCCCACCCGGCGGGCCGCCGCCGAGTATCCGACCTCCCGGTGCGGCGGGGCCGGAGCTCGGTGGTGGCGGATTCATGCGCGGCCGGACCGCGGGCATGCCCAACTGGGTACTCCTGCTGGGGGTGGTCGCGGTCGGTGCGGTCGGGCTGATCTGGTGGAGCCGGCACAAGGCATCGCAGGCCAACTCGTCCGCCAACACCGATGCGCAGCCACTGGCGCAGTACGACACCGGCTATCAGTATGAGACGATCGTGGCCGGTATCCGGGATTTGCAGGGGGCAGAGTCGATGCCGATTCCGGTATCGGCCCCGCCGGACACGACCCCGTCCCCGACCCCGACCCCGACCCCGACCCCGACCCCTACCCCGAC
>Ga0137409_10009056_pt1 | contig 10151 bp, 29 predicted proteins | sample CZODoug1_16funga_FD_122059 | JGI IMG/M metagenome (GOLD analysis project Ga0137409, IMG submission 122059) | Vadose zone soil fungal communities from Angelo Coast Range Reserve, California, USA - CZODoug1_16fungal (Hybrid Assembly) | ecosystem: Environmental > Terrestrial > Soil > Vadose zone...
TAGGCCCTCGGGGAGAGCTGTGGTGGCTTCCCCGGGTGGCCGCACCGGAGGCGGGCGATGCCGGGCTATTGGATGTACGAGACCACCGGCGTCTTGCGACCCGCCGTCGAAGCCTATCTCAACCATGAGCCTTTGACCGACGCGCATATCGCCGCCTTGCGCGCCTATTGCCGCCAATGGATCGAACTGTTCGAGCCGCCGGACGAAGCGCCGGAAGCCGCGCGGCGAGTGATCGCGCGCCTGCGCACGATGGTCGATGGCCTCGTCGATCGCAAGTCGATCCGCGTCTGGATCATGCAAGCGACCGACATCGGAGCCGACCCGCTATGAGCCAAGACTGGGATTCCTATCGTTTCGAGCAGGGCAAGTGCCTCCATTGCGGCATCACCCTGAGCGGCCTGACCGGACCCAGGGGCGGCCCGACCAAGGGCGCGCTGATGGTCTGCGCCAAGTGCAGCTACGTCATGGAATGGGACGGCAAGGGATTCGTCGAGCTCAGCGCCGAGACGATGAAAGAGGCGAGCGAAGATCCCGACGTCGCGCAATTGCTCGCGGTGACCCGGGCCTTGCGCGCGCTGCCGCGGATCCCCGATCGGGTCATCATGCTCGAACCGCGAGCGCCGCAGCCTTGCGAGGTTTGCGGGACAATCAAGGAGTGCCGGCCGTATGGCAAGAAAGTCGACGGCAAGCGCCAGTGGATCTGCTTCGATTGCGGACTGAACGATTCGGCTGAGACGGAGCGCGCGTTCAAGGAGCGGCTAGAGGGGAAGAATCCGCTGTGACCAGGCCGAAGCGGCCGCTCCCGAAAGTGACGCTCGAGGACCGGCTGGCGTCGAAGAAGCTGGCGGACCGCTATGTCCGCCGTGACGGTGGCCGCCCCTCGATCGTCGACGCGGTTCGCGCCGGACGCTTCCAGGACCTCAATGAGGACGACCGGCGCCATATCCGCTGGTGCCTCAAGACGATCAGCCGCCGGCTGGGCGAGCCGCCCTCGGAGGCGCATGATGCGCTCGAATTCGTCGTCCTCTTACTCGATCGCGACTACAAATTGTACAAGGAGAAAGTATGAAGTTCGATATCGCCGGCGAGACCAGCAAGGAGGCCGATGCGGTCACCGAGCAGATCCGGCCGCTGCTCGCGGGCCACGGGCCGATCGTTCAGAGCCTCGTCCTGGCCGATCTAACCGCGGCCTGGATCGCCGGCCATCTCTTGCACCACGGCGGCGCGGTCGATGGGCGCGAGACGGCGCGCTTGCGCGACGACATCTTAGCGCATTTTCTTGATCTGATCCGGCAGCTGACGCCGATCCATCATGCTAGGATCATGGAGGCGAACAAGGATGGCCTCCATGACAGACCCCCAGCCGGCTAAGACTCTCGACCAGTGGAAAGCCGTCCTCCTGAAGATCGAGCCGCGCGGCAGGGACTGGATCATCCTCGGCCTGGCCGATGCTATGCCGGATCTGATCGCTCGATTCGAGATCAACACTGATCTCCGCCAGCAGCACTTCCTCGCCCAGTGCGCGCACGAATCTGACCACTTCCAGACTACGCGCGAATATGACACCGGCGGCGCCTACGAGGGCCGCAAGGATCTGGGCAATTTGCAGAAGGGCGACGGGGTGCGCTTCCGCGGCCGCGGCCTGATCCAGCTCACCGGGCGAGCGAACTATACTTCGGCGGCCACGGCGCTCGGCGATCCGGCGATCCTGGCCAATCCCGAGACGGTCGAGCGCTTCCCGCTCGCAGCGACGGTGAGCGGCTGGTTCTGGCATAGAAATAATCTCAACGCGATCGCCGATAAAGACGATCCGCGCGCCGTCTGCAAAGTGGTCAACGGCGGCTACAACGGCCTCCCCGACCGGCTGGCGGCGCTGAAGAACTGCAAGGCGGCGTTCGCCAGCCTCGCGTGAGGACCAACCGATGACGGCCAAAGAACTGATCCAGAAGACAATCGATGATTTGAGAGCGCAGATCCTGCGCCTCGAAGCGGCGCTTATCGCTTTGCAATAAGGGCGAAAGCGAGCGCGCCGATCGCCGCGAAGGCGATCGCGATCAGGCTCGCGATGGCGCTCCAGAACAGCCTATGCGGGGAGGGCTGGGATTCTTCCCAGCGATCGAGGCGCTCGCGCCACAGAATGACCGGGTCGAGCCAGTGCGGCAGGAGGACAAGGATCAGCGCCAGTACGCCTACAACCACGCCAAGCTGATCGTCGCTCAAAGCGAAACTCCTTCCACGGGCAGCGGCTCCAGTCGAGGCCGCACGGGCATTTGTCGTCGGTGAAGCGCATCGCTGTCTCCTTTCACGCCCAGCCGAAGAACAGCCATTCCGGATAGGCGAGCTTGACCGCGCCGGCCGGCTTGGACGGATGGTCGAATCGCGCATCTCGCATCTCGACCAGAGTGCTAGCGAAAGCCGCTTCCATGCGATCGGGCGCCTCGACCAGGATGAAGCTCTCCTTGTCGGCGAGCGAGCCGTTGCCCTCGCCATAGATCAGCTTGGCCATCTTGACCGCGCCGCGGAACGCATCATCCGCGTCCGTGCCCATGTTGCGGACGAAGAACGGTTTCATCGATCCTCTCCGAAGAGAGGGGAGAGCGTCCTCGAATCCGCTCTCCCCTCCTATCACTACTGCGAATCCGCGCGACTAGCCGCAGCAGCAATTTCTGGTTAGTGTGAGGCGGCGCTCGTCCGATCGCGATAGGCGGGGTGGGCGCTCATCTGCATCTCGCGCGCTTCGTGCTTCGACATCGACGAGCGATGCTTCGCTTCGACATCGAAGGCTTTCTGCAAGCCGCGCGCGACCAGCGCGAAAGCATCTGCGCGACCCTTGGTCAGATCGGCGTCGATGCGGATTCGCGAGACCGCCATATGGGCGGTCGCCCATTCGGCCATCTTCTCGGCTTTGAGCCCGTTGAGCGCGAGCGTAAGCAAGTGTTCGTAACCATCATAGTTCGGAGGATCGGGTTTCTTGGTTTCATTCGCCATAGCAAAGAACTCCACAACGCAAGGTTAGGTAGGCGTGCACGCCGTCTACTTTAGACGGTAGGCTTTAGGCTTTTAGGCTTTCGTCGACGCTCCGTTAGAACTGCGCCTATCTGGTTCTCTCCATAAACCGCGAGCCCTCGATTGCGGCTCCGAAGCCAGCAATCGAGGGGACGGCGTCTTACCCGGGATTAGACGAGAAGAGGGGAACACGGTCGCAATTCCTTCAGACCATCGCTCGCGACTAAGCGAGCGAGATTAGAACTAGCGATTGGCGCTAAAAGAGATAGCTGGCTGCTCAAGACATAGAAAATTTAATTTTCGATTTTGCGAACATCTTCCTCCAGATCGTCTGGCGGCGGGGTGTTGATGACGACGACCGAGATCGGCGACCATTCGACCTCGCCCTCGCGGCGGAACTGGAGCCGCCAGGCGGCTTTCGCTTGCGCTTCAATCGATCCCGGAACCAGAGGGCTCGCCAGTTCGACCCAGCGATAGTCGAGCGCGCGGATTTCGACGATCGGCTTCGGGCGCTTCATAGCCAGACCTCGACGATCGGCTTGTCGTCGCTTGGATCGCGCGGCAGGCGGGTCAGCCCGTTCTCCTGCATCATCGCGCGGATGGTCTCGATGGAATCGGCGGCGAGGATGTCCGCAGTCGCGACCGGGCCGTCGCGGGTCACCAGCCAGCGGCGGGCGATCCAGCCGACCGGAAAATCTTTGGGGCGGTCATAGACCACCCACATCGCCAGACCCTCGCTCATATCGCCTCCAGAAAAGCGTTGGAGCCGGCGAGGATGGCGACCGGGCCGACTAAGTGGTCGCCGGGCCGGCCGCCGAGGCTGGCGATCCAGAGCTGCTGGGCGGAGACGTTGGGAGGGAGGCCTTTGAGCTTGCCCTCTTCGTTGCAGAAGGCGACGCAGCGGCGCCCCCAGATGGTCTGGAAGTGCGGGATGGTCTCGATCGAGCCGCCGACGATCTTTTGCAGGGCGTCGAGTTCGGGCGGGTGGGCGATCGCCTCGATGGCGATATGGCGCGATTCGGGGCGGACGATGATCAGATAGTTCTGGTTCCGGTCGGCGACGCGGCCGGGGTTAGAGGTCTGGAATCGAGCCGGGCTCGGCATTGTCTGGGGTCTCCTCTGAGGTTCTTCGATCGTCATCGACGGCGAGCGGGCCGCCGATCGATTGCCAGCGATCGGAGCGCAGGGTGCGCTTGATTCCGTTCGGCAAATGGCTCGATTGTGCGGGATCGGTGAAGTCGGCCATCCCGTGGTCGACGCATTCGCGCAGCGCTTCCATCTCATTGTCGGTCAGGTGGATTCGCCAGCCGCGCTTCAGACGGGCGACATTCATGGATTGTCCTCTAGGCATGATTGCGGATCGGCTTGATGCGATCAGTGAAGGCGATCGCGCGCTTCACGCCGCGCGCGATTCGCGCCTCTGATGGCCAGAGCTCAGCCCCGGCTGAGGGATGGTTCGCGCGCAGCCAGCGATCCCAACCGAGCGCCCCGCCGGCCTTGTTCGTCCAGGCGGCGAGGGCTTTGGCGGCTTCTGGATGCGTTTTGCCGAGCCGTTCGATCGCTTCGGAGCGCCTGACCGGGATCGGCTTGCGCCGCTTCTCGGGCGGGGCGCGCGGCAGATCGGTTTCGGCTTGGATGCCGTTGAGCGTGGCGGCGATCTGCTGGCCGATATCATCGACCGACGTGTTGAGGAGATCGAGCACCAGGCGCAGCTGCGCTTCGTTCAGATACAGAGGGTAGGTTTTCATGGGGAATCCTCCAATGGATGCACATGAGGGAGAGCTGGTCCGGGCCTAGGGGGGTCCTTACCCGGGGCTCTCCCTCCGTCCGCTCCTGCTTTCGGTCAGCTAACGCTGAACGCCGGCGTGGCTTAAGCCGGGACGCAAGAGCAAAGGGATCAGAGCTTTTAGCTGCCCTGGGTCTGTTCGGCCGGCGCGGCGCTCGGCGCGAGCGCAGTCACCCGTTCGAGGATGGCGGTAACTTCGGGCGCGTCAGAATCGGAGGATTCGAGGATCTCGCGCAGGACTTCGAGTTCCTTGGGCGAGAGCGTGATCGTTGTGTCGGTCATTGTTGGCCTCTTGGTTTGGCGCTCAATTGCGCCGGACAGGAGCCTCAAGCCCCTCGCCGTCGCAATCGGCGAGCGCGGCCTAAAGCCGCGCCGCCTTTGGATCTTAGTCGATCGGAGGCCGCTCGTAGTTCTGCATCAAGAGCGCTTGCGCCTTGCTCGGCGTGCAGGTGCACTGGCTATCCCGGCAGGCCGCCTGGTAGGCGGCTTCGTGCTCTTTCCGCCAGGCCGCGATCCGATCGTCCCGGGACGGCTTTTTGATCGCCGGCTCCTTGGTCGCGATTTCGCCGCCGGCGGAGGCTGTGGTGTCAGTGAACATCATGGCCTTAGGTCTCCTCTTGAAGGCGCGAGATGTGCGCCGGACATGGGCGTTGGCTCAACGCCCATCGCCGCCGCGCTCTACTTTGCCTCGCTTGAATTGCATCGGCGGCCGCTGCCGCATCCCCTTGGTGGCCGGGTAATCTTGGTAATCGACCGTCCGCTCCATCCATCCGAACGGGAAGCGGAAGGCCGGATCCATGACCACCCAGAGATGATATTTATTGCCCTGGTCGACCAACCGGCTCTCGGCCGGATAGAGTTCGACCGCTTCGCATTCCGGCCCGCAGAGCTCATTCTTGATCTGCTGGAAGTGGCGCCAATCGCGCCCCGGATAGCCGTCGCGGCGCCGGATGTTGAGATGGATCATGCCTTTGTGCGGATGCTTGACGACCTGATAGAGGTCGTTGATCCAGACCTCGTCTTCGTCCTCGAGGCGGATCGAGGTAAGCGCGGCAGCGCGATCGCAGCCGAGGTGGGCCATCGTCGCCGCGATCAGATCCTCGCTCGGCGGCAAGACGGCCCCGCGCTCCAGCGGCTTCCATTTGTGGCCGCTGGTCAATGGACGATCTCCGTCTCGCCGATCTGGAAGGCGCCGACCGGCATCTCGCATGTCGAGCATTGGAGGATCAGGATTCCGTCTTTCTTGTCGTAGATCGCCAGGCACCCCGCTTGCGGATGGCAGAACGGGCTCATGTAGAGGAGCGAATGGTCGTGGGTGCAGTTGGGCGTCTCGCAGCCCATGCGATCGAGTTCGGCTCTGCCGATCGCTCCGCGCTTCATCTTGGCCTCCAGAGTTCGGAATGGACCGCGGCGACGCTGGCGCGGAGATGGTCGAGGAGGTCGGTCTCGAGGATGTCGGTCGACGCGACCTCGGCCAGAGCCTCGGTGACCTCGTGGTCGAGCAGATGGCGCGCCATGCGCAGGTCTTTCTCGACGCTGGCGCGCTCGAGGTCGATAAGCGCCTGCCGGAGGCGCCACAGCGCCGATTCGATTGCGGCGCCCTCGGGGGTTAGGCGGCGCCTCAATGGAGCGCCATGCGCGGAAAGACGTGGCGCTCATAGAGCGCGGCGATGCGCGCGAGCGAGCGGCGGCCCGGCTTGCGCGCGAGCGCGAGATGGATCTGCTCCCATTTGATGACCCAGGCCGGCGCTTCGATCTCGCGCAAGCGCTCGACCCGCGCCAGCCGGATCCGCGCCGCCCGTCTGGTGTTGTAGACCCTAGCCATTGCCCCGTTGCCCTCCAGTTCAGGCCCGCGAATCGAATCGCGAGCGAAGGCCTAGTTTAGCAAATGGCGCAAATCTTGCTAGGTGTTTGCGCTAATCATCGCAATTTAGCTCTGCTTATGAGTGGAGATGGATCGAACACTCACATCTCATTGGGATCGCTGCGCAGCAGATCGGCGAAGCGGCCGCGCACCTGTTTGGCCTCGTTGAGATCGCGATCGAGGCGAACGACGGTTCCGGCTTCGCCGCGGATGATGCGCAGGATGGCGCTCTTGACGGTGTCTTTATCGGATGCGCTGATAATGACGACCTCGACCCGATCGGGGCGCTGCGACGGCATCTCGTCATCTGGCAGCCGGTCGAGGTGTTCGGTTCCCGGCTTGGCCACCGCCAGCCACGCTTCGGAGATGAAGCTGTAACGCTCGACCTTGTCCTCGCGCATGATCGCGCGCAAAGCCAGGACGGTGATCTCCTTGTGGGTCTCGTTCTCCCACGCGGTGCAGAAGATGACGATCTCGCCGTTGCCGCGCTCGAGGACGAAGGTCGGCAGGATCGTCGCGCCCGGTACGCCGATCAGCACGCGCTCAGCCTGCGCGATGGCGAGATCGACCAGGCGGTCGAGGTCCGGATTCGGGTTGGGGTCAGGCATTCGGTTTCCTCCAATGGTTAGTGACGCGGCCAGGCGGCGATGACGCCGAGCGCCACCGCCAGCAAGACCAGCGCGACGACCACTTTGCCGAAGGCGCGCGCCAGGCGCGGCGACAGCGCATAGAGGATGAGAAACAGGAGAAGGCCTTCCATTAATCCACCACCCGCACATCGATCGGCGGGAGGCCTTCGAGGATGAGGCCGATCAGCAAGATAACGCCGAGGATATTGAGCCCCGGAATCAGTAGGAGGAAACAGGCGAAGAGCGGCAGCCCGCATCCGTTTCCGGCCGGCGGCTTAGTCGGCTGGCGCGGAATGAATCCCGGCCTCGGCTCTGGCGCCGGCGGCTCGACGATCAGCTTAGGATTATCGAAGCTTACCCGGCGGCTGCTGAAATCGTCCGGGTGCGCGCGCTCGAAAGCGTCGATCGCGGCTCTCCAGTCGCTCATAGCGCGCGCTCGAATTGAGCTAGCAAAGCGAGCTGGCTTCTGGTGGCGCGGCCCATCTCGCGGGCGTCGTAGGCGGCGCCGAAGCGCTGCTCCAGCTTGGCGCTCCAGCCGTCGGGGCGCTGTTCGATCACCAGCCGATTGCCCCAATCGCCATAATAAGGCGTGTCAGGGGCGCAGCCGGAGACGGGGCGGCCGAGGAAGTCTTCCAGCGCCGCCTGCGCTTTGGCCAGGGTTCCGAACGGGCGGATGTGGCGTCCGTCGGGAGCGTTGTTGATGAGGACGTACATTGATAGGGTTCCTTTCGTAGAAAGGCCCGGAGCGATTGCCCCGGGCCGTATTGCTGGTTAATTGCGATTCCAGTGCTGAGCTTCAGCCGCGCGGCGGGCGCGCTCGGCGCGCTCATCGTTCTGGCGCTCGTTCTGGAATTGCGACCATTCGCAAGCGCGCGAGCCGGGGCCGTCGCGCATGCACGCATATTCATCGCTTGAACCGGCCCAAGCGGGTCCCGCGAGCGCGAGCGCGAGCGCGCTCAGGATCAATCGTCTCATTTTGTTGCTCCAATGTTTCTCAAGAGAGCACTGGCCCTTGAGCGCCCGCGAAAGCAGACGGCTAGGCGCGAGAAAAGCGCGCCTAGCGATCAGCTCTGTTGGCTTCGAGGATCGCCGGAGGCGCTGACCCACGCGCGAATCGAGAGCGCGCGCTAGATCGATAGCGCTCAAGAAAAGCGAGCGTGGGTCAGCTGATTTCACTCGACTTCTCCCCATGGCAGGCGGGTGTGGATGGCGTACGTGTTCATTGCGCCCACCGCAGCAGAGCTTCGTCGGCTTCGATGCATTCGAGGATGGCGGATCGCTCGTCTCTCGGGAGCCGCCTGAGCGAGCGCGCGAGCAGGCGCTCGGGGATCTCGCTGGCGCGCCGAGCCGATAGCCCGGTCAGCGCCTCGAAGCGCTCCGCCGCGCTCTCGCCGTCGCTCAAGCGCGCGAGCGCTTTCGCGCGCTTGAGCCAATCGCCGAGACCCTCGTGAAGCGTGACCGGCGCGCGCCGGGGATCGGTGAAGGTAAACGTGATCTCGGTATAGGCGTAGGGGTCGTGGCGGGGCCCTTCCGAGCCGCGCTTGATAGAGATTTTAGCCATTATTCAAGTCCTTCCTGAGGTTTAGCTCGCTATCGAGGCGGGCGATGAGATGGGCGGCAGCGCTCGCCTGATCGCTCAGATCGGGGCGGCGGTCGCGCGGCCTGACCCCGAGCGCGAGGTTGTTGAGGGTGGTGAGCTTGCTGGCGAGCGCGGCGCGGATCAGCGCCGCCTCGTCGTCGTTGAGGGTGATGCTCCCGCTCATAGGCTCGCTCGCCGCTTGATCTCGATCACGGTATTCTCGCCATCGTCGAAGGTGAGGGTGATCTTGCCGTCGGCGCTAATCTCGACCTTGGGTTCGTAGCCGGCGTCGGAGAATGCTTCTGCGAGCGATTGCGCGACTTCGATCGGCGTCGAATCGACGCCGTCGGCGCATTTGATATGGGTCATGCGCTTGACGATGTCGGCGTACGGGACCTTGCTCATCGCGCAGCTCGATTGGCCGCTTCGCGCGTTCCGAGCGTGGCGCAATAGGCTTGCGCGCGCTTGACGTTGCGCTTCATCCGGGCGTCGATGGCTTCGACTTCGAGCAGCGCGCGCTGGCGCTCTTTCTCCAGCCGCTCATATTCGGCTTGCATGGCGCGCAAGCGCGGGTCGTGGTTGGTGGAGCTGTACATCAGCGCGCTCCATCGAGAGCGTCGGCCTGTTCGCGCAAGAGCGCGGCGGCGATGGCGAGGGCGAGGTCGGAAGCGCGCGCGCTCTCGACTAGCGCGATGAGCGAAGCGGGCGTGGCGAGCATGATGCGTCTGGCCGCGGCCCAGATGATCAAATCGTGGTCGCCTTCCAGCGCCGCGCTGAAGAGGGATTCGGCGGGAAGGAACAGGACCACGTAATCGAGCGCGGTCGGAAATTGTCCCGGATAATCCCGGGCGGCTAGATTTTTGATAGTGTCCTTCAGCTTCGACGCGTGGAGTGCGAGCGATTCGGCGCGCTTCAACGGGTCCGCCGCTTCCAAGGCGTTTAAAAAATCCAGGTCCGGGACTTTGGCGTCCACAATAATGATGCGGTCTCCCGGCAGGCGCACGACCAGATCCGGCTTGCCTTCGTCGCCTTTCGATTGCTCGGTGAAATCGCAGTGCGCGCTCATGCCGGCGGCTTCGACGACCCGGCGCAAGGTCTCTTCGCCCCAACGGCCCCGGGCCGGATTGGAGTTGAGCACCATCCGGAACTGCTGGGTCTCGTTGGCGAGCGACTGGCTTTGTTGCGACAACAGTTCCAATTGCTTCTTCACTTCGCCCAGCGTGGATGATTGCGCGGCGTCGCTTTGTTGAAGGCGTTTTTGGTAGGATTCCAGTTGCTGCTTGAGCG
>Ga0137409_10009057_pt1 | contig 10150 bp, 10 predicted proteins | sample CZODoug1_16funga_FD_122059 | JGI IMG/M metagenome (GOLD analysis project Ga0137409, IMG submission 122059) | Vadose zone soil fungal communities from Angelo Coast Range Reserve, California, USA - CZODoug1_16fungal (Hybrid Assembly) | ecosystem: Environmental > Terrestrial > Soil > Vadose zone...
CGATCCTCACCCTCGGCCCGCTAATGGCCCGCCTCGGCATCGCCCACGTTTCGCTTCCCGGAGGCTGTGCCATCGGTGCCCGGCCAATCGATCTGCATCTCTCTGCTCTCGAAAAAATGGGAGCCGAAATCACAATTTCGCATGGCTACATCGAAGCCAAAGTTCCAAATCGCGGCCGCCTTAAAGGCGCCCACATCATCTTCGACAAAATCACTGTCACCGGCACGGAAAATATCCTTATGGCCGCAGTCCTCGCCGACGGCGAAACCATCCTGGAAAACGCCGCCCGCGAACCGGAAGTCACCGACCTCATCGTCATGTTGCGCAAAATGGGAGCCTGCATCGCAGGCGATGGCACGTCCACGCTGCGGATTCGCGGCGCAAAGGAACTTCACGGCACCGAGCACTCCGTGATACCCGATCGCATCGAAGCAGGAACTTTCCTGGTAGCAGGCGCAATCACCGGCGGCGACTTAACCGTAGCCAACTGCGCCCCCGATCATCTCGGCGCGGTCGTTGCTAAGCTGCAACAGGCGGGAGTCCATACCGACATTCTTGATGAATCTACGCTCCGTGTCCGGCCGGCAAAAAAACTTGTCGCCGCCGACGTCACCACCGAGGAATATCCCGGCTTCGCCACCGACATGCAGGCCCAATACATGGCCCTCGCCACCCAAGCCGAAGGAACTTCCGTCATCGCCGAAACCATCTTCGAGAACCGCTACCTCCACGCCAGCGAGATGGTCCGCATGGGCGCCAACATCTCCGTCGACGGCCGCCGCGCCGTAGTCCGCGGCCCCGCGCAACTTTCCGGCACCACCGTGCAAGCCTCCGACCTCCGCGCCAGCGCCGGCTTGGTCCTCGCCGCCTTGGTCGCCAGCGGCGAAACCATCATCGACCGCGTCTACCACATAGACCGCGGCTACGAAGGCATAGTAGAAAAGCTGCAAAGCGTAGGCACCGACATCACCCGTATCCACGCCCCGAGCGCCTAACCGTACCGGCAAACAAGCTCCGAATCTGCTACAATTCGCGGCTCGACTGATGGCCGCGCTGTCCGCGTGGCTGGAGGTAGCCATGGCCAACACCGAACTTCTCGACCGGCTCGACGCAGCAATCGCCGAGAAAAATCTCCTGAAGCACCCGTTCTACCAAGATTGGCAAGCCGGCAAGCTAAGCCGCCAATCCCTGCAACTTTACGCCTCCCAGTATTACCGCCACGTTGAAGCTTTTCCGAAGCATCTCCGCGTCCTAGCCGCCCGCACCGAAGGCCCTCTCCGCAACACCGTGCTGGAAAATCTCGCCGAAGAGGAAGACTGTAGCGCCCCGCACCCCAAGTTGTGGCGCGATTTCGCCGCTGCCGTAGGCGTCGGCGAAGACGACATCACCTGCTGCCCTGCGCTACCCGGCACGCAAACCGTGGTCGCTACCTTCCGCGAAATTTGCGGCGACCGTCCGGTAGCTGAAGCCGTTGCCGCCCTATACGCCTATGAAGCGCAAGTCCCCGAAATCGCCAGCACCAAGATTGACGGCCTGCGAAGATTTTATGGCGTCGAAAAGCCAGCCGCGCTGGCCTACTTCGCTATCCATGAAGAAGCCGACAAAGCCCATCGCGAAGCCTGGCGCACCTGGCTCGATGAGCACTCGGACCCAACCAGCAACGACGAAATCGTAGCCACCGCCAACGAAGCCCTGTCAGCCCTCTGGGGCGCCCTAGATGCGGTCCACCGCAATTGAAAGCCACGTAGCGCTCGCCTTCAGGCGGCCGACCAAACTTGCAATGAAAAAGGCCCGGCAAAAACTGCCGGGCCTTTTCCTTTCTCTGCGAGTCTCAGCGAACTGTGCGACTCAGCGTTATCTTTTTCCTGCTCGTTATTCCGCTGCTCCGCTAGCCGCGCCGCCGGTGCTACCACCACCGCCAGTACCAGCTGCTTCCTTCTTAGTCTGCTTCTCGCGCGCTTCGCGAATCAACGCCTTGCGCGACAGCCGCACTTTGTTGCCCTCAATTGAGAGCACCTTGACCAATACCTGGTCGCCCAGCTTCAGCTCATCGCGAACATCGCGAATACGATGTTCCGAAATTTCGCTGATGTGCAGCAAGCCGTCGGTGCCTGGGAAAAGCTCAACGAAAGCCCCGAACTCCGCCAGCCGCACCACTTTGCCAAGATACGTCTTGCCGATCTCCGCCGACGCAGTGACGTCGCGCACCATCTGCAGCGCCGAATCGCCACCCGCGCCGCTGGTCGAGAAAATGTGCACCGTGCCGTCTTCCAGCACGTCAATTTTCACGCCAGTAGCTTCGATGATCGACTTGATCTTCTTCCCGCCCGGACCGATCAAATCGCGAATCTTGTCCGTAGGAATGTGCAGCTTGTACAACCGCGGTGCGTACGTTGAAATCGAAGTGCGCCCCTCGGTCAGCGTCTTGTCCATAGTGTCGAGAATTTCCAGCCGCGCCTTCTTCGCCTGCGCCAGAGCTTCCCGCATCATTCCAATGCTGATGCCCAACACCTTGATGTCCATCTGCAGCGCCGTAATTCCCGCGCGCGTGCCGGCCACCTTGAAGTCCATATCGCCGTAGTGATCTTCCGCTCCGGCAATATCCGTCAAGATCGAATATTTCTTGTCGTCGGCAACCACCAAGCCCATCGCAATTCCAGCGCAAGGAGCCTTCATCGGCACGCCAGCATCCATCAACGCCAGCGAACCTCCGCAAACAGTCGCCATCGAAGACGACCCGTTCGATTCCAAAATGTCGGAAACCAACCGCATCGCGTAAGGGAACTCCGCCTCAGGTGGCAGCAAATTCAGCAGCGCACGTTCTGCAAGCGCGCCGTGACCAATTTCGCGACGTCCCGGCCCGCGCAAAAACTTCACTTCGCCCACGCTGAACGGCGGAAAATTGTAGTGCAGCATGAACCGCTTGAACTGGTCTTGCTCAAACAGCAAGTCCAGCCGCTGCATATCTTCCTTCGTGCCCAATGTCAGCGTGGCCAGCGCCTGCGTCTCTCCGCGCGTAAACAGCGCCGAGCCATGCACGCGCGGCAGCAATCCCACTTCGCAAGTGATCTGCCGAATCTGATCGAACGCGCGCCCGTCCGGACGCCGCCGCTTGTTCAAAATATCGTCGCGGAAATATTCCTCGCGTAACCGCTCGAACGCCCGCTTCGCCAAGGTGCGCTTCTCTTCATCATCTTCTGGAATCGCCGAGACAATCTCGTCCTTCAGCGCATCCACCAGATGATAGCTGTCCTTCTTCGGATGCTTCTGCGTATCGATCGCATCGTGCAAGCGATCGCCATACTTCTTCGCAATCTCTTTGTATAGCCCTTCATCAAATGGCAGCGGCGCGACAACAACCTTCGTCGGGTTGATCTGCTTGTACAGCTCCTTGATCGCGCCCACAATTTTCTTGATCTGCGCGTGCCCGAACTCCAGCGCATCCACCACCGCCTCTTCGGAAACTTCCAACGCGCCAGACTCCACCATCACGATCGCGTCTTCTGTTCCCGCAATCACAATATTCAGCAAGCTCTTTTTCTGATCCGCCACAGTGGGATTCGCCACCAGTTGTCCGTCCAGCAGTCCCACGCGCACAGCCGCAATCGGCTTCTCGAACGGCAGATCCGAGCAATAGCAAGCCGCCGAAGCTCCCGTCACCGCAATCACGTCCGGATCATTGTCGCTATCCGCCGACAACACCATGCTCACGATTTGTGTCTCATTCCGCCAAGACTCCGGAAACAGCGGCCGCATCGGCCGGTCAATCAATCGCGAAGTCAAAATCTCTTTTTCCGAAGGCCGCCCTTCGCGCTTAAAAAAACCACCCGGAATTTTTCCCGCGGAGTACGTATTCTCGCGATAGTCCACCGTCAGCGGCAGAAAATCCCGGTCATTCGCCGTCGGAGCCATGCAAGCCGTGGTCAGCACCACCGTATCGCCGTAACGCGCCACAATCGCGCCATTCGCCTGCTTCGCAATCTTTCCCGTCTCCAGTATCAGCGGGCGTCCGCCGACCTCTACCGTCACTTGCCGTGGAGCAGGCGTAACATTATTTTCAGACATAACTCATTTTCCTTTGGCTCCGTCTCAGCGGAGCATTTCTGCGGAGAATGCGTCTCCGCTCATTTGTAAGTTGAAAGAGATGAGAGTATTGCGAGGGTTGACGCTAACGCCGGTCTACACCACGAGAACGCCGGCCATCTTACGGCCGATTGCCTGACAATTCACTGGCGGCCACAAAGCAACCCGCCGACACTTCCCCACTTGAATTTGTCACTTCGCAGAAACGCAGTGGATGCCGCGCCAAAACGCGGCTACTTGCGCAGGCTAAGCCGTTCAACAATCTCGCGGTACCGATCCGGGTCCCGGCGGTTAAGATAGTCCAGCAAACGTCGCCGTTTGTTCACCATCATGATCAACCCGCGGCGGGATGCGTGGTCTTTTACGTGAGACTTGAGGTGCGTCGTCAGGTAGTTGATCCGCTCGCTTAAGAGCGCGATCTGCACTTCCGGTGAGCCAGTATCCTTAATGTGGGCTCGGAACTGCTCGATCAACACTGCCTTGGCTTCGCTCAAGTGCCCCTCTCCGTCGTCCCCTGAATTTTTCCTCTTCTCTTCGACCAATTCAGGCTAACACAATACAAACAAAACTGTAAAGCAATCCTAACACTCACCGGAGGTCGATTTTGACCCTTAAAACGAATCAATGCCGAGCGCGTCAAACTTCTTGTGCACCGCAAGTTGTACCACTCATGTTAAAGTTTCCGCTCGGAGGACACGAATCTATGCGTAAACCCGTCATCGTTGGCATCGCTCTCATTGCAACTCTCGCCGTAGCCGGCATCGCTCTTCGCGCTCAGCAGGACAAGGCATCCCGCCCCAGCCCGCCAGCCAAAGCCGAGTGCAAAATCGATGGCAAGACCGTCACTGTCGACTACTCCAGCCCGCGTGCCAAAGGCCGCAAAACTTTCGGCGGCTTAGTTCCTTACGGGCAAATCTGGCGTGCCGGCGCCAACGAAGCCACCACGTTAGTCACCAGCGGTGACATCAACATCGGCGGAAAAACCGTGCCCGCCGGCAAATACACCGTCTTCGCCATTCCGGGCGAAGATAAATGGACTCTCGTCATCAGCAAAAAAACCGGCGAATGGGGCACCGCCTATCCCGGTCCTGACAACGATCTAGCCCGCATCGACATGAAAGTCTCGAAGACCCCAGCCCCCGTCGAGAATTTCACCATAGCCTTCGATCAAAAGGGAAGCGCCTGCACGATGCGAATGGAGTGGGAAAACACCAACGCCTCGGTCGACATCAAGTAGTTTGCGGCGGTCTTGTGCACCCTGAGCCTCGAAGGGCCGCCGCTTTCACAGCTTAAGACACGCTACCGATGCACCCGTCGTAGCCGCAGTGTCACCGTAGCGCAAAACTTTCGCTCCAAAACCTCAGCCCCTCTTCCCCACCAAAGCCAAAAACTCATCCCGCGTCTGCTTATTCTCCCGAAACGCCCCCAGCATAGCGCTAGTAACCGCCTGCCCATGCTGTTTCTCCACCCCGCGCATCTGCATGCACAAATGCCGCGCCTCAATAATCACGCCAACTCCCTGAGGCGCGATCTTATCTTCCAGCGCCCGAGCGATCTGGTTGGTCATGCGCTCCTGAATCTGCAGACGCCGCGCATACATGTTCACCAGTCGCGCCACCTTGCTTAACCCAATCACCTTCTTGCTCGGCAAATAAGCCACGTGCGCCTTCCCGAAAAACGGCAGCAAGTGGTGCTCGCACAAGCTAAAAAACTCAATGTCCTTCACCACCACCATCTCGTCATAACAAACGCTGAACGTCGCCCCATTCAGCAAATGATCGACGTTCTGGTGATACCCACTGGTCAAAAATTTCAGCGCCTTCTCGTACCGCTCCGGCGTCTTCTTCAACCCCTCGCGCTCCGGATCCTCGCCAACCAGCGCAATCATCTTTCGCACCAGCGAAGCCACGCTCTCCGGCTTCACGCCATCCTTGGTTTCATTAAGCAAAATCTCTTCCGTCGGTTTCGTCACGATGCGCTTCCCTTCTGATTTCCGTCATATTCAAAACTATTGTTCGTCGTCTCCTGCACGCGCACTCTTTCCAAGTTCGCCTTCGGGAAACGTTTCAACCGCTCGAAAATCTCAATGCACAAATTCTCCGTAGTCGGCACCACATTGCGAAAAGCCGCCACATCCTCATTCAAAGAATGATGATCAAACACCTCAATAACCTCGCGTTCCACAAAACTATCCAGGTCCGCCAAATTCGCAATCATCCCAGTAGCCGGATCCACCTCGCCCGAAACGCTGATCTCCAACATATAGTTATGTCCGTGCCCATACGGATTGGCGCATTTCCCAAACACCCGCGCATTCTCTTCCTCGCTCAAAGCCTCCGTATGCAACCGATGCGAAGCCGCAAACCGATACCGCCGCCCCAATTCAATTTTCAATCCCGCTACCCGTAGGGGCGCAGCACCGCTGCGCCCCAACTCGGCAAGATCCCTGCGATTATGCGTGGCCTGTTCCACTAAACGCCCCCAACCCCATTCCGATAACAATCCGCAAACAAATCCGCCGACTCATAAAGCCGCACCCGATGCAATCTCCCCTTCGTAATCTTCGGCTCCAGCAATTCCCAAATCACCCGCGCAATATTTTCGCAAGTAGGTATCTGCCCCTTCAATTCCACCACCTCATAATTCAAAAATCGGTGATCCATCCGCTGCATCACCTCGCGCTCCAAAATCTCCTTCAGCTCCTTCAAGTCCAGCACCATCCCCGTAACCGGATCCGGCTCCCCCGCCACCGTCACCTCTAGCGCATAGTTGTGCCCATGCCCGTGCGGATTATTGCACTTCCCAAAGACGCGCCGGTTCTCCTCCGGCGAAAGCTCCGGATTGTTATAAAGGTGCGAAGCCGAAAACTCGATTTTCCGCGTAATCAAAACCATATCGCTCTCATCAACCCGCCGCTCTCACCGAAATCCGTCGCCCCTTCCATTCCACAACTCCCCGCGCATGCGCCCGGTACGATGCCCAGAGCACACTCGCGTACAGCAACACGCCCGGTATGTAATACAGGATGTAGCTTCCCCTGAATTGGTTACGCAACAGGGTGCTCGCGTACACTGCATGCCGAGCCAACAGAAGCCCCGCTCCGGCCACCAGCGCAATCGGCGCCTTCAACCCGAGCAGCAGCAACGCAAATGGAATCCACGGCACCACAGAAAACAGTTCTTGATAAACCGCGCTCGGCGTCCCTCCCACCAACAAATACAAATTCTTCTTCCATCCTTCCCACATCGCGCCAAACGATCGATACATCCGCACCCGCACCACACCCGCGCCCGATCCAAACCAAATCCGATATCCCGCCGCTTTCACTCTCTTCGCCAGCGCCACATCTTCCAATACCTCTCCCGCGACGCTCTTGTGACCGCCGACCTCATCGTAAACATCACCGCGCATCATCAAGAATTGCCCATTCGCCGCGGCCACATCGGACTTCGTGTCTCTCACCGCGTCGTAAGGAAAATATTTGGCCAACCTCGAATACACAAATGGAATCAGCGCCTTTTCGTACCAAGATTGCGTAACCTGTTCCGGCGAAAACGAAACCAGAGCCGCGCCGGTCTCCTGCGCAATCCGCAGCGCTCGTGCCGCTGCCCCATCCAACAGCTCAGCGTCCGCGTCCGTAAAAAGCAGCCAGCGGCTGCTCGCGTGTTTCGCGCCCTCCCAGATCGCGTGATTCTTTCCCATCCACCCGGCAGGAATCTCTGGCGCCTCCAACAACCTCAAATTTTTCAGCTCTCCCATCAAGCCGCGCACAATGTCCGCCGTCCGATCCCTCGAGTGGTCGTTCACTACAACAATTTCAGCAATCTCCGCTTGCTTGTCGAGCGACCGGACGCACATTTCTATCGTCGCTTCTTCATCCCGCGCCGGCACAATCGCCGTAATTCGCTCATTCAGCGCGGGTTCGGATACGGCTGGGTCAACTTCGGTATTCGCGGAATGAGTCGGCATGGTGGTTGGAGCGACCGTTCGCGATTCGGGGCAGTTGCGTTAGTATAGCATCCATGGGTATCGGTCGAAGATTCCTGGTCTGGGGCGTGATCGCCGCCGGCTTAGCCCTGATCGTCATCTTCGCCATGCCCAGCTATCGCCAGGGAGAAGCCTCCCTCGCCGGAACACCCGCGAAAGATTTCGGACTCGACCTGGCCGGCAAGCCAAGCCATTTGTCGGATTTGCACGGAAAAGTGGTCGTCCTCAATTTCTGGGCCAGCTGGTGCCCGCCTTGCGTAGCGGAGGCGCCTTCCCTGAACCGCCTTCACAAATACATCGAGTCCCGCAATGGTCTCGTACTCGGCGTAGCCGCCGACGAAGACCCTTACGCGTTCTCCAAGTTCATCGTCGACCAAGCCGTCACGTTCCCCAATTACCGCGATCCCGGCACCAAAGACCGCGGCTCCCCCATCGCTCTCTCCTACGGAACGGCCATGATCCCTGAAACATATATCGTCGACCGCCACGGCAAGATCGCCCGCAAAGTCATCGGCCCCCAGGAATGGGACTCCCCCGATATGCGCGCCTACTTCGACGCCCTCCTCGCCCAAAACTAAGGTTGTTGACATTCACTTTGGTAGCAGCGCGGCAGCGGCGAGATAGCTCGAATCCGAGAGAATTATCGAATGGATTCAAGACTAGTGTTACGATGCGCGGAGTCAACCCTTACCCTGCTTATTCGTGAAATTGAGCGAGAGAAAGAGATCCAATGGAGCATGCTAGGCCGTCGCCCCAAACCGAATCGGACGATGTGGCCAAGCTACGCCACATGGCCAGCGAGTTCACCGAAGGCTTCAACACCGGCGACGTGGATCGCATTATGCGCTTCTACGGAAACACCTACGTCGATATAAATCTTCGCAGTCCCGTTCAATCCTGGCAGGAGCGCCGGCAATACTACGCCCAAGTGATCCGTGACGGCGGTTTCCGTATACAGGTGCACCCCGACGAAATTCTGATCCGGGGCGACCTTGCTTTTGTCCGCGGTACAATCGACATCGCAGCAGCCGCTACGCCCTCGGACTCCAAGCTCAGGCAGCTTCGTTACCTCGAAATTGCTTCTCGGCAACCAGACGGCTCCTGGCAAGTACTGTGGGGTATGGATGGCCCCATCCAGGAGTATTCCCCGTCACCTTGAAATGCCCGTCCCGACTCCGCATCAAATGTGCCTTGACAAATTTTCAATTTGTGGTATTCTCTCGTGCGTACGAAATTGCGAGTTGTTTTAGCCTCCGTCCTGTCGGAGGCTGTTTTATTTTGTGCCTCCCTAGACTGCGCCCTCGAGGCCTGCCAAAGTAAACTGTTTGTTTTGTGGCGCTTGCGGCCTCTTTAGCTTTCCGCGAAAAGAGCCACTGATTAGAATCAATAACTTACAGACTCTTTCTGTTCGGAATCTCGCACGTCCACCCATTGTTTTCAATAACTTACAGCCTCTTATGCCCAAAATAGGGGGGTGGGGGTATCCAGTGGTTTGGCTCAGAACTAGTTCTTGCCTCCCATTTCAGAGACGAGCAGTCCGGAGACGCAGAGCATTGGCAATGACCGAAACCGAGCTGAAGCTCATGGCCGCGCTCGCAATCATGGGGCTCAAGAGCCAATGGAAGAACGGATAAAAGACGCCTGCCGCAATCGGGATTCCCAGTGTGTTGTAAAAAAAGGCGAAAGCGAGATTCTGACGGATATTCCCAATCGTCGCGCGGCTCAGGCGGCGAGCGCGCACAATCCCCCGCAGGTCCCCTTTGAGCAAAGTGATTCCCGCGCTCTCGATAGCTACATCCGTTCCGGTTCCCATCGCGATGCCCACATCAGCAGCCGCAAGTGCCGGCGCATCGTTAATGCCATCGCCAGCCATCGCAACGATGTGCCCTTGCTCGCGTAAGCGTTTCACAATTTCGGCCTTTTGCTGCGGCTGCACTTCTGCTTCGACCTCTTGGATACCGAGATCGCCCGCCACCTTCTCTGCCACGGCGCGGCGATCTCCAGTGAGCAGAACAATACGCATCCCCTCCGCCCGCAGCGCGCGAATCGCTTCCGGCGTGGACGGCTTGATTCGGTCCGC
>Ga0137409_10009058_pt1 | contig 10150 bp, 11 predicted proteins | sample CZODoug1_16funga_FD_122059 | JGI IMG/M metagenome (GOLD analysis project Ga0137409, IMG submission 122059) | Vadose zone soil fungal communities from Angelo Coast Range Reserve, California, USA - CZODoug1_16fungal (Hybrid Assembly) | ecosystem: Environmental > Terrestrial > Soil > Vadose zone...
CCTCGCCGGGGCCGATCCAGATGGGAAGAATGCGCTCGCCGTCGACCTCTCGCAGGATGACGATGTTCTGCTGGGACTTGTGCTCGAGGATGAGCCCGTTGACTCGGACTTCGAGGACTTTCACGGTTTGCTGGACCCCTGCCGCGTTCCCTTGGCGGGCGGATTCGTCTGGTGGGGAACGGCGCCATGTGTGGTATCGGCGGCCGTGGAATCGCCTTCGAGATTCATGAAGTTAGGAGCGTTCTCGCTGCGCATGTGATCCAGCATCCAGCGCGCCGACGCCGCCAGCTCCGACTTGGGATAGCGGGCGAGCAACGTCTGGAAGGACTTCTGCGCGGCGTCGTAGTCCTTGAGCTCCTCGGACTGGATGAATCCGACCATGAACGCCGCTTGGGGCGTCACGTCGCTGTCCGGATAATTCTCCACCACCTGGCGATAGGCGTCGACGCCCAAGGCGCCGGCTGGAGCAAGGCCACGCGCCTGCCAGACATAGTCAACAAGAGCACATCCACCTTTGCGCCCGCGATCGCGGCAGATGGGAGCCTCTACTTCATGCATCCAGCGCCGGATCCCAAGCGGTTTCAGCTGTTCCGTGCGCAATCTACGAACGGTACCTATAGCGAGCCGCAGGCACTGCCATTCAGCGATGACTCGACAACGAACGTCGATCCGGCTGTCGCGCCCGATGAATCGTTTATGGTGTTTGGCTCGGGTCGAGCGCCGGCCAAAAACATGGATCTGTTCATCGTGTTCCGAAAGGAAGGCGTGTGGGGCACTCCCATCCACCTGGGCGATATCGTGAACAGCCCTGGCTCCGACGCCGAGGCGCGGCTGCTCACCTCACCGGCGCGGCCGATCGTCCTGCTCGCGAGGCGCGCGGACGCCGCGATCGCCGTCGAGGTGGCGCCGGGCTGCCGCGACCTCGGCCTCATGCTTCCCTACACGCCGCTGCACCATCTCCTGCTCCAGGCCGTCGGCGCGCCGCTGGTGATGACGAGCGGCAACGCGACCGATGACACGATCGCGCACGTCGACGCCGACGCGCAGAGCCGGCTGCGCGGCGTCGCCGATCTGTTCGTCGTGCACGACCGGCCGATCGAGGTGCCGTGCGACGATTCGGTCGCCCGCGTCGTGCGCGACATCCCGCGCCTCATCCGACGCTCGCGCGGCTACGTCCCCCTCGCCGTTCGCCTGCCGGTGCCGGCGTCGCGGCCCATCCTCGCCTGTGGCGGCGAGCTCAAGAACACGTTCGCGCTGGTCCGCGGACGCGAGGCGTTTGTCAGCCAGCATCTCGGCGACCTCACGAACGAGCGCACCTTTCGGACGTTTCTCGACGCCGTCGGCCACTGGCGGCGGCTGCTCGACCTGTCGCCCGACGTCGTCGCCCATGATCTGCATCCCGGCTATCGCTCCACTGCGTACGCGCGCTCGCTCGACGGCGTCGAGCGCATCGCCGTCCAGCATCACCATGCGCACATCGCCAGCTGTCTGGCCGACAACGGCGTGGACCGCCGCGTCATCGGCGTCGCCTGGGACGGAACGGGCTACGGTCTCGACGGCCACGCCTGGGGCGGAGAGTTCCTGGTCGCCGACCTTGCCGGCTTCGAGCGCGCCGGCCACTTCGAGCCGGTGCCCCTGCCCGGCGGCGACGCAGCGGCTCGCGAGCCCTGGCGGATGGCTGCGGTGTTCCTGCGCGCGGCCTACGGGGACGTGATGGCGGAGCTCGACCTGGCGTTCATGCGCCGGCTCGATCGGGTGGCGTGGCGGACGCTCGCGCGGGCGATCGACCGCGGACTGAACGCGCCGCTCACCTCCAGCGCCGGCCGCCTGTTCGACGCCGTCGCGAGTCTGCTCGGCGTGCGCGACCGTGTGGCGTTCGAGGCCCAGGCGGCGATGGAGCTGGAGGCGCTCGCCGCGCCGCAGGCCGACGTCACCTACCCGGCCCGCCTGGAGGACACCGGCGACGCCCTCGTCGTGCGCACCACCGACGTGGTACGCGGCGTCGTCGACGACCTGCTGCGCGAGACGCCCACCGCGGTGATCGCCGCGCGGTTCCACGCGACGCTGGCCGACGTCATCGTGAGCGTGTGCGGCCGAATCCGCGAGCGCACGGGCGTCGGCGCCGTGGCGCTAAGCGGCGGCGTCTTCCAGAACGCCTGGCTGCTCGCGGCGGCCCTGGACGCGCTTGAGACGGCCGGCTTCGAGGTCTACAGTCACCGTGACGTCCCGGCGAACGACGGCGGGCTCGCGCTCGGCCAGGCGGCGGTGGCCGCGCGACGGCTGAGCGAGAAGGACAACGGCTGATGTGCCTGGCGATCCCCGGCAGGGTCCTCGAGATCTTCGAGGACCGGGGCCTGCGCATGGGGCGGGCGGACTTCGGCGGCACCGTCCGTAAGGTCTGCCTCGAGCATCTGCCCGAGGCCGGAATCGGCGACTACGTCCTCGTCCACGTCGGCTTCGCCCTCAGCAAGGTCGATCCCGAGGAAGCCGAGCGGACGTACCGCTTCCTCGAGGACCTCGACCAGCTCGGCGAGCTCCAGGCGCCCGAGGCGGAGCCATGAAGTACCTCGACGAGTATCGCGACGGGCGCGTGGCCGCCAAGATCGTGGCCGAGGTCCGCCGCGTGACCACGCGGCCGTGGACGCTGATGGAGGTCTGCGGCGGGCAGACGCACTCGATCGTCAAGCACGGCATCGACCGGCTGCTGCCCGGAGAGCTGGAGCTCGTGCACGGCCCCGGCTGCCCGGTGTGCGTCACGCCTCTCGAGCAGATCGACAAGGCGCACGCGATCGCCCGCACGCCCGGCGTGATCTTCACGTCCTTCGGCGACATGCTGCGCGTGCCGGGCTCGCAGACCGACCTGCTGCGACTGAAGTCGGCCGGCGCCGACGTCCGCATCGTGTACGCGCCGCTCGACGCCGTCCGCATCGCGCAGGACAATCCCGGCCGCGAGGTCGTCTTCTTCGCCATCGGCTTCGAGACGACGGCGCCCGCCAACGCGCTGGCCGTCACACGCGCGCGCGTGCTCGGGGTCGACAACTTCTCGATGCTCGTGTCGCACGTGCTGGTGCCGCCCGCCATCACGGCGATCTTGCAGACGCCGGGTAATCGCGTGCAGGGCTTCCTCGGCCCGGGGCACGTGTGCACGGTCATGGGCTACCGGGAATACGAGGCGATCGCGCGGCACTATCGCGTGCCGATCGTGGTCACCGGCTTCGAGCCCGTGGACCTGCTCGACGGCGTGCTGCGCACCGTGCGCCAGCTCGAGGCCGGCGAGGCGAGTGTCGACAACCAGTACTCGCGGGTGGTCGATCGCGACGGCAACGCCGCCGCGCAGCGGCTGATCTGGTCCGCCTTCGAGGTGTGTGACCGGAAGTGGCGCGGGGTAGGAACGATTCCCAAGTCCGGCCTGCGCCTGCGCTACGAGCTGCACGGCTACGACGCCGAGCGTCGCTTCGACGTCGGCGCGCTCGAGACCCACGAGCCCGCCGAGTGCATCAGCGGCCAGATCCTGCGTGGCCTCAAGAAGCCGCACGACTGCCCCGCGTTCGGCACGCGCTGCACGCCGGCGAGCCCGCTGGGGGCGACCATGGTCTCCGCGGAGGGAGCCTGCGCCGCCTACTACGCATACGGCCGGCACCGCGAGCCGGCGGCGGCGCCGTGAAGGACGCGATCCTCCGCAAGGCGCGCGAGAGTGCTGCGGTCAAGGAGGCGTTCTTCCGCGTGGAGGCCGCGCGCATCGAGGCCCTGGCGCGCGCGATGGCGACGGGCTTCGAGCGCGGCGGCCGGCTCTACGTGATGGGCAACGGCGGCGGCGCCACCGACGCCCAGCACGTGGCGGTGGAGTTCGGCCACCCGATCCTCGAAAAGCGGCGCCCGTTGCCGGCGCTCGCGCTGACCACCGACACCGCGCTGCTCACGGCGATCTCGAACGACCGCGACTTCGCCAAGGTCTTCGGCGACCAGCTTCGCCTGCTCGGCCGCCGTGGTGACATGGCGCTGGCGCTCAGCACGAGCGGCCAGTCGCCGAACCTCGTGCACGGCCTCGAGGTCGCGCGCGAGCTCGGGCTGCTGACCATCGCATTCACGGGCAAGGACGGCGGCCGGCTGGCGAGCCTGGCCGAGCACGCGCTCGTCGTGCCGTCGTTCAGCATCCATCGCATCCAGGAGACCCACGTCGCGCTCTATCACATCGTGTGGGATCTCGTCCACGTCGCGCTCGGTGAAGCCGATGTCATTTGAGGTGGGGGGCCCCGAAATGGCCCCCCACACCCCCCAGCGCTCAGCACGCCCCGGGGAACCCGGGGCGCGCCTCGAGGCCGGGTTGGCGGCGAGCTGTCCTCTGCCGCTCACCGGGGCCGATCGGATCCTGCTGGGGCACGGGAGCGGCGGGAAGATGACGGCGGAGCTGATCGCGCGCTGCTTCCTGCCGGCGTTCCGCAACGAGGTGCTCGAGAAGCTCGACGACCAGGCGGTGGTCGAGATCAACGGCGTGCGCCTGGCCTTCACCACGGACGCGTACGTCGTCACGCCGCTGTTCTTCCCCGGCGGCGACATCGGCGACCTTGCCGTTCACGGCACCGTGAACGACCTCGCGATGTCCGGCGCACGGCCGCTGTACCTGGCCGCGTCGTTCATCCTCGAGGAAGGCTTCGCGCTCGCCGATCTGGATCGCATCGTGGCGTCGATGCGCAAGGCGGCGGAGGCGGCCAATGTATTGATCGTGACCGGCGACACGAAGGTCGTGGACCGCGGCAAAGCGGACGGCTGCTTCATCACCACGACCGGTCTGGGCGTCATCGAGCACGCGCGCGCGATCTCCGCCGACCGCGCCCGCCCGGGCGACGTGGTGATCCTGAGCGGTCCCATCGCCGAGCATGGCATGGCCATCATGGCGGCGCGCGCCGACCTGGAGCTCGAGACGCCGGTCGCCAGCGACACGGCCGCCCTGCACCGGCTCGTCCTCGACGTGCTGGCGACGGGCGCCGATGTCCACTGCCTGCGCGATCCCACCCGGGGCGGCGTGGCCACGGCCCTCAACGAGCTCGCGCATCGGTCGGCCGTGGGCATCGTGCTCGACGAAGCCGCCATCCCCGTCAGCGAGCCGGTACGCGGCGTCTGCGAGCTGCTCGGCCTCGACCCGCTGTACGTGGCCAACGAGGGCAAGCTGCTGGCGATCGTCCCCGAGGCGGACGCCGCACGCGTGCTGGAGGCGATGCAGCGCCATCCGGAAGGACGCCAGGCGCGCGTCGTGGGCGTGGTCGTCCAGGACGACGCGCGGCTCGTCGTGATGAAGACCACCGTCGGCGGTCGCCGGATCGTCGACATGCTGCAGGGCGAGCAGCTCCCGCGGATCTGCTAGAGAGGAGACGGAGCGCGCGGGTGTTCTACGGCTGGTGGGTCGTCGCCGGCACCTTCGTCTCTCACCTTCTCTCGTACGGCGTCCTCACCGTCGCCTTCGGCGTGTTCTTTCCGTTCATGGCCGAGGCCCTGCACCTGGGCCGCGGGCTCCTGGCCTCCGTCGCGGCGGCGGCGCGGCTGGTGTCGGCGGCGCTCTCACCACTGATCGGTCCTCTCGTCGATCGCCGCGGGCCGCGGCTCGTCATGGCGCTCGGCGTGCTCAGCCTCGCCGGTGGCACGGCCGTGCTCGCGGCGGCGGGCAGCGCCTGGCACGTCATGCTCGGCTATGGCGTCGTGATGGCGTTCGGCAGTATCGCCCTCGGCGATCTGACCGGTGATGCCACCGTCGCGCGCTGGTTCGTGCGGCGTCGCGGCCGCGCGCTGGCCATCGCCACCATGGGTCTCTCGTCGGCGGGGATCGTGATCCCGCTCCCGGTCGCGCTGTTGATCGAGCGATTCGGCTGGCGCGCGGCGTGGCTGGCGCTGGCCGCCATCGTGCTCGTCCTCGGTCTGGCCGCCACCGCGGTGATGCGTCGGCGCCCCGAGGACGGGGGCCTCGCCCCCGATGGTGCCGCCCCGCCGCGGGCGGGTCACGCCGTACGCGACACGCCGACGGAAGAGATCTCGCTCGGCGCGCGCGCGGCGACGCGCACGCCGGCGTTCTGGCTGCTGGTGCTCAGCACCAATCTCGCCGGCCTCGGCTTCTTCGGCGTCAACCTCCATCTTTTTTCCTACATCACCGACCGCGGGCTGTCCGCGGCGGTCGCGGCAACGCTGGTGACGTACCTCTACACGCTCCACACCGTTGCCAAGCCGCTCTGGGGACTCATCGCCGAGCGGGTCCATGTGCGCTACTGCATCGCCGCCTGCTATGCCGGCGGCGCGCTCGGCGTGCTGTTCCTGCTGGGCCCGGGGTCGATGGCGTGGCTCGTGGCGTTCGCCACCGTCTACGGACTCACGCGCGGCGCGCAGTCGTTCGTGACGAGCCTGGCCTGGGCCGACTACTTCGGCCGCGAGGCGCAGGGCGCCATCCGCGGACTCTCCGCACCGTTCCGCCATCTATCGGCCGCCGCCGGACCGATCGTCGGCGGCGTCCTCTACGACGTCACCGGCGACTACCGGCTCGCGTTCACGATCTTCGCGGCGGCCTTCCTCGCGGGCGCCGGCGTGGCGCTCCTCGCGAAGCCGCCGCGCTGACCGGCGTAACCTACAGGTTAGTTATCACAACTGCATGACACCCTTGCTTGACGGCCCGGGACGGCCGGGGCAGTATCGTCGGGCGCCGCGAGGGTTGGAACGCGCACACTCGAGAGGAGGAGCCGATGGCCTCCGAAGCGACCATCGTCCGCTGCCTGGATCTGCTCACCAAGGCCCCGCCGTCCCAGATCGAGTCGCTGCGCGCTGGGGGCGCCGATCACGCCAGATCCCTGCGGCGCATCGTCGACTCGAAAAACGTGGTCGCGGTGGGCATCAGCGAGAAGATCAGCAAGAAGAAGCCGACGGGCAAGTTGGCCGTGACCTTCTACGTCGAGAAGAAGATCCCCATGAAGAAGCTGCGCGCGGACCGGATGATCCCGCCCACCGTGCCCGAGACGCTCAGCGGCCCCGAGGCCGTGCCAACCGATGTCGTGGCCATCGGCCGTTTGCGGCTCGAGGTCAACGCGATCCGCAGCCCCGTGCAGCCGGGCAACAGCATCGGACACGTCGACATCTCGGCCGGCACCCTGGGCGCGCTCGTCACCAGGGGCGGGGACGTCCACATCCTCAGCAATAGTCACGTGCTGGCCCGCAGCGGTCGCGCGAAGCACGGCGACGACATCCTCTATCCGGGCGACGCCGACGGTGGCAAGTTGCCGGCCGATCTCGTCGCGAAGCTGTCCGGCTTCAAGAAGTTCGTCACCGGGGGCGACTTCGTGAACCGCGCCGACTGCGCGATCGCGAAGCCGCTCACCGCGCGGCGCGGCGACCTCGTGTCCGCCATCAAGGGGCTCGGCGTGCCCAAGGGCGCGACCGTCCCCGTGCGCGGCATGAAGGTGGTCAAGGTCGGGCGGACGACGAACAAGACGACGGGGACCGTCCGCGACGTCCACTTCCGCTTCGCCCTCGATTACGATGACCTCGGCAAATCCGTGGGCTTCCTGGACCAGGTGTTCTGCACGCGGTATTCCAAGCCCGGCGACTCGGGCTCCCTGGTGCTGAGCCAGGCCAACAAGAAAGCGGTGGGGCTGCACTTCGCCGGCGCCGACGGCGGCAGCGTCTTCAGCCCGATCCAGACCGTGCTCTCGACACTCGGCGTGACGCTCGTCACCACGTCCATCGGATCGCCGCAGCGGGCCCGGCGCGCGAGCAAGGGGCGCCCGCGGCGACGCGCCCGCCCGGGGGGCTGAGCCGCGCGGGCATGGCCACCGAGCGGCACGCGCACCTCGCTCGTGAGCGGCACTCCGCGTACCTGCGCTCGCTGGGCGCGCACGCCATCGCAGTGGACCGCGTCCGGCGCAAGGGGCAGGCGACCTACGGCGTCATCGCGCTGTTCGACAAGCCGCCGCGCGCCGTGCCGGAGACGCTATCGATCAAGGCCGGCGGCAAGACCGTGGCCGTGCCCCTGGTCGCCCGCACGGCGCCACGCTTCAAACTCGAATAACCGGAGAGGAGCGCCCAGCCATGTCCCCCCTTCTCGTGACGAGCGCGCAGACCGAGCCGCTGCCCGAGACGGCCACCCTCGAGCTCGTGCCCCGGAACTGCACGCTGAAGCCGTACACGAAGACGAGCGTCCCGGAGTTCTCGATCGCGGGCGATTTCATCGCATACGCCTCGCCGGATTCCACGTACGCGGTCACGCGGCGTCTCATGGATGCCGCCAGCCACGAGATCATCATCGGCATCTACGACTTCAGCGCCGACCATATGAAGGACCTCGTGCTGCACACGATGAAGCGCGGCGTGAAGGTCTACCTCATGCTCGACATCGACAGCAAGGATGAGCAGGCCCTGTTCGACGAGCTGAAGAAGTTCGGCTGCACGGCGGTGCCCGCGCCCTCGTGCGCGGCCAAGACGAACCGGTACTTCCCCTCGTCGCACGAGAAGGTCATCGTGATCGACCGCCGGTGGACGCTCGTGCAGAGCGGCAACTACTCGGCCAACAGCATCCCCTTCAACGCAAAGGATGGCGGCGACCCCAAGCACTTCGTCACCGGCAATCGCGACATGGGCGTAGCCATCCGCTCCAAGCCGCTCGCCGACTTCTTCGCGAAGATCCTCCGCGCCGACATGAAGCTCGAGCTGGGCGGGGGCGCCATCGAGGCCGCGGAGGCGCCGCCCACCGCGCCGCATCCCGACCTCGTGGAGGCGATGCCCAAGCACATCCCGGCGGAGCTCTTCCCGAGCAAGCAGTTCACGGCGGGCGCCGCGATCAAGGTCGTGCCCGTCCTGTCGCCGGACAACTACATGACGGTGGTTCCGGACCTCCTGCGGGCGGCGAAGAAATCGATCCACATCGAGCAGCAGTACATCCGCAGCGAGCACCCGGAGATCGTCACTCTGCTCGACGCGATCAAGGCGGCGCGCCACAAGAACGCGGCGCTCGACGTGCGGATCATCCTCGGCAAGCTCTTCGCCGCCAAGGACGTCCCGAAAGAGAAGAAGAACCTCGACACGCTGCGCAAGGTGTACGGCCTGCGCCTCGGCGACCACATCCGGTACATCGACGTGAACCGCTTCGTTCACTGCCACAACAAGCTCGTCATCATCGACGGGGCGGCGGTACTGGTGAGCTCGCAGAACTGGTCGCGGACGGCGGTGGCGCAGAATCGCGAGGCGGGGCTGGTGATCCGCTACCCGGCCCTCGCGCGCTATTACGCCGGGATCTTCGAGTCGGACTGGAAGACCGGCCTCAAGAAGGTGCCCATCCCCGGGAAGAAGACGACGATCGCGCCCGAGGCCGTGGCCAAGGGCAACTTCGTCGAAGTCAGAGCCGCCGATTACGAGGAAGTCTGACCCAGCAAGCGGGTCAGCGCCTCCGGCTCGCTCAGCATCGGGTAGTGGCCGGTGTCCAGCTCGTGCCACACGGCCTTGAGTCGCTCCGCGGTGCGTCGCTGGTGGTGTTCGGGTGGATTGGCGGCGCGGCGGCACCGGATCACCGTGGCCGGCCACGCCTGGTCCCAGAACGTCGTGGCCTCCATCGGCGCCTCGAGCGCCGCGATGGGATGCGGCGTGACGCGGGCCAGCGCCCAGGCGCGCAGCCCTGGATCGAGATCGCGGAAGAGCCGGCTCTCCGCGTCGGCGCGCGTGGGCCCCGTCGTGAGCTCGGTGACCTCGTTGGGCGCGGCGCGCTTGACGATATCGTCCACGCGCTCGCCCGGCATCAGCGCGAGCGCGTCGACGAAGGCGAGCCGCGCGATGCGCTCGCGCCCCAGCTCGGCGGCCTTCTGGACCACCATGCCGCCCGCGCTCGTCCCCACCAGCACCACGTCGCTCAGGTCCTCGTAGAAGAGCAGCTGCGCGATCTCTCGTCCGTGCGTGCCGACGGTGATACCGGCGCGGACGAACTGGCGGCGCTCGGCGCAGCCGTCGAGCGTCGGCGCGAAGACCAGATGGCCGGCGGCGCGCAGCCGCGTGGCGACGGACTTCCAGATCCAGCCTCCCTGGTACGCGCCGTGGATCAGGACGTAAGTGGCCATCGAGTCTCCTTCGTGAGATTTGAGGCATAGTAACGCTCATCGAAACGAAAGGGGAACCGGCCGCCATGAGCTAC
>Ga0137409_10009059_pt1 | contig 10150 bp, 7 predicted proteins | sample CZODoug1_16funga_FD_122059 | JGI IMG/M metagenome (GOLD analysis project Ga0137409, IMG submission 122059) | Vadose zone soil fungal communities from Angelo Coast Range Reserve, California, USA - CZODoug1_16fungal (Hybrid Assembly) | ecosystem: Environmental > Terrestrial > Soil > Vadose zone...
TGCTTGCTTGCGGCACTCCCTGCGCCCCGAGCGCGGCGCGTGGCATCTCGCTCCGGCGGGACTCGGCCGCGGGGCGGTGACGCGCATCACGGCGTTCTCTGCGGGACCGCAGCTTTCGATTTGTGCTTCGGTACGAGTTGAGGGTGCGCGCCTTACGGCCAGCGGCACGACCACCCGCCGTACCCGCTTCACTCGTACGCCCGCGACCTGAGCCCCGCTACGCGAGACACCCCGCACCACGCTCGGTGCGCCGAACGGTGTGGCTAGACCCGACGATGCCCAACCCTGGCGTGCGCTCTGTCCGTTAGCGACCTCGCCACACCGCTCGGCGCCCTGGCCGTGCTGCGGGAGTGTCTCGCGTAGCGCAACTCAAGGCGGCGGGCTACCAGGTCAGCGGGCACGGCGGGCCGGTGAGCGACGAGCCGGAAGGCACTGCACATCGAGCCGTCTGGGTGCAAACACGAAAGCTGCTAGCCCGCGGGGAACCAAGTGATGCGCGTCAGTGCCCGCCGCCGAGTTGCGCCGGAGCGAGATACCCCGCGGCGCGGCCAGGGTGCAGGGAGTGCCACGCGCAAGCATTTGCTGGCACGGAAAGAAACAACGCATTGAAATTTTGCAGTTAGCGTGGAGGCCGCAAACGGTAGATACATCTACCCCCGCAACGTCTGCATCAACTCCACCAGCGCCGCTTCCGACGTGCGTTCGAATTGCAGCGGCGTTACTGCAATTGCGCCGGCAGCGATGACGGCGGCCTCGGTGTCCGCGGCCTCCTGGCGCGGCGCGCGGTGAAACTTGAGCCAGTGATACTCGAATCCGCGCGGATCGGTGCGCGCAACAACGTCGATCCGCTTTACCAGTCCCACGCCCTGGCGCGTGAGCGTCAACGGACCCGCCGATTCCGGCGCGACGTCGGGGAAGTTGACGTTCAGGCACGCCTGGTCGCTCCAGCCTGCGCTCAGCAGCCGGCGAATTACGTCCGGCGCCAGCGCACGCGCGGTTTCCCAGCGCACCGCTTCGCGATCTGTGAATGCCTGGCTGAGTGCGATCGACGGCAAACCCAGCAGCATGCCCGCCATCGCGGCGCCGACGGTTCCCGAGAACACGGTTTCCACGCCGAGATTGGCGCCCCGGTTGATGCCCGATAACACCAGCGTCGGCGGCGCATCGAGCATCAGGTGGCGCACCGCCATCACCACACAGTCGCCCGGTGTGCCTACGACGCCGAAGCGACGTTCGCCCTGGTGGCTGACGCGCAACGGCGCGTGCAGGCTGATCGAGTGCGAAGTTCCGCTCTGATCGTGCTCCGGCGCCACGACCCAGACTTCACGCGCCAGCGTCGCTGCCACCTGTTCGAGCACCGCAAGTCCGGGCGCGTCGATGCCGTCGTCGTTGGTGAGCAAAACACGTTCGAGCAGAGGTTCGGGTGCGGCCAAGGCGGGTTCCTCGTTCGGCAGACACTCGCGGCCGACATGCCGCGCACCCTTGAATGATATTGACCTCCGCGCAAGCGTGTTGCAACCGGCTCATGACGCCGTTGCCGGGCGCTCCGCAAAAACCCGGCGCATGGTGGCGCCGAGCTTGTCACGATCGGGTTCAAGGAACTAGATGACGAGTTCCTGGGGGCCGATTCGCATCGCATGAAGGTGGGCACGTTCGCGATTCTTTGTCGCAGCCTGATTCACGCCGGACGACTGGAGCGCGCACTTGCGCAATGCCTGCGTGGTCTAGGCACCGTCTTCGATGACATGGGCGCGGAGTTGATCGTCGACGCCGGCGAAGCGCGCCTGCGCGTCCGAAATCGTGTCGTCGATCCGCTGCGCCATGTTTTTGCCACCGAGCTTTTTCTCATCATCGTGCATGGCGTGATGTGCTGGTTGGCTGGCCGGTGCATTCCGCTCACCCGCGCGGCGTTCGATTTTCCCGCACCGGAGCACAGCATCGAGTACCACGTGATGTTCTGCTCCGAGCTCGGTTTTGATGCTGCACAGACCGAGGTTTGCTTCGATGCGCGTTATCTCGATTGCCCGTTGGTGCAGGATGAAGCCGGCCTGAAACGTTTCTTGCGCGATGCGCCGCAGGCCTTCCCGCATGGTGTTTCAGGGCACCATGAGATCGTCGTTCGTCGCCTGCAGCAACTCGTGCATGCGCGCGCGGACCTTGTCGGCGTCCGCTGCGTTCGGCGCCATCGAGAGGTAGAGCTGGTAGTTGCGCACCGCTTCTTTCTTGTCACCGGCCATGTCGAGCGCGGCGGCGCGGTTGTAGAGAAACTGCGGCAGCGGTTTCTGCTCGTAGGCTTCGGCGAATGCGCTGGCGGCGGCCTTGAAGTTGCCCCGCAGGTAGGCCTCCTGGCCGCGATCGAACGCATCGCGCGCGGCGCTGGTCGCATCGGTGCGCAGCTTCGTGATGTGCGTCTGGACCTTCGATACATCGGCTGCGCGCGGATCCTCCGCGACGTACGCCTCGTACCGCTGCGCTGCCAGCTCGCGCTTGCCCATCATGTCCAGACAGGCTGCCTGGTTGTAGCGCACCAGCGCACGCGGGTTCAGCGCGTACGCGCGATCGAACGCCTGCAGTGCGTCGCCGTATTTGCCCGCCTTGTAGAGCTCGGTTCCCTGGTCGAACAATTTCTTTGATTCCGCGATCCCGGTTTCCGTCGCCTCGCGGCCGCCAAGGTGGGCGCGCGCGCGTTCCTGCGCCGCGCGCGCTTCGTCGGCGCGCGGCGCGTCGGGGTCGGACAGGTAACGCCCATACTCGAGATCGGCCTCGGCATAACGGCCGCCATCGAGCAGCGCCGATGCCTTGTTGAGAACGAACGCGTTGGTGGGATACGTGCGGAACCCTTCTTCATACGCGACGACGGCTTCGTCGTAGCGATGTGCGAACAGCAGTTGATTGCCACGCGACATCCACTCCTGGCCACCGGCAGCTCCGGTGGCCGTGATCGGTTTCGTGTCGGCGTCCTTGCGCAGCTTCTCGGCCCTGCTTCTGACTTCCACAGCGTCCTTCGCATCGGGTTTCGCCGCGAGATACGCCTCGTAGCGATCGGCAGCGGCGTACGGGCGGCCGCGTTTTTCGAGGCAGGTCGCCTGGTTGTGCAAGAACTCCGGTGTCGGGCTCTTTTCGTACGCCTGGTCGAACGCATCGAGCGCTTCCTGGTACCGGCCGGCGGCGAATGCCAGTGAAGCCTGATCGAACAATTGGCGCGCTTCGTCGCCGCGAACATGCGTGCGAGCGCGTTCCTGCGCGGCGCGTGCTTCGTCGGCGCGCGGCGCATCGGGCTCGGACAGATAACGCTCGTAGGCGCGATCGGCTTCCACATAACGGCCGCCATCGAGCAGCGCCGCGGCTTCGTTGAGAATGAACGCACGGTCGGGATACGTGCGGAAGCCCTCTTGAAAAGCCAGCGCTGCTTCGTTGTAGCGATGCGCCATCAGCAGCCGGTTGCCGCGCGTGATCCACTCGTTGGCGCCGTCGCGTCCGGTTGCGGTGATGGGTTTCGCATCCGCTTCGACGAGCAGCTTTTCGATGCGCGCGCCGACCTTGGCGGCGTCCTTGGCATCGGGCTTTTCCGCGAGATATGACCCGTAACGCTCGGCGGCGGCGTAGCGGCGACCAAGCATGTCGAGACATGCCGCCTGGTTGTACTTGGTGTCCGCGAGCGGATTGAGCTCGTACGATTTTTCGAAATCGTGCAGTGCCTCTTCGTACCGCCCTGCCTTGTACGCCTTCTCGCCCTCTTCGAACAACCGGCCTGATTCAGCGACGCCGGTGGCAGTGGCTTCGCGCCCATCCATGTGCGCTCGCGCGCGTTGCTGCGCGGCGCGCGCTTCGTCGGCACGCGGTGCATCGGGGTCGGACAAGTACTGGCCGTAGGCGAGATCGGCTTCCGCATAACGACCCGAATCGAGCAGCGCCGAACCCTTGTTCAGGAGGAAGGCACTGGTGGCATACGTGCGGAAGCCTTCGTCATAGGCGGCGATCGCCTCGCTGTAGCGATGGGCGAACAGCAGGCGGTTGCCGCGCGACATCCACTCCTGGCCGCCCGCTTGCCCGTCGAGCGTGATCGGCTTCGCGTCCGCTTGCTTGCGCAAGCTTTCGGCCTTGGTGCCGATAGCGGCCGCGTCCGGGGTATCCGGCTTGGCCGCAAGAAAACCTTGGTAGCGATCGGCAGCGGCGTAGGGTCGGCCCAGTTTTTCCAGGCACACGGCCTGGTTGTATTTGAAGTCGGCGATCGGGTTCAGTTCGTAGGCCTGGTCGAAGGCATCGAGCGCCGCCTGATAGTTCCCCGCCTCCACCGCCTTCGCGCCCAGTTCGAACTGGCGGCGCGACTCGACGATGTCGGCCGATGTGACTTCGCGCCCACCGAGCTTGGCATGGGCTTTTTCCACCATATCGCGCACTTCGTCGGCGCGCGGCGCGTCGGGTTCGGAGAGGTACAGCTCGTATTCCTGCGCCGCTTCGGCATAACGGCCGGCGTCGAACAACGCCGAGGCCTTGTTGAGGATGAAGCTGCGATCGGGATAGGTACGGAAGCCATCTTCGAACGCCTTGATCGCGTCGTTGTAGCGATGCTGCATCAGCAGCTTGTTGCCCTTCGTGATCAGCGCCCTGGCTTCCTTCAGCGCTGCGGCACTTGCGGCGTCGTTGTCGGCGGGTTTGGAGGCCGATGCCGACGTCTTGCCGCCGCCTCCCGCGCCATCCGGGGATGCGTAGGCGAAGTGCTGCACCTCCGAGTGCAAACCGTTCATTGCGCCGTACCGAGCCACCGGATCGCCGCCGGGCGCTGGCGCTTCGGCCTGTGCGCCATCAGGGGCGAGGTCGTTGCCGTCCTGGGTCGGATCGGTCGGATGGTCGAGCGCGAAGCCGGTGACCGGCGGCGAACTCTGCGGAATCTGGATCATCGCGGCTCTCCTCTCCTGACATACGAACGGGCAGCGCAACACGCGCCGCCACCGGGTGTTCCCCATCGGGTTACAAAGGAGAAATCGGATTTCGATGCAGGAATTACGCAGAACGCGCGCGCCGGCTTGCGTGAATATTCATGGCGCGGGAACCGGTTCGCCCGCGCGCGAGTGCTTCAGCCCGACTTGAAGCCGATGCGCGCGTGACTGCCATCGCAAAACGGCTTGGACTGGCTGCCGCCGCACCGGCACAGATTCGCACTGGTGATACGCGCGACCACGCGGCCCGTTCCGCTGGTGACCTCGAGATTGCCACGCACGCGCAGCGGCCCATCCACTTGCGGATCGATTGCAAGCGGGCCGTCGCGCGTCGCGAGCATGTCGGTGCTCCGGGTGTCTGGTTCGCCGCTCGCGCCAAAGCCGATTTCCTTGTGCGAGCTATCGCAAAACGGTTTGTTCTTCGACGCGCCGCAGCGGCACAACGTGGCGCGGAAGCCGATTGCCGCGCCATCGATGCGCAGGTCGCCGCGGAACGCGTATGGACCCGCTTCGCGCACGGCGGCGAGATTGACCGGCGGCGCGGTCTCCTGGCTTGCGCCGTCCTTGCGCAGATAACGTATCGCTCCCGACGGGCACGCGTGGGCGATTTCGACCAGGCGCTCGACGCCGATCGTATCGGGATACAGCCAGGCGCCCTTCACGTTGGCGAGGAACACCGTCGGCGCGCCCGTCACACAAAAGCGCGCATGAATGCAGCGTTTGGTCTCGTACATCAGCGTGAGTTTTTCGCCTTCGACATGCTCGACGCCATTTTCGATCGAACTTGCCGGGGCTTGCCCGGGTTGAGCGCTGACTGCTTGTGGCAGCGGCGGCGCCGGCGCCCGAGTTATCGGCTCCACGACAAAGTCCGCCGCGCGCTTCGCAAGGCTCGCCAGATGTCGCGCGGCGGCGCTGGTGCGTTCATCAGCGCTCGATGCCGCAGCAAGCGCCGCCGCCGCAGTCGAAAGCTGGGCAAATCGTTCCACGAAGAACCGCCAGGCGCTGGTGCCGGGCGGCATCGCCGCGGAGTCGCGCAGGGCGGTAAACGAAACGCCAGCGTTGCAGCCTGGGTTGGAGGGTCCGGCTGGAAGGCGCGCTGCGCGCTCGGCCAGCAGCGCGAGCGCACGCATGAGTCCGATTGCAAGATCGACCGCAAGCGCCTTCTGTGAATTCGGCCGCGGTATGGCGTATGTGTAAGCGAGCAGGCGCAACATCAGGCCGTACGCCGCACTGGCAAGATCGACCGTCTCCGCCGCCTGCTCATCTTCGATCCACACGCGCCCCTCGGGTCGTGGCGGTCGGCGCAGCACCGGATTGTGCGCGGCCGGATGCGCCGGCACGAACGCCGGGTTGCGCGTACGCAGCGCCTGGTATTCCGCGCGAATCGCGACAAACTTCGCAAAGTGCGAGCCGACAGAATCCTTCGGGGCTCCCTCGCCCTGCAGGACGATCGCATCAAACGCGGCGAGCGCCGTTTTCATGCAGACCACCGGGCGCGCGCCGTCGAGATCGATCTCGTCGTGAGAAAGTTGCAACGAGCTATCGCCGCAGAACGCGCCACGTTCGCCGAGTTGCGCAACGAAGCTGCGCAGCCGATCGCCCAACGTCATGTAGAAAGCGCCGACCGTTTCGTAGTCGAGGCCCATCGGAGTCAGGCGCGGTACGCCGACCGCGCGCACGAAGTTGCGTTCCGGCGCAAATCCCTCGCCGTCGGGTTCGTTGGATCCTTCGGGCCGCTCGAGGTGGATGAAGTGCTGCAGCGTCGCCGGTGAAAACGGCGCGAGCTTTACCACCACGCCGGCCGGCAGATAGCCGGGATCGAGCGGGAAGTTGTTGCGCCCGACGCGCGGCGCCACTCCAAGCGCGACCGTGATGTTCCACACCGCGGCGAGGTGACCCATCTCCTCGATTGCGACATCGACGATGACGCGGTGCCAGCGTGCAACCGCGGCCGCCTCTTCAGGCGTCAATCCTTCCTTCTCGCCGGACTTGAGACTGAACGCGGCATAAAGGTAAGTGCACATGAGGTTGTGTTCGAGCTCTGCGGCTTCGTGCAGAGCGTGCACGAGCTGCTCGCGGCTCGGTGCGAGCAGGTCGGGCGTTGCGTCATTCATCCGGCGACTCCTTATCCAAGACCAAACATAGGAGCATGGCAGGCGGCCACGGCAGTCGCATCGCCCGATCGGCCAGGACCGATGCAAGCGCCGCGCAGTGACGGCGCGCGGCAGGGCCTACTTGGTCGATATCACCACGAGGCGATTGTTGCCCGACTCGGCGCCCCACGCCTCGCCCGCGCGGCCATGCATCTGTCGCACGGCCGCGCCCGACTCGCTGCTCGGAAAACTCTCGAACTTCTCGGTCGCGGGGTCAAAGCGCACGATGGCGTTGGCACTGAAGTCGGTCAGCCAGACCTTGTCGTTCTCGTCGACGTAAACCGAATAGGCATGCGGCGAATCGCCCGGCAGCTTCCATTGTTGCCAGCGTTTCGCCGCCGGGTCGTACACGCTGACCTGGCCTGAGTTCCACTCGCTGATCCACAGCCTGCCTTTCGAATCGGACCACACGCGGCGTGCGCCTTGCCGCGGCGTCGGCGGTTCGATCACCGTCGTGGCGCCGGTTTTGATGTCGACCTGGGCCAGGTGGCTGCCGGCGAGCGAGACGTAGTAGATGTCACCCGAGGGCGTCGCAGCAATGCCGTATGGCCCACGGCCGTGCGGCGCTTCCCATACCTTCGTTTCGCCGCTCTTGGGATCGACGCGGCCGTAGTAGCCGCTTTGTCCGGTGAACCACAGCACACCGTTGCGATCGAATGCGGCCGTGTTCAGGTTCGTATAACCCGAACCGCTGGGCAGGGGAAACGTCTTCACCGCGCGCGTTTGCGGATCGACACGCACGATGGCGTTTTGCCCGCCATCGGTCACCCACGCTGCGCCGTCGGGTCCGACAATCACTCCGTGGGGCGCCGAATTGCGCCCTAACGGAATCTGTTCCGCCTTGCCGGTGCGTGGATCCAGTCGACCGAGCGCACCCGCGCGCTGCGCGGTGTACCAGACGGTTCCGTCCGGTGCGGGCGCAACGTCGTGCGGGCCAGCGCCCGACGGCAGCGGGAAGTAACGAACCTGCTGGGCACCGGCAGCCGCCATCCACATTGCGGCGGCCGTTGCGAAAACGAGAAAACAGAAGCGCCTTTGCATCTTGACCTCCGCGTCCGTGAACGGGGATATTTTCTCTCGTGGGGACAGCTTGCAGTATGCGGCCCCCACCCTAGCCCTGCCCCGCGAGCAGGGGAAAGAGTGAGCCGCTCAGCACGCGTTGGACAGGCAACCTTGCTTCAAGTTTGTAGCCCGGGGTAATCTCGCGCGCTGCACGCTGCGGTGCACCTGTTGCGGAGAAACAAGATGAATCGATTTGTTGGCGTGTTGGCCGTGGCGATCGTCGGTTGGTTCGCGAACGCGACCTGCGCGCAGAGCGTGGATGTCGCCACGCTGGTCGAACAACTACGCCAGGGTGGTTACGTGATCGTCATGCGCCACGGCGGCACCAATCGCGATCAGGCGGACACCGACCCGCTCAATCCCGAAAACGTGGCCAAACAGCGGTTGCTCAGTGAGAGCGGCCGCGCGGTGGCGCGCGACGTCGGTTCGGCGTGGCGCAAGCTCGGGATCCCCGTCGGAGTCGTCTACACGAGCCGCTTCAATCGCGCCGTCGAAACCGGGCGCCTGGTGGGCGGCGTCGACGTGAAGTCGACCGACGACGTCACCGAGGGGGGCCTGGTCGTGACGCCGATCGAGAACGACCGGCGCGCGGAAGCGTTGCGCAAGCTCGCGGCCACGCCTCCGCCCGCCGGCAAGAACACGCTGATCGTGACCCACAAGCCCAACATCATCGATGCCTTCGGACGCGACTGGTTCGAAATCAAGGAAGGCGAAGCAACCGTGTTCAAGCCCGACGCCGCGGGCAAGGCCACGTCGGTCGGGCGGCTTCAGGCGGCGGACTGGATCAAGACCTCGGCAGCTCGCTAGCGCTGGCCTCAAGCGGCGCGCGCAAGCTGCCGCGCGTCCTTTCGCCCCCGACGCCCTTGAACAAGGTGATAGCACGCACTATCAGAAGCGCCGGGTTCGGTCGTCGCACCGTCCTGGTTGCCGGACTCGCGCTCGCTTCATCGCTCGCTAGGGCTCAGTCAAACTCCGGCCCGATCAAGCTCGTGGTTCCGTTCACTCCCGGTACCGGCATCGACCTGATCGCGCGCCAGATCGGACCCAAACTCGCCGATCGGCTCGGCCGGCCGGTCATCGTCGAGAACAAGGCCGGTGCGTCGGGCAATGTCGGCACTGAATCGGTGGTGCGTGCGCCGCCAGACGGCTCGACGCTGCTCGTGACCGTCAATACGCTGGTGATGAACCGCGCGCTGTTTCCGAAACTTTCCTTCGATCCGGTCAACGACCTCGCCCCGGTTTCGCTCACCAGTTGGGGCCAGCTGCTGCTGGTCGCGAGTCGCCACTCGGGCATCGCCTCGGCGCAACAACTCATCGAACGCGCCAAGGCCAAACCCGGTGCGATCAACTACGGGTCACCCGGCAACGGCACGCCGCACCACCTCGCGATGGAGCTGGTCAAGAGCCAGGCCAAGGTGTTCATGACCCACATCCCTTATCGCGGCACTGGCCCCGCCGTGACCGATCTGCTCGGCGGCCAGATCGACGTCATGTTCCTGCCGATCCACGTCGCACTTGCGCACGTCAAGGCGGGCACTCTCACGGCGCTCGCCATCAGCAGCGACAAGCCGCATCCGTTGCTGCCCGATGTGCCGCCACTGCGCGCACTGAACCTCGGCAGGCTCGACGTGGAGATGTGGTACGGCGTGCTTGCGCCCAAGGGCACGCCGAAGGATGTCGTTGGCCGCTTGAACCAGGAGCTGCGAGAAATTCTCGTCCTGCCCGACATAAGAGCCGCGTTCGAAACGCAAGGCATGACGCCGGCGCACAGCAGTGTGGAGGAGTTTCGCGCGTTGATCGAAAAGGACGCGGTGCGCTGGGCAGCGCTCATCAAGGCGCAGAACATCAGCGCCGATTGACAGTGGACATCATCGTCGTCGGTGCCGGTATCGGCGGCCTGGCTGCCGCTGCAGCGCTGTTGAAGTGCGGCCACGGCGTGCGCGTCTACGAGCAGGCGACAGAACTCGGCGAGGTGGGCGCCGGCATCCAGATGAG
>Ga0137409_10009060_pt1 | contig 10149 bp, 6 predicted proteins | sample CZODoug1_16funga_FD_122059 | JGI IMG/M metagenome (GOLD analysis project Ga0137409, IMG submission 122059) | Vadose zone soil fungal communities from Angelo Coast Range Reserve, California, USA - CZODoug1_16fungal (Hybrid Assembly) | ecosystem: Environmental > Terrestrial > Soil > Vadose zone...
AAACAGATGCAGAAACAAATTGAATCGGTACCTTCTGCAGTGATGAAGGGACTCACGGCTTGGGAATGGCCTGGGAATATCCGCGAATTGGAGAATTTCATCGAACGCGCAGTCATCCTGACGCGCGGCAAGGCACTCGAAGTACCGCTCACAGAACTGCGAAAGACAGAAACCGAGATGGCGGTAGATGCCGTCGTGAACAAGAAGCGAGCGGCTCGCAAAGCATTCAGCTCAGGACCTGATATCAACGCCGGCGCTGAGGAGTACGAAAGGAAGCAGCGCGAGGAAATCATACAGGCGCTCACAGCATGCAAGGGCCGTGTAGGCGGTACGGATGGCGCTGCAATCCGATTGGGTATCAGCCGAACTACATTCATATACCGAATGAGAAGGCTTGGAATCTACGCGAAGCTGTTTTCCTGAAAGATATAATAGTAGACAACAATCCGTTGGCAGTCGCTGGCCAGAAACGGGGTTGTGGGACGGCCTCACTACGGCGAATTCGCTATTTGTGGGGCTTTTGGCGTTTAATGGAATCAATAAGTTACCTATAATCAGTGAGGCTCAGAATTCCGACTCCCCCCGCCTCCACCATTCTGTTGATATCGATCTTTGCAAAAACTGAGCTCCATTAATCTGTGCTGAACACGTAAGCATCTCATTTATCGATCCCGCGGGTACTAGAATCGGCTTCTCCATTAAGACGCCACGCATTCCTAAGTCACGATTGTTTGAAGTCTTTGCCGCAAATTCAGGAATCTCCTTCCACGTTAAGGTATTTACTCTCGGTAATTCACCCGATTGATTTATCCAGGTCTTCTCCCTACGATCCTACGATCCAACACAATCACTCCCGGACGGAGGTAGCACGATGTACGATCCCCCGGCCCTCGTAGTCCGACTTGCGCGTCTGCAATATTCAAGACGCCGCGCCTCGTTTGCTTCGTTGAGCCTTGCCTTCATGAGAATTCTGCTTCTCATGCTTGCACACGCAAGCCTGGCTCTTTCGACATTTGCCACATGTTTGGCTCCCAAAAACCCGATCGAGGCGGAGAATTGTTTGGCAGGCAATCCTCCGAGTCAGTGGTACATTCAAGGAGCAGGTTCATCGAATATTCGGGGCTTCACCACAGATATCAGCGTGAACGTGGGCCAGACCATCTCCTTCAAAATCTCCACGAATGCGATCTCTTGGCGGATCGATATCTATCGTTTGGGTTACTACCAGGGAAATGGCGCTCGGTTTATGACTTCCGTTTCGCCTTCAGTGTCCCTGCCGCAAATTCAACCTCCCTGTTTGACGGACAGCACCACTGGGTTAACCGATTGCGGCAACTGGCTCATATCCGCCTCGTGGGCGGTGCCCAGCACAGCCACCTCAGGAATCTATTTTGCCAGGCTCATCCGTCTGGACACCGGGGAGGCAAGTCCGGCGATTTTTGTCGTTCGTGATGATTCCAGCCATTCCGACATCTTGGTGCAGACGTCCGACGAAACCTGGCACGCCTACAACGGCTACGGTGGGAGTGATCTCTATACGGGAAATGTGCATTACAAAGTCAGTTACAACCGGCCGTTCACCGTATCCAATGGAAACACGTGGCTTTTCACCTCTGAAATTCCCATGATTCGCTGGCTTGAGGCGAACGGCTACGACCTCAGTTATTTCAGTGGCGTAGATACGGACCGCAACGGCGCGCTGATTACTCAACACAAGATCTTCATGTCGGTCGCACATGACGAATACTGGTCGGGCGGGCAGCGCGCCAACGTTGAAGCCGCCCGGGCAGCTGGCGTGAATCTGACATTCTTTAGCGGCAACGAAGTCTTCTTCAAGACCCGCTGGGAACCGAGCATTGATAGCACAAATACGCCCTACCGGACGCTCGTTTGCTACAAAGAGACTTTTGCCAATGCGGTAATCGATCCCCAAGATCCCCCTACTTGGACTGGCATTTGGCAGGACGGGCGTTTCAGCCCACCCGCTGACGGGGGCCGCCCGGAAAACGCATTGACCGGCACGAAAACCGGGGTGAGCGCACCTCCAAACCCTCCAAGCTACCCGATCAACGTGCCTCAGGCTGACGGCAGAATGCGCTTCTGGCGGAACACGAGCATTGCAACACTCGGGCCGGGACAGGTGGCTACGCTGCCCACCGGAGTGCTTGGCTATGAGTGGGATGAAGACGCTGACAATGGATTCAGGCCGGCAGGTCTCATACGACTGTCGACCACCACCGAAACCGTGTCGAACTATCTCGTCTTCAACCCCTCGCCTCCGCCAGGTTCCTACGGCTTTTTCAGCGCCACTGTCACGCATCACTTGACCATGTACCGGTCTCCGAGTGGAGCCTTGGTCTTCGGAGCCGGCACGATCCAGTGGTCCTGGGGACTCGATGCCACCCACGATCTTTCCGGCACGCCTACCGATGTCAACATGCAACAGGCCACGGTGAATATCCTTGCGGATATGGGTGTTCAGCCTGCGACGCTTCAAAACGGCCTTGTACCGGCGGTCGCTTCAACGGATACCACTCCGCCAGTATCTGCGATTACCTCGCCTTCGTCGGGAAGCACCGTAGCTCCAGGCTCTTCGGTAACTATTTCGGGTACTGCGACGGACTCTGGTGGAGGCGTGGTTGGAGGAGTTGAGATCTCCGTGGATGGGGGAACAACCTGGCACCCCGCAGTGGGAAGAGAAAACTGGAGCTATACCACCACATTTAATAACAACGCGACGGTCAACATCCGGAGCCGGGCGGTTGATGACAGCGGCAATTTGGAGGTTCCGGGCCCGGGCATCACTATTACGGTGGGCACGCCAGCGCCGCCACCCTCCCTAGGCTCCGTCAATCCCAATTCCGGCGCTCAGGGGCAGAGTTTGCCCAGCGTCGTGATCACCGGCAGCAACTTCCAGAGCGGCGCCACTTGCAGCTTTGGTGCGGGTATCACGGTGAACTCCTGCGCGTTCAACTCCGCCACTCAACTCACTGCCAACATCACCATCAGCTCCACAGCCACGGTAGGCACGCGCAACGTCACCGTCACCAATCCCGACACCCAAAGCGGCACATTGCCGAACGGGTTTGCGGTAACCACGAGTGGTCCACCTCCGCCACCCACGGTGGGCTCCGTCAATCCCAATTCCGGCGCACAGGGGCAGAGTTTGCCCAGCGTCATCATCACCGGCAGCGCCTTCCAAAGCGGAGCCACCTGCAACTTTGGTGCGGGTATCACGGTGAACTCCTGCGCGTTCAACTCCGCCACGCAACTCACCGCCAGCATCACCATCAGCTCCACAGCCACGGTGGGCACGCGCAACGTCACCGTCACCAATCCCGACACCCAAAGCAGCACTCTGACCAATGGTTTCTCCGTGACCGTTCCACCCGCCATTTCTCTGATCCAGAAAGCCACTTTCAGCCGTCAGCCTACTTCCGGCGGAACGGTCACCCTGACCCTGCCCCAGGCCACCGCCGCAGGGCACACTTTGATCGTGGGAATGAGTTTCTGGCCCCTAGATATCAGCACTGTGACCGACGGTTCCGGAGATACGTTCACCCGCGGCCTGACCACTTCCATCTACCACAATGTTAACGGCAGCGCCACGTACACTAACTTTTATTACGCCAAGTCGACTACCGGGGGAACCACCGCACTGACTTTGAACTTCAGCGGTGGCAGTACTTATCTCTTGGTAGCCGTGGCTGAGGTAGCGGGGCTCAATCCTTCCGCGCCATTAGATCAATCCGGCTTCCACGAATCACTCACGGCCACCACCGCGTGGTCGTCAGCCGCAGTCACCACCACAGCAGCAAACGAATATCTGTTTTCCTGGGCTGCCTCGGAAGCCTCGAATACAACGTGCGCGAATCCTGCGAGTGGATGGGTGATTGAGAGTCAGACCAATCCGGGTACGGTGTGTCTGCTGGACCGCATCGTCTCGGCGACGGGATCGTATCAGGCATCGGTCACCGCCGGCACAGCACAGAACTATGCAATGGAGATCGTCACCTTAAAGTGATACGTAGAGGTCCGGTTCTGAGAAATGTGGGATGGTTAGGCGAGGCAGAATCGTCCCGAGGAGCGGTCGCACCTTTGATTCAGAAGTTGCCACAACTCCGCGGCGGCACCGCTCCTCTTTTTCGCGAGTCGCGTTCCAGATACGTTCCAGTTGGGCGCAATTTCTGCGTTTCTTGAGTTTTGTGCGTCTAGCAGAATCAATAACTTGCGTGTTTTCAACGCGCGAAATATTCCGACTCCCCCCGCCTCCACCATCTTGATCGGTATCTTTCTCAGGAGCATCCCATTCGGTGCAGCATCCTGAGTGAACCAGGTCAACGCGAGTGCCGCATAATGCCTAGCGGCTCAGGTGAACTCTGCCCCGAACAAAGAGGGCGGGTATGACAAACTCCGTGAAAGGGCCACGCTGGACCGGAGTCAGGTGCTGACAACATCCTTCATCGGGCGATTCATAGCGAATCGATGAGAAGTGACCCTTGATTTGTACCTGAACGGGTTCGGCTTCCAAAGCGTAGTTCACCAGGTTCACGATTGTTTCGTCCTTGGAGTCTTGACGGTCAGCAATAGCCACGCTCGTCAAAGAATTCCACAAACCAAGGGTCGTCCGCTGAAAGCCCATCAATCTTCGAAGATCCCGCGAAAATGCTTCCGGATCGATGACCGGTTCCGCGAGTTCGACCACTTGCCCGGCGCCCACGTTGTAGGCGGTCTCCTGCTTGTCTTTGTGGGCCGGCTCCAGAGAATGCCAAGGGAATTCTCCGTGTAGATTCACCAGTACAACGATTCCACCATGCTTCGCGAAGTTGTCCACTAAGGCAATTACCGCACTGTCCGGAGCGCTGAAGACAACCAGAGTATCGAACGTTTCCAGAAGTTCTTGCTCTAAATCTCCGGGCCTTAGCACCACAAACGGAATATTGTGCCGCGCCATCAGATTCAATCCTTCATAACTCGGGGCCACCGTGTCCATGACGAAGGCTGTATTCGCCACAGGTCGCAGCTTGCTCGCGGCGCTCTCCGACTGCTCGAAAGCAATGTAGCGCTTGACGTTGTTCCAGACTGCCCAAGCGGAAGATTCCTTGCGGACCAAACCCTGTTGCAGTTTTTCGTGCAGATCGAGAATCACATCGGCGTGGAACGCGTTGGCTTCGGAGATAGCGAGGCAATAATCTTCGACGGCCGGCCCCAGCTTGTTACGCAACGCGTCGGATAAATCCCAGTGAAAACTGTAGAGTGGGATCACATCTGGGCGAAAGGCGCGCGCAAGCTTCACCAACGCGAGGTTCGTATCCACCCAGGGTTGGGAAGTCGGACTGGAAACCTGCAAGATTCCGTTCCGCTCAACGACCAACCGCCCCCTCATTTGAGGCTCTTTCCCGCCGGGATTTAGTAGCAGAAATGAGAGACGAGGATGAGCCGCTGTCACGAGTCGGAACAATTCGTTATCGCCGGGGCCGTCCACATTGTCGATCGCAAGAATGACTCCAGCGATGTTCATCTTCTCCGCATTTTCGGCGGCTGCCGAAAGATCGCCGGTCGAAGCCTCGAAAAATATTTGATAACCTTGCGCCTGAACCTTACGCACAGCGGAAACGTCCGAGATTGGCCAGGCAAAAACCAAATTCTTCACACCCATGTCCTGGACGGCAGGTAATTCGCTTCCCGAAATCCGGAGGAAAACCATGGCTGAAGCAAGTTGCGGCACCAGCAAACCGCCAAGGATCAACGACCGAAGAACGTTTCTGAGTTTCATCCGATTCATTTCTGGTTTGGACTGCCGGAAATCTTCGTTCCAGCGATCTTCCCATCCGTTTGCACGCCAGCACGATTTTCCCAAAAGATTTGTACTCCGTTGTCGGCAACTGTTCTCTCGCCGTCCGTGGAAATCCACATTGCGGCCACGTCCTTCCGCCCTTTGATCATCAGTGCGCCATTCTCCGGCCCAACCAGCAACAACGTCGTCGAAAGCGCGTCCGACTCCGTCGCCAACCTTGCGACAACGTTCACAGCATATTTGGTCCTCAAAGGCTTGCCGCTTGTCGGCAGAACGATGTGTCCAGGCGACTCCCCTCCAAGCGCGCTGTCGGCCGTTTGCTCCGAGGTAGACACGCTGTTGTCCATCAACATCACTTCGGGATTCAGGTTGTTCGAAGGATCCCGGAGATGCACGGCCCAGCCCTTTTTCCCCGGCGGCGTCCCGATTCCATACATAGTGCTGCCTCCCGCGTTGATGTACGCGCTCCGGACGCCTTGGGCTCGCAAAATTTCAGCCATGCGGTCGACAGCATAGCCTTTTCCGATAGAACCCAAGTCGAGGCGCATGCAGTCCGAATGAAATTCGATCCGATTCGGAGGGATCAATTCGATTTTCTGATAGCCGACGCAATACCGGGCCCTTGCTTCCTCCTCCACCGTCGGCATCGGTCCTCCTCGGATGGCCGCTTTCCATAAGTCCACCAGAGGGCCGACGCTAATATCGAAGCGCCCGTTAGAAAGTCGCGAATATGGCAGGGATTCCTCGATGACCCTGTACAAATCAAGAGGAATTTCCGTGGACTGAAAATGTGCGGTACGGTTCATCCGGCTCAAGTCACTGTCGTCTTTGTAATTGCTCATCACATGATCGAGCCGCACGGCTTCGTCGAGGGCTTTGTCAATCGCCGCGGAAGCGTGATCCGTCGGGAGTCCGTAGACGACAACTTCGAATACCGTTCCCATGACGTAGCGCTTCTTGTAGACAGGTGGCTCCGTCTGCGCACGCAAGATGGGAGAAGATACATATACGCTGGCTATGAGGAAAACAATGAATAGATATGGCCTATGCCAGTGCATAAATGTCGCCCTGCATGCTGGCAAGGTAGACTCCGTCTTCGGTGACTACCGGAGCCGACTGTGCGCCGTCCCCAAGCCCGGCACGCCAAAGAATTTTTCCGTCCGTCGCGGTTAAAGCGTGAATAATTCCGGACTGGATCCAGATCGTCGAACCGCTAACGACGGGCGGCGCGGTGATTACCTGGCCGACACGAGTTTTCCAGGCAAGACGTCCTGTTTGAAGGTCCAACGCATGCAAGATACCGTCCTTGCTTCCGAAAAAAACGAGATTGCCGGACACCGCCGGCGCGGAGCTGATGCCCAGTCCGGCCTCGTACTTCCACTGAATGGATCCATCGGCGACGTTGAGTGCGTAGAAAAAGAAATCGTTCGAGCCAACCAAAACCGTTTCACCGACGACTGCAGGAGAGGAATCGATTCCATTTCCCGTCCCAGTTTTCCACACGATTTTTCCGGTCTTTGCATCCAAACCGTAGACATAGCCATCACCGCAACCTATGAACACGTGCTGCTCCGTCGCATATGCGGTCGAATAGATTCGCCCGCCGAGGGATTGTCTCCACTTTAGGACGCCTGTTTCGACGTTGACAGCGTATGTGATTCCATCGGCGCTGCCAACGTAAACGACATCGCTCCGCACAACCGGCGACGCCCAAACTTCGCCAGCGGTGGTGAAATTCCAAAGTTTTGTACCGGCTTCGCTATCCACGGCGTATACGTTGCCGTCCCCACAACCAAATAGCACGCGATTGCCACTCAGCGATGGCGTCGAATGAATCGCCGCTCCCGCTTTGTACTTCCATCCGAGGCGTCCTGTCGCAACATCGATCGCATGTAAGTAGCCTGAGAGCGACGTCACGTACAAAAAACGGTCCCGCAATATGGGGGCGGTGCGCACGTTCCCATCCACTTTTGCTTGCCATCGCGCCCCTCCAGGTTTTTTGAACGCTTGCGAATTCTGTCCGCCGGTGCGCGAACTGTCGCGCAGCAATGCCGGCCAATCTTTTTCGGACAGCGTCGAACCTCTGTTCGAAGAATCCATAAGCATATTTATCCGCGAATACGGAGGATGCGACGATCAATTTGCTTCAAGTCGGAAATACCCAATCCCAGTTTTCCTGCCGCGGCAATGTGGTGAGGCTGCCGATAAAACAAGTTCTTCGCTGCGTCCTGGTAAAACTCCGTCCCATCTTGCGTCAGGCTATTCGGGTCGCGCGACCAGACGGAAGGCGCTCCTTCCGCGCTTCTCTTGGCTTCAATCTTCTCCAGCTCGATGGTATCCATCGCGACCGGATCGGTCCCCACGAGCATGACGCCTGCCTGATGGATAAAGTCCTGATTCTGCGTCAACGGGCCTCCGTGCCAGACCATGCGTGTTCCGTCCATAATATGAAGCACCGCCTTGGAGCGAAGGGGTTCCACCGAGCACATCACGCCAATCAGCGGGTCCGTGAAGGAAAACGGCGTCCGATGCGATCGGTGCACGTTGTTGAAGGTGCCGTATCCGAGATTCTTCAGACAGCCCGTCACGCCCGAAGCCGAATGATCTTTCATCGTGGGCACATTGATGATTTTCGTCACTCCAGTTGCGACAATACCGGCCATATAAGAACGCGTTTCCCACTCGCCAAAAAAATTGGCCTCGCAATAAATGTTTGGGTCGTAGCCTGAGGCGTCCAACTTGTCCTGCTGAACGCCGACGACGCGCACTCCTGACGGGACCAATACCTGGTAGCTGCCAATGTCCATTTCATACGCATAGCGGTCGTAAACAACGATGTTTCGCGCAGGAACTCCAACAGATTGCACCGCTGCAACGATTTCCCGCACAATCTCCGGCGAAGAACAACACGCGGGCGCGCCGGACGGGTTGATTTTTATTCCGACGATGTCCCGCGGTTGAATGAATTTAGCCCAGGACTCGCGTACGGCCTTCTCGCCTGTCAACTCTCGCATCGCTTGATCGAGCATCTGGCGAATCGTCGGCTGAGAGACACGGTTCGCGACAATCGAGCGTTCGTCCGCAATCTCGATCACGCGACCCGGATATAGCCCGGGCATTCGAAGCGGAGAGATGGAAGTCGACTGGGGCTCATTGACGTGAATCGGTGGTGCTTGCGGAATCAAGTCTTCGCTATAGGATGGCGAAGTGCCAAAGTGATCCAGAAAGAGCGCCGCGCTCCCGAGGCAACTGCGCTTGACGAATGATCTCCGGTCCACTGTCTTATTCCCTTTGAAGGAGCGCTTACGTCCTTCAGGTCTTCCCTGGAACCTATCGCAAGTGGGATTATAAGGGGAACTTCCCGCAGCTCTGCAGGCAATCTACTGCGCTAAGGAGCGCGTTACAAATTTTCGCCAGATGAAAATATGGCTTGGCAGCATTACTACTAATTCCCTATCTTTTCGCGCTCAACTGAGATGACAATCGTCATCCGGGCGGTTAGACTTGCCGCGGTCTGTGCAGCGTCCAGCAAATATTTCTTCTCCGCGGCGGAGTCTGCCCTGGCTTGATGCGCAAATATCCTGGACCGGAAAAGAAACAATCGTGGATACATTGCTGAAGTTCGCGTTGAAGATTTCACTGGTGTTGGCGGGAGTTCTCAGTCTCGTTCCGAGCGGTGCGGCGCAAGCACCGCGGTACGATCTCTTGCTAAAGGGCGGTCGGGTCATTGACCCTGCCAACGACATAGACGCAGTTATGGACGTGGCGATCGCTGCTCAAAAAATCGCCGCCGTTGCCAAGGACATACCCGCTTCCGAAGCGAAAAAAGTTGTGGACGTCACCGGGCTCTACGTCACCCCAGGCTTGATCGACATTCACTATCACATCGGCCACGGCGGCGCTCCTTTGGACTGGTTTACTCCCGAAGGGCGCGTACACCTTGAACCACTTGGTATTCTCGCGGATTGGGCTCTGACCTCCGGTGTAACCACGATTGTTGATGCTGGCACCGCCGGCGCCGACACCTTCCTGCTGGAGAAAGAAGAAGTCATAGACCGCGCACAGGTTCGCGTTCTTGCGTTCCTCAATATTGTCGCGAACGGTATGGATGGAGGACTTGAGCAGTCCGTCGACCAGATGGACGTCAAGCTCTGCGCCGAAACTATCCAGAAGTATCCAGAGATTCTTATCGGAGTGAAAACCGCGCACTACTGGACCTCAGATCCGTGGGACGGAGAACACACTCCTTGGGCCGCCGTCGATCGAGCGATCGCCTGTGCAGGCGCCACAAAAACTCCGGTCATGTACGATTTCTGGCCTCGACCGGACCGCAGTTATTCCGATCTGATCCT
>Ga0137409_10009063_pt1 | contig 10146 bp, 9 predicted proteins | sample CZODoug1_16funga_FD_122059 | JGI IMG/M metagenome (GOLD analysis project Ga0137409, IMG submission 122059) | Vadose zone soil fungal communities from Angelo Coast Range Reserve, California, USA - CZODoug1_16fungal (Hybrid Assembly) | ecosystem: Environmental > Terrestrial > Soil > Vadose zone...
CGGCTACCTCGTGGCCGTGAATCCCGATGCGTGGCGCAAGCTGCCGGCCGACGTGCGCGCGGGGCTCGAGTCCGCCGTGGCCGACGCCACGCAATACGTGAACTCCACCGCCCGCACGGTCAACGACGAGGCGCGCACCGCCGTGCTCGCGAGCGGCCGCATGAAGCTCGTCGAGCTCGACGACACGCAGCGCGCGCAGTGGCGGGCGGCGATGCGGCCCGTGTGGGACCAGTTCGCGAAGGACATCGGCGCCGAGCTGCTGGACGCGGCCGGCGCGCGGGCTCCTTGATCCCATCTTTGAGCCTCGTGCTCGCATGACGCTGCGCGCGCTCGACCGCGTCGAAGAGCTCCTCTTGGGCGGCCTCCTCGCCGCGATGACGCTGCTCACTTTCCTCCAGGTGGTGCTGCGGTACGTGTTCAACTCGGGCCTCGTTTGGGCGCTCGAGGCCACGGTGTATCTGTTCGGTTGGCTCGTGCTGCTCGGCATCTCGAACGGCGTGCGCACCGGCAGCCACCTCGCCGTCGACGTGATCACCAAGCACCTGTCGCCGCGGGCACAGAAGATCGTGGCGCTCGCCGCGGCGGCGCTGTCGCTGCTGTACGTGGCGCTGATGCTCGTCGGCGGCTGGACGCTCGTGCAGCGGCTCTACGCGTTCGGCAACCTCGCGCACGACATTCCGTTGCCACGCTGGATCTTGTTGTCGTCGTTGCCGATCGGGTTCGCGCTGTTGGGCTTAAGGATCGTGCAGGCGGCCGTCGGCATCGCGCGCGGCACCGTGCCGCCGGCCGGGCACGGCGCCGGCGACGAGCCGTCGCGGCTGGTGGCCGCGGAGCGCGGCGAGTGACGGTCGCATTCCTGCTCGGCTCCTTGCTCTTGCTCCTCGCGCTTCGCGTGCCGGTAGCGATCGCGCTCGGCCTTTCGAGCGTGCTCACGTTGTCGCTGTTCGGCCATCAGTCGCTCTTGTCGCTCGCGCAGCAGTTCTTCCACGCGATGGAGGTCTATCCGCTGCTCGCGGTGCCGTTCTTCATCTTGGCCGGCACGTTCTTGACGACGGGCGGCGTGGCGAAGCGGCTCATCGGGTTCGCGATCGCGATCACGGGTCGCGTGCGCGGCGGGCTCGCGATGGCATCGGTGCTCGCCTGCGCGCTGTTCGCGGCGATCTCGGGCTCGTCGCCGGCGACGGTGGTGGCCGTCGGTTCGATCACGATCGCCGGCATGGTCGGCGCCGGCTACCGGCGCGAGTACGCGACCGGCGTGGTCACGAGCGCGGGCACGCTCGCGATCCTGATCCCGCCGTCGATCGTGATGGTCGTGTACGGCGCGATCACCGAGACTTCGGTGGGCGCGCTGTTCATTGCCGGGATCGTGCCCGGCATGATCCTCACACTACTGATGATGGCCGCGATCTATCTCACCGCTGGCCGCGCCGCGTTGCCGCGGCAGAGCTCGGCGACCAGCGGCGAGGTGGGACGCGCCGCACGCGACGCATTCTGGGGACTATTGCTGATCGTGATCGTCCTCGGCGGCATTTACGGCGGCGTATTCACGCCGACGGAGGCCGCCGCGGTGTCGGCCGTCTACGCCGCCATCGTGGCGGTGCTCGTGCATCGCGACGTCCGGGTACGCGACGTGCCGAAGGTGCTCGTCGAGAGCGTGCGCGTCACGACGATGCTGATGTTCATCGTCGCGAACGCGTATCTGTTCGCGTTCGTGCTCACCACCGAGCAAATCCCGCAGAGCATCGTCGCGAGCGTGCTCGCGGCGGATCTGCCGCCGTGGGGGTTCCTGCTGCTCGTGAACGTCATCCTGCTCGCGGCCGGCACGCTGATGGACCCGACATCGGTGGTGCTGATCCTCGCGCCGATCCTCTTTCCGATCGCCACGCGGCTCGGCATCGATCCCGTACACCTCGGGATAGTGATCGTGGTGAACATGGAGATCGGGCTCGTCCATCCGCCTATGGGCTTGAACCTGTTCGTCGCGAGCGCCGTGTCTGGGCTGCCGTTAACGTCGGTCATTCGCGCGAGCCTGCCGTGGCTCGCGCTGCTGCTCGGGTTTCTGATCGTCGTGACCTACGTGCCCGCGCTGTCGCTCGCGCTGCCGCGGCTCATGCTCGGCGGGTAGCCACATTCACGCGTCGGCGTCGCGCGGCAGTAACATGCGCCGATGAGTCGACTTCTAAACGAGCGGTTCCCACGGTCGAATCGCTATCACCCCGACTGGGTCATCGCGCGCGCCAGCGGCGGGGCCAACGCTCTGTGGCTCACGGAGTGGCTCTGCGAGCGGTTGGATCTCGCGCCCGGGATGCGGGTCCTCGACTTGGGCTGCGGTCGCGCGATGTCGTCGATCTTCTTGCACCGCGAGCTCGGCGTCGAGGTGTGGGCCGTCGATCTATGGTTCAGCGCCGAGGACAACCTGGAATGCGTGCGCGACGCCGGAGTCTCGCAAGGCGTGCACCCGATTCACGCCGACGCGCGCGCCCTGCCGTTCGCGGCCGCGTTCTTCGATGCCGTCGTGTCGATCGATTCGTTCCCGTACTACGGCACGGATGACACGTACGTGCCCTACCTCGCGCGGCTGCTCAAACCCGGCGGCGTGCTTGCCATCGCGGGCGCGGCTGTGACTCGGGAGCTCGACGAGGTGCCCGCAGCCCTGCGCGGCTGGTGGGATCCCACGATGACCTGCCTGCATTCGCACGCATGGTGGCGGCGGCACTGGCAACGCAGCGGCGTTCTCGAGGTCACCCACTCCGAGGCGATGCCGGACGGTTGGCAACTGTGGCTGGAATGGCAGCGCGTCACCGCGCCCGACAATCGCGCGGAGATCGAAGCGCTCGAAAGGGATCGCGGCGAAAACCTCACCTACGAGCGCACGGTCGCGCGGCGCCTGGACGTCGCCATCGACGAGCCGATCACGTCGATTCCCCCGAGCTACAGGCGTTTTCCGCTGTTGCGAGACGACCGTTAGTTTTCCGTTAGTGGAACCAGGCGCACCAGCCCCGGAGCCGCGGTGTCCTTGGCGTCCGAGCCTTGATGCTTGGCGGTGGCCGGCAGCGGCGCGCCGAAGTTGGTGGTGACCGTCTCGCCGCTCAGCTGCTGGTACGCGACGTTCACGTTCATGTGCGCCCGGGACAACGGCGTGTTGCCGTACTCGAGACCCGGCAGCAAGCTCGTGCCGAGCAGCGGGGCGAACTCGGGCACGCGCCGTAGCTCCGTCACCGCCGCGCCCGGCGGATCGCCGCGCTTGTAAGCCGCCCGCGCGGCGTTCAGCAACGCGCGGTTGAACCTCGCGAAGCGCAGGTAGCCTTCCCAGGTGTTCACGTTGCCGTGGCCCTCGATCACCGTGTCGACGCCGTTCACGGTCGCGGCGGCCTTCTCGAGGGCGTCGGGCAGCGCGATCACGCTGCCGCCCGTCGGCGGGTCGATCAGCGGCGCCATGTTCCACGCCATCACGTCGCCGAGGAACAGTGCGTGCGCCGCGGGGATCACTACGAACGCATCGCCGTCGGTGTGCGCAACGCCGAAGTAGTAGAGCTCGACGCGGTCGTCGCCCTTCCCGATCGTCATTCGATCCTGGTAGGTGACGTTCGGCACCACGTCCGGTTTGTATTGCGGGTTGCTCTCCACCCACTTCTTCGTGTTTTCCTGCGCGATCACCTGGACGTTGGGGAACTTCTCTCGGAAGAAATCGGTGCTGCCGACGTGATCCGGGTGGTTGTGAGTGTTGATGATCGTGGTGATCGGCTTGTCGGTGACCGTTCTGACCTGCTCGAAGATCGCCTGGCCGTTCCCGGGCAGCTTGGTGTCGACGAGCACGACGCCGTCCTTCTGCACGAACACGAGCGTGTTCCCGCCGCCGCCGAAGATCTTGTACAGATTGCCGTTGATGTGCTCGATGGGCCCGGGCGGCGGCAGCGTCGCGCGCTGCGCGAACGCGGGCAGCGCCGCGAGCGCGCCGAGGAAGCACGCTGCCAGAAGTGCGATCGGTCTCATCGTGCGCCTCCGAAACGATGCCTTTCCCGCCGGATCGTAACACCGCACCGCCTTGACGCAGCGGCGCGACCTCGTTCAATCTCCCCGCGCTGCCGCGCGCGCGGTGGGGACGGGAAGGCGGAACGACTATGGAACCTTTGCAACGCGGCTCGTTGGTCAGATCGGTCGGAGTGCTCGTCTTGCTCGCCCTTTCGAGCCTAGCGCCTGCGGCCGCGGCGGCGCAGAAATGCGACCGGGCGTGCCTCGGCGGGGTGATGGGCCAATACGTCGACGCGCTCGTCGCTCGCGATCCCTCGAGACTACCGCTGGCCGACAAAGCGCGTTTCACCGAGGACTCCGCGGAGCTCGCGCTTGGCGAGGGCATCTGGAAATCGGTCACGGGCAAGGGTGACTTCCGCCAGGACTATCTCGACACGAGCAAGCAGATCGCGGCCTCCCATTTGGTATTGCAAGAGGACGCGAACCGGATCCTCTATTCGGTGCTGCTCTACGTGCGGGATAGGAAGATCGCGGGCATCGAGACGCTGGTCCAGCGCATCACGCCGACCTCTCGCTTCCAGCCGACGGAGCTCGGCAAACCGATACGAGGCTTCAACGACCCGGTGCCGCCCGGCAAGAAACAGTCGCGCGAAGCGCTGATCAAGACCGCCCTCACCTATCCGGAGGGCTTGCGGATCGGCAGCTTCAGGGACGCCACGCCCTTCGCCCCGGAGACTTACCGGGTCGAGAACGGCGTGATCACGGCCGGCGAAGGATGCGGGCGCCCGGGCTGCGGCATGTACGAGCAAAGGGTGATACTGCACCCGGGCGTCGTCGCCAGCGTGGCCGCGGTCGACGAGGAGAACGGCGTCGTCGTCCTGTGGATGAATTTCGGCTTCACCGATTCATACGGCCCGGGCAACGCCCTCGTCACCTTCGAGGCCTTCAAGGTGTGGGGCAACGAGATCCATTCCATCAATGCGTTCTTTCGGACGATGCCGCTGGCGACGCCGCGCTACTGGCCGTCTTCCGACCCGCTTCGCTAGGCGAAGGCGCCCGGAACGGGACCAAAACGAGATGGCGCGCCCGGAGAGATTCGAACTCCCGACCCCCGGCTTCGTAGGCTGAGCGGCGTTTGCACTCTCGTCGTTGATTCACCGCGGCATTCAGCACACTTACGCCTGTCCGAGGAATCGGTAACGAGGGAGCGGCGATTTGCCTGATTTCGCTTCGTCGGCCTATTGACCGACGGACTTCAGCGAGGCCGGCGCGTAGCTGTACACGGTCGGCCGCAGCACGAGGCTTTCGGCGGCCCACTCCGCCTGTGGATCGTGCGCGCGAGCGGCGGGCACGGCCTCGAAAGAAGCTTCGAGCTCCTCCGCAAACCGCTCCGGCGCGACGCCCCGGCGATTGAACACGCTCACGTCCCAAAACCCATGCAGGCTTCTGACGTCATCGCCGATCTTCACATCCACCTCGGTTCCACCGCCATCGGCTGCGCGACTGACATGCACCGGTTGATGCACGTCGACGACGAAGTGAACGACGAAGCGCAGCGCCTCGCTGCGCTGCTCGTGCGGCTGCGAGCGTCGCCGTGAAATGCGCGATGGCAGTGAGCACGTCGCCTTCGGGTCGGCCACCTCGCTTCGCGCAGCCGGGCAGAGCTTTTGTTCGGCGAGCAGGCCCGCGGTGCGATGGCCGAGCCCACCGAACGCGAGCACTTGCGCCGGCAACACGGCAGCCGCAGCCCCAAGCAGCGCGGAGGCGAGCGCAGCGGTTGGGTTATTCGTCCGCCGAGTCAGTAGGGGTAACCCTTTAGCCTTGGCGCGTTGAGCTTGAACTCATGCGGTTTGCCGAATTCATCGCCAATCGGCATCTTGATCGTCGGCAGATTCTGCTTGTCCAGTACCTGGTCCTCCGGAATCACGTGATTGAGGAAGAGCAGGTAGGCCGTCAACGAGTAGACCTCATTTGGAGTCAGAGTCCCCTCGAGCCCAAGTGGCATACCGCGATGGATGAAATCCCACACCACGGTCGCATACGGCGAGCGCAGCGGCAGGATGCGCTCCTTTTTCCAAACGGGAACATCCGCACCTTGTTTCGATTGCAACGCGGGCGCCAATCCCCCAAGGCCCTCTGCGCCGTGGCAGCCGATGCAGCCCTTCGTCAAGTAAAGCTGTGCCCCTTCCTTGGCGGTGCCGGTGCCGGACGGGAGCTCCTCTCCGGTAGCACCGATCGCGATGTCCATGCGGCCGAGTTCTTCGGCGGTCGGCGTGCGTCCTACGCCGTAGGTGGGTGACTGCGCGATTGCGGGGCTCCCCACGACGCTCCCCAGCAGCAGAATCGTCACAACCTTGAGCGGGTTGCGCACCTCGAGCATCTTACGCAAGCCCATTGGTCACGCTCCCGTCCCTCGCGATTTTCCAAGGCATCACGCTGTTGTCCAGCCCGGGTACCCGGTAGTTGCGATCGAACGGTACTTTCCACCAATTGGCGATCTCCTCCCGCATCGGCTGCCTCTGCCCGATCTCGTCGGTGCAGCGCGAGAGAATTTCGGTCTCGCTTCCGTCCCATCGCCACTCGTAGCCGAACCGGACGTGCGCCATGCGCTGTGGAGTGTTCTTGAATTGGGTGCGGTTCCACTTCTTCCCGCCATCGGTGGAAACTTCCACGGTCTTGACGGCGCCGCCACCGGACCAGGCGAGCCCGCTGATCTCGTAGAATCCGGGGCCCGACAGCTGCTGCGAGCCGGACGGGTACGTGATGACCGACTTGGGCCCGATCTGTTCGCCCAGCGCGAGCTCTTTGGCCTCCGGCCGCAGATGCCCGAATTCGTTGTAGTTCATGTAGAACCGGTCGACGACCTTGATGCGCCGCAGAAACTTGGTGTGGTAGATCCCCTCGAATCCGGGAACCATGATGCGCACGGGAAACCCTTGCTGTGGCCGCAAGGGCTCGCCGTTCTGACCGTAGGCGATCAGGCAGTCGTCCATGCCTTTGGCGATGGGTATGCTCGATGCGCCCTTCACTTCCTCGGCGCCTTCAGCGACGAACCATTTCGCGCTGCCTTTCAGGCCGCATTCCTTGAGCAGCGTGGACAGGAGCACGCCCGTCCATTCGGAGCAGCTCGTCATGCCGTGCGTCTCTTGCACGGTTTTTTGCTGCCCATCGTGCCGGTTGCCCGCACACTCGAGGAAGTGCAGCCGGGTGACCGACGGGAAGCGCTTCAAGTCGTCCACGGTGAGCGTCAGCGGCCGATCGACTAGACCGTGCAGCGTGAGCGTGTGCTGCTGGGGGTCGATGTCCGGCAGGTAGGAGCCGCGGGTCGTCGCGACATAGTGCAACGACGATGGCGTGATCACGCCAACGGAATCCTGCAACGGCGTGGCTACGTGGAACACCTTGCCAAACACGTCGGGTGACGCTCTGCCGCCCATCGGGTGCGCCATGCGTACGGAGGTGACGTATTTGGAGCGCTGGCCGTATTCGATCTGCTCCTTGCTGCCGTGAATCATCGGCGAGGCGTTCTCGGGACCTGGAGTCGCCGGATGGTTGTGCTCTTGGGCTTGGGCTTTACCCCGTAGGGCCACCGTGGCTCCACCGGCTAACGCGACGCCGAACTTGAGGAGCTCTCTACGGCTGTTTCGTTTCGAATCCACTGGATCCCCCTTCGCATGTGACACTAGAACGACGGAATCACGTCCCCGCACAACTAGAGCATAGAAGCCGTCCTAAGTCTGCCCAGCCAGGGCCGCCTTCACCCGCTCGGGCGTCAACGGCAGTTCCCGGATGCGCCTGCCGGTCGCGGCTGCGAACGCATTGGCGATGGCAGCCGCCGTCGGCCCTTGCGCAGCTTCGCCGGCACCGAGCGCACGTTCGTTCGGCCGGTCAATCAGCACGGTCTCGACCCTCGGCACGTCCGGCATGGTCAGGATCGGATAGTTCGACCAGTCCTGCGACAGAATCCCGTTGCGGTCGAATCGCACGTGCTCATGCAGGGTCCAGCTCGTCGACTGGATGACGCCGCCTTCGATCTGGTTGGTCAGGCCGTCGGGATTGATGATCTGCCCGGCATCAGCCGAGGTCCAGATGCGCGGCACCTTGACGATGCCGGTTGTGCGATTCACTTCAACCTCGGCTATCACGGCAGTGTAGGTGGCCACCGTTTTGTAGCGCGCATAGCCGATGCCGCGGCCGCGCCGGCCGTCGCCGTGCTCGCCCGGGTTCCAGGCGGCGGCCCTGGCCACGGCCTCGATCACGGCACGCTCGCGCTCATCTTTAATGTGCGCGAGGCGGAACGCCACGGGGTCGATGCCGGCGGCGGCCGCGAGCTCATCCATGAAGGACTCGATCGCGAATACGTTGGCATAGGCGCCAAGCGAGCGCAGCGCCGAGGTGCGCACCGGATTGTCCATGATCAGGTGGTGCGTGGTGCGTTGGCGCGGGAAATCGTAGAGCGTGATCGCGTTGCGGTCGCCCGCGCCGTTCGGCTGCGCGGCATGGCGCGCCGGCCCGGGCTGCTTCGCATCGGCGAGGTACCAGCTCCCAAGCAGGTTGATACCGTCCGGATCGCCCGGCCGGAAGTTGTGGCTCTGGCTCCAGACGTCGAAGGCCCAGTCGACTACTCGGCCGCCAGCTACGGCGCCCTTGACCTTCATGGTCATGGCCGGGCCGTAGGGCTCCCACTTGAACTCGTCGTCACGCATCCATTGCAGCCGCACCGGCCGCCCATTGACCGCGCGCGCCAGCATGGCGGCGTCGAAGGCGACATCGTCGGCGCCGTTGTGACCGTAGCAACCGGCGCCTTCTGCGTGGATGCAGTGGACGTCGCTCGGCGGAAGTCCGAGCGCCCTGGCGATCGTGGCACGCAGCGGGAAAACGCCCTGGCTATGGGTCCAGACCGCAAGCTTGCCGTCCTTGAACTCGGCCACCGCGCAGGAGGGTGCGATTGCGGCATGCGCCAGATAGGGCCGATGGTACGTCGCCTCGATCACCGTGGCGTCGGCCGGCACGGGCGCGTCCTTCTCGCCGATCACCCTGTCCTCGCTGCGCAGGGACATGAGCTGCTCGTACATCTTCGCCGGATCGGGCAGCTCGGAGCCGCCCGACCACTTGGCGAACTCGATCAGCACAAGCCGCGCATTGATGGCCTGCTCCTCGCGCCGCGCCACCACGCCGAGAAAGCTGCCGTCACGCACCACCGCGATGACTCCCGGCATCGCCTTGGCTTTGGCCTCGTCGAAGCTGTCGAGGCTGGCACCATAGCGTGGTGGCCGTACTACGCGGCCATGCAGCATGCCGGGAAGCCGCAAATCCTGCACAAAGGCGGCGCCGCCCGTCATCTTCGCCGGGATGTCGCGGCGCGGGATGCTGCGGCCGACTATCGTGTGCTGCGCGGGTGGTTTCGGCTTCGCTTGGGCCGAGGCCTCGCGCTTGAGGTTCGCGTCGCGTGCGAGCTCCCAGTAGGTAACCTTCCCGGAACCGGTCACCGTTCCGTCCGCTACGGTCAGGCCGGCGACGGCGACGCCGAGCTTCGCGGCGGCCAGCTTAAGCAGGATTTGACGCGCCTCTGCGCAGGCGAACCGCAGTGCCGTGCCGCTGTTCTCGACCGACAGGCTGCCGGCGGTCATCCCCTCGTTGGGCGTGCGCGCCGTATCGGCCGAGACTATGTCGACGCGCTCGTACGCGACATCCAGCTCTTCGGCCGCTATCTGCGCAAGCGCCGTCAAGATGCCCTGGCCGAACTCGCATTTGCCGGTGAACACCGTGATCGTGCCGGCCGGGTTGACGCGGATCCAGCCGTCGAGCATGCGGTTGGTGCCGAGGCTGCCGGGAAGAGCGGGACGCGCCGCAGCTTGAGCGAAGACTGTCGGCACGCTCCAGCTGAAGGCGACGACGACGCCGGCGGACTTGAGAAAGTCGCGGCGTTTGGTATTCATCCCGCTCCCTTTGCTGCGCGTAGCACCGCGCGGATGATCCGGTTGTGGGTGCCGCAGCGGCAGAGATTGTCGGCAAGCGCTGCCCGCACGTCCGCCTCCTGCGGTTGCGGATTGCGGTTGAGCAGGTCGGCCGCCGTCATGATCATGCCGCTCGCGCAATAGCCGCACTGGGCCGCCTGTTCATCGATGAAGGCCTTCTGCAGCGGGTGCGGCTTGTCGAGCGTGCCGAGCCCTT
>Ga0137409_10009065_pt1 | contig 10146 bp, 11 predicted proteins | sample CZODoug1_16funga_FD_122059 | JGI IMG/M metagenome (GOLD analysis project Ga0137409, IMG submission 122059) | Vadose zone soil fungal communities from Angelo Coast Range Reserve, California, USA - CZODoug1_16fungal (Hybrid Assembly) | ecosystem: Environmental > Terrestrial > Soil > Vadose zone...
GAATTCTGACTTCGGCCGCGCGCTGCTCGCAGTACCGGATTTCATCCTCGACCGGGATAATTAATCCAGAAGCTCAGGGGTTAAAACTCCTGAGGAAACGCATGCTTAATGTGGTGCCTGAAGGCACGACCTACAAAGCAAGCGCCGCTCCTCCGCAGGCATTTGGAGAGCGCCTTTAACAGTTGAGGAGCCCTGTAAAAGCTGGAGAGCGCCGGAAGTATTTGTGGGTCGCGGCTTCAGCCGCGACAAATTCCTTCTCTTTCTTCAGGGGTTTTAACCCTGAAGACTTGGATACATTTTTTCTGCCGCCGATAAAAGATTAGGCTGTTGTCATGCTGCCGTTTAAGGTTGTTTATCATCCTCGTTACGATCTGGATCTAGGAACGCACGTTTTCCCTTCACAGAAATTCAAGATGGTTCACGATGCGCTTTTGGAAGAAGGTCTTGCCGATCAGGCCGATTTCCTTTTGCCTGAACCGGCAGCTGACGAGGATGTTCGGCGGGTCCATACTCCGGCATACGTTCAGAAGTTGCAGACCGATTCCCTCACTTTGAGCGAGCGAATGAAGCTGGAGATTCCCGTGTCGGAATTAACCGTGCAGGCATTCTGGCTGTCTGCGGGAGGATCAATCCTCGCGGGCCGAGAGGCTCTGCGCGACGGATTTGGCGCAAATCTCAGCGGGGGCTTTCATCACGCATATCCCGGCCATGGTGAAGGATTTTGCATGCTCCACGATGTAGCTATCGCGATCCGTGCTCTGCAGGCCCGAGGCTCTATCCGCACGGCGATGACGGTGGATACGGATGTGCATCACGGCAACGGCACGGCGGCAATCTTTGCGAACGACGCGAGCGTCTATACGCTATCGATCCATCAGGAAAATAATTATCCGATGCCGAAGCCTCCGTCGGACCTGGACATTGGCCTTGAAGATGGCACACGCGACGCGGAATATCTGGATGCTCTGGAAGAAGGTTTAATTCATTCGCTCAAGACGATGACTCCGGACCTGATTTTCTATGTCGGTGGAGCCGATCCGTACCGTGAAGATCAGCTGGGCGGGCTGGCGCTGACGATGGAAGGTTTGCAGAAGCGCGACCGGTTAGTATTCGAGCACGCCAGGCGGCGCGGTATTCCCGTGGCGTCCACGATGGCCGGCGGATACGCCCGGCGAGTGGTCGACACGGTGCGGATTCACGTCAACACGATTGTCGCCGCGCGCGATGTGATTTTGAAGCAGTCGTCTGCCGACAAACAGTGAGTTTCACGCACTCTCAGTAGGACAGACTTCACAGCTTGCGGAAAAAGTCTTCTGTCGTCATTCGGAACGAAGTGAGGAATCTCTCTTGGTGTGAATGCACAGAGAAAGAGGGATTCCTCGGCATGCAGCGTGCCTCGGAATGACGAGTTTTTGACTTTTTCTCTGCGACGCTCAATACCAAAAGAAAATGCAAATCAAAACCACACAGACTGAAGTCTGTGCTACTAACTGCCTAAGAATTCTTTAGGCTATTTACTGGGAAGCGCCGGAAGCCTTGGTAATGGCGGCCGAAAGAGCATCGCTGAAATTGTCAGGCACGAAGCCCTGGCTGCGATAGGCGACTTTTCCGGCGTGGTCGAGGACGATAATCGTCGGAATTGTTTCGACCTTGAGCACGGTATCGAGGCCGTCCGCGAAGACCAATGTTCCCTCCAATTTCATTTCCTTTAGATAGGGAGCCACTTGGCTCTCGTCTTCGTCTTTATTGATTGCCAGGAAAATGACGTCGTCGCGGCCGGCAAATTTCTTGTGCGTGTCGGACAGCATCGTTTCAGTGACCCGGCAATAGGAACACCAGGTGGTCCAGAAGTCGAGGACAACGGTTTTTCCCCGAGCGTCGGCTAATTTCATTGCAGCGCTTCCGTCCACACGGCGCAAACTGAATTGGAGTGGATCAGTCACGCCTTTGTTATACGCGGGAGGCTCCGGACCATTTGCTCTGGTCAACGCTCTGGTTTTGTCATAGGAATTGAGCAGGATATCACCCAGGCCCACGTTGGAATCGTGCGTGGACCGCCAGAGGTTTCCCATCTCCAGCCGCAGACCTTCGCGGCTCACGAGATTTTCATCGGGATCTTGACCGGCCAGCAGGAAGGCTACTGCGTATTGCCGAACTGCTTCGTCGGCGTTCTTGCTCTCCTCGGCGATTTCTCCGAGATTCACTGCGGCTTCGACATTGGGCAGAAGGCGAAAACCTTCCTTCAAGTCCTTCACGGCGTCACTGTTCTTGTGCAGGTGTCTTTCGATTTTTCCGCGTAGCACATAGAGATCCATGGTGAATTTAGTGCGGCCGGCCTGCCAATCTTCAAGAGTCATTTGCGGGGAGCGTGATTCAGGGTCGGCCTTGGCGACCAGTTCCATGAGGTGCGTGTCGTAGCCAATCGCCTGGGTTTGGCTCGCGTCGTCCGGCATTTTTTCGAGCAACGTCGCGGCCAAGAATAAAGTTTGGCTGTCATCCGGTTGAATGGCCAGGATCTGTTGCGCATAGTCGAGCGCGCGTTTCTGATTCTGAAGCTGCATTTCCGATTCAAGCAGGGCGCGATAGATGGCGGCGCGTCGCGGGGAATCGGGATACTTGACGAGATAGGCTTCGAGATTGCGAATCAGCGCGGCCCGGTCGTTGCCAGCTTGCTGCACGGTCGCCTGCAATTCCGCGTCAGGATTAAGAGGCGCATCCTGGGATTCGGCAGGCGCAGCGGAGTCGCTTTTTGGTTTGGGTGCCGTCTGTGGCGCCGGAGCTGCCGGTTTTTTCTGCTGTGAAGCGGGCGGCTTTGCGGGCGCAGCGGATTGAGGCGAGGGAGGCTGCGGCTGCGCGAACGCTACTGTAGAAGCGCTGAGCGCCAGACAAAATAACAGAATACGTATTCGATTTTGCATAGGTGGGGATTGTAACTCCAAACGCGGGTCCATTCTTCAAAATGAATTGACGATCATGCGGATTTTGCCGGCGTCATCGTGTGGGCGTGTTGTAAGGGCACGGCAATGCCGTGCCCTCACACTGAGAAAGTGAAATGCGCGATTATTTAAAATCCAGCAGAACGTCGACCGTGTGCCGATCGGTATCGAGTCGCAGGAAATGACCGCACTGCGTATAGTGGACGGGTAAATCGCCGAAAATCTCACGTCTTGGCTTCTCCAGCATACCTATCAGCTTCTCGAAATAGGCATTGTCGAAAACTTGTCCGGGCGCGAGTTGCCACGCGTGACGTAATTGCTTTTCGGCATCGGGAGAAAGGCCGGTCAGCACCAGTTCGCCCATTCGATATGGGACGCCTTCCACGATATTGACGCGGTAAGAAACGCGATGAGCGGCATCGTCAAATTCCGGTTGCGGATCAAGCTTGGCGTCCAGATACCCGCGTTTTCCGTACTCCAATTGCAGAGCTCGCCAAACCGCTTCAATTTTCATTCCGTCGGCCACTTCGCCCGGTTTCATTCCCACCGTCGCATCCAAATTGACGGAAGAAATTGCGCTGTTGCCCTTCCACGATATGCCATTCCACGAATAAATCGGACCGGGTGAGATGGGTATGAGAACCTCGATATTCGATTCGCCGGGATCATCCGACTTGCCCGTCATGTGCGGCTGAGGAGGTCCTATTTTTGCTCGGACGTAACCCTTCGATGCATACAGCGGACGCACGTGCTCATTCCCAAAAACTTCAATGGCGAATCGCGAATAGGGTTGACCCTTGATGTCCGAAACGCGATCTTTGACGCGCTCGGATTCGGTGGCAAGCGGATCTCCGAATTGCACCGATTGAATCCTGAGCGACGGCTCGTCCACGTGGAACTGCAGGATCATTCCGTCGCCGGACGGCGGCGCGACGAGTTGGTGCGTCAACTCGCCCTTGATGTGCCGGGTAGCCAACAGGTTGTCGAGCACACCGGCAATTTGGTCCACCATGGCGCCACTTTCGGGCGACTCACCGGTGAACAGGCCAACCTTCTGACGAATGGCCGCGGCAATTTCATCGTCCGTGAACCACGGAAAATTATCAAAGGAGAGGGGAACTGTGTGTGCTTCCTGAACCTGAAATTCCAGGGAGATCGCGTCGCCTTTCGAGGAGAAGCGATAGTTGACGGATGAAAAGACACCGAGCGCGGCGAGACGATCGGCGGCAGCTTGAATCTGCTCGGTGCTGACAACGTCTCCGATCTTGAGCCCGGCTGCGGAGGCGATCTGGTCGGCGTTCAACTTGCGTGTTCCTGTAACTGCGATCGCCCCGATCCTAGAGGTCTTTGGCGCGGACTGCCCCTGCTGCTGCGCATATAGGACCGAGGCAGCCGAGACGATCAGGAGTGCGGCGACGAGCTTAAAAAGTTTGGGTTGCACGATAGCACCATTCTACGCGAGGACCGCGCAATTGGCGTAGGGAAGTGATGCGCAGACGATCCTCTCAATATCGTTCCACGTCGTTTCCGCTCTTGGGGAAAAGTTCCGTGCCATCGGAGAGTGACACTTTCTCGAGGCGAAGAATCTTCAGGCCATTTTTCGCCCGGTACCCCACCAGGATGACTTGATCGTGTGGCTTCAATGTATTCCTGTTCCAGCCGGACGCGCGAGACAGAATATTAGGACTATTCATCTCGCCCTGCCAGTTCTCGACACCGCCGTCATCTTTCTTTACGTCCAGCGAAATTTCGACATGTGGATTGCTGAAGTGAAAGTCCGTGACAGTACCTTTGACGGTAACCAGCTTGGACGTGTCGTAGCCCGCGGATCCGTGATGAGCGAAAGCCAGCATCGGGCAAAGATAGAAAATAGCAGCGGCGAGGAAAGCGCGTGATTTCAGATGCACACGAAAACTCCACGGAAGCCTGGGTGATTCTACCGGAAAAGAAAGGCGCTGCGGGATTTTCGTTTTGACTTATGACTTCTTCGTGGCGGTAAGTAGGCGATGTCGCAACTTCCCAAGACCTCTGTTCAGGAAATGTCCTCGCTCAAGGAAGGGCAGAACCGGGGAGCTTCGCTTTCCCAACTCGGCTCGCGCGCGTTTGATTCGAACGTCCATTTTTGAGTACATTGAGGCTCGATCGAGTACGGCAACTGCATCGTCACGCCGTCCAGCGGCCACGTAGACCTCCGCCAGATTCAAGTACAGCTGCACTTCATTGCGTCTCAAACTCACGGCTGTCTCACACAGGCGCACGGCCGCGTCCCACTTTCGCTGGGCGCGCGCGACCGACAACCCTAGAAAAGAAAGATAGTATGGATTTTGTTGGTTTGACTCGGCAGCGTTCCGCAAGTATTCAAATGCTTCGGCTGACTGCCCGTTTCGCAAGAGCTTGATTCCCTGTTTGAATTCGACGAGAGCAGACTGTTCCGCCATTGATCCCCTTTTGCGATTTCTCCGACCGGCTACGATTCCCAGGTAACGAGAATCCCCTCTAATTGGGCTCAATTTACGTGGCTTGGTCCAGGAATGCTACTGTCCGCGAGGACAGTTTGCAGGCAGGGACCTTGCGTACCAATTGCGCTTAGTGGATTCGCCTCCCAGACAGCTCTCGGCTACGGTAAAAATTAACTGGACACGGCGTAAAACAGGGCTACTATCTGAGTAATGGTTCGTATTACCAGGCAACGCACGATCCCCAGGGTAAAACCAGTGATGTTGTGGGCTGTGGCGATGATCTTGTGTGCCATGCCTGTTCTGGCGCAGAAGGGTGCACCTTCTGGCGGCACGGGCACTGGAGGGACTCGAGGAACGGGCGGCACTGGCGGCGGCACCGGCGGCACGGGTGGAACTCGAGGGTCCGGCGGCACGGGAACATCTCCGGGACCGGGCGGCTGGCCAACACGCGGCACGATGCCGGGGATAGATAACTCGCAACCCGGCGTGTTCCTGCCGACCGTGGACCCGATTCCCCAACCGACGGTAGTCGAGGATGAAGCGTGCCTTCCGTGGGACCTTAGCGACATGCGTGGGGCCACGGTAAGTGCAATGAGGTTGGGCGTTCCCTCAAAGGCCAGAAGTGAGTATGAAAAGGCTTGCGGCGCCTTTAAACGGAAAAAACTGCCTGAGGCCGAACAGCACGTTCGCGGCGCCATTGACAAGTATTCAAAATATCTTGCGGCCTATGTAATGTTGGGACAGGTTCTGCAGGACCAGCAAAAGATTGCCGAAGCTCGCGAAGCCTGCACGAAGGCCTTAACTGCCGATCCGACGTATCTGCCGCCCTATCTTTGTCTGGCTGGTCTCCTGGATCGCGAGAACCAGTGGGCTGACCTGCTGACTCTGTCCGGTCAATTCCGGGGTATGAATCCAGTGGGCGACCGATATTCCCATTACTTCAGCGCACTAGCGCACTTCCATCTATACAACTTGCCGGAAGCTCAAAAAAGCGTCACCCAAGCGATCGCACTCGACACGGAGCATCATCAACCGGGTCTTTACTTTCTGCTTGCCCAAATCTACGGCGAGCAGGGCGATGTGGCTGACGCGCAGGCGCAGATTAAGCTTTTTCTGAAATATAGTAACGTCCGGGAGGACAAGGACGCTGCGAAACAATATCTGGCGAAACTTCAGTCCGAGCAAAGCGCGAAGTAAGCAAAACCTCTAATTTCACGAACAAATCTGAGCCCATCAGTCAGGCGGTGCTTGCCTGACTTTTCCTCATAGCACATCGGCCACGATCAATATGATCACGATGATCAGGAGCAGTCCGACGCCACCGGTCGGATAATATCCCCAATTGGCGCTATAGGGCCACGTGGGCAATGCACCTAAAAGGAAAAGCACTAACAGAACGAGCAGGACAGTTCGCAGCATTTGTTTTTCCCTTTCCACGTAGGATATGGCGAACAGCAATCGATCGTCCGAAATCGATGTTCGCCATTTGCTGAACCCGGTATCAATTGGGAGCTGTCTTATCCTTTACCTTTCTTGCGCCTCTTCTGTCTTGTCGGCGGCCTTATGTGTTCCGTTCTTTACGGCGCGCCCGTTTTCTTCGCGGCTTTTTTTGTTGCGCGTCCGGTATCCTTGGCGGCTTCTTTCGTTTCGTGACCGGCGTCCTTGATGTCCTGCTTGGGCGAGTCCTGAGCGGGCAGCGATGAAGGTCCCACCAGCCCAGCAAACAACAGCAGTGCTACGCCAAGAATCCTGATCAGCATTCACGTCAATTTGATCTCCTGTTCGTCTTCTCTACGCGTCCAGAGTCATCCGAGAATGGCTGAGATAGAGCCGAAGCGGAATACCGAGTAGTCGGTAATCACCCGATGAAAAATATGTAGAAGGGCGTGTTTTTGCGCATATCGACGTGGGTTTTGATACCTCGCCGGTTTCATTTTCTCCATTTGCCTTGAGTTTCTTCAAAGGTACAATGGCAACGCTTCGCATACTTAACCTCGAGGATGACTGGTGTCCACGACGCTGCGTTCAAACGACAAGAACAGAATCATCGAGCACTACGACGTGGTCAGCCCTTATTACCGGTCGCTTTGGGGCGAACATCTGCATCACGGATACTGGATTCACGGGGATGAGCCAAAGGAAAAGGCGCAGCTTCAACTCATCGAGCATCTCGCTCAACTTGCGGACATACAGCGCGGCACGGATATTCTGGATATTGGCTGCGGCTTCGGGGCCACCAGCATTTATCTGGCGAAACGCTATGCCGCCACGGTTACGGGGATAACGATTTCCTCCGTGCAGGTGGAAATGGCGAGTCAGGCCGCGGCAGTGGAACGGCTCGATGCCAGGTTTCTTTTGATGGACGCTGAAGCGATGGATTTTCAAAAGCAATTCGACGTGCTGTGGTCGGTGGAATCCATCTCGCACTATCAGAACCTTCCGCAATTTTTTGCCTCCGCCGCGAAACTTTTGAAGCCGGGTGGAACGTTCGCGATTACCGACTGGTTCAAAAAAGAAAATCTCACGCCTGAAGAAACGCGGAAGAGCATCGAGCCCATTGAAAAGGGAATGTTCGTGGAACTGCAATCGATGAATGAGTATGAAAAGTTGCTCGCGTCAAACGGCCTGCAAATCATGCACCGCGAAGTGTTGAACAAAAATTGCGCCAAGACCTGGGATTTGAGCCTCGACATTATTAAAGACAAAAGGTTCTGGCTTCTCGCCGCGAAATTTGGCACTCATTTCGTCACGTACCTGAAGGCATTTGAGGCCATTCGCGCGGGTTTTGCTTCCGGAAATTTCGTTTATGGCTTGCTCGTCGCATCGAATAATCCAAACGCCTCGTAAGCGCCATTCTGCGCCGCCTACACGATTCCCTGTATTGATCGGGGTGCCGTCTAAACGTAATTTATAGGCCTCCGAGACTAACCTACCGCCGCTAGGTGCTCTGGGATCCGGCAACCATTCCAGAGCACTTTGCGGAGGGTACCTCCGCCCATTCCGACGCACGAAAGCTCGCCTCTGAAAACACTCTCGCGCATTGTCTGCGAAGGCGACTGAGCGTATATTGTCTGCCAATTAAGGAAACCGAATGAGAATTCAAGTGGGTCGAGCTCGATTCACGCTGATATCTTCGCTAACCGCCATTGCTGCGTTTGGGATCGTGGCGCACGGCCAACAATCGCAGTACCCCAAACAAACTCAGCTTCCCAATCCTTATCAACTGGTGGAAAACTGGCCGACACTTCCGAAAAGCATGAATGGAGGCAAGTGGGGAGAGTTAATCCGGGCTGATATCGATCCGCAGGGCAACATCTGGGTCTTTCACCGCTGCTTCAATACCGAACCTGCCGGCTTCGCCACCTGCGTCGGCCGCGCAGAGCCGCCAATTTTGGAATTTGATCCGTCAGGAAAATTATTGAAAAGTTTTGGCGGCGGAATGTTTGCCTTTCCCCATGGTTTCACGATTGATGGACAGGGAAGCATCTGGGCGAGCGATGCAAATAAAGATGAGACGGTGCTGGGCAAATCCGCTAAAGACGCAAATGGTGTCGTGCGAGGACACCAGGTTTTCAAGTTGAGTCCCGCCGGCGACATTTTGATGACGCTGGGGAAAGAGGGAGTTGCGGGAAACTCGCCGGACACATTCGATCAGCCTACGGGTATCGCGATTGGGTCGAATGGCGATATTTTTGTGACCGATGGCCATGGAAAAAACGATCGCGTGGTGAAATTTTCAAAGGACGGCAAATTCATCAAGACTTGGGGACACCACGGTTCTGGCCCTGGGGAATTCGATCAGCCACACGACATCTCCATCGGCGGTTCGCAGGGACACGTGTTTGTCGCTGACCGCAGTAACAGCCGCGTGCAGATCTTCGACCAGGATGGGAATTTCATTGCCGCATGGAAGCAATTTGGGCGGCCCAGCGCGGTCTATGTTTCCAAAGACGACACTCTTTACGTGAGCGACTCGCAATCGAATTCAACAGTGAATCCGGGCTACACGCGAGGTATTACGGTTGGGAGCGCCAAGGATGGCTCGCTCAGAGCATTTATACCCGACCCCGATCTCGCTCAAGCCGATGTGAGCCGCATTTCTGGAGCGTCAGGAATTGTGGCGGATGATAAAGGCACCATTTACGCGGCGGACGTCGGTCCGCACAAGTTGCGGAAATATATTAAGGTCAAATGAAACGATGTAGGCTCTCTCTTATCGGCGGAAAAAAGAGACGTGCGATGACAAAATTTTTAGTGGCAGCGATGATTGTGAAATTCCTGAAAAGCGGCGCGGCGATCTCGTCCGAGGCGGCTCCGAAGCCCTCGAGAGGCTCCGTCCGATGACCGGCGCCAACGCCTGGGAGGAGGCCTATCAGCGATTCGAAACGCCCGGGCAGGAGCAGAGAAAGTTCATCCGCCGCCTCCGCAGTGTTGGCGTTCATCACTGGAGCCGCGAGACGAGCGTGCTGGAAATCTGCTCAGGGCGCGGCAACGGCCTGATTGCGTGGCGGCGGCTTAGCCGCCTATGGCTTCGCAATTCCGAGTGTTGCATTTGGGCCACGGGCATCGGAAATGCGATGCCCGTGGCCATCGCCGTTGTGGCATAGCCATTAGAAGACCGCGGAAGCGCCCTGCAAAGGCCTGCCGGGGCAGGTCTGTCACGCAGCTAGGCAAGGGGTTTGAGCGCGCTGTTGTCAGGCCCGCGATCACGCCGGATTTTCTTGCAGAGCGAATGGTTTAGATGCATTTTA
>Ga0137409_10009066_pt1 | contig 10146 bp, 9 predicted proteins | sample CZODoug1_16funga_FD_122059 | JGI IMG/M metagenome (GOLD analysis project Ga0137409, IMG submission 122059) | Vadose zone soil fungal communities from Angelo Coast Range Reserve, California, USA - CZODoug1_16fungal (Hybrid Assembly) | ecosystem: Environmental > Terrestrial > Soil > Vadose zone...
CCTTCCTGATTTTCTGCGTAATGCTGACTGCAATCACCGGTGTTACCTGGAAAGTCGGCTTTCTCGCTCCGCAAGGTTCTGCGTTTCCAATATCGTTGCTGGCCGTGTGCCTGGCGCTTTTGATCTCCGGTGGTGGCACATTATCAGTAGACCGTGCCCTCTCGGGCAGACGAAGAAGGTAAAACTCGTAAAATAAATAATGAATCGTAAATGGAGGACGCGGAGCCGTACCTGCCAAGTTCATACAACGACAGACCAGTTACGATTTACCATTAACCCATTCACCACTCCATGAAACGCTCACCACTGGTCGTGATCTTCACGACCGTATTCATCGATCTAGTTGGCTTTGGTATCGTTATTCCCGTCCTGCCCTTTTATGCTGAGGGCACGCGGTTCAATGCTACTCCGCGCACCGTCGGCCTGCTCTTCGCCTCCTACTCCGTCATGCAATTGATCTTCGCGCCTATCCTCGGTCGCCTTTCGGATAAACATGGACGACGGCCGGTGCTGCTCATCTCGATCATCGGCACAGGCATCGGATTTCTAATTCTTGGTTTTGCCAACACGCTCTGGATGCTTTTCGCTGGTCGCATTCTGGATGGCATCACCGGTGGAAACATTTCGACTGCGCAAGCTTACATCGCCGACATCACGACCAAAGAGGAACGCGCGAAAGGTATGGGGTTGATTGGCGCAGCCTTTGGTCTGGGTTTTGTTTTCGGGCCGGCCATTGGCGGCATACTGAGCCGCTGGGGTGTCGAAATCCCATTCCTCTTTGCCGCCGCTTTGTGCTTCGCAAACGCGCTGTTGCTTTACTTCACTTTGCCGGAAACCGTGACGCCTGATCATCCCGCCCGTATTTCCGCCGCTGGTGGACGAGGATTGGCCCAATTGATCCAATCGCTCAAGCAGCCGCGGCTCGGCTTTGTGCTAATCATCTATTTTCTGTTCATTGTTGCCTTCTCGATAATGACGACGGCGTTTTCACTCTACACAATGTTTCGCTTCGGCTACGACGCGCAGCACACCGGTTATCTCTTTGCCTACGTAGGCATCCTCGCGGTTATTGTCCAGGGCGGATTGATTGGGAAGCTGGTGAAAAGGTTCGGTGAACTACCGCTCGTCATTGTTGGCGCATTGTTGTTCGCGGGAAGTCTTTTCGCTGTTCCCTTTGTGGGGCCCCAGGCGGGCGGGCTGCTGGCCCTGCTGGTCGGCGGCGGCCTTTTCTCTATCGGAAACTCTCTGTCTGCCCCTTCACTAACGAGTCTGGCTTCGAAGAGCGTGGGTCCGGCAGAGCAAGGAAGCGTTCTTGGTGTAACCCAATCGGTTGCGAGTTTGGCAAGAGCAGTCGGCCCTGCCCTGGCGGCGTTGCTGATTCACAGCGCTATTGCCCACACCGGAGCGGACGGGCTGACACACTTCATGAGCGACCACTCATTGTTTGTTACTTTTTGGGCCGGCTCGGCAATCATGTTTGTTGCTTTAATTCTCGCGGTTTATTTTGAGCGCACGCATGCGGACGACTATTCTGAACGCGGTGTGGCTGCGGCCGCCTAGGTAGGACAGGCATTCGTGCCTGTCCAATGGGAGACACGGATTGTCTGTTCTAAATGCCTGAGATTTTTCATATCTCATTTGCCATTTCTCATTGTGCCATTTGGTTCACTGCTTGTGCTTTTAAGAAAAATAAACTTGAGAAATGATAAATGGAAAATCTGATCAGAATGTCTACTAGTCACCATCTTTGCAGTTTGGACTGTTTCAACTCAGGACAGGCAGGAATGCCTGTCCTACTCGTCTAGAAAAACCGACGAAGCAAATAGAAGATCAAACTGAGCGCCAGCGATACCAGCAGCATGGAAACGATAGGAATATAAACTTGCGTTCGCTCGCCATCATAGTGAATATCTCCGGGTAAGTTCCCAAACCAATTCAATCCTCCTGAATAGATCAGGAGTCCCGCGACAATCAGGCAAATGCCGCCAACCACCACCCATAAGCCAAACAGTCGATTCATGACTCCGCTATGCCGCCGCTATGCGCTATTTCACAAACTGCCCCACCGATCCGTCAGGCTTGATTATTTCCTTCAGCGCTGAGTAAGGCACCAACACATGTTGCGGACCGGCAGCGTATGCGGCCACCTGATAAGGATCGAAAGTAATGCCCAGACCCTTCTTCGTGATGGTCCAATTATCGTAGTTCGTCAATTCCGGACCGGCGCCTCTTTTGATCCAGTCTTCGTCAGGCATCGTGTCGCCTGCTTCCTTCGATTGCTTCGTGAGTGCCTGAATGCAATACGTCGAGAGGGTTTGTAGGTATTTCGAGCCTGGCAGGAAAAGATCGGCAAGTTTTAAGGATTTCCCGCTTTTCAAATCGAAGTTCACGACTTCCGTGTAGGAATTTGGATGGGCCGCACCGGCAGAATAGCTGCTGACAGTAAACTCAATGCCGACAAAATCGTCTTTCGCGAGCGCCACCTCGTACCCGACGTTGATATCGCTTCCCAAAGATTCGCTCGCCGTTTCATCCGTCGATGCGGGCGCCGGTTCGTCTGCTGGCGACGGCGTCATCTCTTTCTTGAAATCACTCACCTTCTTGAGCATCAGGCTGCGGACAGTTTGATTAAACTTTTCGAAGTTTGGATCCACTGAACCGGTCAACTGGGGATACACAACGCTGATTTCATACTTTAGTTTCTTGTTCTTCTCCTTGATTTGACGGGAAGCGATCTCAACTCCGCCACTAAACTCAATCGGCTGTTCATGCAAGGAGAACGCAGTCTTTTTATCGCTGTTGGGCTTCGTCCAGTTTCCCGCAATCTCAACTGCGCCATTCTCATCTTGTTTCCAGACTCCTTTGAACACGCCCGTCTGCTTGCCGTTTGCGTCAAACTCTTCGAGACTCACGTTGCTGTCTTTGTCGATGTTGCCGCGCAGGTCGATCTTCGTTCCGATCTTTTGATAGAAGTAGGAGCCGGTCAGGTTCTCACCCTCGCGTACGAGCTTCATTTGCAAACCAAGCGCGCTGCCAATCGAGCCCTTGAAGAATTTGGTTTCAGCCGACGGCACCACGCCGCCTTCGGGATGCTGACGCTCAGCGCTATCGCCGGGACTCGTGCCGGTTTGATTACCTGGCGCAGACTCTTTTCGGCAGGCAATGACGCTGAAGAACGCAATCAATGCGAGAGCCATGACCGTTTGTTTTTTGAAATTCATAATTGTTACCAGAAGCGACTTCCCATCGGATCTCTGCAATTGCTTTACTGGGACCGTGGGCGCCCTCGCCCGCCTCGCAGGAGTACCATTCTGTCAGAGTTGATCAGAGCCAGCCGACTTGATCGAAGCCGCAGCTTGAGGCGGGCGAGGGGGCCCGCGGTCCCAGTAGGAGGTTGTTCGGCACTTTTTGCGGTTTCAATCAACGTGCAGCGTCCGAGCGCGCTAATCCACTTCCCATGATCTCTTCGCGAATATCCGCAAAGGTCAACTCGCACAGTCTGCCACCCGTGAAAAGCTCGTTATTCGTGACATCAGCAATGGCAAACGGCGGCTGCGGATAGCTATCTAGTTCTTCGTCCGTTGCAAAGCTCGCCTCCGCCAGTACCAGGCCGAACAAATCGCCAAGAAACATGTCAACTGAAAACTTTAGACCATCGAATTCAAAGGGATAACGATTCTTGCGAATCTCGTTTTCCCGGAACATATCAAAGACTTCCGCTTCCAGCGCATTGAGATAGATATTGGTGATGATGGTACGCGAAGGATCTTCGACGTTGGGAGCGAATTTCTGCGTGAGCATCACGGTCCACTTGTTAGTTTGTGGATCCCGGACTTTCCGCAACCGAAGGCGCGTGCCGGTCAGGTAGTTGTCCGTGATCTGTACGTGAGGGCTGGCGCGCGTCAGGCCTTCCGGCAAGTCCTGCAAGAGATAACGACGCTCGCGCTCCACGCGCGCATACTTACTCTCGGCGGGGACGATCGTGTTCTGATTTGTTAGTTTGGCAACGCCCATTTGTAACCGATGCCGTAAACTTTACCTTCACCGCATCAGAGAAACAAAGGCTATCAGTGCTATTGCTGCTTCTGGAGTTCACTGCGGATCTGGGTAAGTATCTCGTAGTAGCGCCATGCAGCTGGTGGAGTTGGTTCCTGACGATGGTCTGGTTTCAGAATCAGGTCACCGGTTGCCAGCAAAACTTTTCTGACTTCAGGATTCTGTCGCACTTTCTTCCAGGTCGCAGAAACTATCAAGCGATAGTGCTCACCCGGCTTTTCCGGTCGGTATTCAAACAGGCCCAGATACCAGGCGCTGGCGATCATGGCGATGATGATCATTGACGTGAGATCGATTCTGAATGGGAGAATTCGCTCAAAGACGAATGACGCGCCGAGGATAAGCGCAAACGACGCGAGCGCTAACCCGTAACGGAGCGGTGCGGATCGAATCTCTCTCGGCATCTGAATCCAAGATTCTACACTATGACCAACATCTCAAGACGAGCTTCTTTTTGGAGTGCAGTGACAGGTCAGGGCACTTCGAAGAGCGGCTCATTTTTGAAAGTGAACCAGCAGTCTAGATCCGGTAAATGCGAATCGCGCCACCCCCTAAAGACAGGAGTGGCGCGATTCGGTCATGAAGTGATGTGCTTGACCTTACTTGTTTTCTGAAGGCGACCCCATGGATTTCATCGGCATCATCAGCCGTCCATCGGCGTCGCGAGTGAGCGCCAGGAAGGCTGAATCCTGACGCAAGGAATCAAACACTGCATCAACGCGAGCTTCCATCATCTCTTTTGAACGCACCGCTTGATAGCGCTCGTATTGGTAGAAGTGGCGTTTGAGAAATGCCAACGCTTTTTCGCGTTGACCGTTCTGTGCGTAGATTGCAGCAAGATTGTAGGAAGCAGGTAACAAACCCATGTTCGCGCGGGCGATCTTCAATGCTTCGTCCTTATGTCCGGAAGCAGCCATGAAAACGGCGGCGAAGACAAGGTTGTAAGGATCTTTTGGATCGAGAGCGAGTGCTTTCTGCGTGTACTCGTTACCCTTCACCAGATCCCCTTCAGAGTTCCAATAAACGGCGAGGTTGCGATAGGCGAGCGCCAGCGGGTATTCCGTCACCGCCTGCTCCATCAAATGCAGTCCCTTTTTAAACTCGCCCTCATGGATCGTGATCTTGCCCAACCCATGTAACGCAGCAGCGCGCGATAGTGGATCGGCGGGCATGTTCAATATCGCGTCGAAGGTCATTCGCGCTTTGACCCAATCGCCGATGTGATGACGATAGAGTTCGCCAAGATAACGCAGTGGCGTCGGGTCGGCGGGATCCATCAAGCGCGCCTGCTGGTAAAGTTTTTCTGCCACCAGGTATCTTGCGTTGTTTTCGGCAATGAGACCGCGACGCATGGTCAGCTCGATGCGCGCACTCTTGCGCCCCTCAAATACTGGAACGCCAAACTCTGGGGCGTCAGCCACACTAGCGACGTCGTTTACACCCAGCTTCTTCAATTCCTTGGCTGCACTTTTCGCCTTGCCGGGAAACATACACTTCTGTTCGAGCACTGATTCATAGAGTTTAATAGCCGCGTCCTTTTCACCCGCTTCAGCCTTCGCTTTAGCTTCCTTCATCTGCTCGTCGAGCGAGCTCTCTCGTGTCTTCACTTCCGTGGTGAGGACCTTCTCCAGCGCCTCGACTTTGAGCTTTCCGTCTTTGTTCTCAACCCGAGTAACTGGCGTGCCGTCTGGCGTCGCGATTACTGCGACGGGCAGCTTTGACTCGCCGACGAGCTTCTGCGCGTTGGGGACCTGGCCGTCTGCCAGCTCCATCGAGACACACTGCGAAGCATAAAGAGAGAGTGAGCGAGACATGCGCAAGCTTGATTTCTTCAGCTCCTCACTCGAGGCTGGAAACCAATAGACAACGAGTCCCTTTGCCGGCGGATCTTTGGGCGAGCGAACTTTCCACGGTACAGGATAAGTCTCCGGAGCCGAGCCGCTGCCGCCTCCGCCTGACATACCTCCGCCGCCCCCGCCACCGCCACCGCCACAGGTGGGCCATGCCGGTGAAACAGCAAAAAGTGTAATTAGCAGTGTTGCCAGAATGCGAGCGAAGAGGGTGGTATTTGAAGTTTTCATGGTCGTAAGCTTAGCAAAGTAATTATTCTGATCTCACAGTTGAAGTGGCCAGGCCGCGACCGGCCACAGCGCGCAAATCTTTGCGGTGGAGCTACATCTTTTTAGCTTTCCACTCAGCCAGTCGTTTTTCCAGATCGCCGGTGTTGGCTTTTGCTTCTTTTCCCAGAGCCAGCGCCTTCTCGCCGGCGACAATGGCTTCGTCGGTCTTGCCCTGCGAAGCCAACATACGTGCTTTTGTGTACATGTTTCCGAAAGTCTCTTTGACCTTCAACGACTGTTCCAACCAACCAGCTGCTTCAGTAGCGGAAGTTTTATCGTCGCCAAGTAAGACGTAGTTGGCTGCCTGCAAGGGAGTGCGCCAGTCGTCAGGCTTAGCGGCCGCTACGGCAGCGCGTGCTTTCTGTAACGTCAGAGCTTTTACATCCGGTACCTCAACAGTAAAAGGAACGCGGACCTTCTCCCAGCGAATGTTGACCTGCGCTGAGTTGTCGTTGATGGGATCAATCCAATATTCCAACCACTCCTTGTTTTGACTAACCCACTCCGGTTTTGCCTTGACGCGCAACGTATCCTTGGCGGGATCGTAGTCAAAGCTACCCCATTGGTTCGCCACACTGTTGAAGATAATGGTCCACTCGGTCTTGGTAGGAATGGTATGCAGGCTGTAACTGCCCGCGGGAAGCTTCTGGCCATTGATCAATACGTCGTCAGTCACAACGAACTGCGTTGCTTCATTGGCGCCGGTACGCCACGCGTGACCCCAGGGCACAATCGGCGCGCCTTTGGGGCGCGTGTTTTGATTGTCAAGCGTGGCCTCACCCTTAGTGGCTGCCTGCTCCGGCAGCGGATCGCCCCAGATTGTTCTGCCTTTCACGCCCGGACGGCTGTAAGTAATGGTCACGTCCGTCACGCCGATTGTCTGCATGACGCTGGCCTTCTGGCTGGGACGCGGCGTGCGTACTTGGGCTGATGCGAACGGCGTTACTAAGAAAACAAGCAGTAAGAGGGCAAAGGAAGGAGCGCAGAAACGTTTCAGAGTGATCATCATGTCTCTCCTGGTTATTCGGTTTGGCGAATTATCTATCGTGACCTGCCTCAACAGCAAGGAACATCAGCAATTCCTCTCTCGGCTCACCAGATCTGGCAACGGTCCTTATCGGCTCGCACCATTGCATCGCCTGCTTTGCACTGAAATGCCTCGGCAAACTTCGGCATGTTTGAGAGCGGCCCGTTGACGCGGAAACGCGAGAGCGGGTGCGGGTCAGACTGCGCCTGCAATCGCGCCGCCTCAGGCGTGTCCTTCTCCGCCCAGACCTGCGCCCAACCCAGGAAGAAACGCTGTTCCGGCGTGAAGCCGTCAATATCCGCCGGACGCGGCTTGCCCTGAAGCGACTTCTGGAACGCGTCGTAAGCCACGTAAAGTCCGCCGAGGTCGGCGATGGATTCGCCCGAGACGAGTTTGCCCTGAAGGTGCAGCCCCGGCTCCGCCTCAAAGGCAGTGAACTGGTTAACGACGCACTCGGCGCGCTCATCGAAGTTTTTCTTGTCGCTCTCCGTCCACCAGTTCTTCAGGTTCCCCAGCGCATCGAATTCGCTGCCCTGGTCGTCGTAGCCGTGCGTGATCTCGTGACCGATAACGGCGCCGATGGCACCGTAGTTGATCGCGTCGTCAGCGTCGGGGTTAAAGAAGGGCGCCTGCAATATTCCGGCGGGGAATGAGATGTCGTTGTTGAGCGGGTTGTACCCGGCGTTGACGGTCGGCGGCGTCATGCCCCACTCCTTCCTGTCAACCGGCTTGTTGATCTTATTGAAGTCGCGCATCTGATCAAACTCGCTGGACCGCAATACGTTGGCCAGGTATGAATCGCGCGAGACGTTGAGCGCCGAGTAGTCGATCCACTTGTCGGGGTAGCCGATCTTTTGCCCGAAGGCGTCGAGCTTCGCGATGGCTTGCTTGCGCGTGTCATCGCTCATCCAGTCGAGTTTTTGCAAGCGATCTCGGAAGGCAGCGATCAGATTGTTGACCATCGTCTTCATACGCGCCTTGGACTCAGGTGTGAAGGCGCGGGCGACGTAGACCTGACCCAGCGCTTCGCCAAGACTGGAGTCGGTCGCTGAAACGCAGCGACGCCAGCGTGGCAGTTGCTCTTTCCTGCCTTCAAGAGTCTTGCCGAAGAAGTTGAAGTTCTCGATCTCAAACCTGGAAGAGAGGCTAGGGGCCGCGGCGGTGATCAGATGCCAGCGCAGATAAATCTTCCAGTCGGCGACCGGCACTTCGGTCAGCATCTTGTTAACCGCCTGAAAAAACTCCGGATGCGCTACGTTGATGTCACCGGTCGTCGGCGCGCCCGCGCTGCGGCGGTAATCTTCCCAGGAGAAGTTTGGCGTTAGCTCCTGCAACTGCGCCGGGTTCATCATGTGATATTGCGTAGTAACGTCCCGCAGTTCGATCGGGGTGCGAGAATTCTGCGCGAGCCGCGTCTGCACCGCGAGGACGGTCTGCGCGTTTTTGGTGGCCTGACCGGGCACATCGCCGACCAACTGGAACATGTTAGCCACGTGCTTAACAAAGTCTTCGCGCAGCTTCAGAGATTTTTCGTCGGTCTTCGTGTAGTAGTCGCGATTGGGCAGGCTGAGGCCGCCCTGTCCGGCGAACGCCATCACCATCGCGCTGTTCTTCAAATCAGGCAGCGAGCCGAACCCGAAGAGCGTGGGGATGCCATGACGGTGCATGTAGGCAATCTGCGCCTGCACGTCTTTTATGCTTGTGATTTTGTCGATGCGGGCGAGTTCGGGTACGAGCGGCTTCATTCCTTCCGCCTCGCGCTTAGTCTCGTCTAAGCAACTGGCGTAGAAGTCGCCGATTTTCTGTTCGTTGCTGCCCTTGACGGCGTTATTCTTTTTCGACGCCTCTTCCAAAATGTCGTGCAGCGTCTTGCGATTATTCTCAGCCAGCACATTGAAGCTGCCCCACGACGAGTAAGCCGCCGGGATTTCGGTATTCTTGAGCCAAGTGCCGTTAGCGTACTGATAAAAATCTGCACAGGCAGCGGCGTTCTTGTCCATATTGGCGACATCATAACCACGACCTGTTTGACCAAAAACGCCGGTGGTACTACTAGCCACACCAATCGCGAGCAGCAGTGCAAAAGCAATGAAAGATTTTTGCGAATTCGTCATACGATTCTCCATAAATTTAATTGGAACGCGAAATGTCGTAACGCCGGAAAGGATAGACGAAATTTATGATCGCCCGAACTTACGCCATGTTCGATTACTACGCAGAACAGAGCACTTAGTTTCGGTAAATCCCGCGAAGGTTTACTACCCATGGCAAGTTTACTTTCGATTCCAGATGCTCGGTTGAAATCCGAATTCTCGTAAGAAGGGTTCGTAGTTTGAACTCTTGCGCGCCCTCTGCGTGCTCGCCATCTCCGCAGCTACTGGGTAGTGAGTCAGCTTGAAAGCGCGTCGATGGCGGAGCGCCGATCGTCGTGCCGTTGGATCTCCGTGACGAGGCCGTCGCGAACGAGATAGGACTGGTAGAAGTTGACGCCGCGACCCTCGCCGGGGTTGGGCCAGCGGACATGCAGCAGGACCGCGATTCCGTTCGGCCCGATGATCGTCTCGGTGACCTCACCATCGACGCCTTCTCCGAGTAGTCGATCGAACGTCGCGATCACGTCGGATCGGCTCCGGCACTTGTTCGGATGATCGTCATCGCCCCATCGGGCATTGTCGGCCAGGAGCCGCCCGAGCGTGTCGAGGTTTTTGGTAGCGAACGCCGTACTGATCTGGTCAGCGATCTGGTCGAGCGTCCGGAGTTGGATCGGGAGGTCAAGGCAACAGCATTCGGCGGAATGGCATGGGACTATGCGGACCCTGCGCTCGACAAGGCAACCGCAATCGGCGCAGTAGATCTCCATCGGCTGAGCGTAGGACTCCCATCCTGGTTGGTCGGGCAACTCCGCGAGCTGGGTGAGCGACCTTCAAACTGAACGACTGCCGA
>Ga0137409_10009067_pt1 | contig 10144 bp, 10 predicted proteins | sample CZODoug1_16funga_FD_122059 | JGI IMG/M metagenome (GOLD analysis project Ga0137409, IMG submission 122059) | Vadose zone soil fungal communities from Angelo Coast Range Reserve, California, USA - CZODoug1_16fungal (Hybrid Assembly) | ecosystem: Environmental > Terrestrial > Soil > Vadose zone...
AACGCATGAAACACATTGTTCTTGCCAAACTTCGACGGCCCCTGCACGATCGTATGCGCGTGCAGCATGCAGCCGTCACCCAGTTCCACATCTTCGCCAACCACGGCGTATGCGCCAATCTTGACGCCCTCGCCAAGCTTCGCGCCCGCACCCAGGATGGCTTGCGGATGAATTTCTCGCGTGGTCATTTCGCGGGTTCTTCCGCCTTGGCTGGGAGCTCACGATCCACCATCTTGCACATCAGCGTCGCTTCTGCCGCCAATTGCCCCTCCACAGTCGCTTTTCCTTCCAGCTTGCAGAAGTCTCCGCGCCACGACAATACCTTCATTTCCACTCTCAGCTGATCGCCGGGCACTACGGGCCGCCGGAATCGCGCGCCATCCACCGCGACAAAATACAGCAACTTTTTTTCGCGCTCCGGAACTTCCTGGAGCAAAAGCAATCCTCCGGTTTGCGCCATGGATTCGATAATCAACACTCCCGGCATGATCGGCTGTCCCGGAAAATGCCCCTGAAAGTACGCTTCGTTGATGGATACGTTCTTCACGCCCACGATGCGCTTCAAGCGCTCCATTTCGAGGATGGCATCCACCATCAGAAAGGGATAGCGGTGCGGCAGAATCTTCTGAATCCCCACGGCATCCAGTATCATTCCCACTCTCCGTCGCGCCGGAACGCTCCCTTGCGGAGCTCTTTGCTACCCGGCAAACCTCTGATTATATGCGAAGCCCGCTTCCCGCGATACGCATCCCGGCAATCTTGGCCTCCTGAAATCCGGCAGCTAGGTTGCTGCTTCTTCGCAGCGTTGTTAGCATGTCCTCGCCATGCCGGAACCCCAATCCCCGAAGGAAATCTTGCGCCGACTAAAACCGCGTCTGCCGCGGATGCTTGCAATGCTGCGCCAATTCGTGGAAGCCGAATCGCCCAGCCTTGAAAAAGCGGCAGCCGACTGCTGCTGCGGCCTGATCGCTGCGGCCTGGCGCAAGAATGATACGAGAGTCGAGCGCCTTGCTCAGAAGCATCGCGGCGATCATCTGCGCATTTCGTATGGGCCCGGCAAAACGCGCCCTGCAGGCCAACTCCTGGTTCTGGGCCATTACGACACCGTCTACTCCAGCGGCACGCTACGCAAGATGCCCCTCCGTATCTCACGCGGAAAGGCTTACGGCCCAGGAATCTTCGATATGAAAGCAGGAATCGTCCAAGCACTCTTCGCCTTGCACGCGCTTCAGGAAACAAACGCAGAATTGCGCAAGCGCCTCGTCTTCCTCTGGACCTCCGACGAAGAGATCGGCAGCGAATCTTCCCGCAAGCTCCTCGAAGCGGAAGCGCGCCGCAGCGATGCGGTCTTTGTCCTCGAACCGTCCTTCGGCCCGCGTGGACTTCTGAAAACGGCGCGCAAAGGTGTCGGTACCGCCGAATTGACCGTGCATGGCCGCGCCTCGCACGCTGGTCTCGCGCCCCAGGAAGGCATCAACGCCATCCACGAATTGGCGCAGCAGATCGCACGCATCGAAAAATGGAACGATCTTCGCCGCGGCGTAACCATCAACGCCGGCGTCATCGAAGGCGGCTCCCGCTCCAACGTGATCCCCGAACGCGCCCGCGCCGCTCTTGACCTGCGCGCGCTGCGCGTTTCTGATATGCGCAGCCTGGAACGCCGGCTGCATTCTCTCCGCGCAATACATCGGGGCGCCTGCCTTGAAATCACCGGCGGCTTCGACCGCCCGCCCCTCGAAGCCAAAATGAGCGCCAATCTCTTTGCCCGCGCCAAGTCACTCGCTACGCAAATGGGCCTCTCTGTCGGCGAATGCACTGTCGGCGGCGGCTCCGACGGAAATTTCACCGCCGCAATGGGTGTCCCCACCCTCGACGGCCTCGGCGCCGTCGGCGACGGCGCTCATTCTCGGAACGAGCACATCCTCCTACACACGATGCCCGCCCGCGCCGCCCTCCTAGCCTCGCTGCTTGCCGCGAGTTGACATGATTTGGCAGATGGATCAGCGCCCGTAGGTTTTCCTTAAATACTCCGCCGTCGATTGCATCAAATCGTTGTAGTCGCTGTGCAGCACTTCCTTCAGCGCCGCCTCCGCAGACATTCCGGACCCGATGCGATCCAGGATGCGGTTGATGTCACTCATTCCGTCCTTCTGCACGATGTACTCGACATTTGCCAGCGCCCACGCATACGCATAGCGCGCCACATCCGACTTCATGCGCGTCCAATCGCCTTCCAGTTGGCCCAGCGGCAGCACCTGCCGCGCCGCATAATCCTCGATCAGCACACTCGCATTTTCCCCGCTGCGCTGCCCTTCCATCCATTGCGCCATTCCTTCTTGAATCCAGGTGGGAGCGCGAATCGCGCAGCTCTCTTTCAGCCCCATGCAGGCCGCGTGCGTTTTCTGCGAGATGAAGCTGTGGGTGAGCTCGTGCTTCAGTGAACGGGACAGATCTTGGTCCACCGCCGTCAATCCTTGCACGGGGACACGAATCCGCCCGTCGTTGAGCGCGCCCGCCCACGACGGCGCCCGCGTGATGTCCGTGAACGCCTCTTGTGTGTACAGAATCACGCCGATCGATTCGGGCGGCGTAAAGCTCAACTCCGATTCGATGGCGGAAAAATGCATTTCCAGGGTGCGCAGCACGTCCCGGGCCAGCGCCGGCTCCGCCGCACCGTTGTAGCGCAACTTGAAGTGGCTGCTTTCGTTCTCCTTGTAGCTTTCCTCTTCCTGCTTGTCTTGCAGCGCCTTCTCAAGCGCCGCCTGCACTTCTCGGTCGGGCCGCAGCGCAAGTGCGCGCTTCCATTCCGCCACCGCCTGGTCCATCTTGTTCAATCCGTAGTACGACCACCCCGTCAGCTTAGCCACGTCCGCGTTGTCTGGCTCGACGCGTTTCGCTTTGTCCAGGTATTCCAATGCTTGTTTGTACTCGCTCCGCCGCAGATGGACGTAAGCGACATTTAATAGAAGTCCCGGTGCTTCCGGCTCATAGTTTAGCGCGGTGCGTTCGTCGCTCAGCGCGTGCTCCATATCGCCGCGCGACAGTTCGAACATCGCCGCGGCATGATGCCCCAGCGCCGCGGTGAAATTGGCTTGCCTGGTCCCCGACCGTGCATCCGCTTCCAACTTCGCAATATATCCGCGGTCGACGGCTCCATCGTGCACGGCTGCGCGCTCAACCTCTTCGCCGCCCCGGACCTCGCCCGGTTGTAAAGCAGGCGGGGCGATCGCCAGGTTCGCCGCCGCGGCTCCCGGCGCACCCGCCATCGGCACCGTACCGCCCTTCTCGATGTGATCCACGATGGATTTCGGCAGGCTCAGTTCACCCGCGGACGTCAGGTACTTCACCTTGTCGCCGTCTTCGTACGCGCTCAACGCCAGGATGCGCCGGCCATTTTTCAGGACGATGGTGTCCGCGGCGGCGTGCGCGCTCAAGAAAAGTAGAGCAACAAACGCCATCGCGAAACGCATCGGATGGAAAGGGATCATTCGAAGCATTTTCCTATCTTAATTCCGGCCCGCTACACGGTCCCGCTCGCCTTGTTCCCCAATGCCGAATGTGACTACACTTCGTATATGCGGGTAGGGGTGAAGTTTTTCTGGCTATGGTGTCTTCTAGCCCCGGCTTTTCTATCGGCCGCAGATCGAACACCGCATGAACTATATGATGCGATTAACGCTCTCCGTGTCGATGCGTCCGCCGTCTACCACATCGCCCCCGAAAACCGGATCGAGCTCCGCCGCGGCGATGCAGTCCTCTCTCTCGAAGAAGGCACACTTGCCTTTTTCTCCCCTCTTGATGGGAATATCAATGGCGCAGTTTTCTCCGGGCGCGGCCATGCTCTGGCTCTCCCGCGCGACCCGTCGGAAAAGCAGCAAATGGGCTATTTCCTCGGGGCGCCCGTTCTCGATCAAGACTTTTTTTCTGGATATTTTCGCTTCACCGACGCCACCGCGGACGAGCTCCTTCGCCAATTCCAATCTGCCAAGCTCGTGCCCCGGATGGATACCGCGTTTGCCGCTCAGTGGGAGCCCACGCTAGCGCACCTCAATTCAGGACAAACCCTGCGCATTCTCTTCGATCGTCTTTCGCGGAATCCAATGCCTTATTTTTATGCCGGGCTCGAAGGCGCCGTGACCGGCTTCTTCGATGTCGTCCTGGATTCCCTGCGGGACGAGCCATTCCTGCTCGGTCAATTCCAAAAAGTTGGCGCAAGGACTTTCTACGATGTGTGGACCTCCCACGCCGTTCCCGGCTTTGCGCGTCGTCCTGCGTCCTTCCACGGCGTGAGTTACATCGTCGAAACTTCCATTCTCCCCGACAACAGTCTGGAAGCCTCCACCTCCGTCCGCATCCGCGCGGAAACGGGCAGCGAGCATGTGCTGACCTTTCAGCTCTCCCGCGCGCTCAACGTGGACAAAGTCTCAAGTGAGCGCGGTGAACCCCTCGCCTTCTTTCAGAACGAAGGAATGAATTTGCAGCAGCGCAGCGCCCGCGGCCTCGACGTCTTGAGTGTAGTGCTCCCCGAGGCTCCTCCGCGGAATCAGGAGTTCACTCTCAAATTTCATTATCGTGGCAACGTCATCGAAGACGCTGGAAATGGCGTTCTATATGTCGGCGCGCGGGAAAGCTGGTATCCGCATCTCGGCGATGGCGCCGAATTCGCCGCTTATGACCTCACCATGCGCTGGCCTCGCAAGCTCCGCCTGATCGCCACCGGCTCCAAACTCGAAGAGCATGAGGACGGCGACTTCCGCGTGGGGCATTGGAAAACGGATAAACCCGCCTCCGTCGCGGGATTCAATCTCGGCGAATACGCCTCGATTTCTGTACCCTCCGCCGGCCATTCCGTCGACGTCTACGCCAACCGGCAACTCGAGCAATCTCTGCGGAACCGCATCGCCTCTTCGGATTCCGAAATCATTCACGTCCCTTCCGGGCCCCTGGGCTCTCCCGTCACCGGCCGTGCGATGGCGCCAATGCTTTCTCCTCCCAGTCCGGCCGACACCCTCAAGCAACTCGGAAAAGAGATTGACTCCTCGATTCGCTTTTACGAAACGTTCAGCGGCCCTTTCCCTTTGCGTGTCCTGAGCGTCTCGCAGATTCCGGGGACTTTTGCGCAAGGCTGGCCCGGCCTGCTTTACATTTCCACGTATTCCTTCCTGTCCTCCGAAGCGCAGCAGCGCGCCGGACTCAGTACGACCGGGCAAGAACACTTCACCGAACTAGTTCCTTACCACGAAGTGGCCCATCAATGGTGGGGCAACGTCGTTGGCTGGTCCAGCTACCGCGACCAGTGGATTGATGAAGCCATCGCGCAGTATCTCTCTCTCCTTTTCGCCGACACCAAGAAGAATCCTGACCGTACTCTCCGCGTCTGGCTCGAACGCTTTCGCCGCCTGCTCGTGGAAAAACCTCCGGGCGCAGCGCCGCCCGCGGGGGATGTCGGTGCGCTCACCCTCGGCACACGCCTCAACTCCTCAAAATCGTCGCAGGCGTACGAGGAGATTATCTACAGCAAGGGTGCGTGGATCTTTCACATGCTGCGCGAAATGTTGCGCCAGCCAGGCGCGAGAAATCCCGACGCGCGTTTCACCGCCCTTCTCCAAACGCTCGCCACAAAGTACGCGTACCGCGCCCTCTCCACCGAGGATTTGCAACGGGAAGTCGAGGCAGTCATGACACCCGCCATGGACCTCGAAGGCGAACGCTCCATGCAATGGTTTTTCGAACAGTGGGTCCGCGGCACGGGCATCCCGCACTACCGCGTGGAATACACGGCGCATGCAAACGAGAAGGGATTTCTGGTGAAGGGAAAGTTGTATCAGTCTGGTGTGCCCCGCTCATTCATCGCCAGCGTTCCCCTCTACGCAGGCGGCGGTTCAGGATCCAGGGCTCTGCTTGGAAACGTCGTCGCTGCCGGGCCGGAGACGTCTTTCCATTTCCTCTCGCCCATCCAGCCACGCAAACTCATCATTGATCCGCACATGACCTTGCTCTGCGTCTCGGAGTGACGAGAGCCGGCTGCCGGCGCATCCTACCGGGGAACAACTTTGTTAAGGCGCTCGAGGAGCACCTGTTGCTCCAGGAGGGGGCTATCCAAATTGAGCTCCGCCTTGCCATCTTCCCCAAACACGTAGGCGAAGCCTTCCGGATCGGCCGGCACTCCGCGCAACAGGCCAGCCTGTACCAGATCGGTCATGCGCGCCGGACGCCGCCCGTTTCGCTTCGCGTACTCGTCCGCCAGCGCATCCAGCCGCATGCAATCCTCTTGCGCCTTCAACAATTTCAAACGTTGCAGCGCGTTTTCCTTGATCATTGGATCGGAAGACGACTCGTAAATATCTTTCCAGAGGAACATCGAGGTCGAAAGCGAATCGCCCTCCGCCGCGATTTTCGCTGCCATTACTTTCATCCATAACTGCGCGTTCGGCTTCTTGCTTCCTTCCAGGAAAGCTTCCGAAGCCTTCGGGTAATCTTTCAGGTCGAAGTAGTAGACAAACCCCAAATCCTCATTCAGCCGCCAGTAATCCGGATTCGCTTGAATCCCCCGCCGGATCAGCTCGACCGCCTGGTCCGGCCTTCCGGCGCCGGCCGGAGGCGCTTGGCTGAGAAACATCGCGCCGAACCGGTAAGCAACGATCAAATTCGGATCCAAGGTTGTCGTGACATCCAGCAGCGGCCACAGCATTTCGAGATTCGCTTGCCCTCGCACATGCTTGTTGCCGTAATACTGCACCGCGCGCGTCCAGTAAATGTCCGCCATTAGCGGCGCATATTCCAGACTCATGATTTTCACCAGCTTGCCGGAGCGCAGCAGGACGTCGTCCGGCTCCTGGCTCACGGAGGCAAGCTGCGAATCGATGCCGTGCTGCAAGCGCCAGATCCTCGCGAATCCCAGCGGAAGAATCAGCACCAGCAACAACGCCATGGCAGTTTGAGATTTCATTTCAAATTCTTCCGGGAGAATGCCGCTGCCGCGCCCGTCAGCACGATCGCGCAGTAAATCACCGCATAGAGCGTGTTCTGCAGAATCAGCGTCCCCGGCACGGCCCGCCCGTGCGCCGCCATCGCCATCACATTGAAATTTTCAAAATTCGGCAGAAGATACGAAAGCCATTTCGTGAAAGCCGCCATCGCCGGGCTCATCACATCCACCGGCAAGTTCCGCAGTTCCTGCACGTATAGGCCGACGATATACAACCCGGCGGTAAACAAAATGGCAAGCAGCGGAGTCGTGAAGCAGGAAAACATAAGTGCCAGCGCCACGATCAGCGCCAGCTTCAGCCAGATAAAGTACACCGCCACCAGCACCACCGCATCTTCCCGTTGCAGCGAATGCTTTACGTAGAGCATCACGAGAAAAAGCCCCGCGGCCATCGCCGCCGTGTTCACTGCGAGCGTCAGCACCAGCCCGCCGAATTTTCCCAGCAGAAACTCCCAACGCCGCACCGGCTTGGCCAGCAGCGCGTACAGCGTCCGCTTCTCCATCTCCTTGGACACCAGCGCGACGCCGATGAAGACCGAAATCAGCAGCCCGATCACGGAAATCGCGCTCAGCCCCAGGCTTACGATCACGCTTTCTTCGATCCCGATCGAAATTTGCCCCACCACCACGGCCGCCAGCATCATCAGCAGCGCGAAAAACACCAGGTTGTACAGCACGCGGTCGCGCACCGCTTCGCGAAACGTATTCAGCGCTACGATTCCCACGCGCTTCATTTCCCGCTCACCTCGACCGCCGCGGCCTGCGCGCGGTCCGCTTCCACCAGGTTCATGAAGAACTCTTCCAGCGTGGCTTTCACCTGCGTCACCGAAAGAATTCGCGCCCCCGCGCCTCGCAGCTGCTCGATCGCCGCGTACAACTCTCCCTCCGCCACTTGCAGCCGGTAATAGTCCCCCGTCTTCGTCGCCTTCGCCAGGAACGGCGCGTTGCTCGCCCCCGTCAACTCAAACAGAATTTCCATCCCCTGCGTTTTCATGTCCACGAGCTGCCCCGGCGCGCCCACTCCGCGCAGCTTTCCTCCCACGATCACCCCGACGCGGTCGCCCGCTACGCGCGGCTGAAGCGCGAGCTCGAGGCCCGCCATCCGACCGATCGCGACGCCTACACCGCGGGCAAGGAGGCCTTCGTCGCCGAGATCGTGCGCCGGGCCGAGAGTACGCCCTCCTGAAGGCGGTGGTTCGGTGGATCGCCGCGGCCGTGCTGCTAGGTGCGGTCGCCCTCGCGGCAGGCTCGTGGTGGATGGGAAGCCGGCTTACGGCGGCGGCGCACCGGCCGGTACCCGTGCCGGCCGACCTCGCGGTCGAGGCGATCAAGATTCCCGATCCCGGATCGGCCGGCCTCGCCGCGTGGTGGGCCCAAGCAAGTCCCGAGCGCGGAGCCGTGCTGCTCCTGCATTCCATTCGGGCCGATCGGCGCAGTATGGTGCCACGCGCTCGACTGCTCCTGCGGGAGGGCTTCTCGGTCCTCCTCGTGGACCTGCAGGCGCATGGTGAGAGCCCGGGGGAGACGATCACCCTGGGGCTGCGCGAATCCGGCAACGCGCGTTCGGCGCTCGCGTGGCTACGGAGCCGGGTGCCGCGCGGCCGCATCGGCGTGATCGGTACCTCGCTCGGCGGCGCCGCGGTGCTGCTGGGTCCTCAGCCGAGCGGCTTCGACGCGATCGTGCTGGAAGCAGTCTATCCGGACGTCCGCACCGCGGTGCAGAATCGCATTCGCATCCGGCTCGGGCCCCTCGCGCCGATCGTGGCCCCGCTCCTGCTGGCGCAACTCCACCCAAGGCTCGGAGTCAGTCCCGACGATCTGCGCCCGATCACCGGCATCCCCCGCCTGGGAGCACCGGTGCTGGTGGTCGCGGGACAACTCGACCGTCACACCACCATCGCGGAATCGGAATCCCTGTATGCGGAGGCCGTCCCACCCAAGGATCTATGGGTCGTCGCCGGCGCACGGCACCAGGACTTTCTCTCGAAGGACCCGGATGGTTACCGTGAGCACGTCGTCGGCTTCCTGAGGCGACACCTGCTCCTATGAGGACACCACCCGCTTCTCGTAGATCGCGCTCAGGATCTCGTCGATCCCCGCGCTCGCCCACAGGCCGAAGAAGGGCGAGGCCTGCATCGCGGCGAACTCCTTCATGCCGCGATCCCTGGCCTGCTCGGGGCTCTCCCCGGCCCGCGCCGCCTGCTGATGGCCACGCACGCGGTCCTTGTGGTAGATCGCGGGGTACTCGAGGTAGCGCCACAGCTCCTGGAAGTCCTTGGTGTAGACCCCCACCGCGGGCACCGAGGCCCACTCCGCGCCGTCCTTGGCGTTCATGAGCTCCAGCATCAGGTCGTGGTTGCCGTCCGGGTAGGCGGCCGGGTCGGGCCGGCGCTGACCGAGGATCTTCTGACCGTCGCGGTTGAAGATGCGCAGCGCGAGCCCGCCCGCCTCGGCGAGCCGGGCCAGCGCCGGGACGTCGCGTCGGCAGTCCGACGACCAGTCCTCGGAGATCACCAGGATGTTGGCGGGGCCTCCGGGCTGGGCCGCGAGCCACTTGATGGCCGCGACCTGGTAGTCGGCCAGGCGGGTCCGGGCGTACCGCTCGCGCAACACCGCGCTGTTGTCCTTGCGCGCGATCCCCATGGCCCCGCCGTCGGGGTAGTAGCTCCCGAAGGCCTCGCGCGCGAGGTTCTGGGGGCTGCCCGCGTACGTCACGTACTCGTCGAACGTCATGCCCCTGGCGAAACGCTCGGGTGTCATCTGACCACCAGCCTTTCATGGAGCGCGCTCAGGATCTCGTCGATGCCGGCGGACGCCCAGACGTGGAAGAACGGCGACTGCTGCAGCGCCATGAACTCCCGGTCGCCCCGCGCCCGGGTGTCGTCCTTGCTCTCGCCCGTGCGCGCCGCGCGGATCTGCCCGACCACCCGGTCCTTGTGATAGATCGCGGGATACTCGGTGTAGTGGTAGAGGTACTCGAGGTTCTTCGTGTAGAAGACCGCGACCGGGATCGACTGCCACGTCTGGCCGTTCTTCGCGTTCAGGAACTCCGCCATGATGTCGGCGTTGCTGTCCGGCGCCTCGGCGAGGCTCGGATGGTGGCTGGCGCTGAACCGCTGCCCGTCGCGCCGGAAGATCCGGAGCTCCATCCCGCCC
>Ga0137409_10009069_pt1 | contig 10144 bp, 9 predicted proteins | sample CZODoug1_16funga_FD_122059 | JGI IMG/M metagenome (GOLD analysis project Ga0137409, IMG submission 122059) | Vadose zone soil fungal communities from Angelo Coast Range Reserve, California, USA - CZODoug1_16fungal (Hybrid Assembly) | ecosystem: Environmental > Terrestrial > Soil > Vadose zone...
ATGACTGGGTCGCGATCCCGTTGATTCCTTATCTTTACGCGGTCGAGCAGCCGGATGACATTCCGCTGTTTGCAGATCCGAAGATGGTTGCTTTTCTGCGCGACCAATACCGACGCAAGTATCTGGAAGCACTTGCGCCCGATCGAAGCAACGGCGAGGCTCCGGGCGGTAATTGGTATGAGCTGGTGGGCTCCGCCTACGACCGTGCCGCCTACGGATTTGAAATCGAAACCACTTCGGCGCAGGATGAAGCTTTTATCCGCAAGTACAACGCGGCGCGGAACGATTCTCATTTCCATCTCAGCTACCGCAACTGCGCCGACTTCGCCAAGGACGTGATCAACTTTTACTACCCGAAGTCGTTGCATCGCAGCGCGATTGCCGATATCGGCATCACTACGCCCAAGCAGATGGCGAAGACTCTGATCAAGTTCAGCTCGCGCCACCCTCAGTTGCAGTTTTCGCGCTTTGTGATCCCGCAGGTTCCGGGCACCGTGGCGCGCAGCACGCCGGTGCACGGCGTGGTGGAATCTTTTCTCAAGTCGAAGAAATACATTGTTCCCAGCGCGGTGGTGAGTCCGATCTTTGCGGGATGCGTTGCGGCTGTCTATGTGGGGACCGGCGCGGGCCGCTTTGACCCGGCGCGGCAGGCGCTGGTCTACAGCGCGCGGCGCGATCTCGAACCGCCGCTCGGAGCAGAGGATCGCCGCTCCTATCAGAGTGAACTGAATCACCTTGAACTGCATCGTCTGGTAGCGAATCCGGCGTCGGAACTCAACGGAGTCCGCGTCGAGAAATGGGCGCGCCTATTGCGCAATGCAGTCCCGGATCTCGATGCCCAGGGGCATCCTATCGTCCGCATACAAGTGGGTGAGGAAACCGTGAGTGTGGGCGTTTCCAGCAGCAATATTTTTACCAACGAAGCGTCCGGGCCTTACGCGCAGCAGTTGCTGGAGGCGCGCCTACACGCGGAATTGCGGCGCGGATCTCCGCCGAGGGCTTCGGAAACCGACGTGACGCGCGACTGGAATATGCTTCAGCAGGCCATGAACGGCGCCGACGCCGAAGTGGCTACAGGGAGCCGTAGACCATTACAGACCGGTTCGCAGGCGCGCACCGAGCGTGCTGGAAACCTGCGCTGAACCCGTAGTGGGCCGTGATCACTGTTGAGTGCGCATCCCACTCACCGCCGACACCCTAAATCCCCAACCTAAGCGACCGTCCTATTGCTCCGGCGGTGGTTGCGTTGGCGGCTGCGGCATTGGGATACCGGGCCTTCCCGGATAAGGAATCGGAGGTTGCCCATTCTGTTGCTGTTGCTGCTGCATTTGAAGCTGGCGCTGCTGCATCTCCTGCAACATTTGTTGCGGAGTTCTTACTCCAGGCTGCTCAGGCGGGGGCGTTTGTTCCGCTTCCGCGGCGGCCTGATCCTGATTGTCGTCGGTGTTTTCTTCCTGCACCTCTGGCTCGGGATTTTCGGCGACCTCCGCGGGTGCGGCCGCATTGTTACCGGCCTCCGCTGGTTGTGAAGGCGGGTTGTCTGGTCCGGTTTTGGCGACAAGCACCACGCGCACCAGTTGGCTGGAATTATCCGGCGAGCCCAGCAAGATGTAGTTGAAGCGCGATCCATTCAGCAGTTCGGCCATTACTTCACGGGCCGGGCCGGGACCAAGGCGCGTCACCACGCGCTCATTGGCGGTGGCAGGGATTTCGATGTCGGCGGAGGTGTGCTTGCGAACGCCGCGCAGAATGTCACCCAGGGTGGAGTTCGGGGCGACGATGGTCAGCTGTCCATCCTGATAGCTGACTTGAGGCGCCACGGCCGGGATGGCGTCAAGCGGAACTTGGGGCACCGGGCCTTGCGTCCCCGAAGGGAGCGGAGGCGGTGGCGGCTGCTGTTTCTTGACTTTGTGCGTGCGATGAGATGTCTGTGTATCTGCCTGACTCGCAATCGGCAGGCACAGAACACCCGCCACCAGCAACCCTGTAAGTTTGATTCCCGCGTTCATGACAATCCTCCGCGATTATTACTTTCCTGGGAGACGGTAGGTAAGTAATAGCAATTCTAGCACCGCTTTTGGGCTCGAGGGGCCGCCCGGCTGACGCCCAAGAGCGTCTCTACCATGTAGAACGTATTGACTTTACTCTCTTGCAGGCGGAAGTTCGATAGAAGGCGCAAGCCAGATGTGCAACTTTTTGCGCTTACGGGAAATTGTACGGAGCATAGAATCGGCGGGGAGAGGGAAGAAGTGACTGACATAAATTGTTACTTGAAACGCGTCCTGAACGGCAGGACATTCTTCATGTTTCGACGCAGTATGTTTCGACGCAGCGATCGACTGCCGCTTTGTGGCGCGCTGATTTTTCTTGTCCTTTCCGTGTCGAGTGCGTTCGCGGAAAGCTGCCAGACCGCGAAAGAAATGGACGACGCCACGCGCACCGGGCTGACTGCATCCGCTCTTCGCGACTTCGGATTGATCGCCAAAGGAGATGTGGCGTCGCTGCGGCAGAGCGCGATTCCAAGCCTGGCGGCTGATTTTTCGGGCATCGAGGCGAGGGTCAAGGAGAACCAACCTGCGCTTGCCGCGTCCAACGCTTCCGCCCGTCCGCCGTTTCTGCTGGTGGCGGAGGGTTCGGCAGCGATTCCACGCGCGGAATTTTTCTGTGGTGTTTTCGGGAGCAAGGGCCAGACCCGCGACAGTGCTGTCTTTACTCTGAACAATCTTTCGCCCGGGAAGTATGGCGTAGTTATCCTGGACGCACCGACCTCCAAAGGGCCGTTTACCGCTTCACTGATCCTCCAGCAGCAGGGTTCGGACTGGAAGCTCGGCGGGCTCTACATCAAGTCAGGACAATCGGGCGGGCATGACAGCGATTGGTATGCCGCGCGCGCCCGCGAATTCGCGGCCAAGGGGCAGAAACACAACGCGTGGCTCTACAATCTCCAGGCGATCTCTCTGGTTTCGCCTTTGCCGTTCATGAGCACCGCGGTTACCGACAAGCTTTACGACGATTCGCAGAAGTCGGAGCCCGCGGACTTTCCCGCCGAGGGCAAGACCGCGGACCTTGCCGCCGGAACCGCCACCTACAAGCTGACTGCGCTCTTTCCCGAAGTCGTGGGCAATGACCTGGATTTGATCGTGAGATATCAGGCCAGCGATATTTCCAACAGCAACCAGACGTATCAGAACAATATTGCCGTGATGAAGGCGTTGCTGACGAAGTATCCGGAACTGCGAGACGCGTTTGCTTCGATGGTTGCCCGCGCTGTAGACCCAAGCGGGCGCGACTATGGCACGATGCTGGCGATGAAGGATATTAAGTAGGCAGTTCTCAGTTCTCAGTTCTCAGTTGTTCCTCTAGCAGACAATCTTTTGGTTCTTTGTCGTCACGCAGGCCTAGGAAGACTGGGGCACGTAGTTTGGGGCCGCTGCCGCCGCTTGCGCCTTCGGTCCATTCCCCGTATTCGATTTCGGCCACCAGTTCCGGCTTTACCCAGAAGACTCTTCGCAGGGCCTCTACTTCGCCGTGGAAAGGATTCTTTTTCGTCTCCCGCGCTTTCAGCAGCTTCCAGAGTTCGGCCAGTGACTTCTGGTTGAAGCCGCTGCCGGCTTGCCCAACATGAATGAGCCGGCATTGCTTGTCGTAGAGTCCCAACACGACGGAACCAAAATTCATACGGCTGCCTTCCGGTTCGGTGTAGCCGCCGATCACGGCTTCCAGGCGGTGCCTGATCTTGATCTTCAGCCACTCGCTGGAGCGGCGCTCCTGATAAATGCTGTAGCGTTTTTTGGCGAGGATGCCTTCGAGGCCTTTCTGGCGAGCCATTTCGAACAGCGCTTTGCCTTGTTTCTCGTAATGGTCGGAGTAGCGCAGAGCATCGCCGGTGATGAGGATTGAGGCTAACTTTTTCTTGCGCTCTTCGAGTGGAAGCTTGCGCCAATCGTAGCCATCGAGATAAAGCAGATCGAATGCGTAGTACAGAACGGGGACGCCGGCGTTTGTCGCGCCGCGGTGACCGCCGGGTCGGAATCCCGTGCGCTGCTGCATCAGGCTGAAGGAGGCTCGGCCCTGCTCGTCGAGCGCGACCGCTTCGCCGTCGAGGATCGCCGTCTTTGCCTTCACCGATTTTTCGAGGTCTTTTAGTTCAGGGTAGCGGGCCGTGAGTTCATTTTGATTGCGTGAGACCAGACGGACCTTCCCGTTTTCTATAAATGCGACTGCGCGATATCCGTCCCATTTGATTTCGAACAGCCAGTCCGGGCTATCAAAAGGTTCATCCACCGTGGTAGCCAGCATCGGCTGGATGGCCGTCGGCATAGGGCGCTTGATTGGGGCTGAGGAGGGGGAGGAAAAATCTTTTATCAGGGGGGACACAGGGTAGACCTTGGGGCTCGACGAAACGGGGGCTGCCAGGCTCTTCGAGGGCTCAACTTGCTTTACCCTGTGTTCCCCTGTGTCCTCTGTGTTTAATTCTCTCGTTTTTTTTTAGCCGTCGTCTTGGCGAGATTTTTCTTGTCGAGTCTTGCCACTGCATCGGCCAGCCATGCGGCCTTCAGCTTGCCGCGTCCGGATGGGCGGCTCTTCCATTCTCGCGATCCGGAGTCTCCCGCGATCTCCGCCAGACTGCGCTTGCTTAGCACCGACTCGTCGTATTCCTCGATGTCGTAACCTTCCACCACGTGGTCGTCATGCTTTTTGATGAGCAGCCATTCGTTGCCTTTGCTTCCGGGACGGCGGCCCTTCATCTTTACCAAGGCGAAATCGCCCTTCAATTTCTTGCCATTCAGACGAAACTTCAAATCGCCCTTGGCCAGCATCGCGGCCGCTTCGGCCTCAGTCCCGGGCACATATTTTCCTTGCACCGCCACCGGAGAAAGTGGCTGCCACGTGCCAACATCCCACACCATCACGGTGCCTGCTCCGTAATTGTTTTCCGGGATGATGCCTTCGAAATCGAAATATGAAACTGGATGATCCTCCACCTGCATGGCCAGCCGCTTGTCGGCGGGATCGAGTGACGGGCCCTTGGGCACCGCCCACGACTTCAGCACCCCTTCCATCTCCAGGCGATAGTCGTAGTGCAGGCGCGTGGCATCGTGCTTCTGGACTACGAAGCGGTGTCCGGCCTTGCTCTCGACTTGCGGGGGAGGCTCCGGCGTCTCTTCGAACCGTCGCTTCCGTTTGTATTCTTCGAGAGCCATAAGACCATTCTAATCACGAAACGAGGCCAGCGGACCAGGCCCCAAGTGGCCTGCGAATGATACCCGAAACAAATATTGTGGAGCCGAACATTAAGGAGGGAGAGGAGACCTGGAGGGATCCCCGGCACGGCATCCGCCGCGCCGGGGTTCCGATGTTACGAGGCTCCGACGCTACGCTACTTATCTGAGGCTAGCCGCAACACTGTGGACAGTGGAATGGGCCACCGTGTAGGTTTGCACCTGCGGATCACGTCTAAGAAAGGGCTTGAGAGTATCCGTGATGCGGGCGTACTGCTCTCGCTGGTAGCGCTCCGCATCCTGTTTACTGTTCCAGAAGCTGATGGAGAGCTGCCGCTCCCCTCCATCGTCGGGCTCCAAGGCGATCAGGTCGACAAACCCAGGCTGTTTCTGAAGGATGGGCAGGACCTCGTTGCACAGTTTGTTCTCGAATTCTTCCTTTCGTTCCGGTTTCACGTGGCATTCCACAATGCGTGTAAACATAGGGCGAAACTCCTTTCGCATTTTTTTGGAAGGTGATGTTTTTCCGGCCCGCCGGCACGGTGGCTCGAAGATCAGCCTGCGCGGCGGGGAAAGTTGCTGTGGTTTAAGTGACGTTCAAGTGGAATTATAACGCTGCGCGGGGCCGGGTTTTTCCGAAAAATGCAAACGCAACTACGAATTCTTATTTTCTTGCGTCAGTTTTATTTAGAATCGCACCCGTGATGTTCAGCTTGCATGCTGGGCAGCTCGTTTCTTCAAACAGCAATACTTAGATGCAACGCGAATTTCCAGAAGTGCCGCTGGTCGGTGTGGGCGCCATCATCATCGAAGATGCCCGCGTGGTACTGGTGAAGCGCGCTCACCCGCCGCTTCAGGCCGAGTGGTCCATTCCCGGAGGCGTGCTCGAAGTCGGCGAACTGGTGCGCGACGCCGCCATCCGCGAGGCCCGCGAAGAAACCGGACTCACCGTCGAACCCGGCGAATTGCTCGGCGTGTACGACCGCATTGTGCGAAGTCCCGAGCGGCGCGTGCAATATCACTACGTTTTGATTGATTTTTTGTGCCGCTTGGTGGCAGGAGATCTCGCCGCCGCCAGCGACGCCGCCGAAGTGCGGTGGTTTCGGCGGGAAGAACTGGCCGCGTTGAAGCTGGCTGAAGATACGCTTGACGTGATTTGCAAAGGCTTCGCCAAGCTGGGAACTAGATCGTCGTAGACTGTGTCGCACTGTCGAGTAGGAGAAAATGGATGGCGAACCAAACATGTCAGTCCAAGAGAAGCCAGGTGGACGCGGCCTAAAAATTGTCCGTTATCGAATCGTCTTCACTAAGCGAGACTACGAGGCAACCCTCAAGGAGGGTGAAGAACCCCTGAACCATTCCATCGACGCGGCCGCCTTCGCTCAACTCAAGGTGGCCCAATTTGCGGGGGATCTACAACGAGCGGGGGAGGCCCGCCCTCAAGTCTGGAGGGACAAGAACTACCCGCAAGGCGTTAGTGGTGATCTCTACCACAAGATTCCGGACGAAGACCGGAAATACGTAAGAGTTATCTTCGCCGTTCTATATCGATCCGACGGAGGGGCGAACATCGGAGGCGGAGAGTGAACGTTGGAGCAGTTCGCTCGGCCTGTATTCGAGAGCGGGCAAGAGCATGAGCCTTTCCCGCAAGGTTTGAAAGCCAGCCTGCGATCGCAGCGAGACCAACTCCGGGTCGGACGCAAGCCAGTGCGCGTCTCTCCACCCGGTCGCGACGGCCTTGCCTAAGCAATCCAGCGCAAGATCCCGTTCATTCAGTCGCGCGTATGCAGCGCTGAGGCCGTAATACAGTTGCCCAAGCAGTCCCTCCCAAAGCCACGTCTGCGGACTGCGAGCAATCCCGGTTAGAACCTGTGCGGCCTCTTCCAGCAGTGTGCGCGCGTGAGAGCTTTCCCCTTTTGACGCGTGGACGGCACCCATCCCCACCAGAGCGCGCGTGAGAACACGCTGCCGACCCAACATCCGCGGATATTCCTTCACCAGGCGGGACGCGCGGCGGAACTCTGTCAATGCGGCATCGACACGGCCCTCACGCAGCAGGACATCTCCCAGACCGCAGGCGGTGAGAGCCAGGAATGCCTCACGGTAAAGGTGATCACATGATTCCAGGGAGGCGGTGGAGGCAGCGTACATTTCGCGTGCGCCGGGTGTGTCGCCGCGACGCTGTTTTACTGTCGCCAGGACCATCGGCGATCCAATGAAGTATCCGAAACCGGGTCCACGCTGCTGGATCTCCAGACATTTCAGAAGAAAGCCTTCCGCACGATCGTATTCTCCGCACACCAGCGCGATTTCACCGAGGCACAGCCAAGCCCCTCCCCACCGGGGGTCCGTCAAGGTTGCATCCAACAAATGCTTCACCGCGGGCTGGTAGAACAGGGGGTCGCTCTCGGATGCAGAGAAGTAGCCTGCCCCGAGGAAGTAATGGGCCAAAACCAAGTCGGGCTGCAACTCGACTCCCTTGTGCCCGCTACGAATCGCTTGCTCGATTTTTCCCAGCCGCATGTAGGCGTAGGCCAGCCAGGGATAAGGTTCGCCGAGCTCGGGATCCAGTTCGATCGCGCGCTCCGAATAGCGCACTGCGCAGTCGAGGTCAGCAGGATCGGTACGGTGGATGTAGCGCATAGCGTGCGTGGCCCCCAGGGAAGCATGCGCCAAGGCATATCCTGGATCCAGTGCGACCGCGCGCTCCAGGTGTTGGCGCGCTTTTTCCAGCGAATCTTTCCCAAAGCGGTGGAATTGCTGGCGGCCCTGCGCGTATTGTTCGTAAGCCTCCAGGTGCAGCGTCTCCGGCGGTGCAATCCGTTCCATCGCGCTGCTGTCGATCTTCACCTCGAGTCCGGCCATCACGTCCGCGACCACGCGATCCTGCAAGGCAAATACATCTTCCCATCTGCCATCAATCTTTGCCGTTGCTGTCTCCTCGCCGGTTGCCACCTCCAGAACGCGCGGTAAAATACGCAGCCGCTCCCCGGCGCGCTGATAGCTCCCCAAAACCAGCCAGCGTGCGCCCAGTTCCTTGCCCAACTCGATCAGTGGGGAGTGTCCCGCGCCCGGAGGAAGATGGCGCCGCGCCGCCTCTTGCACCCGTTCGCGACTGATCACTTTGACCAGTTTGAGCCGCTTCAGGTCAGTCGTGAGGGTTTCCGCCAGGCCAGTGCCGAGCCAGTCCGCACTGCGATCTTCGGTGATATTTTGGAAGTCCAGTACAGCCAGCACAGGGGCCGATGGCGTTGCCTCCAGGGCGGTCGAAACGCCGCCGTCCTCGCGCACAGCCTTCAAAAATGCGGCGGCGCTCTGAGGGCGCTGGTCAGGGTCAACGGCGATGGAGCGCATAATGAAGCGCTCCAGAGCGGTCCCGATAACGGGATTGTGGTTTTTTACAGGCTGTGGCTGCCCGCTCAAAATAGCGCTCACGAGAACTTGCCCGTCCAAGCCCTCAAACGGCAGGCGTCCGCACGACATTTGGTAGAGCACGATTCCCAGGCTGTAGAGGTCACTGCGGCGATCGGCTTCACGCCCGCGCAGTACTTCCGGCGCACAGTACTGGAGTGTACCCATCCACGTCCCAGGAGCCGTCAATGCTGAGCGGGTTTCGTCATCGCGTTCCAGAAGCTTGGCGAGCCCAAAGTCCAGTAACTTCACCCGCCCATCGAGCGTCACCATAATGTTTGCGGGCTTGATGTCGCGGTGGAGGATTCCCCGACGATGAGCGTGATCGAGTGCGTCGGCAATCTGAACGGCATAATCGATCACGCGGCTGCTCGACAAGGTGCCGAGAGCGAGTTGTTCCTGGAGTGAACTGCCTTCCACATATTCCATCGCCAGGTAAAGTATGCCGTCGACTTCGCCGATTTCGTACAGGACCGCAATCCCGGGATGACTCAACGCGGCCACGGCGCGCGCCTCGCGCTCGAAGCGAGCCACCCTCTCCTCATCCCGGGCGAATTCGGTTGGCAGTACCTTGAGAGCGACCCGGCGTTCCAGACGGGCATCTTGCGCCAGATAGACCACTCCCATCCCCCCGGCGCCTAGCTTTGACAAGATGCGATACTGCGCTACGTTCTGCTCCACCATGGGCGATACCGCTGGTCAGGGATGGTAGGACGCGTCCCGGCGGCAAGTCAATGCCCGTCGAATGGAAGTTTTTGCCGCCGTCTACGGATCGCTGTGCCCCTTACACTTCAGCACGCCCAGGTAGACGCTCCACGGACCGACGGCGTCCCGATACTGGTGGGCCATCAGTCGGGATATTTGGTGCACATGCGTGAGGTCGTGAGCGACCCACGTCGCGAAGAGTTCCGATAGGCTCACCACTCCCAGTTCTGGATGCTTCCCTCGCCGTGTCAGGTCTTTCTGTCCCAAGTTCAGCGCTTGCAGGGCAATCAGATTCTCTTGGCGCAGGCGCGCGAATTCGTCCAGGAGTTGCTCCAGCGACTTGCCTTGGCTCTCACGCGATTGCGCCAAACGATCAAAGGGATCAAACGCCCGCGTTTCCCCGTTCTCCAGAATGATTCGCACCCGCGGCATCCAGTCAGTGCGTTCCCCGCAGATCAGGTGGCCCACGATGTCGAACGCGCTCCACGTGTCTTTTCCTTCGTTGCACCGAACCCAGGTGTCGGGAAGACCACGCAACAGCGCGTCTAAGGTTCCGGGAGTGCGACTAAGAACTGAAATGGCATCGGCCAGGCTGAATTCTTCTGAGGTAGCCATGTCTACGTAGATGCATGCCTGACGCTTTGGACTCAAGCGACACAACAGAGTGCCGGCTGAACATCTCCAATCATCCCGCAGCGCCATCCCTAAGGCTTGACGATAGTTTGCGAGTTACGCGAGTGCTCTTTCGGAGGAGCGCCCTGCGGGGGGCGATCAGCGATGGTCGTCCCCGCCGCGCCAGTGAGCAC
>Ga0137409_10009071_pt1 | contig 10143 bp, 19 predicted proteins | sample CZODoug1_16funga_FD_122059 | JGI IMG/M metagenome (GOLD analysis project Ga0137409, IMG submission 122059) | Vadose zone soil fungal communities from Angelo Coast Range Reserve, California, USA - CZODoug1_16fungal (Hybrid Assembly) | ecosystem: Environmental > Terrestrial > Soil > Vadose zone...
AATCCGACCTGGGCAGCCCCACGGGCGTAGTAACTCTACCTAATACTGTCTGATATCTGACACAAAGAAAGGCCCCGCTCTCCGGTAAGAGCGGGGCCTCCCTGGTCTACCCAGCTACCGGACCTGGGCAACCTCTCCGTTAGCTGCCAAGATCTTGTAGCCGTCCTGTACCACCCGCGACCGCGGCGCGCGGGGCTTGCTCCGAACTGGGGTGCGCGGCTTGCGGTTGTGCCGGCCGCAGGTACATCCCTCTGGGCATGTGCGACGCGTGACGCTGGTGGTGCCAGATACCTCGCGCTCCATGCGGTCCATCTCTTTGAAGTCGGGACCGCCCGCACCGCGGACGATCTCCACCGCAGCGATCAGGGCCACAGTAAGCGCAAAGATAATCTTGACCAGCAGGGCCCCCGGGGCGCAGAAGTTGACCACCATGGAAACCCCCACCGGGAACGGCATCACCGCGAGAGCGGTGACCTTACCCCGGCGTAGCATGGCCGGAGTACCGGCCTGCCGCACGCACATGATTGTGGCCGCATCAAACGCGACCGGAATGAGCCACGCCCCCAGCCGGGGCGCACCCAACGAGATCACATAATCCCGCTGGTGAGTAAAGGAGATCACCATGGCTATCGCCAGGATGACCATACTCAGAGCCGAGTTGTGCTTGATCGTTCTCAAGTTTTCCTTGGCGAGCTTCGCAGAGTACGCGGCTGCGAAGATCTGAGCCTGTGTCTGTTGTGTTGCCACGATTTCCCTCCCGGGGTCGTATGGGCCGGATTGCCCCCGCAGCAATCCGGGGCGCCTCAAGTGACCACACCATCACTGGGCTGCACTCCCGGGTAATCGTCGGGACCTGCTATCACTGTGGAGTTGTCAAGTACCGATCTCGCCCCGTGTCTCCATTGTAGCTCACTGCCAGTCAGCTACCAGCATTTAAGGTAATCGTTATAAACCGGGATCGGGTCTGATCTGACTGGGGCGACCATGACCCATTCAGTCTGACGGCTATCTCAAGCGTTGTTGGCGGACGCGAGACCACCGTCACCAAACCCGATCCCGGCCGCTCCTACCCGTCGCGTCGACGATGCCGGGGAAGGTGAACAACCTCCCCACCACCCGGGGGCGGTATGGTCGACCGCGGCGGTAGCTTCCCCCGCTGCGCCCCAATGTCCGCCACCGGGGCGGGCTGCTCATGTTTGCCGATCCGTCGACGCGGCAGCCGGGGCGCCGGTCGACGCTCCGCCGTCGGCTGGTTCAAGGTCTCCTGATAGATCGCCAGGTCGGTGTCATCAGACAGTTGGGTTAGATCGTCGACGCGCCGAATGTCATGGTCGAGGGCCAGGTCTTCGGCCGCCCGGTTTGGCGCATAGATCAACGTCTGATTACCCGACTCCAACGTGATCGTCCATCGCTCGATCTCGTCGTCCGGGTAGTCCTCCCGGTAGGCTTCGACGGTTTCCTGTAGGTCGGCCAGTTCACGTTCATCGTCGGTTCCGGTCGGCGGTGTTTCGACCATGTCCTGATTCTTCGACGACTCTTTCGTACCGCCCGTCGACGCATACGGGGACCGGATCCGGGCCTGCCGCAGAGCCGAAACCATGGCCATCCGGTTATCCAACCGGTCATCCTGCCCCGGTGTGATCAAACCCGACGAGAACATCAACTCTTTCAACTGATCGTCAGACAGTTCGTCCAATCCATCATTGAAGCGGCGCCGAGGCATCGCCACCCATCCTTTCCTGTCGACGGGCCTTCAACCGGCTCACGCTCGGCTCACCGATGGTCACATTGTCATCATCCTTAGCTGGGCGGACCCGCCCCACATAGCCACCCATCGACGCCAACTCACGACCGATCCGCTCCGGAATCACCAACACAATCTCCTTACCAGATCGAAGAGTGATGACCCAGGCCTGTCGACGCTCTGACGTCGCCTCCCCCGACTTCGTCAACAGATACAGTCGACGAGACTCCTGCTCATCCGTTTCCGGGGTCGGCACCACAGGTTCGGTCATCACCACTCCCTCCGCATCCTGGGTCCGCGTCGACCAGGTCGAACGTCGACGCCATGCCGGGCCGGGGCCGGCAGGTCGGTCGGGCGGGGCGCCTGCCGTTCCGGGTTCGACTGTGACATGTACCGGTTGCGGGGTACATCAAACTCGACCATGTCTTCATCGGTGAGTTCATAGTTCGGGTCTGCCAGTCGACTACCGCGGTCGACAGGATACACATCGGTGTAATACTTGACGTCTTCGACGGCACCGGGCGGGGCATAGAATGTCATCGACGCATTCGGGAAACTTGGTGGGTGTACCTGCCATTGCTCTTGTGCTTCGTAATCGACATTTGTTTCCCACCAGTCGTCGAGGATTTCGACAATGTCGGCACCCCACCCGTAGTCCTCCGGCGTAGGCTGGCCTTCCCACTCCACCCCATAATCCTCAGCACTCATTGATATTCCTCTAATGCTCCGTAACTCGACTCATTCGGACCCTCTCCCATTGTCTGATAGTCGCCATAGTTGAGGGAACGTTCCCGGGTGCGGGCCCCGTCCAAAGCATCGCCCAAGGTCGGATAATGTTGAAACAAATGTCGGACAACATCCCCATATTCGGCAACTTTTTCGGTGGGTTGTTCGACAATATGTATCCAGGTACCACCCTCATATCCTGGTGCCTGGATGTATTGTCTCTGCCGGGCCGCCCACCCGGTACTTCGGGTCTGCAACCTTTGCCGCGTGGGGGTCTTCAACAGAACATTATTACGTGATTGCCAGCCGTCACGCTGAGCGTCATCCCACAAGGGATGATAACTCAAATCCCGTATTTCCTTGTCATACCCTGCACCCATGCCCTCATTGACGCGTTCCCGGGGAGCGTTAGCCCACCACTCCGCATCGTAGGCCGCGTAATCCTCCGGCTCTATGGTCACATACTCGTCATCCCCGGGATAGGTCATCAGTCCACCTGCGGCGGGTTGACCAACAACATGGGGGCGTGAATCGACTTTGGAATAAACAGGCCGTGGAATTGGGGGAGTTGCTTGATGGCCGATGCCAACTCCTGCCACGAACGGCCCATCGACTCCGCCACCGATTTGATCATGTTGATGTCACGGGTCGGGAGGATGAGCGTACCCCAGGCCTGACGGGTCGACGCCCGCGGAACCCAGGCAGGAGCCTGAAACGAAGTAATGACGCTCGACCGGTTACGCCGTGCAGAGATGAGGAGTTCTTCGATGGGCTTTCCGAGGCCGAACATACGCACATCGGCCAGAATTTGGAATTCATCGACGTACAGTGTCCATCCACCCTGTTCCCTCACCATCTGGATGGCGTCACGCATCAACCTTTGAAGCGCCGCTTTTTCTGCATCGGTACGCGAGGGACCCCCCACGACGATGCGAGCGGGTTCCCCGGCTGCAATACGATTGCGCAAATTACCGGGTAGGGGGAGAGAAGTAATCCGGATGTATCCGGATGCGGCAAGGGTTTCGTCTTCGCCTTTCGGGTCGAGTGCAATAACCCACTGACGTAGACCCAATATCCCAACAACAAAGGTTGTCTTCCCTTCCCCGGTAGGCCCGATGATGGCCAGATGCTGGCCGGGCGCCCAGGCCTGTTGCAGCCACGCCAAAAACACCGACCACGGCACACCGACAATACTCGGCCGGTACGGTTCCAGCTCTTCCTCAGACGGATACCCAGGATCGTACGTTTGGTACTGGGGTTGAGCATGTCCGTCAGGATACGGTGAACGACCCGGATACGTCGGCGGTGGACCCGTTTGGGGATACATCCGGCGGCCCCTCTTCCCCATACAAAATGAAATCAATCATCGCATCGATACGCTGCCCGTATTGCTGTTCGAAGGCGAGTTCTTTCTTAGCTATTTCTTCCAGCTTCGGACCGGCTATTTCAATCCACGACCGCAACGCCTGCCGCAGAATGGGACGCATCGCCATCCGAGCCGGTGGTGGAATCCGGTCTGATGTCATCGCCCCCACCAGGAGGGGCGGACCCAGTAGGGCGAAGGCGACCTCACCGCCATCCCCCAGCCGGGCCAACGGCTGCAACGCCCTATCGATCGCCGTGTTCTTCACGGTGTCTTCCAACACCATGCCGGCTACCGGTGCCTGCAACGCCAACGTCCGCGCCATCGGCAGGTTCACATTCCCCACTACCTGGGCGGCGATTCCCCACACGGTGCCGATGATTTTCTCCACCGACACTCGGGGGGTAGTGTTCTTCGGTCGGCCCGGTTTGGCCGGAGCCTTACCCCGGAACAGTCCGCGGGCCCGCTGCCCGAGTGGTTGTTTCACCTTCGGCTGCTGCTCGGCCACGGTTGGGGGAGGGATGTCGGGGTCGCCCGGAAAATATTCACTCTCGTCGCCGGGTTCGCGTTCCACCGTCAACACCGGCTGTTTGTCTTGCCACTCGTTGAAATCGTCGTTTCCGGCCACTGGTGGTTTGCGGGGTGGTGCCTTGCGGGGTGTGGTTTTGCGGGGGGTGGGAGGCATGGTCTACTCCGATGCTGGCGCTTTGATGGCGGCCTCAATAAGTTTGTTGGTGGTACCGTTGGTCTGCTCTTTCAACAGGGTGACCGTGTTGGACAGGCTACGAATCTGGGCATAGTTGATGACCGTCACAATAGCCGCCATCAACGACAATACGGTGGATGCGTCGGCACCTTTGTAGGCAAGAAATACCAACCCGCCCACAAACGCCAACACAATCATGGTCCCACCGGTTATCGCCGCTATCAACACCCCGGTTCTGGCCATCAACCATTGCGTCATGAGATCTCAGTCAAGGTGAGGTCACACCGATGGTCGTTGGGTGGAATGTTGCAGCGAGGACAAAATTTCATTTCCCGCACCGAGAACTGCCGGGCATGATCGGCGCACAGTTTCATCAACTGACCCTGATGACCGTGCTCACACGTCATGCGGTACCGGCCGATGGCAGGTTTCTTGCAGTTCCACTGTGTGACCTGCGCCCCGGGTGTGATCTCACCACCAAGATAGCGGGTGGCCCCACCGGTCTCAAACCCGAACGGGTTACACCACTCGGTCAGGACTGCCGGTGCACCGTTAGGAAGAAAAAGGGTCATCGGTATCTCCAGGATGAACGATAAGCGCTGCCTTAAAAGCTTCTATACTTTCGTCGCCTTTCTTCATGCTGCGTCGTGACTCTACCGTGGACCAGATGATGATCCCGGTAATCGTCACCATGCAAATACCGACGATGAGGTTGAGAGTTTTATTGTTCATTCTCCCCACCCCATGAACCGATGAACCCGGCGCCGCTCCACCGGCGGCTTTTCCTTGGTCCGCTCCTCTAATTCTTTCAACTTGTCCTCGTACCCCTTGTCCCTGGCCTCACGTTCCTCCCGGGCCTTGCGGTCCTTTTCCAGCTTGTCCACAGCGGTGCGAACCTCATCCTCCACACCCCGGCCGCGGGCCTGATCACGCAGGTTCCCGCCACCCGAACGGGCCGGCGGGGACTGGCGTTGCGGTGGCGGATCGGTGTGCCCTACCACATCGGAGACCATGTCGCCGATGAGCCGGCGGAGGTCACCGAACTTGATGCTCGTGGTGGGTGGTTGCTGCTCCGGCGGTGGGGGTAGGGGCGGTGGGTTGGTCATTCCGGCACATCCTGTCTTCCGTAGGTGTCCGCCGCATTGGCCATGGCAGACAATCCTTTCTCCAACTCTTTGACCATCACATGATCTAGAAGCAACTGTCTGTTTCCTTCCCGACCGGGAATGGTCATCACAAATGACATACCATTGGCACCTAATCCGATGGTAATCCCGGTGGTGGGTTCTGTACTGTTGGGTTGTTCCACGTGGGGCACGTTGGACAGGTAATACCCGGTGAGTGTGATCATTTCCAGGAGCCGGTCGGCAGTGGCAATGTCGAATTTGATCCACGGTTCCAGGTCGGGTCGGAACGTGAACGACACGGCCCCCGACTCGTGCGCCGCAATGATCAGCGACCGACCGGTACTTTCTCTGTCCTCCGGTGCCAACATGTCGTATTCAGTGTCTGCATAGGTTCGGTTCGTGCCGTTGTAGTTGTCTAGCGGTAACTCGTACGTGTCGGCAATCAGATCCTGGGTATCATCGTAGGCCGAGTCTGGGTCGTACAGATTGATGGTCCACTCGTCCGGGATCTCGTCGGCCATGTCGTTTTCTACAGCCTGATTCACCAGATAGGCACGCATCTCCGACGATTGCGGGTTGGATGCAATCGCCTGCCGGATGCTGTCTGGAGTCATCGTTTCCCGAACACCGCACGCAAACGCTCAGTCTTGGACACGTTCTGGTTGACCAGTTTTTCGGCCAACTCCACCAACGGCATGACCCGCTCAATGAACCGGTTCAGATCGTCCCGTAGTCGTTCGATGTCTCCAGAGGATGCCGGACCAGGGACACCGGGGCCGGCCCACATATGTGGCCTGGTAGTAGCCAGCTGGTCGGTGTATCCAGAACCGGTCATCGGACTGTCGGATGCGGCGCCATTGCTGGCAGCCGGGACACCATCCCCATACATAGGTTCCGTTACCCCGATTGTCGGGCCCGATACGAAAGAGGTCATGAGGTCTCCTTGTGGTACATGGTCGCAGCATCATCCGCTATCTTCTGCCAATAGTCGGCCTGTTTCTGAGCAAAATGTTTCACCCGAAGTGCGGTCCGCATCCGCAGCTCACGGAATGAGTCCGGCCGAGAAAACTTGTACACCAGATACACAGTGACAACTGTTCCCACCGCCGAGAAAACAAGAATGATAACCTGGCGTTTGGTTTCCTCAACCGCAGTTCCCATTATGCTTGCACCACCGTACGTCCAGTGTAGAGCGGCATGTCGTCCACGATCGCAAGGCCGCTGATCTGGGTCGGGGCGGCCGGGATACCCGTCAACCCCATCATCAGGTTCTCGCGAGGCAACACTTTGATCTGATCGCCGGAGAATTCTTCCGACCCTGGCAGGGACGTGAATATCCATCGGAGCATGTTCGGGGGAAGAATGCCGGCCGCATAGCCGGCCATTTTCTGCCCCACATACCAGGCGGCCGTGGTGGTGGCCATGACCACAAACGTGGACGAGAACGCCAACAGGAGTCTGACCTCCCAACACCGTCCGGCGACAGGCGCCCCGAAATCCAGCAGATCGGTGGTGGCCGCATCACCAACCGCATGGGTGGCCTGGGCAAACAGGGGAATCTGCCGGGGCAGGTTCACCATCGCGCGCCGGTCGTCCTCATCGGCCCGCCCGTTCAACCGGTCCAGGGCATCCTGAATTCCGGACAGCGAGAAACCGATGGCGCCGGCAATGTCCAGGGAAATGCCGGGACCGGCGTCGGTGTCGTCAGGACTCGTCATCGTCTACCGTCCGTCCTAGTAGTCCTGAGATGGCCCCGCCGGTGAGTAGGTCTATGGAGATGAGCAGAAGTATGGATCCGAACAGGATCCCAAATATTCCGCCCAACTTTTCGCACATCACACACCGTTTAGGTTCCTCCGGGGTGGGGGTATGGACGGCGGGGGAGTGGAAGGTGTCATCAGTCATTGGGGTCATCCTCCTGGTAGTCGGCTGACGGTACAGCTCACCCGGGTTGTGCTGGTTACTCCACCGGTGTTGTTGATAACAAGCTGTATGGCGGTGGTCGGGAAAATAATCATGTTGATGGGGGAGATTACACCGGCCAATATAGATGTGAACCAGATCAGTTTGCCTTGTGGAGAGTTGAAGAAAAAGTTAGCCGGGGCTGCGCCAGACTGTAGATATATGTTGACGGGGCCGGGTCTCATGGGAATGATAATGTTACTTGCGCCACCAGCAGCCAGGGTAACATTGTTATCGAGGAAGGTATCGTCCAAGTCTAGCGCGGCGCCGCTGAGCAGACTGGGGGGCGTGCTGATTGAGGTTGCCCGGTTCCGAACGTAGGCGCCGCCCAGGATGCGGGCGCTTCCCAACACATCAAGCAGGGTGTTCAGATTGTCAGGGCCCAGGCTTTCTATAAAGATGCTGAGGAAGGCTCCGTGAACAGCGTCTTGTAGTTCGAACCGTCCGTAGATACCGAAGGTGATGTTTTTGTCGGCCCCAAAAATTTCGTAATGTTGTTCAAACACCACGTGTTGTAAGGTGCTGTCGTCGGACCAGACGAGTTGAATGAGAAGACCGTTAAAGTTGGTGGCGTTGTTGACGGACTGGCAGTCGAATGCGATACCGAATGACTGGTATGGTCGCATGTCAAACGGGGGAGGGTTGATGAATCCGCCCGCGGTGAGGACAGTGCTCTGTGGGCTTGGTACTAGGCTGCGTTGCAGGCCGCCGGGTGAGGCTCCGATGAACCGGACCCCGGGGACACTGGGCACTGCGCCAATGGTTGGTGGTTCGTCGGAGGAGAGGCCGACTAGTTCAGCGAAGGCAATATCGTTGGGGAAACCGGTGGTGAATACGCAGGCTATTCCTTCACCATAGCTGACCACAGATCCTGATACGATGGATGTTGTATCGTTGGATCCTTGGAAGGTAAAATCTTTGGTGGTGGAATTGTCCGAAAGTGCTGCTATGCTACCGACGTTGACGGCACACCAGATTTGGTTACTGCTGCGCACCCCGACGTGAACAATAGTCGGCAACCAATATTGGCCGGTGTCTGGTCGGAATATAATGGTAGCCTTGCCGGTCGCGTCTACGACCGCCGATCCTGTCTTGCTCAAATAGGAAAGGGTCATGGTCTCTCACCACCGGAGATACTTGGCGGCTCCGGACCGGTTCAGCCCGTACACCATCAACAACACGGCCCCCACCAGACCAATCAATACACCGCCGGAAAGAATCACCGATCCGGTCAGTTCCCGCACCGTCTTTTTGGACAGGAGGCAGGTGTTTCCGCTGGATTGGACCGGGCCGAGAGAAAACGTCGGGTAGTTGAGGGTCCAGGCGCAGGTGGCGGCGTTGAATGTTGCCGCTGTCAGGGTGGCCTCTGCCCCGGGGTTGAATCCGGGGTTGGTGGTCCATGGCGCTGCCTGATCGGTGAACGTGATGTGCACATGGTCGGTGTGTGGGTTGCTGGTGGCCGTATACGGGACCGGAGTGTAACCGTTTTCTGGCCCGTAGTATTTACGGTTCCAGATCACATATTTGACCCCCAGGTTTTCCCGGTTCGCGACCGCGTACGCGGCCAGCTGGTCACCGGCCTGTTGGTTGGGGGTCATGAAATCGACGGCGTGACCGGAGGGGTGGTCCGGGAACTGGTCGGACTGTCGCCAGCCATATTCGGTTTTGATGCCGAACATCTGCCCCAACAGACTGCCGGCGTTGGCGACCCACGACTTTACCGGGCCCAGGTTGTAGGCCGAGGTGACGTTGGGTGGGAGTGTGGTCGTCATGCAAAATTCCCGGTGCCCTGCCCGCTGCCACCCAACTCTGCCAGGTCGCCGGGGACTTTGGCGAGGCCGCTACCGGGGGCGGTGGTGCCGGGGTAAATCACTGTGTCTGGCAGCAGCGACGGCGGCCATTTCACCTTCAGCGGGGCAGCCCCAACGTTGTACAGATTCAGAAACGCTGCGATGTCAAACCCTACCGCGAGGGTGGTGGCCAACGGCCGGGCGTTCTGCGACTGCGCCAACACGGCCAGCATGACAAACAGACCTGACGACCAGACCAGTTGACCGGGTCCGGGGGGCACGTAATGTCCGGTGGCTTTCTTGCCGTCTCTCATAGTCCGGAAGACGATGATGCCTTCCCCGACCAGCCACGCCAGAATGAAAGGTCCCATGGTCGTTCCTTTCAATACGGTTCAGAATATGCCTGTTGCATTGGTTCCTGTGACCCGCCACCCCGGACCGTTATTTCCACCTGACTGGCGTCCACATAGTCAACAATGTTGCCGGCCTTGACATCCCGCAACAGGAGAGACAACTCCATGTCGTCGATATCCTCGGCGGAAGATACCGGTAGATCGACGATGACAACAATGTCGGTCATCAGGATGGTGGCCAGGTCGGGGCCAACAGTTGAGAGGGGGTGATGTCGTATCCGCGAATGAGGCAGTATCCCCACAGAATCATGGAATAGCTCACCCAAGCCAGGCCAACACCGAGTGCACCCATTATCGCGCCGACCCCCAATC
>Ga0137409_10009072_pt1 | contig 10143 bp, 11 predicted proteins | sample CZODoug1_16funga_FD_122059 | JGI IMG/M metagenome (GOLD analysis project Ga0137409, IMG submission 122059) | Vadose zone soil fungal communities from Angelo Coast Range Reserve, California, USA - CZODoug1_16fungal (Hybrid Assembly) | ecosystem: Environmental > Terrestrial > Soil > Vadose zone...
CTCCATGGAGCTACGATGAGCCAGAAATCCTCCCTTCCTCAAGACGCCCGTTCTGTCCCACGAGTGCTGACGGCGGACACCTGCGTAAGAAAGCCATCGAAAAGTGCAACGGCTTCACGTTTCGGGTTCTGTCTGTCGAAAATATCGCCCGCGATAATGAGCGCATCCGCTCGCGTCTCCTTGACCGCTTGGAGCACCTGTTCCAATAGGTGCGCCTGATCTTCAAGCAGACTTTCCTGATGAAGAACCCTTCCCAAATGCCAATCCGACGTGTGGATTATCCGCATGCCGCCCCTCCATAATACGTCTACTTTTTAGATGGACCTACACGATCGGTCAACATACAATTCCAGCGTGACCACCGATTCACCCCGTTATGCCCAAGAGAGCAGACTTAGATACTTGGACAACCTGCTCTTTTGGGAAGGGCGTGCGAACCGAAGCGATCTCATGGATCGGTTCCAGATTTCGCCCGCCCAAGCTGCTCTAGACCTTAAAAGCTACTTGGAAACCGCGAACCAAACTTCGGTTGCCTACGATACACGCGCGAAACGCTATGAGGCGACGGCAAGGTTCAAGCCGGTTTTCGGTATTCCTAGCCCTGAAGATTGGCTCAAGCACGTGCGTGAGAAATGCGCTGACCAGATCGATGTCCTCCCACCTTTAGGCCGCCTCACGGATGTGCACATGCTGGCCAACATCCATAGAGCAATCCGCGATCACCAAGCCCTTCAGCTTTGCTATCAGTCCATGACCGATCTCGCGCCTAAAGAGCGTTGGATAGCGCCGCGCGCTTTAGCTTCAGATGGTTCGCGCTGGCATGCACGCGCCAATCTTTGCCGCTCGCGGTTAGGCAGAGCGGCAATTCGCTCGCGAAAGAGCTCAAGAACATGGGCGCCTGATTGCGAGATGCTATAGGCGTTTCGCAAGAGCACCTCGTGGAGATGCTCCTCGCATCCCAGCTGCCGCAGCGATGCCACGATGGCCTCGGTTCCCGAGATGGTCGAAGCGAGATAGTCAGCAAAATACTCGGCTTGCTGCTTGTCGAGGCAGAGAAGCTGGGCTAGCAGGCTTTGCACCGCGGCGAACGGGATGGACAAGATCCAGACAACATATCCGCCGATGTGGGATGGCTCCCGCAACAGGCCTATCCATTCATCAAGTGCGTTCACCGCAGACCCGACAATGAAACCGCGCGTTCCATCGCCGTTTATACCGTGCGCAATCTCGTGTGCGATGACCGCCAGCCTTTCCTGCGGACCTAACGCCATCCACAGTGGCAATCCGATCCAAAGCACGGGCACGCGACGCCAGCCAAGGACACCATAGGCTGCGCCAAAACTCTCATTGACGACGATCTTGCTGACGGGCCTGCCTCCCAGCTCCTTGGTGACTTGATTGACAAAGACATGGAGCGCCGGAAAGTCCTTTCGATCCGCGAGGTCCAGCGATGGGACCTTTCCCGGCTTAGGGCGCATCAGCCAGACAAGCGCACACAATACAGCGCCCCAAAAGATCGAAGCGAATGCGGGAAACCCGATGGCAATGATCACGATTCCCGTAACAAGGAGAGTCAGCGTCAAAAGATGGACACTCGCCGCCACACCAAAAGCGATTGCTTTGTGGATCGTCCACCGGGGCCGCAACTTTCCGACCGGCGTCGCTTTGAGCGTTTCGAGCGTGGCCTTCGCATAGCGCCGACTGATACGAGCGTATTGCCGATCGAAGAAGCTTTCATCCTGATCAGGCGTTTCGCCGCCGACATTCCAGTCGCAACGCTCGCACCAGGCTCGTGCGCCCGCGAGGACAGGTATCTCTGCTCCACAGTTTGGGCAGTTTGTTTGGCCAGTCACTTTGGGAGCCCCCGGTCACCCCTAATTCGCTTGTCGATGCAAGCAAAAATTGTGATGGGTCGCTAGAAAAATTCCGAATCGGATGTCCCCCGACCCCGAGGCAGCAAAAATGCAAAGACATTCGATAACGGTAACGAGATGGCGCGCTACGGGACTCGTACGACTGTAACACAGGTGCTCAAACCATGCGTCTAGGCAAAGGTAAGGCAATCATTATTGCTTTTGCATGCTCCGTGGCAGGCGTGCATGCTGTTTTAGCAAAGCCGCCGCATCGGCCCTGCGCAGCGCTGAGGACTCATGCCGCGCAGACCTGCCATTGCGATCCGAAATACGGCGGCTCTTCTTGGGATCGTCGGCGCCTCCTCGCCGGGTTCGAAACCGAATATGACGTGGAAAAGTGGGAGAAGGCCTACCGCCAGGGGCGCGCGCATTGGCGCTTACCGTCGAAACACAGGCGATGTGGACCGGGTTAGATCGGCGCCTCTGCAGCGACCATTTTTCCCCGAGCGCTGCTTAGGTATAGCCCTCCGAAACCTAGGTTTAGTGGGGAGGCTGAGCGCCCGCATGTAGGCTCGAAGACGCCTCAGTCCGTGCCCATCCCGACAATGGACGGCGAGGCCGAGGGCAGTTCTGCATGGCCAAGCGCAAGAGCAACGAGAAACCCAACGGCAAGATAAAGCGGAAGCTATACGAAAAGGAGCTTCGAAAGCTTCAGGTCGAGCTCTGCCATCTGCAGGAATGGGTGAAAGCCAAAGGGCTGAAGATCATCATCGTGTTTGAAGGACGTGACACGGCTGGCAAAGGCGGCACCATCAAGGCCATAACAGAACGTGTGAGTTCGCGCGCCTTTCGCGTCATCGCGCTGCCGGCGCCAACGGAACGTCAGAAGTCGCAGCTGTACATTCAGCGTTTCGTCGAGCACTTCCCTGCCGCCGGCGAAATCGTGATCTTCGACCGCAGTTGGTACAACCGCGCCGGCATCGAACGCGTCATGGGTTTCGTGGACAGGAAGGTATGCGAGCGGTTTCTGGAGCTGTGCCCCGCTGTTGAGAGGGAAATCATCGATAGTGGCATCATCCTCATCAAGTTGTGGCTCGAGGTCAGCATGGAAGAACAGGACCGGCGGTTTGCCGCCCGCATCTTCGACCCGCTTCGTCAGTGGAAACTGAGCCCGATGGACCTGGAGTCGTACGGGCGCTGGTACGACTACTCGCGTGCCCGCGATGCGATGCTGCAGCACACCGACAGCAAGCATGCGCCTTGGTTCATCGTTCGCTCAGATGACAAGCGCCGTGCGCGGCTCAACTGTATCACGCACATCCTGAACACGATTCCATACAAAAAAATACGCCGGCCAACAGTCAAGCTGAAAAAGCGATCAAAGCAGGGTTCCTATGACGACCAGGCGACGCTCAAGGGCCGCCACTTCGTCGACGCGCTGTACTAGGCGCTAGGCCCTGCCTGGATATTTATTGCTGTCGCCGTGACCATATACACACGGACAGACGTCGATACTTTGGTTCAGACGCGATTCGATATCTGTTGTGCTTTATTGCCCTTGTCGACCGATCAGACCAACGACGAAAGTCTTCAGTTCGGTCGCGACGATGCGGCGCCAGACGGGGCGTCCGCAAGATGCAGGTTACAGTGCCGCTTGAAGTTGTAGAACGCCCAGGAGAACGCCCATGTGTCGTTGGATCGCATATTCCGGCGGCCCGGTTTATCTGGAGGAGCTGCTCTTCAAGCCTAAACATTCATTGATCGACCAGAGCCTGGACGCTCGTGCCGGTGAAACGACAACCAATGGCGATGGCTTCGGCGTTGGATGGTACGGCACCGGCGCGACACCCGGAATTTACAAGGGCATACAGCCTGCATGGAGTGACGAGAATCTCCTGGATCTTGCCTCACAGATCAGATCACCAATGTTCATGGCCCATGTGCGCTCCACGACCGGAACGGCGATCCAGCGCACCAATTGTCACCCTTTTCGCTATGGGCGCTGGCTGTTTCAACACAATGGCGCCATCTCGGGATTTCATGAGATCAAGCGCGATCTCGTGCTCGCCATTTCGCCACATCTGTTTCCCGAAATCTCCGGGAGCACGGATTCCGAGGTCATGTTCTTTCTTGCGCTGACATTTGGATTGGAGCGCGATCCTGTCGTCGGCGTCGAAAAAATGATTGGCTTCATCGAAGGTGTGTCTCGTCGGCATGGCGTGAGCCACCCGCTGCAGATGACTCTGGCGATCCTGGACGGACAGACACTCTACGCCTTCCGATATTCGAGCGAAGGCAAATCACGAACACTTTTTTACAGCGAGAGCATCGCGGCCATGCGGAAGCATTTTCCGGACGTGCATACATTCTCCGACGACGCGCGCGCCGTAGTCTCAGAGCCGCTTGGAGGAATTGAAAACGTCAACCGGTTCTGGATCGAGGTGCCTGAGTCGAGCGCCGTGGTGATCGAAGCAGGAAATGTGAACATTGCGCCGATGAGGCCGCTTTCTCCGGCCTGACGCGCCGCATTATGGCCGCACCGCCGGAGCCTCCATCGGCATGCCGCGCGCGCGCCACATCAGGAACAGCTCGAGATCGACCAGCTCGTTGGCACCGAGCGGATAGTTGTCGACCCGCATGCCGGTGATGCAGTTGCGCAAGCGCCGCTGCAGTGAGCCGACATTCTGCCATTCGAGCCGATAGAGCGGATAGCCGGTCGGATGCGCCTGCGTGATCGGCGAGCCTGCGAGCTTCTCCTTCCAATTGTCGTCGTGGCACTGCGCGCAGGCGAAATTGAGCTGGCCCTGCCGGCGATAGAACATGGTGCGGCCGGCCTCGAGGAACGGCCGCGTGCGCTCATCGATCGTGGCATTGATCGGCATGCCGCGCGACTGCCGAGCCACATAGGCGTTGAGCGCGAGCAGCTCCTTGCCCTCGAGTGGCAGCGGCGTCGCCTGCTGGCGTTCGGTGCGGCAGATGTTGATCTGCTGATCGAGATTGACCGGGCGACCGCGTGTCGCATTGAAGGCCGGATAGCGGGCGGCGACGCCCTTCATGGTTTCGCTCGCCTCGCCATGGCAGTCGGCGCAGGATTTGTTCGCCGCGCCGGCCTTGCGCTTCCATAGGGCTTCGCCGTCGAGCACCCAGAGCGAGGCAGGGTTCGCGGTGTCGTCGTCCTGCATGGCGCGCGACTCGGGGCCCATGAAGTCATAGCCGGACTTGCGTTCGTTGGGTGGGATCTCGGCGGCGGGTAATACAGTCGTTGTGCTCGCCAACGCGCCGATGAGAGCGCAGATCAGGAGAATGCTCCGCGCAGCTCCGTCCTCATCCTGAGGAGCCCGCCGCAAGGCGGGCGTCTCGAAGGATGGGGCGGCCACATGCTTCGAGACGCTCACCTCGCCCTGCGGGCAAGGTGAGCTCCTCAGCATGAGGCCGATGAAGTCTCGCGATATCATTCGACGGTGATGTTCGCAGTCTCGGTCTGCGAGAAGCCGTTGTCGCCGGTCCACTTGAACTCGAACGCGCCGCTCGCGGTCGCGATCGTGAAGAACGAGATGAACGGATTGGCGGCGATCGCCGGGAAGAGGTCGGCGCGAAATATTTCCAGCCCATTATAGGTGCACACGAACTGGGTGATGATGTCGCGCGGGATCGCCTTGCCGACATTGTCGTGCCGATAGCCGGTCTCCATCTCGTGCGAGATCAGCGTCTTGATCGCGATGACCTCGCCCTTCTTGGCCTTGGGCGGGACGTTGATGAGGGTGCGGGCCATCAGACCGGGTCCTCCAGGCAAGCCGCAATGGTGACGATGACATCGACCTCGTCGGACCAGAAGCTGCCGTCGTTCATCTCGGCAATCGCCATGATCCGCTGCGAATCGGCGAGCCGCACGCGGGTTGATAGCTTGGCCTGGCCGGCGGGCGGGCCAAGCCGGACGCTGACCACGTTCGGCTGCGGGTTCTTCTCGTTGAACACGTGGATGGCGCGCACATAGTCATCGGCGGTCATCGGGCTCTCGACCGCGACATCCATGGCGACCGAGTTGCCGTTCTCGACCAGCGGCGGCAGCCGCAGCGTCACTTTGCCTTTGCGCAACGCGGACGACCCGACCACTTTCTTGATCGCCGCGTGCATGGTGTCCGGCGTCGCGCGCGCATCCGTCACCGGCAGGACCGTGATCATCCCGCCCGCCAAGCTAGCCGCGCCGATCAGAAACTGGCGCCGGTCTGCGTGATCATCTGCTGTCATGGTGATGTTCCGTCTGCATCGCACCACTCTCCGTTCATTCCCGCGCAAGCGGGAATCCAGCAAAAAACAATCTGGGTCCCCGCTTCCGCGGGGACGAACGGTTGGGATGTGGCGATCAAGTTCACGGGATCAACCTCTAATCACGACAGGTTACCAGATAGGCCACCACGTCCTCGATCTGCTCGGCCGTCAGCACCGGCTTGCCCGTGAAGGCGGGGGCGACGCGGGTGAGGCCGTCGACCCGATAGTATGACGGCATCATCGTGTCCGGGTAAAGCCGACTTGAATCAACTATTCGCAACCGCAGCTGGCCCTCGGTCCAGCGGGAACCGGCGCCCTTGAGGTCGGGAGCGAGCGTGCCCTGGAACTTCTCCTCCGGGAACGGCCCGGAGTGGCAGAGCAAGCAGAGTCCCACCTGCCGGTTGCCCACGATGGTGCGGCCACGCGTCGCGTCACCGCGCGCGCCGGTGAGCGGTTGCGGGATTTCGTTTCCCACAACCGTGTAAGGCCGCAGCGGCTCGGGTGTCTGCGCGTGCGCGGCCGCGCTGCTCGCAAGCAGCGCGAGCGCTATCGCGAGCTTAACCGAACGCTTCGGTGGTGATGGTATTGAACCAGCCATCCGCATATCTTGCTTCTGCGGCGCGCGTGGACGCCGGTGCGTCGATCGGGCTGACGCCGCCACCCTCGGCGTCGACAAGCACGCCGTCCTTGGGCCGATAGGCGCCTCCGACGGTGATGCCATAGTCGGGCGCGACCACGCTGTAGCAGGTGTTGATCAGCCGCGGCTCCACCGGCTTCTCCCCGGCCAAGAGCTTGGCGACCGCGGCGGCGCAGACCTTGGCCTGCGCATTCGCCGAGAACGCCGATTTCGGCATGGCGCCCATGATGGCGGCGTCACCGATCACATGGATGTTCGGCTGCTGCTTCGATTCGAACGTCATGGCATCGACCGGACACCAGCCGGAGCGGTCAGCGACCTGCGCGAGGTCGGCGACGCGCGCGGCCTTCTGCGGCGGAATGATGTTGGCGACCGCGGCCTGATGACGTGAGAAATCGGTGACGACTGTCTTGCTCGCGGGCTCGACCGAGGTGACCTTGCCGCCGGACGAGAGCGAGACCCATTCGAGATTGGGATAGAGCTCCTTCCAGGCGTTCTGGAACAGACGTTGTTTCGAGAACGCATCCTTGGCGTCGAGCACGATCAGCTTCGACTTCGGCTTCTTGGTCTTGAGATAGTAGGCGATCAGGCTTGCGCGCTCGTAGGGGCCCGGCGGGCAGCGGAACGGATTGGCCGGCGCCGAGATGACGACGAGCCCGCCGTCCTCCATCGATTCGAGCTGGCGGCGAAGCAGCGTTGTTTGCTCGCCGGCCTTCCAGGCATGCGGCATGACATTGGCGGCAGCTTCATCGTAGCCGGGCAGGCCGTCCCAGCGAATATCGATGCCAGGCGCCAGCACCAGCCGGTCATAGGCGAGGCGGTTGCCGTCGGCGAGCGAGACGCTCTTCGCCTGCGGGTCGACCGCTGAAGCAGTCGAGAACGCCAGGGTGACGCCCGCGGCTGCGACCTTGTCGTAGCCGAACTGCTGCGCGGCAAGCTCGCGCATGCCGGTGATGACAAGGTTGCTGAACGGGCAGGCGATGAAGGTGCGGCTCGCCTCGACCAGCGTGACATTGATGCGCGCATCGAGCGCCTTGAGCGCGCGCGCGCAGCTTGCGCCCGCGAACCCGCCGCCGATCACGACCACGCGGCCAGCGGCGCCTTGGGCGAGCGCCGGCATCGGCAGCAAGGCCGCGGCCGCCGCTGCCGATTTCATGACATCGCGCCGGGTCAGCCGGCGAGCCATTCGTCTCGTTTGTGTCATGACATCACTCCTTCTGAGCCGCGAGGAACGCCGCAATGGCCTTGGTCTCGTCGTCGGTGAAACCTTTGGCGATGCGATCCATCACGGTCGCGGGCCGCTTGCCGGTGCGGAACTCGGTCATGGCGGTCGTGATCTGCCCGGCATCGCGCCCGTTGAGACGCGGCACCGGCGTCGCAACCCCCGCGGTCGCCGGATGGCAGCCGCTGCAGGATGATGCTCCGGGAGGCGCATCGGCCGCGAAGGCAATGCTGCTGATCGCCAATGCGGCGGCAGCGGTCAAAAACAGACGAATGTGGACCATTGGATCACCTCGCTTTTCCATCCGGCGGACAATCCCGCCAGTACGCAGGTCAGGGGTTTCGCAGATCGTGATTCTTCAACGGCAACGACCGAATACGCTTGCCGGTTGCGGCGAAGATCGCGTTGCAAAGCGCCGGCGCCACCACCGACACCGGCTGCTCGCCGCAGCCGCTACAGAAGCCGCCGCTCGGGGCGAGCACACATTCCACCTTGGGCATCTCCGCCATGCGGAGCATCCGGTAATCGTTGAAATTCGCCTGCTCGACGCGGCCATTCTGGATGGTGATCTCACCATAGAGCGTGGCGGTGAGTCCATACACGACAGCGCTCTGCACCTGCGTCTCGACGCTCAACGGATTGACGATTGTGCCCGGATCAAGCGCGACCACGATGCGGTGCATGCGGGCCTCGCCGCTGCCTGAGACGGATGCCTCGCACACCGCCGCCACGAAGGTGCCAAACGCCTCGTTCAGCGCAATGCCGCGATGGATGCCGGCGGGCAGCGGCGTCCCCCAGGCGGCGCGCTCGGCGGCGGCGTCAAGCACGCCCAGGAGCTTGTCGGCCTGCTTGTGAGCGCCGATGAGATTGCGGCGATAGCGATAGGGATCGGCGCCGGCGGCGTGCGCGAGCTCGTCGATGAAGCTCTCGCGGAAGAAGCAGTTCTGGGTGTGGTTGACGCAGCGCCAGAAGCCGACCGGCACATGCGTGTTGCGCATCGCATAGTCGACGAGATAGTGCGGCACCTCATAGGGCATGTCCTCGAGGAAGCCCTCCTGGAATTGCAGGTCCACCCGATTGGGGAGGCCAAACGGCATCAGCGTGGCGAGGATCGAGTTTCCTGAAAGCCGCACTTGCAAGGCCGCGAGCGCGCCTGCGCCGTCGAGGCCCGCCGTCAAGCGCGCCATCGCCACCGGCCGGTAGTAGTCGTGGCGCATGTCCACTTCGCGCGACCACACCGTCTTCACCGGCGCGTCAACTTCCTTGGCAATGAGAACCGCATAGCGCACGAAATCCTGCACCACGCCGCGGCGGCCAAAGCCGCCGCCGATCATCAGCGGGTGCAACACGACGTTGCTCGTCGCCACGCCGGCGGCTTGCGCGGCGGCTGCGAGCGAGGCTTCGGCGTTCTGCGTCGGCACCCAGATCTCGACGCGATCGCGCGTCACATGCGCGGTGCAGTTCTGCGGCTCCATGGTGGCATGCGCCAGAAACGGCACCGCGTATTCGCCCTCGATCCGCTTCGCGGCGCTCACGAGCGCGTCGGTGACATTGCCGGTCTTGCGTCCGACGCCGGCGTCCGGCGCGTCGAGCCCGCTGCGCACAAAGTCCGCGATGGTATCGCTCGAGACGCTGCCGTTGTGGCCGTCGTCCCAGGTGATCGTGAGCGCGTCGGCGGCCTTTTGGGCGTGCCAGAAGGTGTCGGCGACGACCGCAACCGCATCCTTGAGCGCCACGATCTTGCGTACGCCCGGCATGTCACGGGCTTTAGAGTCATTAATCGATTTGAGCGTGCCCTTGAACACCGGGCATTGCACCAGCGCGGCGTTGAGCATGCCGGGGAGCTGCACGTCGATGCCGTAGGTGGTGCGGCCGAGCACCTTGTCGGGCGCGTCGAGCCGTCGCGTCGGCTGGCCGATCAGCGTCCAGTCCTTGGCGTCCTTGAGCGTGACCTGCGCGGGCGGTCGCACGCGCCCGGCGTCTTCCGCGATCGCGCCATAGCGGACGCTGCGCCCGCTCGGAACGTGCGTGACCACGCTCGCCTTGGCCTGGCACTCCGCGGTCGCAACACGCCAGCGCGCAGCCGCTGCCGCGATCAGCATCTCACGTGCGGTGGCGCCGGCCTTGCGCAGCATTGCTTCTGAATTGCGGATCGAGCGGCT
>Ga0137409_10005290_pt1 | contig 10142 bp, 9 predicted proteins | sample CZODoug1_16funga_FD_122059 | JGI IMG/M metagenome (GOLD analysis project Ga0137409, IMG submission 122059) | Vadose zone soil fungal communities from Angelo Coast Range Reserve, California, USA - CZODoug1_16fungal (Hybrid Assembly) | ecosystem: Environmental > Terrestrial > Soil > Vadose zone...
CGCGTCCATGCCTGCTTCACCCTTGCCTCGTTGAAAGCTGGCTTCAATGCAGGCGCCCGCCTTGATGACCCGCGCCAGTTCCCCAAGAGACGGCTCCCTGCGCTCCGCCTTGGACCCACCTGCCGGCGTGAGATAATACTGGTAACGGTAGCGGGCGTCCTGCTCGGTGGCATCCCGAGAGGCACGGGGCTCCCACGTCCGGCCGTCCGCGAGGGGACGACGGGTGACGACCAACCACTCCTCGGGCCCCGTGCGTTGACGTTCCAGGCGCGTCTGCACTCGGCGCCTGACCATCTCGATCTCCACCGGCCCTTTCTCCCCGTCTCGCACTCTCAAGTGCGTCCAGGCATCCGCATCGAGGCCTTGGCGCCACTGCGTCACCGATTGCCACGGTGCCTTGGGGCGACAGCCCCGTCCTGAGACCTCGGGCAACGGCGTCTCCAGGTCGCGCATCGTGGTATTGCAGGGCACGCCTAGTACATAGCGCTCACCGCGCTCGCGCAGGTCGTGGCGAAACCGCGTGTGGCGGCCCAGTTCATCATCGCCCGTCACCCAGCCATGGGGCACCTGATCACGCCACGCGTCGAGCATCTCCAAACACTGCTCCTGACGCGTTTGGTAGCGAATCTCTGGCGGGACGTGGCATGCCTGGCGTCGTGGCTCGTCGCGTGCCCAGTCCTCGGGCAGGGACAACCGGAAGTCGAGCAAGGCATGATCGTGCTCAGAGACGTAGCCCATGAAGACGCCGACCTGGCAATTGTCGACCTTCCCCCGGTGGCCACACCACTGCCGTTTGACGCCCACCGAGTGCGTGCCGCGTTTGGGGAAACTGCTGGGATCGAACGCGATGATGCCCTCGGGCTCGCCCAAGCGATCGGCCACTTGACCAACCAATACCTTGACCAACGGCTGGTGGTCCCAGGGCGCGGTGCCAATGAAGTCTTGCAGGACCTGGCGCTCGACATGGACGAAGGTGGCAATCTCCTCGGCATTCTTGCGGCCCAAGTGGGACAGCAAGCCCTCCAGGTAGAGAGGCACATTGCGCTGGCCGACCTCGGTCTCTAGCGCTGCCAGTTGGACACAAATATTCATTTATGGAGAATCACGGCGCATAATGCAGTACATCGTTGTGAGGTCGCCGAGATGCTGAAAGCCCCGCCACATGACTTCCGGGCCGGGGCGGTCGCTCCGACGGCGCCCCACAAACCCGCCGAGTTGGGCGATCCAGGTGACGGCTTGGCCTAGCGTCGGCGGCTCGGCAGGCGGCGTGGGGACCCGATGGATGGCACAATACAACGCCTGCCATTCGTCGGGCTCCAACAGCACGCTACAGGGGGCATCAGGGACGGTGCGCGCCAACATGGTGGCGTAAAAAATCCGCCACGCCAGCACGCTGTAGAGTGCCAAAGCCCGGCGTAAGCGCTCCGCCTTCTGGAATTGCCGCGCTTCGAGGCGGCACCCGCTTTTCAAAATGCGGTGCCAAACTTCAATGCCCCAGCGACACGAGTACCATTGGACACGCTCAATGGCGTCGTCGACCGTCTCGACCGCCACCGTGGTGAACAACAACCATTCGATAGGCTCCACCTCGGCGGGCGGCTCGACTTCACAGACCTGTACGGCCCACAGCGTGATGGCCGGTACACCTTCGGCTTTACGATGCTGCGGGGGGCACAAGGTCAAGGGACAATAGCGCAGCGCCAGTGTCGCTTCCCGGGCGGGTTGCGGGCCGCGACGCGGGACGTGCAGGAGGATCTGGGCCGCCACGGGCTGGGACACGACCGTGTCCCACACATAGCGTTGCGGCGCGTTGACACAGCGATTCCATGAGGCGCGAATCAGGAGATCCACACCTGGCGGGCGTGGCGCCGCCAGGACGTCATAGACATCGGCTTCCCGATCGCCGACGCTGACCAAGCGAGTCGTAGGACAACAGTCACGCGCGGTGTCGACGGCGTCGAGACTGTGGAGCCACTTCTGACTTTCCTTCTGGCTGATGGGGAGCTGCTTGCGCCGGGCGCGTTTCCCAATGTCGTCTGGGTCCCGCGCCCAGACCTGTTGGGCCAACAGGCCCAAGGGGACCCGCTCCGGTGTGATGGCTAAGGTGGTATGCACCAGCAAGCCGTGACATGCAGAGTTCCCCAGCGGTCCCAAGCCTTCGGTGACGCGTAAATTCGTCCAGTTGGCTTCCGTCGTATCTTGCACGGCTAAGACAAGAGGCACCGCGTTCAGGCGACTATAGGTCGCCTCAATATGACTGTGGAGCATATCGTCGGGGGCAATGTCGTCGTTCGTGAAAAAGCGATAAGCGGCTTTGAGCATCGCGCCGCTGCCACAGGCTTCAGGCAGTGCGGCACCGGGACGCTGGGCCAAGGCATGGGCCAGTTGGACCAAACGCTGGGTCCGCCGCAGGTCGCCGAGGTCCGCGTCGGCAAACTCCGTGATGGCCCAACTCGTGGCATCGAGGAGGTCGCTCATATTTGTTTCCTTGCGCAATGGCTTGAACCGGACATCAAGGGGGAGCATCCATGCCCATCATAGCTCCAGTCCCTCTAAAACAAAAAATGTGTCCAACTGGCAGGCCTATGTGGTGGGGATCAGCAGCACCTTTGGGGTCCGCCTCCCCGCGGAGGTGCACGCCGCCGCGCTTGGGCTGCCGTCGCGTCCGCGAGGGCGTGGCCAGCCGAAGAAGCCACGCCCGGCGCCGCTCTATGCGGCCAGGGCGGTCCTCGCGGCCCTGGCGGAGGACCGTTGGCAGCCTATCACCTGGCGCGAACACGACGACGTGGTCCTCCGCAAACAGTTCGCGGCGGTGCGCGTGCACTGGGCCACCGGGGGCGCGCAATTCTCCACCAGTCATCACCGTGTCAGTACGGGACCAGAGGGCTGGTTGCTCGGCGAGCGCCCGGTGCCAGGCGAACGCGGCGACCTCAAGTGGTACTTCAGTACCCTGCCGGCGGACACGCCACGACACCGCCTGGTCGAGGTGGCCCACAGCCGCTGGCCCATCGAGCAATTCTACGAGGACGCCAAGGGCGAATGCGGCTTGGACCATTACCAGGGGCGGCGCTGGGATGGGCTGCATCGACACCTGGCGCTGGTTCTGCTCGCCTATAGCTTTCTGGCGCGCCAGCGCTGGATGCCTGCCAACCCGGCGGGCTTTTCCCCCCTCTGGAGAGCGTCCGTCGTTCCCAGCGGTCCATCGCCAGGTGCTCGTGTGGCTTTTCCAGGATGTCGTGTTATGGCTTATCGCGACCAACCAAATTACCCATTTCCGTCCCAGACGGATCTAACGAAGTAGTACTAGAGGTCCTCGGCTGTCGCCAACACGCCAGCCTGCTCCGGATGAAGACCGCCGCCGCCGGGGCGTGGCGGCGAGAGGCGGGGGAGACGCACCTGTGCTACGATGGCCATGTGCGACCTGACGATCCCTGACGCGATGGCGCCGCTGCAACCCCTGGTGATGGCGCTGCTCGGCAGGCGCCAGCCTGGGCAGCCCGAGGAGACGCCCCCATGACCCCCATCCCTGGCATTACCCGCTACCCCTCCCAGCGGGGCACCGGCTGGCTGGCGCGCTTTTATGCCGCCGAGCGGGTGCACACGAAGCTCTTCAGCGACGGGCGCTACGGCGGCGATCCAGCCCGGTCGCAGGCCGCGGCCCGGCGCTGGCTGGCCGAACTGTCGCGGTGCGTGGAGCCCGTGCCGCGCTTTCGGCGGACCCCGGTGCGGCGCACGCGGACTGGCGTGGTGGGGATCACCCTGTACGAGAAGGTCGAGCGCAATGGGGCCGCGTTCTGGGTGTACGCGGTGAGCTACACGCACCAGGGGCGCCGGCACACCAAGGCCTTTCGGGTCCACCGCTACCCCTCCCAGGCGGACGCCTTCCAGGCCGCCCTGGCCTTCCGACAGGCCCAGGAGCGGGCGATGCAGCGGGAGCGTCGGGCGCGGCTGCGGCAGCAGTGGGAGGTGGGACCGAAGGAGGACCCCAGGCCATGACGGGAAAGACCAGGGCGACCACGCCCGTGGAGGCCCCGAGGGTCCGGGCGGTCTGCACGACCAGGGCACACGTCAGCCCCACGACCAGGACCTTGAGGGCGAGGAGCCCCGCCCCGCCGCCGTAGTGAAACACCAGGGCAAAGAGGACCTACGGGAGGGAAACTGCGATATCCGGCAATAAGCTCTAAAGCCTTGCCACACACGACTTTAGATGCAGGTGCAAAACACTGGGAGTTTTTCCTACTTTAGGGGTTATGTAGACAATAGGACCTCAACTCCTTATACCTACTGTATGTCTCGGCGTAACTTACGTGGTGGTATACACTTACGGGCACAATGATGGTAAAAACGGGCTGCCTCGTTGCGCAGTAATTGACGTTGCACTTGGCGACAGATGTCGTCCACGCCGGGCGTGCGGTAAACCTCCAGCAGGAGCAGACTCAGTCCGTAGCGCACTTGCGGCAGCGTCAAGGCTGGTGTCACCTGCTGCCCCCGGTGGGTCTCGCCGATCAAGAACCACACCGAGATCAACGATAACGCCATATGGTGATGCCAGCCGTGCCAGGTGCGTACCTGATATTCATCCATGCCCACCTCGCCTTTGCCGCGTTTGAAACTGGCTTCAATGCAGGCGCCCGCCTTGATGACGCGCGCCAGTTCCGCAAGCGAGGGCTCTTGGAATGGCACGGCTGCTCCATGTGTCGGCGTCAGATAGTAATGATAACGGTAGCGGGCATCGTGATCGGTAGCATCACGCGAGGCACGAGCCTCCAACGTGCGCTCGTCCGTCAGAGGACGACGGGTGATCACCAGCCATTCTGCGGGTCCGGTGCGTTTGCGCTCCATCCGCGTTTGCACTCGGCGTGTGACCATCTCGATGGCCACTGGACCCTTCTCACCATCTCGCACCGTGAATGTCCTCCAGGCTGTTGGATCGAGCGACTTGCGCCACGCTGTCACCGACTGCCATGGGGCTTTTGGGCGCCGACCGCGTCCTTGATACGCCGGTGGCAGCGCTTCCAGGTCGCGCATTGTCGTGGTGCAGGGCACCCCCAGCACATACCGCTCGCCACGTTCACGCAGCGCCTGGCGAAATCCCGTGTGGCGACCCTGTCCTTCCGACAGGCGCGCTTGACTTCTCATATTGAATCTGTTAAATCAGCCCCCTAACCTCAACCGATGTGCTTGCTCTGGACGGCGGTGGCCACCCCGATGTTGCAACGGCTCAAACTGCTCAAAGACCTTCTCGGCCTCTACCTGAGCCGACGACAAGCGATGGCGTTGCTTGAGCGCATCCAAGCCAGCAACCTCAGCGATGACGATCGCAACCGCGTCAACCACATCCTTCGAGCTATGCTGAGGCTTCCGGATGCATCTTTGCAAGAGCCGTCTTCGCTGGAAGCCCCTTTACCACAGGGCAAATCGAAGCGTCAGCGCCACTGAGCGCAAGCCTTACGCCGTCGTCAGCGCCACGCATCGTTATCTCACTGGGCTTGACAAGCTCCCAAGCAACCGTTACATCTGGCTCACTGAGCCAAGCGAGGGTCCGCGTCTCGAAGGATGAAGGATGAAGAAGCCAGCGGGAACCATAACGCTGAGTAGCGAAGAGGGCGAGGTGCTCATTGCTCAAGTTCATCAGAGCAATGTGCCAACGGCTGTGGCGGGGAGGGTGGAGCAGATCATCCGCATGTATTTTTGGTTGGTGTTTGCCCTGCAGGAAGCCAAACTCAGTGTGAAACGACTTCGCAACTTGCTCTTTGGCTCCAGTGCCCAGCCCAAGGGCCGGCCGGAATCTGAGGGCGAGGCGACGTCGAGTGAGGCGCCTGGGCAGGCGGCAGGTGAAGAGGAAGCGGTGCCGGTTGCAGAGGTGGCGCCTCGCTTGGAGACGACGGGGCGTGAAGCCGGCTCAGGGGCATCGGAGAGCGAGGGGAAGCCCAAGCCTCAAGGTGGGCACCGGGCGGGGACGGGGCGTCTGGGTGCCGATGCCTATGGGGGTGCTGAGCGTACCGAGTGCCGCCATGAGGACTTGGCGGTGGGGCAGCGCTGCCCGGTGTGTGGTCAAGGCACCTTATATGAGCTGCCGCCCGGGGTAGAAATCCGCATCGACGGCCATGCCCTGCTGAGCGCCCTGCGCTACGAGCTGCAAAAGCTTCGCTGTTCAGCGTGTGGTCAGATTTTCACTGCCCCCCTTCCGCATGAGGCCGGCGAGGAGAAATACAGCCCTCGGGCGCGGGCGGTGCTGGTGGTGGGGCGTTATTATCTGGGTCTGCCCTTTTATCGCGTTGAGGGCTATCAAGCGATGCTCGGGGTGCCGATACCCGATGCCACACAGTGGGACCAGATCGAGAAGGTTGGGGACTGCTGCTATGTGGTCTTTGAGCTTCTCGAGACGTTGGCGGCCCAGGGGGAGCTGATTCACCAGGACGACACCTCGGTGCGGATTGTGACCCTGATCAAGGAAAACCAACAGATTCGCGCCCAAGCTGCGGCCCAGGGCTTCTCGCGTCCCAAGGAACGCACCGGGATGTTCACCACCGCGTTGGTGGTCAAGCGAGGCGAGCGTCTTATCTGCTTGTACTATTCTGGCCGCGCGCATGCCGGGGAGAACCTGGCGGCGTTGTTGGAGAAGCGCGAGGCGGATCAGAAGCCGCCCCTCGTGATGTCGGACGCGCTGGCGCGCAATGAGGTCGAGGAAGGCTTGGTGATTCGCTGCCACTGCCTGGCGCATGGGCGTCGCCAGTTCAGCGACATCGAGGAGGTCTTTCCAAGCGCATGCCGGGTGGTGATCGATGCCCTCAAGCAGGTGTTTGACCATGATGACGAGGCCCGCGACCAGCACATGAGCCCGCCGGCGCGTTTGGCGTACCACCAGGCGTATAGCCAGCCGCTGATGGACGACCTCAAGGCTTGGCTCGACCTGCAGTTTGAGGATCGCCTGGTGGAACCGAACAGTTCGTTGGGCCAGGCCATTGCCTATATGCAGACGCATTGGGAGACGCTGACGCGCTTTTTATCGGTGGCTGGCGCGCCACTGGACAACAACGTGGTGGAGCGGGCGTTGAAGCTGTTTATCCGGCAGCGTAAGAACTCGCTGTTCTACAAGACCGACTACAGCGCCTATCTCGCCAGTGTGCTCACCAGCCTGATCGCCACCTGCCTCTATGCGGGTATCAATGTCCTCGATTATCTCGTGGCCCTCCAGGAACACCGCGCCGAGGTGTTTGCCGATCCCTCGGCGTGGTTGCCCTGGACCTACCAAGCGCATCTGGCCCCACCCTAGGCCACGCGTCGCCAATCCTGAGCCATTTGGGCGCGCTCGGGGTCGCCATTCCACAGCAGAATGATCAATTCCCGTGCGGACAGGGGCACCTGTGCGTCTGCGGTTGTGGGCCACCAATGGAAACGGCCTTGCGACAACCGTTTCATACAGAGCCAATAGCCCTGCCCGTCGTAGAGCAACAGCTTGAGCGCCGTGCCTGCGCGGTTGCGGAAGACATAGACGGCGCCCTCGAGCGGGTTCGCGCCCAGCACCTGCCGACACACGGCCGCGAGGCCATCGATCCCTTTGCGAAAATCCACGGGGTGCGTGGCGAGAAAAATGCGGCTTTGGGGGGTGAGTTGCAGCATCAGCGGCCCTCCAGAAAGGCCCGCAGGACTGTTTCAAGTGGCACGGTCGACGCGGCACCGTGGATGGACAGCCGGGTGCCGTCGGCGCGGGACAGCTCCAGCTGCATCGTCGGGGTGGCCTGCGGCCGGGCCGGGGCAGGTGGCACTTCCACAAAGCCCAGGGAGGTGGGCGCAGGCCCCGCCAGGGGAGCCACCTGCCGGGCGATCATCTGTTTGGTGAGGTCCGCCACGCGCACCCGGATGTGGTGGGCGACGCGCGCAGGGGGTAACGCCGCCGCTAACGCTACAGCCTGGTCCCAGAGCGCAGAGGGGATGGGCGCGAAGGGGCGTGGGCGCGTCTGCCGCCAGTGCGCAAATTGGCCGGCCAGTTGGTCGAGTTGGTGTTCAGCATGTAACGGTGTGTCGATGGTCATAGGGCCTCCCAGTCCGTGAGTTCCTTCTCTAAGGAAGACTGTAGGCTCTGGAGAAGCGCAATTCACGCAGGCTCGTCGGAAGCACACCATAGTCCTCCGGACGACAGGTAGCGGTTTCAAGCCGCCGCATCAGCACCAAGGTCTCTTCAGGACTGAGATTAATCTCTTGGAGGTATTGGAGAAGTTTGAGGCGTCGAAACACAACGGACTCTGTCCTTCCGACAGGCGCGCTTGACTTCTCATATTGAATCTGTTAAATCAGCCCCCTAACCTCAACCGATGTGCTTGCTCTGGACGGCGGTGGCCACCCCGATGTTGCAACGGCTCAAACTGCTCAAAGACCTTCTCGGCCTCTACCTGAGCCGACGACAAGCGATGGCGTTGCTTGAGCGCATCCAAGCCAGCAACCTCAGCGATGACGATCGCAACCGCGTCAACCACATCCTTCGAGCTATGCTGAGGCTTCCGGATGCATCTTTGCAAGAGCCGTCTTCGCTGGAAGCCCCTTTACCACAGGGCAAATCGAAGCGTCAGCGCCACTGAGCGCAAGCCTTACGCCGTCGTCAGCGCCACGCATCGTTATCTCACTGGGCTTGACAAGCTCCCAAGCAACCGTTACATCTGGCTCACTGAGCCAAGCGAGGGTCCGCGTCTCGAAGGATGAAGGATGAAGAAGCCAGCGGGAACCATAACGCTGAGTAGCGAAGAGGGCGAGGTGCTCATTGCTCAAGTTCATCAGAGCAATGTGCCAACGGCTGTGGCGGGGAGGGTGGAGCAGATCATCCGCATGTATTTTTGGTTGGTGTTTGCCCTGCAGGAAGCCAAACTCAGTGTGAAACGACTTCGCAACTTGCTCTTTGGCTCCAGTGCCCAGCCCAAGGGCCGGCCGGAATCTGAGGGCGAGGCGACGTCGAGTGAGGCGCCTGGGCAGGCGGCAGGTGAAGAGGAAGCGGTGCCGGTTGCAGAGGTGGCGCCTCGCTTGGAGACGACGGGGCGTGAAGCCGGCTCAGGGGCATCGGAGAGCGAGGGGAAGCCCAAGCCTCAAGGTGGGCACCGGGCGGGGACGGGGCGTCTGGGTGCCGATGCCTATGGGGGTGCTGAGCGTACCGAGTGCCGCCATGAGGACTTGGCGGTGGGGCAGCGCTGCCCGGTGTGTGGTCAAGGCACCTTATATGAGCTGCCGCCCGGGGTAGAAATCCGCATCGACGGCCATGCCCTGCTGAGCGCCCTGCGCTACGAGCTGCAAAAGCTTCGCTGTTCAGCGTGTGGTCAGATTTTCACTGCCCCCCTTCCGCATGAGGCCGGCGAGGAGAAATACAGCCCTCGGGCGCGGGCGGTGCTGGTGGTGGGGCGTTATTATCTGGGTCTGCCCTTTTATCGCGTTGAGGGCTATCAAGCGATGCTCGGGGTGCCGATACCCGATGCCACACAGTGGGACCAGATCGAGAAGGTTGGGGACTGCTGCTATGTGGTCTTTGAGCTTCTCGAGACGTTGGCGGCCCAGGGGGAGCTGATTCACCAGGACGACACCTCGGTGCGGATTGTGACCCTGATCAAGGAAAACCAACAGATTCGCGCCCAAGCTGCGGCCCAGGGCTTCTCGCGTCCCAAGGAACGCACCGGGATGTTCACCACCGCGTTGGTGGTCAAGCGAGGCGAGCGTCTTATCTGCTTGTACTATTCTGGCCGCGCGCATGCCGGGGAGAACCTGGCGGCGTTGTTGGAGAAGCGCGAGGCGGATCAGAAGCCGCCCCTCGTGATGTCGGACGCGCTGGCGCGCAATGAGGTCGAGGAAGGCTTGGTGATTCGCTGCCACTGCCTGGCGCATGGGCGTCGCCAGTTCAGCGACATCGAGGAGGTCTTTCCAAGCGCATGCCGGGTGGTGATCGATGCCCTCAAGCAGGTGTTTGACCATGATGACGAGGCCCGCGACCAGCACATGAGCCCGCCGGCGCGTTTGGCGTACCACCAGGCGTATAGCCAGCCGCTGATGGACGACCTCAAGGCTTGGCTCGACCTGCAGTTTGAGGATCGCCTGGTGGAACCGAACAGTTCGTTGGGCCAGGCCATTGCCTATATGCAGACGCATTGGGAGACGCTGACGCG
>Ga0137409_10009074_pt1 | contig 10142 bp, 7 predicted proteins | sample CZODoug1_16funga_FD_122059 | JGI IMG/M metagenome (GOLD analysis project Ga0137409, IMG submission 122059) | Vadose zone soil fungal communities from Angelo Coast Range Reserve, California, USA - CZODoug1_16fungal (Hybrid Assembly) | ecosystem: Environmental > Terrestrial > Soil > Vadose zone...
TCCGAACCGGGCAGCGGCGGCACAAGTACTTCTTCGCGCTTGTCACCCCCGCAAAGCACGACTCCGAACACAGCGATTATCCCAAGCGTGGCACCCTTCAATGCAATCACGCTCTCAGGTCGCTATGCGCAAACATCTAGTCCTCACGACTCAAGTCCCAAATACATTCAACATCTCGCACTCCTGATCTAGTTCCAAAAAGCCCGAAGTGTGTCTTCTTGCGGTCTATTGATCTGCAAGGTGCATTCGCGCATTCGTGTGTCTGACACGCGTTTGCGGTTAACTATTTTCTTTGGCTTACGGAGGATCTGAGATGAAGAAGTCTGTATTGGCAATCGCTTTCTTATCAATCGTTGCGTTGATCATCGCTGCAGCATGCGGCTCAAAGACGGCGAGTAACGTCAGCGTTCCATCAGGTAAGACAATCAAATCGGTCACGGTCGCCAATCTCACCGCTACGCTCTCAAACAGCACTGGCCAACTAAAGCCGGGCGATCAGGAGGTCTTGCTTGTATTCACGGACCCGTCCGGCAAGCCCGTCGACATTAGCGCCATGTCGCTGAATTTTCACATGGACCAAATGGGCACCATGGCCGCGATGAACGACTCTGTTACGTTCACGACGACAAGCAGTCCGGGCGTCTGCCGAGGCAAGGTCAATATCGAGGTAGCCGGCGAGTGGCAGGGACAACTTGCTTTTGAGGGACCAGCGGGAAGCGGCAAGACGACCTTTACCGTGACAGCGCAATGATTCAACGCCTAATCGAACTCAGTCTGCGCAATCGCGGTCTCGTGATCGCGATCTATTTGGGCCTGGCCGCTTGGGGCTATTGGGCCTTGCTGCGCACGCCCATAGATGCGATTCCTGATCTCTCCGACAACCAGGTGATCGTATTTACTGATTGGACCGGTCGATCGCCGCAGGAAGTCGAGGATCAAGTCACTTACCCGCTAGTCACAAACCTGCAAGGGCTGCCGGGTGTGCGCGTCGTGCGCGCGAGTTCGGCGTTTAGCTTCTCGATGATCAATGTGATCTTTGAAGACAATGTGGATCTCTATTGGGCGCGTACGCGCGTGTTGGAAAGGCTGAACCTGGTTGCCAAGCAACTGCCGGAGGGCGTCACACCTACACTCGGTCCCGACGCAACCGGAGTGGGTCAGGTCTTCTGGTACACGTTGGAGAGCGATCAGACGAACCTCCGCGACTTGCGAACGCTGCAAGACTGGTTCGTGCGTTATCAGTTGAACTCAGTCCCGGGTGTCGCTGAAGTCGCCAGCGTCGGTGGTTACGTGCAGCAGTATCAGGTCGATGTCGATCCAAACAAACTGCGGGGATATTCGTTACCGCTGTCGACAGTCGTCGAAGCGGTGCAGCGTTCCAACAATAATGTGGGCGGCAATGTGGTCGAACAGTCGGGTCAATGGTCGGTCGTGCGGGGCATCGGTCTGATTCAGTCTTCGGTTGATATTGAGAATATCGTGCTGGGCGCGCCGAACGGGATTCCGATTTACGTTAAGAACGTCGCCAATGTGAAGCTCGGCAACGCCTTTCGCACGGGTGTGTTGGATAAGAATGGCAAGGAGGCGGTCGGGGGCGTCGTGATCGCGCGCTATGGTGTGAACACGCTTGAAGTGATCGACGCAGTTAAGCAGAAGATCACAGCCTTGCAGGCAGGCTTGCCTGCGGATGTTCACGTTGTTCCGTTCTACGATCGCACGCAACTGATTCAACGCGCGACGCACACACTCAAACGCGCGCTTATCGAAGAACTTATCCTCGTCACGTTGGCTCACATCCTCTTTCTTGCTCACTTCCGTTCAATCCTGATCGTTACGATTCCGCTGCCACTCGCTGTGCTATTGGCTTTTGGTTTCATGTACTACGCCGGGATCAGCTCGAACCTGATGTCGCTCTCGGGAATCGCCATCGCTATCGGTGTACTGGTCGATGCCGGAATAGTCGTCACGGAGAATGCCTTTCGTTTTATCGAGCAGCGCAAGGTTGATCCGAAAGATCGGCCCCTCGTCTGGCGAACAGTGCTCGAATCGACGCGGCTGGTCGGACGTCCGATCTTCTTCTCGATGGCCATCATCATCCTGGCCTTTATCCCCGTGTTCTCGCTCACTGGCGAAGAAGGAAAGCTGTTTCATCCACTCGCCTTTACCAAGACTTTCGCGATGGCGGGAGCAACGATCATCGCGGTCACTCTTGTACCGGTTCTGTGCACGTTTCTGCTGCGCGGGAAGTTTCATCCCGAGCAGGCAAATCCAGTGATGCGTGTGCTGCACTTTATCTATCGCCCGGTTTTGCGCTTCGCGCTAAATCACCGGCTGCTCACGGTGTTGTTCGCGGCACTGTTGTTTGTTGGCTCGATCTTTCTGGCTACTGGAATTGGCAAGGAGTTCATGCCGCCGCTGAACGAAGGCGACTTGATGTACATGCCGGTGACTGATCCGGCGATCTCGGTCGATGAAGCTCGGAACATCCTGAGCAAGCAGGATGACGTGCTTAAGAACTTCCCCGAAGTGGAGTACGCGGTCGGCAAAGCAGGCCGCGCGGACACTTCAACCGATCCGGCCCCGGTAAACATGAACGAGACGGTTGTTCATTTGAAACCACCGGAGCAATGGCCGTCAGGAATGACCCGCGAATCGTTAATCTCAGAGATGGACGAGAAACTGCGCTTTCCAGGAGTGACCAACATCTGGACGCAGCCGATCAAGAACCGCATCGACATGCTCTCTACGGGCATACGCGCGCAGGTTGGTATCAAGATATTTGGAAATGATCTGAAAACCCTGGAAGAGGTTTCGCGGCGGATTGCGGAGATTCTATTGAAAGTGCCGGGTGCGAAAGACGTGTATGCCGAACAGATCAGTGGCGCACCTTACATCGACATCAAGATCAATCGAACCGCAGCAGCGCGGTATGGAATTGACACTAAGGCGATTGAAGACGGCATCGAGAAGGGCATTGGTGAAACGAATCTTTCCGTGACGATAGAAGGACGCCGTCGCTTCCCGGTGCGCGTGCGCTATGCGCCCGAGTTTCGCGGAAGTCCCGAGGCGCTGGGACAGATTCCAATCTCATCACCTGCCGGCGCGCCGATTCCTTTGTCGCAATTGGCGGACATTACCCAGGTCCAAGGCCCCACGATGATCTCCAGCGAGAACGGATTGCTGCGCGGCACGGTACTGCTGAACGTTCGTGGGCGCGATGTGGGCAGCTTCGTCGATGAAGCGAAAAATGCAATTGCGCGACAACTCCAACTGCCCGCCGGTTATTACATCGACTGGAGCGGCGAATACGAGAACCAACAGCGCGCGCGCAGCCGTTTGCTGATCGTCGTGCCGATCGTACTCATCATCATCTTCGCCCTGCTTTACATAACCTATCACTCGGTACTGGAAGCAGCGCACGTTCTGATGGCCGTACCCTTCGCGCTGACTGGCGGCATCTACTTGCTGTGGCTGTTGGGATACAACTTTTCCGTGGCCGTTTGGGTTGGGTTCATTGCTCTTTTTGGAACTGCGGTCCAAACGGCTGTCGTGATGGTGATCTATCTGAACGAAGCGGTAGAGCGGAAGCAGAGCGAGGTGGGCCATCTGGATCGCCGGTCCCTAATCGAAGCCGTGACAGAGGGTGCGTTGCTGCGCTTGCGACCCAAAGTGATGACAGTTTCAACGGTGGTAGCGTCGTTGCTGCCGATCATGTGGAGCACGAGCGCCGGCGCAGAAGTGATGAAGCCTTTGGCAACACCTGTTCTCGGCGGCATGGTATCGAGTCTGCTGCATGTGCTGATAGTGACGCCGGTGATTTTCTTTTGGCTGCACGAGCGGCAACTCAAGAGACAAGACAACAACGTAGCGGCACCTGTGCAATAACGAAATGTTTTTCGGACGTAACAAGAAGTCTGTTTTACTGACTGGCGCGATGGCGCTGGTACTTCCGCAGTTCCTAACACCTGCGCACGCGCAAAAGCCACCGAGCGATAAGGACAAGTCGGTCCCGGTAGGGCGCTATATTGATCAGACCTCCGGCCTCACGGCTGACGAGGTAGTCGCTTACGCAATTTCCCATAATCTGGAACTCCAGGCAGCGCATAAGGAGATCGACGCGGCCAAAGCAATGGTCAAGCAGGCGAGACTGCGGGCAAATCCAAAGCTTGATATTGGGGTTTCGCAAAATATCACCGGCACCGATCACACCATCGATGCCGGAGGAAGTCTGCCTTTGGAACTCGGCGGTCGCCGGTCGGCTCGCATCACGGTCGCGGAAAGGGAAGTTGAGGTTCGTGAGCGCGAATTCGCGAATAACGAACGGACGCTTGCCGCTGAAGTGCGCATGAAATTCGGCGAGGCACTGGCGCAATCCCTAAAGCTTTCATTGACTGACGAACGCATTGAGTCAAATCAACAAAGCTTTAACCTGGTTGCTGCGCGAGTAACTGAAGGGGCCATAGCACCACTCGAACAGAACATGGTGCTCGTCGAATTGAATCGGCTCCGCTCACAGCGCGAGAGTGCTGAAGGCAAACTGGAGATGTTGATCCTGGACTTAAAGAACCTCATCGGCATGCAACCTCAAGAGCCGCTGCGATTGCGCGGCGACTTCGACCACTTGGTCGATCAACTTCCAAGTGTGGTTGAAGCTACTGACCGCGCGTTGCATGACCGACCAGATCTGATGGCTGCTCGCGCGGTTGAGACTTGGTCGGACGCCCGCATCGAAAAAGCGCGTGCTGAAGGTCGGCTTGATGCGAGTCTCTCGGCAGGATACGAACATATGACGTTTGGTTTTCCTGTACGCGGCGTTGACGATGCTGGCAGATTGCAGCCGGTTTCGGGCGGTTTCCACTACGTAAAGTTTGGTGTCTCACTCGATCTACCAGTGCGAAACAAGAATCAGGGAGCAATCGAAGCTGCCGTCGCCCAGGCTGAGGCGGCTAAGAGGCGGCGCGAATTCGCCGAGCTTGCCGTGAGGCACGAAGTGGCGTCTGCGTACACGCAGTACGAACGATCAGTGCGGGCCATGGAAATCTTCCGCGTCGGCGTGAATGAGCAGGCCAGGGCAAATCTCGACGTGGTGCGACAAACTTATGAACTGGGCTCGAAAACCCTGATCGATTATCTCGTCGAGCAGCGTCATTTCATCGATCTCGAAGATGATTTCATTGACGCGCAGCTTGCTGCCTACAACGCTCGTGTTCAAATCGCGCGGGCGACAGCTTCACCGGAGTTGATAAAGCGATGAATGATAACAACCAAAAAGAGACTATTGAGACAGACGAGTCACTAGCTTCTCGCAGCCAGGGCAGCGGAGCGCAGACTCATCAACGAACTGCCATCGTTGTATTGGTAACCATAGCGGCAATCGCTGCGGTCGGTATCGCGGCTTGGGCGCTGTGGCCGAGTAAAACCGGCAAACCGATCCCTGCCCCTCGTTCTGTTTCTTTCGGAGAATCACCTAATGCGCCAACGTCGACCTCCGGCGACCAGATATTGACGCTCACGCCCGAACAATTACTGCGTGCGGGCTTAAAGATCGAAACCGTTGGCGAAAAGCCGTCGAATGACGCCGTGGGTCAGATGACGACAGGCGTGGTCCAAGCCAACACCTACAAAGAGACTCCAGTGGTGTCTCTGGTGGGTGGAATCGTGCGCACCGTTAAGCCTGAGCTAGGTCAACCCGTGAAGCGCGGACAAACGGTGGCAATTGTCTCCAGCAACGAATTGGCTGACGCTCAGTCACGCTACCTCACAGCGATGGCCGCGCTCGATGAGCATCATCGCCACCACACACGCACGATGAAGCTTGTGGAGATCGGGGCGGCCAGCCGGGAAGAACTGGAAATGGCTAACACCAAGCTAAAAGACGCTGAATCAGAAGTCGCGAGTTTACGCCAGAAACTAATGCTGCTCGGACTTTCATCACAAAGAATCGCTTCGCTCCACTCGAGTTCTCAAATCAGTTCTGAAGTAAGCGTGCCCGCGCCGTCGTCAGGCACTTTGACAAGCCGCTCAGTGAATCCCGGCGAAGTAATCGAAGCGAACAAAGAGCTGATGCGCGTTACCGACTTGTCCAGTGTTTGGGTTGTGGGTCAGGTTTACGAAAAGGATCTAGCAACGATTCGCGTCGGCAGTGGAGCAAACATCACTTCCGATGCTTATCCAGGGCGCGTCTTTCGCGGTCGCATCTCATATGTCGACCCTAAAATCGATCCGGCAAGCCGCACAGCGCAAGTGCGTGTTGAACTCGCAAATCCTGGGCAAGTGTTTAAGATTGGGATGTACGTGAATGTTGCCTTCGCCGCACTCGGCGCCAGCGAAAAGACGATGCCCGTCGTTCCCAAAGATGCCGTGCAGAACATTGGCAATCAGCAAATCGTTTTTGTCGCGAGCGAGAAGGCAAATGAATTCGCTCTGCGAGCGGTCCGTCTTGGGCCGGAAAGCAATAGTTTCTATCCAGTGCTAGAAGGTCTAAGCGCCGGCGAGAGAGTCGTTACCGGAGGAAGCTTCATGCTGCGCGCCGAGTGGTTGAAGTCTAATCCGAACCGATAGCGTGATCGAAGGAATAATGTATTCGGATGAGTTCGATCAGAAGGTCAAACCGTTGCTCAACTTTCCACGATAGCCAAACCTCACTTATTGAAGGGCGCAGGCTCGTATGTCATAATGAGTCCGAATCAAATAGACATGAAGCGACTCTCATTATCCAGCCTTGCACTAATGCTCGTCATGAGCACCTCGGGGCAGGTGTTTGCGGCGGCGTTCTGTCCTCGCGCTTCGGGACATGAATGTTGTTTCGCCCAGACCGTCCGCCACACCCCCAGTTCATCCTCCAGTCATGAAAGCATGGCTATGCATGACAGGCACATGAATGGCATGGCGATGGACAACATGAACATGGACAATATGGCTATGACCGATACGTCGATGGATCACATGGCCATGAGTGACTCGATGATCGGTGCGGCAACCTTTGACATGTTCACCCCCATGTCGCCGCCCGCTTTTAGTGATCAAGTTGTAGCGAGCAAGTTTAACCAACCAGTTGAGCCGTGCGCGCATTGTATGGGCCATTCAGGTGTAGCCAACGCGCCTGTCTCGTTCGTTAGCGTATCAGGTCAGTCCGGAAAAGATGTTGGTTCGGTTCTATTGCCAGTATCAAGATTTCTTGTTCGTCCTAACGTAACACTTGTGCAGATCGGACTGCCAAGGGAACATGCGCCACCCGGCACAAGTGCGCCCAGACATATTCTCATTAGTGTTTTTCTGATCTAAGTCCCCTCTTAGGCGTTTCAGATCTTATAACTGAACCGCGTCCGCTCGTTTTCTACCAAACAACCAAATCTATTGTTTCCGATGAAGAGGTATTTTTGTCGAAAGACTTCTTTGGTGCGGAAGAGTTTTCGAAGGGGAATTATGAAGAGCGTTAATGCGAACAATTTTCGTTTGAGTATCAAGGTCTGGTCACTTGTTTTTGCAAGCTTTTTATTACTTGCCGACTTACCTGTCCTGGCACAACACAATATGTCCAATATGCCGGGGATGAGCAAGTCAAAGTCGAAACCTAAGTCAAAGACGAAGAAAAAGGTAGCTCGAAAGAAACAGCCCGGAAAGAAACATGACATGGGCAACATGCCGGGAATGAACATGCCTGGGACGCATCGACGCAAGCCACGGGCCCGCAGGCAGAAAACGCCGGCACAAAAGAACTCGGCAAACAAAACCGACATGAGCAATATGCCCGGTATGAAGATGCCCGCTAAGCCATCATCGTCGCCAACACAGGCACCCAAGCCTTCGCCTCAGCAAATGCCGATGAACATGCCGGGCATGCAAATGCCACAGGCGTCGCCTTCGGCCTCGCCGCAGACCCAGATGAATATGCCCGGCATGCAGATGCCGGCGGCCTCTCCGAATCCGCAGGCTTCTCCGGAGCAAAAGATGAACATGCCCGGCATGCAAATGCCGACGGCCAGTCCTTCCCCGGGTGAAATGAGCGGAATGAAAGGCATGGAGAACATGCCTGGAAATTCAATGAACACGGGTCCGCTCCTGGTGATGTCTGGAAACAGCATGGGTGTTCGAATTGGAGCCAGTGAATCGAACGTCATGAATCTCGGACAGATGGGCTCTGGAACCTCCTGGCAGCCAACTACGTCGCCCATGTACATGATGGACAAGATCACGGGCAAGTGGCTGTTCATGGCCCACTTCAACTTAGTCGCCGGCCTCAATTCGCAAGGTGGACCCCGCGGGACCACCAAGTTTGAATCTGCTAACTGGTTCATGCCGATTGCATTCCGGCGCGTGGGACCCGGCACTCTGCAACTTCGCGGTATGTTCAGTCTGGAGCCTTTTACATTTGCCCGCGGCGGTTCTCCTTTGCTCTTTCAAACCGGGGAGACGTATAAGGGCCAGCCCATCATCGATAGACAACATCCACACGATCTCTTCATGGAATTATCCGCGCAATACACCGTGCCCCTTGGTGAAAAAGGATCGTGGTTTACTTACTTCGGTTATCCCGGCGAACCGGCGCTCGGGCCGCCCGCATTTATGCATAGAGCTTCGGCCTCAGAGAATCCCTCGGCTACGCTCTCACATCATTTGCAGGACTCGACGCACATCAGTTTTGGCGTCTTCACCACGGGTTTCATCTACCGTGGCTTCAAGCTGGAGGGCAGTGTATTTAATGGGCACGAACCGGATGAAAACCGCTACAACTTCGACGCTAACCGCTGGAATTCACGGTCCGCACGTTTGAGTTATGAGCCAAACAACAACTGGTCAATGCAGGTATCCTACGGTTTTCTGCGCAGTCCTGAAGCATCTGCGCCTACGACAGACATTCGTCGTGTAACCGCTTCAGTGCAGTACAACAAGCCGTTCAATCGCGGAAACTGGGCGTCGGCTTTCATCTGGGGACGTAACCATACCAGCAGTCCTGGAGAACTGCACAATCTCAATGGGTACACCGCTGAATCTACGGTAAACTTTCTTGATAAGAACTACCTCTACACGCGGCTTGAACTGGTTGATAAGGATGAACTGCTACGCGTAAGTGACCGTGCGCTCCTGGGAATCAAGGATGACCATCCTTCATTTCGGATCGGTGGATATACGTTCGGCGGCGCACGTGATGTCTGGAATACGAAGAAATTCTCGATGGCAATAGGTAGTGATCTGACTTTCTATTCAAAGCCTGCGGTGCTGGATCGACTTTACGGTAACAATCCCGTTTCGTGGCGGCTCTTCCTGCGCGTGCGACCTGCCAAGATGGATATGAACGCCCACGCAATGCACGGAAATACGAGCGCAGAAACTAAGCCCAAACAGTGAAGCTAGTCGAAGGGAAATTAAATGAATAAGAAGTGGATCGTGGCAACTCTCGTTCTTATCGCGGCAGGCCTGATCGCTGTCAAATATTTACGACCGGCGCAAACCGGCGAACCCATGGCTTCATCACGCGACTCTTCCAGGTCGGAGCCAGAATTGCCTCGTCCTGCAAGTAATGAGACACCACTGGTACCAGCCTATTATGAGAATCCGCCAGGTGCGCTGCCGCCGACGCTTGCGCCGGAGAAGTTTCCGGGAAAGACGCGTGAAGCTTATCAAGCAGCTAAGGACATATCGAAGACGCTCGCACAATTACCCTTTTTACTGTCACTGCGATCGCGGCATGGGTCATAAGAGTTTGCACAGTTGCTTTGAAGACGATCACGCCGCGCATTGCGACGTGTGCGCGAGCGAAGCTCTTATGGCTTACCGGCTTGAAAAACAGCAAAAGCTTTCTGCCGCGAAAATTCGACGAGCGGATCATCGAGGAATACTCAAAACAGTAAGCATTTCGGGAACAGTTGTAGTTTATCTCGAACGTGGGTACACGTTTACACTGTTGCCCAGATGGATCGGTAATGCAGAGAGCTATGGAGTCTTGTTACCGTTTGATTTTTTATTGCCCATATTCATGTTCTTCATGTTCATGTTTCCGTGCGTGTTAGCGTTCGCGTTGTTCGTATTCGCTGTGCCTGGGTTTGCATTGGCCGGAGGCGCCGTTTTCGCGTTGCCAGCGGTATTTGAGTTGTCAGCCGTCGTACAACCGGCCCAGAAAACCGTTGCGGTGAGCAAGAGCA
>Ga0137409_10009075_pt1 | contig 10141 bp, 6 predicted proteins | sample CZODoug1_16funga_FD_122059 | JGI IMG/M metagenome (GOLD analysis project Ga0137409, IMG submission 122059) | Vadose zone soil fungal communities from Angelo Coast Range Reserve, California, USA - CZODoug1_16fungal (Hybrid Assembly) | ecosystem: Environmental > Terrestrial > Soil > Vadose zone...
GAGACTAGGACTTAAATTCGCGTACGCGACGAACGGCCACGACATTATCGAATTCGATTATTCCACTGGCTCGGAAACGTCCCGTCAGGACTATCCGACGCCCGAGGCGCTATGGCAGCGCTACCGCAAAGCGTACGGAATCACCGATGCTCAAACCGCGGAGCGCTTGCTCACCCCGTTCAATCATGCTGTAGGAAAGGGCGAACGCTATTATCAGCAAATCGCCATCAATCGCGAAACCTCCGGCCGGAGAGATCACCGGCACAATCCCGGTTGGCGGTGGCGTGGAAATTGAAGACCAGGTTGCTGAGCCAGACGAGCGGGCGCGCGACGGATTCACGAGATCAAGTGCAGGTGCAAGCGATGGGAACCGCGTCTCTCAAATCAACCGAGCAGATTTCGGTCGCCGGCAATGGTGACCTCCTCACAGAGGCGCAAATTCCTTTGATTGTTGAGGATGTGTTGGCGAGCTCGCAATTCGTCGACATCCATACGCACTTGTTCGCTCCAGCATTCGGCAAACTCGGTTTGTGGGGCATCGACGAACTTCTGACCTATCACTATCTCGAGGCTGAGTACTTCCGGTATTCCGGCAATACCCCGAACGAGTATTGGTTTCTTCCCAAGCGCCAACAGGCCGATGCCATATGGAAGACGCTCTTCGTCGAGAACACCCCGATCTCGGAAGCTACGCGAGGGGTGATCGCGGTACTTAAGGCGTTCCAATTGCCCACGGAAAGTTCTGGCTTGGAGGAGGCGAGGGAGTTCTTCCAGGCGCGGACCATGGAAGCGCACATTCACAAAGTGTTTCAGATGGCCGGCGTGAGCACGGTGGTGATGACGAATGATCCACTCGATCCAGAAGAAGCCGCAGTCTGGATGAAGGGAGTCGCGAGCCACAAGCAATTTCGCGCGGTGATGCGGCTGGACCGAATTTTGTGCACTTGGTCAGCACACTGGCAGATCTTGGCCAGCCAAGGCTATCAAGTGGACGAGCAGGCATCGGGAGAGTCTGGGGCGGAAGTACGGCGATTCCTGGCGGACTGGTGCGAACGCATGCACCCCGTGTACATGGCGGTCTCGCTGCCGGATACGTTCGAATATCCGCAGGAAACGGTGGGCAACCGATTGCTGAAAGAGGCAGTGCTGCCTGCTTGCCGCGAGATGGATCTGCCGCTCTCCCTCATGATTGGTGTGCGCAAGCAGGTCAATCCAGGGCTGCGCTTGGCTGGCGACGCCGTGGGCAGGGCCAACCTGCGGGCGCTGGAAAATTTGTGCCGCGAGTTTCCAGCCAACCGCTTTCTGGTTAGTGTGCTCAGCCGGGAGAACCAGCACGAACTCTGCGTTTACGCTCGGAAGTTCAGCAACCTAATGCCTTTCGGCTGCTGGTGGTTCATGAACAATCCGTCCATCGTGGAGGAAATCACCCGCGAGCGTATTGAGATGCTGGGAACAAGTTTCATTCCGCAACATTCCGATGCGCGCGTGCTCGAGCAAGTCATCTACAAGTGGAACAACACCCGCAGGACTCTGACACGCATCCTTGCTGACTCCTACCGTCTTTTGCTGAAAGACGGCCGGGGCATCACGCGCGACGACGTTCAGCGAGACGTGACTCGCCTCTTTCGTTCGAATGCCGAGGCGTGGATGGGACCACGGGCCGCCGCTTCCGAGCCGTCAAAGTGATATTCTAAAACCTTCTGCGCTACGAATTCATGTTTGAAACGCTGCTTCCCGTCCTTGGAGGATTAACGTGAGCTTCAACGCAAGAGCATTTGCCCGTTCACTTACGGCGTGCGCTGGAATTCTGTTTCTTACATCGATCGCATCGCAGGCTCAAGACACGACTTTTCACAACGCCCCGGCATCGGCCAAACAAGAAAAGAACCCCTTTGCCGGCCAGCAGACAGGCTCGGAAAAATCTCTCTATCATCAGCGTTGTGCCGGTTGCCACGGAGAGAATGGAGAGGGCACCGGCAACATTCCCGCTTTGGCTGGCGGAAAGGCTCAGTCAGCCAGCGACGGCGAGCTTTTCTGGTACATCACCAAGGGCGATCTTAACAACGGCATGCCTTCCTGGGCGCAACTGCCGCAGAAGGAAAGATGGCAAATTGTCGCTTATCTTCGAGTTCTGGGCGGTTCCAAGCCGGGTTCGCCGCGCGTGCCGCTCTCTGCGGACGAAGCTGTGACCACCAGTCTAAACGCCCCGCCGCCCAAGGCCCCTTTTACGGATTTTCGTTATGAACAACCAGGCAAAATTCGCAAAATCACGTTAAAGGATCTGCCTGCCCCATTCGCTTCGACGTCGTCGGGCAACGGCCCCAAGCTGGTGCCGCGCCCGGAGAAAGCGTGGCCGCTCGTGCCAACGGGATTTAAAGTCGAGCTTTATGCGAGTGGGCTTGGTGAGCCGCGTTTGATTCGAACGGCCCCCAATGGCGATTTTTTCGTGGCGGAGAGCCGCCGAGGGGAAATCCGGGTATTCCATGGAATTACAGCCGAGGGCAAACCGGAGCAGGCGGGGATCTATGCCACCGGTTTGAATCGTCCCTTCGGAATCAATTTTTATCCTCCAGGACCGGACCCGCAATGGATCTACATTGGGAACACAGATTCGGTTGTGCGCTTTCCTTATCAAAATGGGGATTTGAAAGCGCGCGGTCCGGCGGAACATATTGCCGATGTCCCCGGGGGCGGCGGACATTGGACGCGCGACATACAGTTCACCGCCGACGGCAAGCATATGTTCGTTTCGGTGGGCTCGGTGTCGAATATTGACGACCCCGATACTACCCCTGCGGAAAAGAATCGTGCGGACGTTCTGGAGTTCAATCCCGACGGTTCGGCGATGCGAGTTTACGCGTCCGGCATCCGCAATTGTGTAGGGTTGGCGATCAACTCGAAGACCGGCGAGTTGTGGTGTTCGGTGAACGAGCGGGACGCGCTGGGAGACAATCTCGTTCCGGACTACATCACTCACGTTCAGGAAGGCGGTTTCTACGGCTGGCCGTGGTGGTACATGGGCGGCCACCAAGACCCGCGACACGCGGGCAAGCACCCTGAATTGAAAGACAAAGTCATCGCGCCAGATGTGATTCTACATCCGCACAACGCCTCATTGGGACTGGCTTTCTACGACGGGAAACAGTTTCCCGCGGATTATCAGGGTGATATCTTCGCCGCCGAGCATGGATCGTGGAATCGAGCTATTCGCGTGGGTTATGAGCTGATCCGCGTACCTTTGCATCAAACCGCGCACGCGAGCGGTGAGTATGAAGACTTCATGACGGGATTCGTCGTGGACAATGGGCACGTTTGGGGGCGCCCGGTCGGCGTCACGGTTGCTCCCGATGGCTCGTTGCTCGTAACGGATGACGGCTCAAAGTCCATCTGGCGGGTCAGCTACATCGGAAAGTGAGCCCTGCTTAGTTCAAGCACGCCATTGAACCGATTCAGAACTCCGCCTCTGATTTAGTCCAGCTAAACCACTGCTTTAAATTTTCAAGATTGACATCTTTGCGAAACTGCTCCTAATGTCCCCTCACTGGATGTATTTGAGTAACTGATAGCAACTATCTGGCAATGTAATGGTGCGAAGCGAGTGCAGCGTCATGTTTATTTCATGGTGCGAAAGGCGTAGCTGTGTGGTCGAAGCACCCGGAACGCCGCGACTAGTAGGCACGGCCGAGGCGAATGCCCGGGCGGCCCACGAAAAGGAAAAACAGAAATGAAGAAGAATGTGCTGATGGTTCTTTTTGTTCTTCTGTTCGTGCCTCTGATTTCGCGCGCGCAAGGCTTGGGAAGCATCACCGGCAGAGTTACAGATCCCGCTGGCGCTTCGGTCGCGGGGGCTCAAGTCCGGGCCACCCAGGAGGGCACTGGTTTTTCCCGCACCGCCACGACTGACACAGAAGGCCTCTTCGTCATCCCTTCTCTTCAACCGGCTACGTATACCGTTACCGTCGAGGCCAAAGGGTTTAGCACCTCGAAAGAGAGTGCGATTACTCTGCTCGCCGATCAAACTCTTACCGTAAACGTGGGTGTGAAGCTGGGTATGACGACAGAGGTCGTCACCGTAACTGGCAGTGCGCTGCAAGTTGACACCGCGACTTCCACTCTCAAGCAAGTCATCGAGCAGGAGCGCATTTCCGAATTACCGTTAAACGGCCGGAATGCGGCGCAACTCACGTTGTTGGTGGCGGGAGCTGTCAACTCCCCCAATGGCGGGGCTGATCAAGGCGCCACGAAAACATTCCCAGGTGCGGTCACCTATTCGGCGAACGGCGCGCGGCAGGACACCATCAGCTACCAGCTCGATGGCGGCAACTACGTGGACGAATACACCAACGTCAACCAGCCGTTTCCATTTCCGGACGCGCTCCAGGAATTCAGCGTGCAAACCAGCAACTACAGCGCGGAGTACGGAGAGAATGCCGGCGGTGTGGTCAACGTCATCACCAAGTCCGGCACCAACAGCTTCCACGGCGATGCCTTTGAGTTCGTCCGCAACCCGGTGTTCAATGCGCAGAACTATTTTGCTACGCCCACCACTCCGGATCGCGTCAAGCGCAATCAGTACGGCGGCACGCTCGGCGGTCCGGTGATCCACGACAAGACATTTTTCTTCCTCGGATATCAACGCACCGCTTTCCGCAATCTCGTGCTTGGAAGTTCGCACGTGGTTGGGCAGACGGACATCACTAACTTCTTGGCGGCTGGGAAAAAACTGGATCCCGGCGTGGCCACTATGCTGGGGATCGACCCCACTACCGGAGCATACCTCGGGTCGTCCGCAAAATTTAGCTTGGCTGGCGCCATCCCGACCGGAGCGAATCCGACCGTGCCATTCTCCAAACCGGATATCGAGAATTTTGACTCTGGGATCGGTCGCATCGACCATTCCTTCGGGAAGCGAGACAAGATCACCGGCCGCTACGAATATGACCGGTTTACGAAAGCCCCGGTATTCAATCCACTCGAACTCGTGGCCTACACGGACGCCACCTTTTCGATCGTGGCCCAGAACGCACTGCTCCACGAGACACACATTTTCTCTCCTACTCTCATCAATGATTTCCGGGTCAGCTATTCACGCGAAGTCTCTACCAGGGGACCAGCCTCCAACGCCGTCAACTTAACAGCTTTTGAAACCGTCCCCCTCCCATTTGAACCGAAGCCCAGCGCGATTCAGGGAATCGGCGTTCAGAACGGCTTCAGCTTTGGTGACAATCCCACTGGGATTTTCACCAGAAATAATTTTACCTACGCCGACGATGTCAGTTGGGAGAAGGGCAAGCACGACTTCCACTTCGGAGCCATGATTGAGTGGAGTCAGGTAGATCTCAATAACCAGTTCAATCAGCCAGGTATCGTCAATTTTTGCACTCAGGATACCTACCTCGGACAGGCCGCCGGCCTCCCCACTTACCAGAATTTTCTGTCCGGAGCGATGTGTGACGGCGGTCCTTCAGGCAACGGCTACGCTTTTCAGCAGGGCGCAGGCGAATTCAAGTCCAACCGTGACAAATTCCCCGGTTTATACGCTCAGGACAACTTTCACTTTAATAAGCGCCTGACTTTGAATCTCGGTGTGCGCTACGAGCCCGCTATCCCCTGGAGTGATACCGGCAACCGCTGGGCGCAGGTCAATCTTGTGGCTATGGCGGCGGGAATTACCTCTAAGGTCTATCCCAACGCACCCCCAGGCGTCTTCTTCTCTCCCCAACATGGCATTAGCGACCCGGGGATGCCGAAAAACGCCTTGAACTCCAGCCTCAATGGCTTCGCACCGCGCATTGGGTTTGCTTATGATGTGTTTGGCGACGGCAAGACCAGCCTGCGCGGGGGATTCGGCATCTTCTACGACTCACGGGCGATGGGCATGTTGAGCAATCGTTATGTGGATGAGTGGCCCTTCAGTCCGCAGTTCATCCTCTCCACCGCAGGTAATAGCTCTCCCACGCCAGGCTCAACCGCCGGTTCGTTCAGCGATCCTCTTTGCACTTTGCCCAGCACGCAGGCGGCTCTCAACTGCTCGGGAGCACAAGCCACATCCTACCCGACGTTTCCGAGCCCGTTCCCGGCGCCAACAAACTTTGCCTACAATCCGCCCTTTAACCAGATTGCTGTGACGTACGATCCCAGCGGCGTCTACCACGTCCCCACGACCTACGAGTGGAACTTGACGATCGAGCGCCAACTGCCCGCGGGTGTTCTGGTACGCGCAGCCTATGTCGGTTCACGCACCTTGCACATTCTCGAGACTCAGTATTACAACGCCGGCGTTCCCTGCACCGATCCAACATCCTTTGTGACTTGCAATGGAAAAGCCAACGTTGGCCAGGCAAACCTGACGGTCTGTGAAGCCACTGGCGGCACTGTCGCCTCTTGCCACGGCAACGCCAACGCTAGCGGCGCGCTCTTCAAGCCCAACACTTTCTCCACCACCGTTCAGGCCGATATCAACGACATCAGTTCCAACTACCATGCGCTGCAGACTTCTGTTGAAAAGCGCATGTCTCACGGCCTGACCATTTTGGCCAACTATACGTACTCCAAGAGCCTCGACGACCTGCCCTTTAGCGAGGGTGTGTCCGGTTTCGATACTGGGTACTCTACTCTTCCGCTGAACAATCCCAACCGCCATCAGTTTGACCACGGGCCCTCGAGCTTTGATCACACTCACGTATTCACCGGTTCTTACGTTTGGCAATCCCCAAGTCTGAGGAGCTCGGGAAGGTTGATGCATCACCTGCTGGGTGATTATGAGTTCGGCGGGATCATTACAGCCGCAAGCGGCCGTCCGGTCACCGTTCTGCAAGGCACCGAACTCTCCGGCACCGGCATTGGCAATGATCGGGGGACTTTGATTTCTGGCGTTAGTCCTTATAGCCCAGCCACGTGCGGTGCGACAGTGGGATGCGTGAGCTGGCTCAATCCCGCGGCTTTTCAGCCAACCAAAGTCACCACTGGGTGCACCCCTCCGGCAACATCCTGCGACAACCCGGCGATCTTTGGCACCTTCGGAAATATCGGCAAGAATGTTCTTCGCCTCCCTCACACCGCTAACTGGGACGTCCAGGTCGCCAAGAACTTCTTCATTTCCGAACGACTGAGACTTCAGCTTCGCGCGGAGTACTTCAACGTTTTGAACCATCCCAACTTCGCCCCGGAGAGCATCAGCACCGGCACTGTGAATAGCACTGATCAAATCAGTTCCTTCGACAAACTCAGCAGCAACTCTTTCGGCACCTTCCGGGCCGGACAGGCGGGCGATCCGCGCATTGCACAATTGGCAGCGAAAATCTTTTTCTAACCCCTGTGGCTGACCATGAATCGGGGCGCCTTTCGACGAGGGCGCTCCGATTTTTGTGGTATGAATGGCAGGGTGTTAAACCCCAGGAGGTCTGGAATGATGAAAAAAATCTGCCTGCTCTCGCTGCTTACAATTCCTTTTCTTCTGGCGCGATCGGATGAACCGGTCCTCCAAGGCTTCGAGCATTGGCCCGCGGCCTCTCTAAGCCGCCTCGCACAATCTCTCCACGCTGACGCCGCTGCCGATCCCCGTCATCTCGCGGTGAGTAACATCAAGGATTTTCCCAATGAGAATTTTATCCTCGCCCACCGCGAAGCTGACGGCCAGCCCGAAGTGCACGAAACTCAGGTTGACGTTATCCTCGTCCGGTCCGGCTCGGCGACACTTCTAGTAGGCGGCACGCTCGCGAACGGTGAAACGGTATTGCCGCATGAGAGGCGCAACGGCACCATCAACGGCGGCGTCCGCCAAAAGCTCGAAACTGGAGACGTCGTCCGCATCCCCGCGGGCATGCCTCATCAATTCTTTCTTGACGGCGCTCGCGAAATTACCTATCTCGTCGTCAAGGTGAAGGGCTACTGACCCGCGCAAGCGTCATCGCCTGGAAGGGCAATTTCGAATCAGGCATCCGCGCCCGGCCCGATGGCGACGACAAAGTACGTGGCGGGCGACTCGCCCACATTCTTGATCCCATGCTCGTCGTTCGAATGCACGAACCCGACCGACCCCGCCCCAAGGCGGTAGATTGTTCCATTAATGGTCAGTTCTACGGTGCCTTCGCGAATCAGCCACATTTCGGAGTGGACGTGGTGGTGCGGGGGATGAGGCGCCCCGCCGGGCAACAATGTTGTTTCGTGAACTTCCAGGGACTCGCCGGTGGCTAGCTTGCCCTTCAACACGCCGCGGATTTGCGCGTTGTTCGGCGTCCGAATCGGCAACTTGTCGAAGGGATACACTGCCGAGGGCAACGCATGTTCTTCCGCGCTGGAACCTTCGGACTTGAGGATTGCGGGAACAAGTACCGCAGGGAGCATCGAAAGTAATTCACGCCGGGTCGCGGGCATGGTTTCTCCTTTGGCTGCATTCACACCATCGCTTGGCAATTGGAACAATTCCACACTAGAAGCTCCTCGACTTTCAGACACAGAGTCTTTAGCATGCCCTCGTTTGTCAAGAGGCGAGATTTTCTCAACACTGCGCGGCGGCCTGTTCGGAGTGATTTTGACCGTCCCGAGAGGAAAGCCTTCGACATGAGTACTCCCCAGCTTACACGCCTCGGGAGTTTAAAGGGCGTCGCGCAATTTCAGGAGCACGTGCGATCGCTGCAATTGAGTATTCCTTGCGACACCGAAATCGTCTGCGGCGCCGATTCTCCCCTTCGGAAGCCGCTAGTGTGCGGAAAAGTCAAAATCGGCAATCGCATCGCGGTCCAGCCGATGGAAGGTTGGGATGGCACTCCTGACGGACATCCCACCGAACATACGGTCCGGCGTTGGAAGCGATTCGGGCAGAGCGGCGGAAAATTAATCTGGGGAGGGGAAGCGGTTGCGGTCTCGCACCAAGGCCGCGCAAATCCGCACCAACTGGTAATTACAGAGCAATCGCAAACCGGACTGGCGGGGTTGCGAGCAGTTCTGATCGAAGAACACCGGCGAACCACAGGCTCGGATGAAGGGCTTCTCATCGGATTGCAGCTGACGCATTCCGGAAGATTTTGCCGGCCGAACGCTCACGACAAGCCAGAGCCGCGCATCCTCTATCATCACCCGATTCTGGATCGACGACTCGGACTGACACGGGATTATCCTATTCTGTCCGACGGTGAAATCGGCGCGATCATTGAACAATTTCATCGCGCCGCGAAAATGACGCAGGAATTGGGTTTCGACTTCGTCGATATCAAGCATTGCCACGGCTATCTTGGACACGAATTCCTCAGCGCGCACACCAGGGAAGGGAAGTACGGCGGAAGTTTTGAGAATCGCACGCGATTCTTGCGTGAAGTAGTGCATGGGATTCGCTCAGTGGCGCCGGGCTTGCACATCGGCGTCCGTTTTTCCGCATTTGACTCCGTGCCTTTTCGCCCCGATCCAGAATTGTCCGTCAACGGGAAACTGGGCCCAGGAATTCCGGAGCCTCAACAGAATTTGATTCCGTATCGCTGGGGATTCGGCATTAAAGAGAACGACCCCACACAGATGGATTTAACGGAGACGACTCGATTCTTGTCCTTGCTGGAGGAACTGGGGATCCGGCTGGTGAATATCACCGCCGGGAGTCCCTACTACAATCCGCACGTTCAGCGGCCTGCGCTCTATCCACCCTCGGACGGATACCAGCCGCCTGAAGATCCTTTGATCGGAGTGGCGCGCCAGATGGATGCCACGCGGCGAATGAAGCAGAAATTCCCGACGCTCATCTTCGTCGGCACTGCTTACACCTACTTGCAGGATTATCTGCCAAACGTAGCGCAGGCGGCCTTGAATGAGGGATGGGTGGATCTCATCGGTATCGGACGGATGGCGTTGACCTATCCGGAACTTCTGTGGGATGCCTCGATCGGAGACACTGTCGAACACAAGCGCATCTGCAGAACTTTTAGCGATTGCACCACCGCGCCGCGAAAAGGGCTGCCGTCCGGATGCTACCCGCTAGACAGTTACTACAAGAATTCAGACCATGCGACACAGTTGAAAGTTGCGAAAGCACAACCATGATCGATACGCTAGTTTGTGCTTCAACGAAATATCGAATGAGCCGGCAATGTTGTCCTGCGGTTAGACCTGGTCGGGAACGCTCAGCATGAATATTGAATCGCTGGTGAAGCGG
>Ga0137409_10009076_pt1 | contig 10141 bp, 11 predicted proteins | sample CZODoug1_16funga_FD_122059 | JGI IMG/M metagenome (GOLD analysis project Ga0137409, IMG submission 122059) | Vadose zone soil fungal communities from Angelo Coast Range Reserve, California, USA - CZODoug1_16fungal (Hybrid Assembly) | ecosystem: Environmental > Terrestrial > Soil > Vadose zone...
TAGGGCGTCGGCGCCGGCTTCGTCCGCCGTCCGCGCTTCTTCGAGGTTGGTGATGCCGCAGATCTTGACCCGGGTCATTGCTGCATGGGGGGGGCGAGGCGCCCCCCCCATGTCCCCCCCGGGTCGCGGGGCGTGCGCTCCACATGTCCCCCCGGGTCGCGCAGGGTTAGCTCGCGGATCTTCGCGGCGAGGTCGACTGCTTGCACGAGGCCTTCGCCGACCAGGATTGCGTGGGCGCCGGCGGCTACGACCCGGCGCACCTCGGCCCCGGCGAAGAAGCCGCTCTCGCTGACCACGATCGGACCGGGCGGGATCAAGGGCAAGAGCTCGAGCGTCGTCTCGACGCGCGTCTGAAAGGTGGCGAGATCGCGGTTGTTGATCCCGAGGACGCGGCTCCCGGCGGCGAGCGCCTGGTCCAGCTCGGCGGCGGTGTGACACTCGACCAGCGCGGCGAGCCCGAGCCCCTTCGCGGCGGCGAGCAGCTCGCCGAGCCGCGGCGGCTCGAGGATCGAGACGATCAGCAGCACGGCGTCGGCGCCCGCGGCGCGGGACTCCCACAGCTGGTACTCGTCGATGGTGAAGTCCTTCCGCAGCAGCGGGACGTCGACCGCCGCGCGCACGGTCTTCAAGTCGGCGAGGCTTCCCTGGAAATACTTCTCGTCGGTGAGGACCGAGATCGCGTGGGCGCCGTGGGTCGCGTACGCGGCGGCCAGGGTGACCGGGTCCAGATCGCGCGCGAGAACGCCGCGCGACGGCGACGCCTTCTTCACCTCGGCGATCAGCCGCACGCCCCCCGGCGGCGGGCGCAGCGCGCCCTCGAAGTCGCGCGTCGCGGGTGCGGCGCCGCACTGCCGCTCGAGCGACCCCCGAGGAATCGCGGCCCGGCGCCGTGCCACCTCCGCGCGCGTGTTGGCGACGATCTCGTCGAGGACCGACATAGCTCGGCGCTAGTAGTCGCGCCGGAGCCCCTGCCGTCGCAGCGTGTCGAGCGGGACCGACCTGAGCTGGTCGAGCACGAAGTCGCGGATCGTGCGCGGGGGCGGCAAATCGCGCACGATGCGTCCGCCGCGGACTAGCGGCTTGAGCAAGGATTCCCAGGCGCCGCCGTCGGGCGGGCGCTGCCCGGCCGGGACGACGACGGTCTCGCGCGTGCCGTGGCGCCGGTAGACTTCCTTGGCGCCCGACCACTTGCCGCGCTTGGCCACGGGCTTCCCCTCGATCTCCATGATGTCGAGAGCGAAGTTGAGCACCGGCGCGTTGGCGATCGACGTCCCGACGCCGTAGCCGTCGGCCACCGGGTTCAGCGACATGATCTCGTACTCGTCGACGCCGCCGGACGCGAGGATCTTGACGTGGTTGTGGCCGCGCAGGTTGAGCTCCCAGCGCACCTCTTCGAGGATTCGATAGAAGTCGCCGCGGCGCGAGGACGGCGTGTCGAGCCGGACCGCGTAGAGGTCCTTGCCGAGGGCTTCCGCGACCCGGATCGCCTCGAACTTCTCGTCCTGCAGCGTGTCGATGAGCGCGACCCGCCGCACCTTCGGATCGACCACCGTGTCGAAGGCCCGGAGCGCCTCGACCGTGTCGCCGACCATGAGGACCAGCGAGTGCGGGATCGTCCCCATCGGATCGGCGTCGATCAGCTCGGCCGACTTGGTCACCGCGACCCCGTCGCAGCCGCCGATGAAGGCGTTGCGCTCGATCATCGGCGCCAGCGTGGGATGCATGCGGCGCGCGCCGAACGAGATCACCTGGCGCTCGCCCGCGGCCTTCTTGCAGCGCGCCGCCTTCGTGGCGATTCCCGAGGCCTGACAGAGGAGACCGAGCAGCGCCGTCTCGTATTTCGCCCATTCGACGTAGGTGCCCTCGATGCGCAGGACCGGCTGGTAGGGCTCGAACAGGAGCCCCTCGTCCATCGCCGAGACGTCCACCGGCTGGCCCTCGAGCAGGGCCGCGACTTCCTCGATCCCAGCGAGGACCCCCCACTGCCAGTCCTCGGGCAGAGATTTCAGGTAGACCTCAGCTTTGACCCGCTTGCGGTCGTTTCGATGGGTCAGGATCTGGACGGTGCGCGTGAAGTAGACGTCCGAAACCTCGCCGCTCTTGATGTCGGCGTCGGCAGCGGTGTGGAACGGGCGCTTCGGGGCGTTCGGCATAGTCTCTGTGACCCTCGGGTCACTACTAAGGTGGCGAAAAGTGTGTCAGAAGCTTGGGGTCAAGTCAAACTTGCGTCTCTGGGGAGGGCGGATGGTGGGGCTGGGGGGGTCTGGCGCCCACAAGGCCAACCCCCCTGCCCCAGCCCCGCGCCCCACCCTCGACCGAGCCTCAGCGGTCTCTACCGACCCGCCCCCTGAACCCAGTCGGATCCTCGCTGAGGAAGCGCTGCAGGCTGGGGCGGTAGTGGCGCGCTCGGTTTGTAGTGGAGGCCGGAGCGAGAGGACGTATCCGAGTGGCGAGCTTGACTTACGTTACTACGATCGATAGCATTCTGGTAAGACGATGGAAACTGTCACGCTTTCCAGCAAGTTTCAGCTCGTGCTGCCACGTGGCGCCCGTGAGCGACTCCGGCTCCGACCCGGGATGCGGATCACGGTGCTCGACAAGGGCGGGGTGATCTTCCTCGTCCCCGAGCGCCCGATCCGCGCGTACCGGGGCATCGCCCGTGGCACGAATCCCAAGGGGCTCCGCGAGAAAAAGGACCGCCACTGATCCTGATCGATTCGAGTGGCTGGATCGAGTATCTCGCCGGTCGCCCGAACGCGGGCCGCTTCGCCTCGTACATCGAGGGCCGCGAGCCCTTGCTGGTGTGCGCGATCGAAATCTACGAAGTCTACAAGGTGATCCGGCGAGACATCAGCGAGGAGCGCGCAGTCGAAGCGGTCTCGGCTCTTCGCCGTGCGACGATCGCGCCGGTTGACGAGCCTCTGGCCTTGGAAGCAGCCGACCTCTCTCTCGCCCACGGTCTGGCCATGGCCGATTCGCTTGTCTACGCCACAGCCCGACGCTTTGGGGCGACGCTCGTAACTGGCGACGCCGATTTCGAGGGGTTGGCCCACGCAGTCGTCGTCCGCTGATCTCCGCGAACCCTGCCGCGTCTATTGTTTCTTCGTGCAGCTAGAAGTTGAGCGACTTGAGGTAGGTGCGGAACTCGTCGGCGAGGTCGGGACGGGCCAGCGCGAACTCGACGGTAGCCTTGAGGAAGCCGAGCTTGTCGCCCGTGTCGTAGCGCCGGCCTTCGAACTCGACGGCGTACATGGGGCGCCGCGCCCGTAAGATTCGAAGCGCGTCGGTCAGCTGGATCTCGCCGCGGGCGTCGGCCCCGGTGCCAGCCAGGATCTCGAAGATCTCGGGCGGCAGGACGTAGCGACCGATGATGGCCAGATCCGACGGCGCATCCACGGCCTTCGGCTTCTCGACGAGGTCGAGGATCTCGTGCACGCGGCTCTCGGCCGGGCGGGACGCGATCACCCCGTACTGATGGATCCGGTCGCGCGGCACGCGCTGGACGGCCAGGACCGGCGCGTCGTGTCGCGCGCTCACGTCGAGCAGCTGGCGCATGCAGGGCGTCCGCGCTCCTCCGATGATGTCGTCGCCAAGGAACACGGCGAAGGGCTCGTCGCCGACCAGCGAGCGCGCGCAGAGGATGGCGTGGCCGAGCCCGAGCGGCTCGCGCTGGCGCACGTACGAGACCGAGGCCAGCTCGGAGATGGTCTTGATCTGGGCCAGTTCCTCCGTCTTGCCCCGGTCGTTCAGGTAGTACTCGAGCTCGAAATTCGTGTCGAAGTGATCCTCGATCGCACGCTTGCCACGGCCGGTCACGATGATGATCTCCGAGATACCCGAGGCGACCGCCTCCTCGACGACGTACTGGATCATCGGCTTGTCGACGAGCGGGAGCATCTCTTTCGGCTGCGCCTTGGTCGCGGGAAGGAAGCGCGTTCCGAGCCCGGCGGCCGGAAACACGGCCTTGCGCACTTTCATTGATTCATTATACGTGCCGCATCCTCGCGGCCCTACGACGTTTCAGGAGCACGAAGGCCGCAACGTAGGTGAAGGCTCCCGCCACGGCGCCGACGGCGACGGTCCCGATCAGGAGCGCCACGGAGACGTTTTGCAGGAGCACGATCATGTCGCTGGCGGAGAGGGCCGAGGACATCTGCAGGAGCTCGGCGATCTCCGCGAGGTCGGCCCCGTGCAGGTCCGGCACGACGAAGGCGCCGATGCGCAGCGCGAAGCCGTACACGAGCGGCGCGAACCACGGCAGATTGAGCCAGGCGCCCGTCACCGTCACCGCGCGGTTCAGGCGGCAGATCGTCGCGACGGCGAGCGACAGGAGCGTCTGGAGTCCCCAGAACGGCGTGCAGCTGATGAAGACGCCGATCGCCAGCGCGAGCGCCACCCGCCAGGGCGGATCGTCGAGCCGCAGCACGGCTCCGAGCCGCGCGACGACGGCACGCCGAACGCGCGTCAAAGCCGCGGCCGCCATCGGCCGACGCCCTCCAGCACCGCGACGATCGCCAGGATGCACGCCGCCTGGATCAGGATCAGCACCGCTTCGCGCGGCGTGGCGTCCTTCAGGAGGATGGCCGAGAGGCCCAGGGTCGAGGCCAGGAAGAAGATCAGGAGCACGCTCTGCTTTCGCGTGAGGCCGAGCGCCTCGAACCGGTGGTGAATGTGGTCCCGGCCGGTGTAGGCAAGCCACTCGTGCAGCGAATGCACCTTGCCCGTCAGGACACGGGCGATCCCCACGAAGCCGATGTCGAACAACGGCACCCCCAGAATCAGCGACGGCGTCAGCAGGGCGATGATCGGGTCCCCTTCAGCCCATTCTCCCATCACCGCAAGGCCGGCGAGGGTAAAGCCGATGAACGTCGCGCCGCTGTCGCCCAGGAAGATCTGGGCACGTCCCGGACGGAAATTGTAGGGTAAAAACCCTAGACAGGCACCGACCAGCGCGGCCGACAGGTACATCAGATAGCGCTGCTCGGTCTGAAGGGCCGCGATGCTGAAGAAGACGCCGGCGATCACGCCGAGGCCGGCGGCCAGGCCGTCCATCCCGTCGAGGAACTGGATCGCGTTGGTGACCGTCACGAACCAGAAAATCGTCAGCACCACGTTGATCCACACGAAGGCGGGCACCCAGGTGGGCGTGACGTTGAGCATGACGCCGTAGGCGATCGCCGCCGAGGCGGCCCCGATGTGACCCGCGAGCTTGAGCGACGCCGGGAGATCCGTGAGGTCGTCCAGGATTCCGATCCCGACGACGAGAGTCGCGCCGACGACGACGCCCTTGAGCTGGAGCGAGAAGTCGAAGCTCGTGAGCACCGTGATCGCGAATCCGCAGTAGACGGCGGCGCCTCCCATGAGCGGCGTCGCGACCTCGTGGACCTTGCGGGCGGCCGGCATGTCGAGGACGCGCCACCGCTGGGCGATCAGCCGGGCTACCGGAGTCGCGAAAAACGCAACCGCGAACGCGAGCATCACCAGATAGAGCCACGGCAAGCGCGCCGCGTGGTCGCGGCCCCAGATGGGCACCAGCAGGAGCAGGGCCACCAGCGCCAGGCGCATGAGGTGCGGGGCCGCCGGGCCGGGCTTCGCGAGCTCGGTCGGAATCGCGGACGCCACGCGAGTGGAACGATCCGGCTCGGTCGTCACGCGAGCGCCTCGGCGAGTGCTGCCGCGACCGTGTCGGCCTCGCCGTCGGTGAGGAGCGGATAGCACGGGAGCGACAGGCACTGACTCCAGAGCCGCTCGGCGTTCGGATAGCCGGAGAGCCCGAGCGCCCGGTGAATCGGGCGAAAGACCGGCCGCCGGGCCGCCACGCCCCGCTGCTCGAGGTGTGCCAGGACGGGATCGAGCGGCTTGTCGACCGCGATCACGAACCGGTGGTACACGTGACGCTCGCCGGCGTCGGCCGGCACGCGGCAGCGCGGGGCGCGCGCGAGCGCGGAGCGGTACCGGGCGGCGAGCGCGCGGCGCCGCGCGATGAATGTGTCGAGCCGCGCCAGCTGGCTCCGGCCGAGTGCGGCCTGCATGTCGGTCATCTTGTAGTTGAAGCGCGGCGCCAGCTCGGTGCGCTCGTCGTAGTCGCGCGTGTCGCGCGCGCGGGCGACGAGCTCGGCGGGGCCGGCGACCGCGCCCCCTTCACCGGTGGTGAGGAGCTTGGTCGCGTAGAACGAGCACACGGTGAGCCCGCCTCCCGCGCCCACCGGGCGGCCGCCGAGCGTCGCGCCGAGCGTCTGGGCGCAGTCCTCCACGAGGGCGACGCCGAGGCGCCGGAAGTCGGCGAGATCCACGGCGAGCCCGAAGGGATGCACGACGATGACCGCACGGGTCCGCGCGGTGCGCCGGCGCGCCGCGTCCGCGGCGGAGAGACCGAGCGTCTCGGGATCGGCGTCGGCCAGCACTGCAGTCGCCCCGCACCGCGTGACCGCGTGGTACACCGCGTCGCACGCGTAGGTCGGGATGATCACCTCGTGGCCCGCGCCGACGTCGAGGGCGCGCAGCGCGAGCTCGAGCGCGGCGCTGCCCGAGCTGACCGCCGCGGCGTCGGCGACGCCGATGCGCCGGGCGAGCTCGTGCTCGAGCCCGGCCACCTCGGGCCCCTGCGCCAGCTGGCCCCCGCGGACGACACGCGCGACACGCTCGGCGTCGTCGTCGCTCAGAGTCGGCCGAGAGTGCGGGATCAGAGATTCAGGAGCAATCGGACCGACTGGAAGGCCTCCGCGTACTTGACGCGCGCCTGAATGCCGCGAAAGTTCGCGCACGAGCGAGCCAGCTCCAGGATCGTCAGGTCCTCGATGTTGGTCTTCGTCACCTGCGACTGGTGCGCCTCGAGGCCGGCGAGCTTCGTCTCGAGCACGTCGGCGATGTCGGTGGCGCAGTTCGGCGTGAAGTTCACCGTCGAAGGCACCTCGAAGAAGAGGAGGTTCGGCACGTAGCGCGTCGCCGACAAGGCACTCTGCGCCAGGTTGCGATGGTCCTGGTGCGTGTCCTCGGGCGAGTTGACGAAGATCATTCGCGGGTCGGTCTTCCGGATCACCGCCTCGAGCCGCACGATCAGCTCGCGGCTCAGCGGCACCTCGGTGTCCCGGTAGTCGCCCCAGAACACTTCGCGCACGCCGAGGATGCGGGCGGCCTCCTTCTGCTCGCGGCGGCGCACCTCGGAGTCTCCGCCGAGTGCCCCGTCGGAGGCGACGAACAGGTAGACGACGTGGCCCCGCAGGGCATACTTGGCGAGCATGCCGCCGCAGCCGTACTCGATGTCGTCGGGATGGGCGCCGAGGGCGAGGATATTCACTTATGTCGGCTCGGGCGAGAGGCGCGACCACGTGCTCCCCCCACAGAGAATGCCGAGGGCCTCATCGCCGTGCATCAATAATAAGTCAACGGCCGAGAGAGACGGAACGAATTCCCCGTGTTCCTGGGCGTAGACGGGAGGCTCGTACTGCTGGATCTCGACGGCGATGCCCGCGGCCGCGAACTGCGCGATATCCATATAGAGGGCCCCGTCGCGGCCGGCCAGATAGGTGTCCGCGCCGACCGCGCGGCAGAGCCCGACGAGCCGGGCGGTCGCGTCTGGAGGATTCCCGTTCGCGATCTCGATCTCCGAGGCGAGCCGGGTCGGCGCCTTGATCCCGAGCTTCCGACCCAGCCACTCGGCGCTGGCGACGGCCACGGGCGCCAGGCGCTCCCACTCCCGGCCGTAGAGGGCGTAGAGCTCGTCCCGATGCTGCGCCCAGCACGGCGCGCCGCCGTACGCGGTCTCGAGCGCGCCGAAGTGTCGGGCGCGCCAGGGCTGGCTCGAGTCGACCAACACGTCGCGAATCGGCATGCCGAGCTTGGCGCGGACCGGCACGGTGAGCCAGCGCGGTCCCTCGCGCGTCTTGATCCGGTTGCGATTCTGCCAGCCGTTCTTCTCGTATTGCACGGTGTCGAGGAACAGGAACAGATCGGCCGCCGCCCATTTGGCGAAGTAGCCGAGCCACGGCAGGTAGTGCGGCTGATGGATGGCGAGCTTCACGGGCACCTCGTCGAGATCACGAGCGCCTGACGAAGATCGGGTTGCTGAGCAGACGGCCGGGCCCGCGCACGTCGAGCCGATAGAACGTCGGCGAGCCGTCGAAGGTGTCGCGGTGGACGGTCCGGAACGGCGGCGTTCCGGTCCACGCTCTCACGACGGCGCCGTTGCGCACGAGGGTCACCCGCACGTCGCGCGGCGCGCCGCCGGTTGCCTCCACGGCCACCGTGATGTCGACCGGCGTGGCCTCCGAGGTCCGCACGAGATCTCCCGAGACACCGGCCGTGCCGCCGGCACGCACCGAGAACTCCGCCAGCACCAGCTCGGCGCCCGCTTCCTGCTCGACCGCGTAGAAGCGGCCCCGCTTCAGCGCATCGAGCACGGCGCGCTCGGTGCGCTCCTCGACGAGGAACACGGTTCGCACCTTCCCCAGCGTCTTTCCCGCGGTGAACCCCTGAATCCCGGACTCGCCGACGGCCCATGCGGGCCGGCTCCGGTCTCCCGCCGCGAACTGGCCGAGCAGACGGTCCCAGGAATCCCCGGGCCGATCGATCCGCGTCGTGTCCTCGTACACGGCGCCGAATGCCGTGTACCGCGCCGTCCTCATGAGGTCGTCGGGATAGGGCGGCGTGTACCACGAGACCTTGATCGGCCCCACCCACCGCTCGCCCGCGTCGCGCGCCTCGGGGAACGACCACACGCTGACGCCGCCCAGCCGGTCGACGTAGTCGATCAGATCCTGATGCGGCGCGAGGCCGAGATCGCGATACGGCGGGTACGGGTCGACCGCGAAGGGCCAGCCGCGTACCAGCGCCAGCGCCGCGATGCCGCAGACGACGGAGCCGGCGATCCAGCGGCGCTGGGTGACGACGACGACGACACGCCCCACCCTCCGAAGGCCGCGCCGCTTGAGCGTGAGCAGGTAGACGCCCGGCACGACGAGCACGCCGGGCAGCGCGTCGAGCACCGAGGACCAGCCGAACCCGCCGATCCTGTTGCCGGTGACCGGCAGGGCGCGGAGTGCCGCATCGTCGAGCCCGAAGACCAGCAAGTTCTTCTGCGTCTCGTGCACCTCCATGTCGAGCGCCAGCGGCGAGCCCGTCCAGTAGTAGTGCGGGAGCACCTCGACGCCGGGAAGAATCAGCACCCGCGGGTTGGCCGCGCGCGCACGCGCGACGCGCTCCAGATAGCGCTCGACACCGCCCGGGAGCACCGAGCGCTCCTCGCGAGTCGCACGCGTGAGGGCGCGGAACGGCAGCAGGCCGTACTCGACGCGCAGGAGATAGTTCTCGGTGACGAGCAGGGCGCCGATCCCCTGCTTCTCGGCCATGGCGGCCAGCTGCTCGAGCGAGAAGTCGCCGGTGGACAGATCGGAGTGGACGTGGAGGACCGCCGGGAGACGCTCGAGCGCCGCGGCCGGGCCACCGAAACCGGCGACGAGCAATGCCAGCAGCGCGGCGACGCGCCTCACGCGAGCCTCTTCTCGCGCACGAGCGCGTCGTACACCGCGACCATCTTCCGATCGGCCACCGGCGTCGAGAACTCCTCCGCCCTCGCGACCGCGGCGTCGCCGATCTTCCGGCGCAGGCCGATGTCGCGGCCGAGCTGGACCAGCGCCGCGGCGAGGGCGGGAACGTCCTCGGGCTCGACCAGCAGCCCGGACTCACCGTCGGTGACGACCGCCGGGATCCCGCCGACCGCCGTCGCCAGCGCCGGTTAGAACTCGAAAAATATCTGAAAGCGGTGCGCGAAAAGCACCCAGATACAGGTTTGCGCTCAGTTATGAACTTGATGGCCAATCTCGGCATGTCCGAGGCCCAGGTTCTTGAGGCGGCGTTCGCAAGCAAGATTGTCAAGAGGTGGACAACCACCGACGAAAATGGTCGCGCCGATTGTCTGTTTTTTCAATTCGATAAGCGCAGTGGTGCCAACCGCGACGGTTCACATTAATTTTGCTCTTGCCATGGCCATCAGGCACGAAAATTGGTAATACACTGATATGCTCAATTACACTCCCCTTCGTTATCCTGGCGGCAAACGGCGACTGACTGAGACAATCATGTCGCTATTGGACGAGAACAATCTAAAGGATGTCCAGTACGCAGAACCATATGCGGGCGGTGC
>Ga0137409_10009077_pt1 | contig 10140 bp, 8 predicted proteins | sample CZODoug1_16funga_FD_122059 | JGI IMG/M metagenome (GOLD analysis project Ga0137409, IMG submission 122059) | Vadose zone soil fungal communities from Angelo Coast Range Reserve, California, USA - CZODoug1_16fungal (Hybrid Assembly) | ecosystem: Environmental > Terrestrial > Soil > Vadose zone...
TCGCGCATCCATTCGTCGCTGTACACTTTGCTCAGGTAGCGCATGCCGGTGTCGGGCAGAAACGCGACGACGAACGATCCCTTCGGCAGCGTTTTCGCCACGCGCAGCGCTCCCGAAACGCAGCCGCCGCCCGAGCCTCCGGTGAAGACGCCTTCCTGTTTCACCAGCCGCCGCGCCCACACGAAGCATTCCTGATCGTTCACCTGCACGACGTCATCAAGGACCTTGAAATCCATTGTCGACGGAAAGATGTCCTCGCCGATGCCTTCCACGACATACGTTTTCGACTTGCCGATTTTTCCCGTCTTCGCGAATTCGTAATACAACGATCCGATCGGATCGACGCCAATAATTTTTACGTTGGGATTTTTCTCTTTCAGGTAACGCCCCACGCCGCTGATCGTTCCACCCGTGCCCATGCCGCAAACGAAGTGCGTGATTTTTCCTTCCGAGTCCTCCCAGATTTCCGGGCCGGTGGTCTGGTAGTGCGCCCCGGGATTCATCGCATTCTCGTATTGATTCGGGTAAAACGAATTGGGGAGTTCTTTCGCGAGCTTTTTCGCCACCGAATAATAACTGCGCGGATCGTCGGGCTCGACCGCCGTCGGGCACACGATCACTTCGGCGCCAAGCGCCTTCAGCAGGTCCACCTTTTCCTTCGATTGCTTGTCCGTAATCGTGAAGACCAGTTTGTAACCGCGCACCGCGCCCACGAGCGCCAGTCCAATCCCCGTATTTCCCGAGGTTCCCTCGATAATCGTGCCGCCCGGTTTGAGTTGCCCCCGCCGCTCGGCCTCGTCAATCATTGAGACGCCAATGCGGTCCTTCACCGAGCCGCCTGGATTCATATAGTCAGCCTTGACGTACACTTCGGCGTCGAATCCGGTCGTCAGCCTATTGAGGCGCACAAGCGGCGTGTGTCCGATGGCGTCCAGGATGTTGTTGCAGCGCACCCGGCAGCTCCTTCCGAAAACCCTTCAACACAGAGGGCAAAGAGATCACAGAGAAATTCCTTGATTTTCTTCTCTGTGATCTCTGTGACCTCAGCGGTCTCTGTGTTAAATCTTCTGTCCTCTGCGTATCAAGCTTAAAGCGTACTGTTCGCGAATGTCCAGTTGCGTCGAGCAGCCCTGTTCGTGGCAGAATGGCACGCCACCAGACTAGGAGGCACGATGAAAAGGAAGAATATTTCGACGGGGACAACCTGGGAACCCATCATCGGGTATTCCCGCGCGGTTCGTGTGGGTGACACGATTCACGTCTCAGGCACGACAGCCACAGGCGCCGACGGAAAACTGGTGGGTGTGGGCGACGCCTACGCGCAAACCGTGCAAACACTGCGCAATATCGAATCCGCCCTGCGCATGGCCGGCGCGCGCCTCGAAGACGTGGTCCGCACGCGCATGTTCGTCGCCAACATCGCCGAATGGGAGAAGGTCGGCCGCGCCCACGGAGAATTCTTCGGCAAGATCCGGCCCGCCACGGCCATGGTCCAAGTGGGCGGAATGGTTTCACCGGAAATGCTGGTCGAAATCGAAGCCGAAGCTATCGTCACGTCTCGCGCGCCGTCAAAGGCACGCGCCGCAAAAGCAAAGCGCCGATCGCGCCGCACTAGATAAAACTGGTTTATGGGTTGCAGCTTTGCAGCTTGTGGAAAAAATCGGAAGGTTTGTGGGTCGTGCCTTTAGGCACGACTTAAAAGCTGTGTCTTCTTCAGGGGTTTTAACCCCTGAACGGGGACCATGTGGGTGCATGATCCCCTTTCCTTGCGCTTGGCAAATGCAATATCACTAATACCGCACGCGCACACGATACTTCAGCACCGACGTGCCGTCTTTATCGACTGGCACCTGGAATTGCGCGGCGAACGCGGCGGTCTTCGTGAATTTGTACGTCGAGCTGACCATCTCCCAATCTCCGCCAATTGGTTCGTTCACCTCGACGGTGATGGGCGCGTCCTTGTGATTCCGCAGCGTGATCTCATACTCAAATTCGTACAGGCGGTCGGAGAGTCTCTTATAATCGGTCTGTTTGCGCTCGGCGACGATGTCAAACGCGTTGCCGATGTGCAGGTTGATGGTTTCGTCCTTGGGAGTGTGGTCGATGCGATCTTCGCCGACAAACAACGAGCCGCCGCGCGAGTCGGCCTGATACACGCGGATCGTGCCCGCGGGCAGCGGCATTCCGAGACCGGCCTTGTCTTCGTTCTTGAATTTGTAAAAAACCTGCACGGGGTCCTTCACGGGCGCTCCGGGCTGTGCGCCGTTGCGGTAATAGTAGGACTGCCCATTTACGACGAATATTTTCTGCAGCGGGAAGCGTGAAGCGTTGAGCAGGCTGATCTGTTTTGACTCCTGATCGAAAATCGATGTACGGCGGCTGAGCGAGTAAAGGTGGTACTCAGAAAACGATTCCTGCTGAAACGCTGGGGCCGCTGCGCTCTGAGCCACCTTATCCATGGCAGCTCGCAGGTTTCCTCCCGCCTGGGCCACAACGCGGTTGAGGTCTCCCGCCACAAGTTGCAATTGCGCATTCTTAAACGCCGTCCCGCTGTGATTCACTAGCGTGACCCACCCATCGAGATCCCCGTTCGCCTCATCCTTGCCGACATTCAGCACGTAGTCCGCGCTCCAGGCAAGATTCGAGGTCAGGTAGGATGCTTCCACTTTGTGCCGCCGCGCGCCGGAATTTTGCAGCGTCCATAGCAGCGTGGGCCGCTCGTATAGATTTTCCGGTAGTTCGGGGAAGCGAATGCTCTCGTAGGAGAGTCCGGTAACGACTTCGTTGCCGATTTTCCATACGGGTGATCCGTTCAAGGAGAGTAGCGTGGCTTTTACTTCGTCATATTCTGTCGTGCCGCTGCTCAATTTCGGGCGCACCAGCGTGACTTCTCGCCCCACGAATTTCTGCAGCAGCTTGTTCGGGTCAAGCAAGTCGTATTCGTAGTTCTGCTCGAGCACGCTCAGTTTCGTGGACTCCGTCATTGAGCGAAAATGGACCGCCGCCGGATTGATTGACGCCGCAATGTCCATGAACCGCAGGCGTGATTCCCCAGGGGTCAGGTTGAGCTGGCGCACATCCCTCACCAGCGCAAGATTTGAGTTGTAAACTGTGATGGCAAGATCGGTCTGATCCGCCAGCGTGGTCGTGACCGCAATATCGGCTGGCGGTGCGGCGCCCTGGCCTGAGGGTTGCGCGGAAGCCGAACGGTAGAGCAGCGGCAAAGCAAGCAGCAGGGCCGCAAGCCCCGCGGCATAAGGAAATTTCAACAGTCTTACGTTCATCATGGCAGTCTCCGATGAAGATCTGATTTCATCCTTCACCGCTTAGAACGAGCCTGCCCGGATTTCTTGCACAAGATGTTTGCTACTTAGCTGATCGTATTCCCCAGAGGCGCGTAGGGGCACGGCATGCCGTGCCCCTACAATTGGGCGGTTTCCAAGAATGTGCCCGGCCTTTGAGATCCAATGTCCTATTGCGCCTTCCAGGTTTTCCCCCCGTCCTGCGTGGCGTATTGCCGTTGGTCGCTAGCCGTGATCGTCGCTTGCCGTGCATCGGCCGCCGTAATTCCGATCCAATCGGGCAATTTTCCAGACGAGTCGGCGGCTACTGACGGGGGAGCGATTTTTTTCCAGTGCCCCCCGTCCGTCGTCCGCGCAATTGCGCCGTTGCGGCCCACCATCCAGGAGATCTTGTCGGAGACAGCCGTTCCGGCAAGCCAATCTTCCTGCGATGGACTAGTCTGCAAAATCCATGTGCGCCCCGCATCGGCCGAGCGCTGGATGTTTCCGCCCTTTCCCGCCCGCCAGAGAATTTTCCCCGTTGGTGTTTTCACTTGAACAGCGATTACTCTCGTCGGATCCAATTTCAAAAGCGCTTGATAATCTCGTCCATTCAGAGGCAAATCCTTCACAGTTGAATTATTCAGGGAACCACCGAGTGTACTGTTTGTCGTCTCGACCAAAGGAACCGACTCGGTAACCGTCACAGTTTGACTCACTGAGCCAGGCGTCTCGGTGACGGGAGGCGCCTGACTCGTGGCCTGGGCCTTAGCTTGCTCTTGCGGAAGTGGTTCAGGCGATCCAGCCACTGGCGCAGGAAGCGTAGGTGGCGGTGGTGGGGCCGCAGTCTTGTCTGCCCCACCAGGCGCCGCAAGAACCTGCTTGTCTCGCGCTGGTGCGTTGCCACCAATACCGCCTACGGTGCTCCCTGTGGCTGAGACCAAAGGTGCCGCCTCGGTAGCCACTACAGTTTGATTCGTTGAGCGGGGGGTCTCAGTGACGGGAGGCGCCTGTCGCGTGACTTGAGCCTGAGCTTGCGGTCGCGGAAGTGCTTCAGGCAGTTTTCCCGGTAACGCTGGAGGCGCAGGAGCCGGGGACGCTGGCGCTGCTGCGTCGAATGCTTCTCCAGTTGTCCTGCCGGCTTGCGCGACGTTCGATTCGCCCTTCACTTTTTTCTGGTCCCGTAAACCATTTTCGACAACTCCGGAGTTTTGCCCAAGCTTCCCAAGCGTACCGCCGGCATCCAGGCGATTCTTTGCAAGCGTGTCCGCGGGCAGATTCGGGGACTGGGGTCTTGCGGCGGGACGGTCTTTCAGAGCTTCCGCGTCCGTTTCAGATTCCTTCTTTGCAGTGGCTTTGGAGAATTGCTGCACGGCCCGCGTCTCTGTATTTGGCGGAGGCTCACTCTTGGGGGCCTGCGCGATGAGGGTTCCCGAAGGGCTTTGATCGGCTGTCCGCCAAGGCGGCCGCATCGCGACCCACACGGCTAATACCGCAGCCACGCCCAGCGCCGGGGCCAGCCAGCGCATGCGCCAGGCCAGCCGATTCGGGCGCGTGGTCTCGATCGGGCGCGAGGCTGCGACCAGTTCTCCCAGATGTGCAACCTCTTTTTCGGCCAGCGGCACTTCGGCAGTTGCCACGAGCACGGCCAAAATTTTTCTGCAACGCCCACAGATCGCGAAGTGACCTTCCCACCGCGCAATTTCGTCCGGCTGGAGCGACTTTTCGTGGTACGCCGCAATCAATTCGGCGTCGGGACACTCCCCTGTGCCGCGGTGATCGAGTCGATCCAGGGCGTCGCCCATCCGCCGCGCGAGGGCTTCTTCTCGACGGCGATCGTGTGATTCGTCTCTCTTCTGTGAGTCCATTGCCACTCTTCCTTACCTAGAACGGCCCAGGATTAGAATCTTGCATGGATCGTCCTCCCCGGTTTGCTTCACTTCTCCGGGGGGTCAACCGCGGCTTCCCCTTTCGAAAGCGCGCGCGACAAATCAAACGGCCAGTCCGAAAGCGCGTATTCGAACGCCAACTCCACTTGCGCTTCGTCGAGACCCGGCTCCGGCCCGTGCCCATCCCGGGCGGGTGCGCCGCGAAGCAGTGCTTGTGTCACCGCCTCTCGCAATTCGCGTCTAACGCGGTCGAGCTGCCGCGACACAGTCGATTCATGCTCGCCCCGTGTGCGTCCGATCTCCGCCAGGGTGAGTTGGTCCACGTAATAGCACGCCAGGAGCATGCGTTCGCGCGCCGCCAAGCGCGCGATGGCAGCCGAAAGCGCACCATCGAGCCGGGCGAGATACCTCTCGCGGTCCGGATCGACCTGCTGAGAATCCGCGCGCCGCGCCAGCGGGTGCGGGCTCCACTTGTTTTCCCTGAGTTCCGAAGGGGAGCCCGCCGAGACCTTGTAGGACTGCTCACCTTCTTCGGGTTCGAGCGAAACCGTCCGCCAGCTCGTTCGCAGCAGGTCCACATGCCGCTGGGCAAGCACGGCGCGGAGCCACGTGGAAAGCTTGCTCCGGCCGTGAAAATATTCAAACAGGGATTTTCGCCGTCCGCTTCCGGTCGGACTGACGCCGTACAGTTCCGCGTAAAGAGAGTCCGCCAGCTCCTCCGCGCGGGTCGCATCCCCGGCCCCGGAGGCGCGAAGAATGGCGCGGGCGGCGGCGCGCAGTTCCTGCCGGAAATGCTTGATGAAGAATTCCCAGGCCGCTTCCAGGCCCTCCCCGCACGCGCACGCCAGGGCTAAATCTTCCAGGTGCAACGACTTCAGGTAAGCTTCGACCTCGGCAGCCCCGGCGCGCGCACCGCCATATCGTTTCTCCGCGCTGCGCCGGAGGGCCTCTGCAAAGCGATTGCGGGCCAGGCCCCATCGCGCGCCCTTCGCCTCCGCGTGGAGCCACTCGATCAGACGCGCATATTGCGCACAAAAAGCGTCGAGCGGCGCGATAGTGGGTTCCTGTGCCATGTGGTGCGGACGGCCTTTAGATGTCTAGATGCATCATAGCGTATCCGGGCCTGTGCACGTGCTGCCCACCGGCGCCGGGTGCGTTATAGTCAACCTATTTTGACCGTCTTGGTGTACAATAGGTACCTAACCGGCAGCCCGCAGGCAGACCAGAGCTTTGCGCTTCTGTGTCCCGGAGTCGATAGCAAGCAGTACCGCGCGACTTTAGTCGCGGCGAACTAAGACACGGGACAGGAGAAAGTATGAACAGGCGCCAAAAGGGTTTTTCCCTCATTGAACTGCTAATCGTTGTGACGATTATTTTGATTATTTCGGCGATTGCCATTCCCAACTTGATGAAATCGAAACAGCAGGCAAACGAGACCGCTGCTGTCGGTGCGCTCAAGGCTCTGACGGAAAGTGCGGTCATGTACTCGAATAGCTATGGTGGGTTTCCTCGCTCCATTGCGAATCTGGGCCCCTCCAGTGGAGCCCTAACCACTTCGTCCGCAGCTGCCGATCTGATTGACTCGGGTCTGGCAACCGGCGTCAAGAGCGGTTACAAATTCACGTTTACGGTTATCACGGCCGACACTGCCGGTCACGTGGTCAGCTACTCGATCACGGCCGTTCCCGTGTCGCCTGGCAGCACTGGCGTGCGGTCATTCTATACCGATGAGAGTGGGACAATTCGCGTCAGCCCCAGCGGCACGGCGGATTCGTCCAGCCCGCCGATCGGTTAACTCCCCATTCAGCAAATTGGCAAGGGCGATGGAGGAAGCTCCCGCACCTTCCTCCACGTATTCGGTCGTTGAAATACCTCTTCGCGCAATCGGTCCTTACGAATTCGAGTGTTTCACGTGGAACGCCGCCGCATACAATCAGCCCACACCCGATTCTCGCCTCACAATCCAATACGTAGTGGACCATGGTAAACTTTGGCGCCCGCCTATAGTCGGATAAAGACGCTTTGTTCGATAATTTAACTTGAGGAGACATCCGCGGAAAAACCTCATGCTCCGTCATTCCGAGGAGCCCCAGCAGGGACCAGGATAAACTCCGCGACGAGGAACCCCTTTTCTTGCCGGCTACCATTCAAGAGGGATTCCTCGCTTCACCCGGAATGACGGCGTTAAGGTATATTTACCGAGCCGGGCAGGTCGCAAAGAACGTCCTTCCCTGAAAAGTGGTGCGCCACGCGCAGGCAGATGTCGTCGAAGGCACTAGCCGCTGAAAATCAGTAATAAATATAAATGATCTGGAGCTTCCGCCTGGCCGCCACCTGTACGAACAGCCAGCTATCTCTTTCGCAATCCCGGACACTCTTCCCATCGCATCGCCTGAACCTTTTGTACAATGGAGTCAGGTACGGTCACCCGCGCTCATTGGAAATGAGGCGACACGATGCCAGCAACTACGTTCACCGTAGCCAGGACTAACCCGCGCTTCTCCTTTATCGCCGAGGCCGAATTGGCGGAGCTCGTGGACGGGCCGCGTATCGTCGCGCGCATCTCCGAGTTAAGCTCGCGCGGCTGTTATGTAGACACGTTCAATCCGTTTCCGGTGGGCACGGTGTTGCGCGTCCGCATCCGCTATGGTTGCAGCACGTGCGAATTGCCTGGCAATGTCATCTACACACACACTAACTACGGCATGGGCTTGCGTTTTGGTGAGACCTCAGCGGAGAATCGCGCCACGCTCGACGCCTGGCTGGAAGAACTCGCCCGGAAATCGGCCTGACCCGCGCCGTCACAAATCATACTTGCCGAACCACGCGAAGGTACTGGCGGCGTGCCGGATCCCATAGAACTGCAATACCGTGCTGCTATCCAAGTGGAGGGCTGCGATGACGAGTCCATTGGACAACGGAATTCTTCTACTCCTTTTGAAAGTGTACGGAGCGATGATTCTCCTGGGGCCTGTTCTGCTGCGCATTCAGTTCCGCTTTAAAGCCAAGCTCAATCCTCAATTGGTTCCCGTCGAGTCGCTGCCCCCCGATGTCCGGCAGTTCATGGCGCTTCGCGTGAAAAGTATTGTGGATCTGGGGTTCGAACCCGTCGGCTATGTGAACCTGGGGAACATGACGACGAATACGGGGAGTTTCATGGCGCTGTTCAGCAATTCGCGGACCTTGGAATGGGCGGATGTATCCGTTGTCAAATCCGCTACAAAAATGGCCGGCTACATCGAATTCATTACTCGATGCTCGAACGACGCTCAAGTTGACACGAATACAAATTCCATCGCTCCGGTTCTTTTTCCATCGCCGTCCTACCATGTGTTCCGTTTCCCGCAAGTCCAGGATGCCTTCACGCTGTATCGCGCCCATCGAATGCTCGTGCAGCAAAGCACCGGCGGTTCCAAGCCGGAGTTGCCGCCGCGCGGACAGGAACTAGCCGAATTGAAACGGCGTCTCGAACGATACGGCCCGCGCCAGCAGGAACGCGGCTACATGTACCTCGACGGCGCCGGTGAATATTTCCGGCTGACTTGGAAGGGCGCAATCCTCGGGGCCTGGCGGTCCATCTGGCCCGTTTCACTTGTTCGCCGCTGGTGGATGCGGAGCCGCAGCGAGGATCAACTGCGCTCGATGGGCGTCGCACAATATCGGCCGACGTAGTGGGTCAGGTCCAGAATCTCAGCAAATGTTTTTGCGACGGTTCTGGGTTCACGCCTAGTTTGCAGACAATTCCCCCACATCGCGGTAGCTTTCTAATTAGGAAGTGGTCGCGGTGATTTTGCTTTTCAGGAGGTCGGACCTCAGCTCCGGAGGTCAAGTCCGCCTGAACTGGGGCTTCAGCCACAGAAGCTTCAGGGCCTAAAGGCCCTTTCCTGGCGACGCTGATTGTCGGACCTAAAGGTCCGACCTCCTGAACTGCAATTCACGGCCTCGTTTCGCAACACTTGTCCAAATTTTAGGGCGCTACTTCGGGCGCACGCGAATTGACGCGGGCATCCGCGTTTCGCTACGATGAATTGCTGACGGCCGCGCGCACGAACATTTCGGCGCGTCCGGTTCCAGCTTTCAATTTTCCGCCATGTATAATTGCCGCGAATGCGAAACTGAAATCAATCAAGGGACAGAGATTTGCCCGCATTGTGGCGTCGATTTGACTGTACCCATCACGGGCGCGGATCAGCCTCCTGCGAAACCGTCCCTGCAAAAGATTCTGCTGCGGTGGGGCGTGCTGCTGGGTGTTCTCCTCGCCGCGATCTGGAGTTTCCTGTGGTTCGTCGTGCCGGAGCGCCAAGGCAATCCCACCACGCAGGCCGAAGCGCGCGCCGTCGAGTCTCTGCGCCAGGTGCGGTCCGCCCTGGCGGACTACGCAACGGCACAGCGCGGAGCCTACCCGCGGGAGTTCGAGGCGCTGGGTGAACCGGTGCGCACGGCAGCGCAATTCGCGCAGAGCGTCAACTACCAGATTCAGTACACGCCCGGTCCTGTCGAGCCCGATGGCTCCATTCGCAGCTACGCGCTCCAGGCCCGCGCTGGCAACTACGGATTCCTCAGCTTTTACACCGACAATACCGGCGCGGTGCATGCGACGCGTGAAAACCGCGCCGCCACTGCTCAGGATTCACCGTACTGAATCGCGTCCAACACACCAGACCGCGGTAGCGCAGGCGCTCTTGCCTGCGCAGTCCTTTCGTAGAGCATGCGACACCGCACACAACCAGCCCCTCAAAGATGCTCGGAGTAAAGAGTGCCTCTGCTATAGACGACATCACTGAGACCGAGTTGCGGTAGTTTCCACAAGACGCTCGGTGCTATACTTTCCCCCGGCACGCCTGCAAAGGCCGTGCATTTTCGGCCCGTTTCTTCGTGGAGAGGTGCTGGAGTGGCCGAACAGGGCTGACTGCTAATCAGTTTCACCTCAAAAGGGTGACGGGGGTTCGAATCCCCCCCTCTCCGCCAGA
>Ga0137409_10009078_pt1 | contig 10140 bp, 12 predicted proteins | sample CZODoug1_16funga_FD_122059 | JGI IMG/M metagenome (GOLD analysis project Ga0137409, IMG submission 122059) | Vadose zone soil fungal communities from Angelo Coast Range Reserve, California, USA - CZODoug1_16fungal (Hybrid Assembly) | ecosystem: Environmental > Terrestrial > Soil > Vadose zone...
GTTTTCCCGCAGCACGCGTAGCGTGCAGCTTCATCCACCGTCAACCATCGAATGGCATCGCTCATCGTGCACCTCTGTTGGTTCCGTGAAGAGTGATCCGGACGTCGCCCCGAAAGGCGACGTCCGGAAACGGCTTCCGTTACGACCCGGACGCGATCGCGGACCGTTCGTCGTGCTCGTCGTAGGCCTGGAGCACGAGTTCGCGAATGCGTTCCTGGGCGGAGACGTCCACGATCGGACGCAGCAGCGCGAAGCTGCGACGTTCACCGTTGACGGAATAGCTGCGGGCCGGGAACGTGACGTTGCGGCCCCCGCCGCCGCGTCGTTCCCAGATGGAGAACCCGATCAGCTTCAGGCCGTCGAGTTCGCCATCGATGAAATGCAGCTCGGCATCCGCGAGTTTGCCGGGCGGGTTGCCTTTGTCGTTTGGGCTGATCTTGACGACGAGAGCCATACATTGACCTCCTGAAAAGCTCGCCGGGTCGGCGAGCGGGTGACGCGTGTACCGGAATGCCGGAGTTCATGCGTGTCCCTCCGGTGTGGAGGCCTGCAGCCGTTGCCAGAGCCAGTGCTGCAGGGTGTGGTGACCGACGAGCCCGCGATCGGCCGGCCACAGCCGGTGCTGATCGGCGCGATACCGTGCTCGCTGCCAGGCGAGCTCCATGGCGTCGACGAGGACGAGTCGCGCCTGTGTGCGTGCGCGGATCTCGTCGTGGACGCACGCGTCGGCCGCAAAGCCGACGACGTCGGCCAAGGTGCCGGCGTGGAGCGTGACGGTCGCCGGCGAATCGAGCGCCGCCGGCGCCGTGGTGACGAACGCGAAATAGAGTCGTGTGTGGCGCCCGATCGTCACCGTGATGCTGGGTGTGATCGACAGGTGACGCATCTCAGGCCCTCCTTTCTGAAACGGTCCTCAGATCGGCCCGACCATCACGTAGCTGCGGGTTCCGGGCTGGCCCGAGCGCCCGGTCAAGGCCGCAGCCGCGCCGCGCGCGGGCGGAGCGAAGCGGAGCGCCTTGACGGGGCCGAGGCGAGCCGGAGAATCGAGGGCGTGATGGTCGGGAGTGACGAGACGACTCGACGTGCGACGACGGGGTCAGCGGGAGGCGCAGCTGACTCGCGAGACGGGCGAGTCCGTCACGTCGCCAGCTGTGACGGAGTGCGACGGCGATGGCCAGGATCTGCGGCCAGCGCCGCCGCGGGACGCGATCGAGGTCCCCGACGACCTCGATGAAGAGGGCATCGGGATAGAGCTCCTCGATCGCGGCCTTCAGCAGGGCGCCGGACCACGGCAGCGTCGTCGCGCGTGCCGCGAACTCACGCACGGCACGCGGACGCAGCTCCGCCCGCCACCGCTCGGCGTCAAGCTGCTGCTTGGCGCGAGCGGCGTCTTCGAGGGATTCGTCGAGGTCGAGAGACAGCGGACGGCACACGTGCACGGTGACACCTCCGGCGAGATCAGCCAGGCGCTGGCGCGAGGCGGACGTGGGCGGGGCGACGTGGCCGTGCCCGTTAGGCGGGAATCACGAGGGCCGGCGAGGACGTGCTCGCACGGCGACGACCCGGGTCAGTGGACCGAGGTGAGGAGGCGGCTGGCGGCGCGATCGAGGGCGAAGCGTCCGTCCTGCCAAGGCGTGCGCTGACTGAGACGCGTCAGTCCCTGCACATAGCCCCAGACGGACCGCGGATTCCTCTCCTGTTGCTCCGCGAGTGTGTACGCCTCCGCGGCCTGCTTCTGCGACACATCCAGTCGCTGCACGACCGCGTCAAGGACGGCGTCACGCGTTGGGCCGATCTCCAGGGTCATCGACCGCGAGATCAGCGTGCGCTCCGCCGTCGTATCGGCGTCGAGGGCGGTGCGGACGGCCTCGAGCGAGGTCGTCCACGCCTCCTGAATCGACGCGCCCACGTGCCGGCGCCGGAAGCCGGCCACGTGCTGGAAGCCCCAGATGAGGTGATTCCCGCACACCATCCGGAACAAGAACAGGTCGAGCGTCAGGGCGGCGGCCCCCACATCGCTGTTCCGCAGAATGAATCCGCGGAACAGACCGGCGTGTGAGCGGTCCGTGGGATCGTCGAGATCGCGGTTGCCGTCCACGAGGAACAGAAACATGTCTCGGTCTCCCAGGTAGGCGCCGGACGGAACCCGTTCAGCGCCGAACACACCGTCCTTGTAGCCGAGCGGCAGGGACCAGGCCGGATGCTGGATCATGAGATCGAGCACCCGGCCGGCCAGCTCGTCGTGGTGGACTCGCGCGTACCTCGGAGAGGTGACGGCGTGGATGGTCCACGGTTCGTCGCGGTCGACGAGGAGCTGCTGCTGCTCGCGACGTTGACGGCGCAGCCCGTAGTTGATCGCGTCGGACGCGATCGCGGCGGGCAGCGTTCGGAGGTACTTCGGCGGCGCGGCGGCGATGCCGGCGAGCTGCTCGAAACTCCAGTTCGTGAGAGCGGCCTGGCGACCCGACGTGTCGCGTAGCGCGAGCGCGTCGGACGCCACCGCTTCAGTCCTGAGTGCGACGGTCTCGATGGTGCGCTCTTCGGTGCGGAGGCGTCGGGCGCGAGCCGCATCGTAGAGAGCGTGGACGCTGGCGTACCGTTCATCAGGTGGGCGGGATGCCCATTCCCGGTGAGCCGTGTACGCGGTGACAGCAGACACACCAATCCCGTTCATGAGGTGCTCCTTTCTAGCGTGCCCTGAGGGCGACGAGGTGGAACGAGCTCCGCGTCGGGCGACGTGGAGGGGTGGCCAGGACGGCCACAGCGAGAGATGATCGAAATCTACGCCTGTCTGATTCGTCTGTCAAACACAACAAGCACCCTTACGAAGAAGCGTCTGTCGCGTGTTGAGAGTCGACCACAACGTACTCACGCCGCAGCACGAAGGGTCCGTGTTTCTTGGTGACCAGCACGCCGAACACCGTCAAGGAAACAGACTCATGTTGCTTCGACGATAGGACGTGCTCGCGAAGAACCACGTTCGCGTCCGGCACCCGTCTCTGGATGTCCTGGACAACCGCCCACTGCTCGGCGGTCGCCTTCACGGCGTGGCTGCTGCGCACTCTTACGTCGAATGGTCCGACGACGGTCTCAACCAAACCACACGATTCACGAAGGAATGTCTGCAGTCGTTCAGCGCCATCGCGCGAGTAGAGCGGTAGGCGACCGTCGATGGCGAACTCCCGATCGGTGATGCCTTCAATTGCTTCCGCCATCGGAAGCACGCCCGCGGCCTGGCGCATTTTCTGTTCGTCGGTTCCGTTCACCCCGACCCACTCGGCGATGAACTGCTTCTTTTCTTCGTGGAGCGCGAGCTGTTCGGCCCGGTCGTGACGATTACGATCGTCCTTCACTCTGAGATCCGCTCGGAAGCGCCGGTGTGCCTCTGGTGGCACGTCCTTCGCGCGTCCCTGGTCGGTCGCGACATCGAACAGCAAGCGACCACGCTCCGTCACGATGTAGCACTGTCTGGGCGATGGAGGCGGGTGGGCGATGGCGCGTTGTCCCTTGTCCGCAAAGAACGCCTCGGCAACGCTTTCACGGCGAGCGCGATCGGCGTCGCTCCGCTTCGAGCGCTCGGCGACGCGATCGGCGTAATAGGCGCTCTCCAGTTCGTGATTCTTCGCAGCGGCCCGATAGAGGTCGTCCACCGTCGGCGGCGCGTCATAGATCGGCGACGCGTCGACGCGTACGACTCCACGTTCGCTGTCCCTCTCGAATCGCGGCCTGAGCTTTAACCGCGCGACGCCTTGCTTGTCCACGGACACGAGGTGGAGCCGGTTGGCGGGCACCTGCAATGGGATCTGCTGGACGGCGCGACCATCCCCGCCCGCGAGCAGGGACGCCTTCCTGCCGTCCTCCGACAGCAGGTAACTTGCGGTCACGGAGAGTGTGCGCGCCACCTCGGGGCCGGGCGTCGGGATCGCCGACACCGAACTTGCCTGTCGCTCGGCAAAGCGCGTTACGGTCTCCATGGCTCCGTCCTTTCACGAACGCCGACGCAATGGCCGGCGGAAATCATCCCGTTCAACTCCTCAAGTCACCCCGAAGAAGACGATGGCCCCAGGCGGCGGGGCTGAGCCCGCACCGCCTGGGTGACCTCTGGCCGATCAGGCGTGAGCCTGGACGCGGGTGTACGCGTCGAGGATGCACTGCCTGATTGCCTCCTGCGCACTCTGCTCCCCGTTGGCGGGTCGCAGCAGTGCGAAGCTCCGGCGTTCCCCGTTCACGGAGTACTGCCGGGCCGGAAACGTCACGTTTCTCCCTCCATCGCGACGTTCCCACACTGCGAAGCCAATCAGTTTCATCCCGCTGAGCGGGCCTGCTTCGGCTTCGAAGACCACCTCCGCATCGGCAAGCTTCCCTGCGGGAGAGCCTTGCTCGTTGGGAATGATCTTCACGGACACGAGTTCGCCTTTGGACTTGGACATGGTTGTTCTCCAAGACTGCCGAGGGCCTGAGACCGATGGCAGCGGCTGGTTCGCGCGGGTTCTGAGAACGCCGGCGAACAGGGGTGAGACGCACGGCCCTGAGGGCGAGTGCGTGGTGACGGGATTCGTCATCAATACAACCTGTCGCTATAAATGTCAATAGTCATAGCGAAATATTCTTCACACTTCATACGAGCTTACGCATGAGCCGCGCTCATTCGTTGCGGACCAGCGCACCGAGGGGCTCCCGGCCGTACTTCCTGGCGTTCTGAACTTTCATCAGCAACTCCCGTTCGGACCAGGGCGGCTGACACCGTGCGTTCCACTCGGACAGGACGGACATTGCCTCGTGATCTGAAAGCTCGAATCCGCGAACCACGCGACAACAGATTCGAAATGTGCGCAGGTCCCCGTGCTGTCCGGCAACGGCAGGGTCGACGGACAACAAAAAGCTTTCGGCGCGAGCCGCACGGTCGCCAATATCAGAGCGCCTGAAACTGCCCGCTCGCTTGTCGTCTGGTACTGTCGATCGAGTCCCAGGAAAATCGTCGGTTCCAAACACCGCTTTCGGACGCAGGTATTCGATCGTGACTGGTGAGGGCGTCTGACGCTTGTAGTTCGCGAAACCAGGAAGCCTGGTCGTCTGCGCGCACGATGTCGCGGCCGTGTCACTGCGCAGCTCATTTGCCAACCGCTTCTGCATCGTTTCCACGGCGTCGGCGTCGAATCCTTGGACTCGCCAGAAGACATGAACACGTCCGGGCGAGGAGTGCAGCACGTATGACGGTGGCGGCAGATCCGGGCGCGTCGTCAACGATGCCAGCAGTCCTGGTCCGTCCACGTCTTCCTCGAGAAAGACGTGACGGATGCCGCAGATAGCTCGCCTTGATCGAGAGCGACCTGGACGAACGGCATTGACGCTCACGTACACGTTCCAACTGTTCGCGTTCCGCTGACGCAGCCAGCTCTGAAAACGCGGGCTTGTCGCCTCCGATACAGACATCACACGCTGAGTGGTCTCCCCGGTTCGATAGGTCTTGAGAAACACCGCGACCCAGTCGGCCGGTTCGTACCCCGTGCGCAAGAATCGAAGCGGTGCGTCTCGATCGATCAACACCACGGCATTCTCAGTTCTTGGTCAGCGTTACGGTGCCGGTGAAGGGCACTGGACAGTCGACGCCGGTGACGTCAGCCTGTATACGATTCGTGTCGGCGTTGCCGAAGCTTGCGAACGTCGCTCGGCATCCCCGCGGTGAGTCGTACTCGCCCTGTGTGCTGATTTGTGCCGGCGGCGTGTTCCCAGGAATCATCGCCGTCGACATCGTCAACGTGATCGGCAGCCAGGTGTTCTGCGACTGAATCGTGGTCCGAAAGGTCTGTAGATTCGTCTGCGGCACGACTTCGAACGTATACGTCACCGGGCCGGTGACTGGCATTGCTGGTTGTGGCCCTGTGGGGTTCGGCTGAATCGTCATCGTTCCGCGCCACGTCCCGGCAAGAAACGACTGCGGTCCGCTCGGCGCGGTCGGGCCTGAACCTCCACCTCCGCAACCGGAGAGCAGTAAGAGAAGCAGCACAGGAAGCCCGATTCGTGCGTCGTGAAGCCTCATAGAACAGCTCCTTCCGGAACGGGCCGCTCTTTGAGCCGAGACTCGAGGACGAACCGATCCGCATTCCCGTCGTATTCCCGGACGGCGACGACCTCCGTCACCCGACGATGTGACCCGACGCGTGCGATGTGAACGACCAGGTGAATCGCCAACGCAATCGCCTCGCGTGTGCTCCGGTGCGGCAGACCGACATTGGCCGTCAGGACACAATGTGCCAGCCGCGTGAATGCCTGCTCCGCCGAGTTCGCGTGGATGGTGCTCATGCTGCCGAGATGACCCGTGTTGAGGGCCTGCAGCAAGTCGAAGGCCTCGGCGCCGCGGACCTCACCGACGAGGATGCGATCGGGCCGGTGCCGCAATGCTGCGCGAAGTAGATCTGCGATGGTGACTGGCGGCAGCGGCGCCTCTTGTCCGAGCGGCGCCTGCGCACGGCGTGCTTCCAGCCGAAGGACGTTCGGTTTGTCGAGGTGAATCTCCGCCGTCTCCTCGATCAAGACGATCCGGTCCCTATCCGGAATGTGAGCCGCGAGGGCATTCAGAAGGGTCGTTTTTCCGGTGCCGGTTCCGCCCGAGATCAGGATGTTCTTCTCGCAGGAGACCGCGGCAACCAGTTCTGACGCCGTCGACGCCGTGATCGAGCCCACACCAATCAGGTCGTCCAGCGTGTAACGTCTGGTAAATTTCCGAATCGTCAGGACAGGACCGGCTACTGAACAAGGCGGGAACATGGCGGCGACGCGCGAGCCGTCCTCGAGCCGTGCGTCCAGGAGCGGTTGAACGTCCGAGATCTCGTCGCCGCATGCTCGGGCGATATTCTTGATTGCAACGGTGAGGTTTCGCGTTTCGAGCGTTCGTTCGGGGACGCTCTCCACAGTGCCATCGCGCTCGACGAATACGCGACGACCGCCGTCGTTCACCATCACTTCAGTGACGGTCGGATCGAGGAGCAGATCCTCGATGGGTCTCAAGAACGGGAGAATGCGATCGAGGCTGCTCATAGGGCACCTCTCGCCAGGTGATCAAAGTAGCTGGTCTGCACGTCCAGGTAATGCGGCTTCAGGTAGCAGAATTGCGGGCGCATCGGATTGAGCCCGTCGTACGGCAATGCGATCGCCTGAGCGTTCTGCAACTCCGTGAACACCCTGGGCGAGAAGATGTACTCATGGTGCGGCGCGTAGCTCTTGCTGGCACTCACCGTCTGCTTTGCCGCGGTCGCCCGACCGGTGAGCAGAGAGATGTGCGCCCCCTGGCCGCCCTCCGACAGGGTGTAGTGCGCTTTCAGGCGATCGCGACGTCCGCACAGATCGGCGGCAGCTCTCGCGGTGAACTCATCGCTGGTGGCCAGGAACAACTTCGTCCGGAAGCACTGAAGCAACGTTCGCCAGCTCTCATCGCCAGGCAGCGCCGATCTGAGTGAACTGACGCTCTGGGTTGCGACGATCGGAATCAAGCGTGCCTGGCGCGACAATGCAAACGTGCGCTCGTCGCCGGTCGGGTCCGTCTCACCAACTGTTGCAAATGCGTGATATTCGTCACACACGAACAGGAGATCGCGCCATGTCCGCTCTGGATGTGCGGCAATCTTAGGGATCCGTTGAAGCACCGCACGCTGGAAGTCGAGCTTGAGCATCACGCCGAGCGCGCGCGCGAGACCGGGGTTCAGGCCCACGGGAAAGTTCAAGGCCAAAACGTGGCCTGACTCGAGCAGTTCCTCCAGCGGGGCAAGTGGGCGCGGCTCGCCGGGCTTCGGTGCCGAAGCGTACGCGCTTCTTGGCGGGCAGAACGTGCGATGAACCGCCGGGTTCTCGTCGAAGAGCGACAGGAAGACAACGATCCCTTCCGTGATGGAGGAACGGAGCCGGTGGTCCAGGCGACGCCACCCGTGAGTGAACCATCGGTCCACGGCGTCGAGCTGATGCTTGCGCTCGATCCATGCGGTGCCTTTCGCCCGCCGTACTTCGAAGGGAACCTGCTGCTCGTGCAGGGCCGACTCCAACTCGGCGCTGTACTGATGCGCCATGTGTCCGGGGCCGTCCTGGAACCAGTTTGTCCACGGGATCCCGACCACTTGAAGCTCGTAGTTCGCGAGCGGAACCACGATTACCTCTGGGGGTTGGGTCAGCGTCGCTTTCAGGGCACTGATCTCGCTCTCGATCTTCGAGTCTTCGAGGATGTAGCGGTACACCTCTGCAAACGTCGTATAGCCGTCAACGAGACGCCGCAACAGGATGACGAACTTGAGCAGATCGGTGTAGGCCTGCTGCCAGAAGGGCTCTTTGGACTTGCCGAACAGGTTGTTCACGAGTGTTGCGATTGCAAAGGCGACCGCATACGGGTCGAGGTCGTTGTGTAGCGGGTTGTAGCAGACGTCGCCACCGAGCCGAATCTCTGCGTAGTCCGACTCTCGCCCGGCGCGACGGAGCATCCCTCGCACTTGTTGGCAGAAATCGCCCTTCACTTCGAGGACGAGTCCGCCGATCTTTCGATCCGGATCGCCAGCTCGCCAGCGGAGGAGTTGGTCGGCGTAGGGATACATGCAGGCCGACGTCTTTCCCGTGCCCACCGCGCCGACGATCATCACTCCTGTGTAGAGCCCTCGCTGCGGGATCGTGAGCCATGTCGGCGCTGGCGCGCGTCCGGATGTCGTCTCAAAATGCGCCTCGCCGAGCACGAGCATGGGTGAGGGCCGTCGCTCTGGTGGCACGTATGCGGGGAGCGGTTTCGCGCGTGCACCCGCCGGATAGCGGTAGGCGACGATTGTCACGAGGGACGCGACGATGGACAGCGCGAAGAAAGGTGTCGTGAACCAGAGTGTCGCGTAGCCGTAGACAAGCACCAGGAACACCGCCGGACTGCGCAGCTCGATCAGCTGCAGATAGACGTTGCCGCGATCGATCGGATAGGTGTGGACGCCGAGGACGCCCACACCCGTCGCGAGCAGCATCGCTATCACGGCCCGTTGTTCGAGCAATCGTCGGAACATGGCAACGTCCTGTGTCAGCCGCGCGCGGAACCGACCGCTGCCAGATCCGCGTTGTCCCTTTGGTGCGCTGGGTGCCGCTCGGTGGCACGTCGTGATCGGTGCGACTTGCTTCCTGGACGTGGCACGAACGACTCCCCATGTTCAGCGCGCCATCCCTGGAAGTCCTTGTCCTTGCCGAGGACCGTGTCAATCACCTGATTGAGCACGTAGTCAGTTGGCTCTCCTATGAACTGGGCATAGGCAAAGAGAGTTTCGTTCGTCTCGCGATCCAGCCGCGCGATGTGCCGGACCAATTGCTTTCCACGCGTACGCGGTTTGATGAGCGGCATGCTTCCCTCCATGAACGGACTAGGGTGAACGCATCGCCCGCTGATTCCGCTGCACTGAGCGCGACAGAACGGCGGCAGAAAGCGGCCACGGTTTCGCGGTGGTGTCCACGCGCAGAAACGTCAATGGCCGGACATCGACAAGGACGAGGCAGCCGTGGCGTGAGCGACCCGCCCTGGCCGCGGACGTGATCGCAGACGCGGCCAAAACTCGTGGTCGCTCACGCCACGGTTGTCTTTTGAGTTGTGGCTGCGTGCCCGTCAGCGACAGCGGGCGGCATAGAGCGCCGCCCGAACGCAGTCGCCGCAACCCCGCAGTGAGCAACGACTTGACGCCCGCGCTGAAGGTGGACCGGTCGTCACAAGGCGCATCACCCAGGAAGCGCAATTGCGCCGGACGGGGGGAACACCCCGCGCAAGGCCCTGTTCCCCCTCCTGTTCCCCCTGCGGGACGGTCAGGCCGAGCCGACCATGGAGGAGAGATGAAAGTACTGACGAGATAACTCATGGCGTTCAAAACGACCGCTCTCGCGGGCGATGGCGTCCGCCAGACTGGTGGACATGGCCACATCGACGACGCGGTCTCCGTCCTGGAGCCAGGCTTTCCGAATAGCGCGAAACCGTGGCGCGCCGAAAGCACGGCGCGCCCTCCTCAACCGAGTGCGATCGACTGTTCCGGTGATATCGGCGCTCTGATAGAACCAACGCAGCTCATTGGCAACGGTGGGGTGCAGCGGTGTCCCCAGCTCCTCGCGGAACGCCGCCTCGTACGCATCCACGACCTCGCTCTC
>Ga0137409_10009079_pt1 | contig 10139 bp, 7 predicted proteins | sample CZODoug1_16funga_FD_122059 | JGI IMG/M metagenome (GOLD analysis project Ga0137409, IMG submission 122059) | Vadose zone soil fungal communities from Angelo Coast Range Reserve, California, USA - CZODoug1_16fungal (Hybrid Assembly) | ecosystem: Environmental > Terrestrial > Soil > Vadose zone...
AGCATCGCGGCCGCGTTGGGACATGCGGCGACGCACGCGCCGCATCCGATGCAGGCGGCCGCGTCAAACGCGGTTTCCGCTGAATCCTTGGGAACGAGGATCGCATTGGCATCCGGTGCGCCACCGGTGGGAGCCGTGATGAAGCCGCCGGCCTGAATAATTCGATCGAAGGGAGAACGATCGACGGCCAAATCGCGGAGGACAGGAAACGCGCGAGCGCGCCAGGGTTCGAGCGTCACGGCATCGCCGTCCTTAAAGAAACGCATGGAAAGCTGGCAGACCGTGGTGCCGCGCCGGCCTCCATGGGCCACTCCATTGATTAGAAAACCGCACGCGCCGCAAATTCCCTCACGGCAATCATGCTCGAAGACCACAGGAGGTTCACCCTTGCCCTGGAGATTTTCATTGAGGAGGTCAAGCATTTCGAGAAAGGACATATCCGGCGTCACTCCCTGCACTTGATAGGTGGCAAAGGCGCCGGGGGCATTGGCGCTTTGTTGCCGCCAGATTTTGAGTGTGAGGTTCATGTCTACTTGTAGCTCCTCTGGGCAAGGTGAACGTGCTCGAAGGCGAGAGGCTCTTTGTGAAATTCCCAATGCCCGTCTCCTCCCTTCCACTCCCACGCGGAGGCATAGGAGAAGTGCTCGTCATCGCGTAGGGCCTCGCCCTCGGGCGTCTGACTCTCTACACGGAAGTGGGCGCCGCAGGATTCGGCGCGTTGCAGCGCGTCGATGCACATGAGCTCACCCAGTTCCAGGAAGTCGGCGACGCGGCCGGCTTTTTCGAGCGACTGGTTTAATTCCTCACCCGTTCCGATAATATTGACGTTTTTCCAGAACTCTTCCCGCAACGCGGGAATCTTGGCGAGATTGGTCTTGAGGCCGGCTTCGGACCGGGCCATGCCACAGTTCTCCCACATCATTTTGCCGAGTTCTTTGTGGATGGAATCGACGGTTCGCTTGCCTCGGACATCCACCATCGTGGCGACGCGCTTCGTGACTTCATTTTTGGTGGCCGCGAATGCGGGGTGCGAGGTGTCGACCTTTTCGAGCGTGCTGGAGGCGATGTAATTGGGCAGCGTATACGGCAGGATGAAATAACCGTCGGCCAGGCCCTGCATCAGGGCGCTCGCGCCGAGACGGTTGGCGCCGTGGTCGGAAAAGTTGGCTTCCCCGGCGACGAAGAGTCCTGGAATGGTCGACATCAATTGGTAATCGACCCACAAGCCACCCATCGTGTAATGGACCGCGGGAAAAATTCGCATGGGGAGTTTGTAGGCGTTCTCTCCAGTAATTTCTTCATACATGTCAAAGAGGTTGCCGTATTTTTCGCGGACTTGCGACTCTCCCAGACGGAGAATGGCGTCGGCGAAATCGAGATAGACGCCTTGGCCACCCGGGCCCACGCCGCGACCTTCGTCACATACTTCTTTTGCGGCACGAGAGGCGACGTCGCGGGGGACGAGATTCCCGAAGCTTGGGTAGCGGCGCTCGAGGTAATAATCGCGTTCGTCCTCGGGGATAGCGCCGGGAGCGCGAGCGTCGCCTTTTTTCTTGGGGACCCACACGCGGCCATCATTGCGCAGCGATTCGGACATTAGTGTGAGCTTCGACTGATGCTCGCTGCTCACGGGGATGCAGGTCGGATGAATTTGCGTGAAGCATGGATTGCCGAAGAGAGCGCCGCGCCGATGAGCGCGCCAAATGGCCGTGGTGTTCGAGCCTTTGGCGTTCGTAGAAAGATAGAAAACGTTGCCGTAGCCTCCGGTCGCGAGGACAACGACATCGGCGGCGTAGGACTCGATCGGGCCGGTTACGAGGTTGCGGGTTATGATGCCGCGTGCCTTGCCGTTGACGAGGACGAGGTCAAGCATCTCGCTGCGGGTGTGCATCTTCACGGTGCCTGCGGCTACTTGCTCTTCGAGCGCCTGATACGCGCCTAGCAATAATTGCTGCCCGGTCTGGCCGCGCGCGTAGAAGGTGCGCGAGACTTGCACGCCGCCGAACGAGCGCGTGTCGAGAAGGCCGCCATACTCCCGCGCAAACGGGACGCCCTGGGCGACGCATTGGTCGATAATGTTGACGCTGATCTGCGCCAAGCGATAGACGTTGGCCTCGCGGGCGCGAAAGTCCCCGCCCTTCACCGTGTCATAGAAGAGGCGGAAAATGCTGTCACCGTCGTTGCGATAGTTCTTGGCGGCATTGATGCCACCCTGCGCGGCGATGGAATGGGCGCGGCGCGGGCTGTCCTGGAAGCAAAAGCAATCGACAGGATAACCTTGCTGGCCAAGCGAAGCAGCGGCTGCCGCACCGGCCAGTCCCGAGCCCACGATGATGACGGAGTGCTTACGGCGATTCGCGGGATTGACCAGCTTCATCTCGAAGCGGGATTTTTCCCACTTCTGTTCAATCGGACCAGATGGAATTTTGGATTCGAGCATCTCTTTTTCTGGCAGACTCCACGCTTCACGGGATGTGTCCGGCGTAAAAAGTGGAGCCTGCTCCCACTCCCCTCAGTGCAGCCAGCCCGCGAGCACCGAAATGGGCACGGAGACAAAGCCGGCAAAAATCAAGATTGCAACGATTCGGGAAAACGTCCTGAGGCCACTCGTGTTTTGAACGGTGGCCCAGCCGAGCGTCTGGAACATGCTCCAGATGCCGTGATCGAGGTGCAGGCACAGCGCTCCCATGGCCACGATATAAAAAAGGGATATCGGCCAAACGGAAAATCCGGCCACTACATTCTGGTACACCATCAAGTGCTCGAACTCGCCCGGCTGGAAGCCGACCAGTCCGCCCGTGAAATGAAAGAGGTGGAAGACGATGAAGACCGCCAATAACAAGCCGCCCCAGCGCATTGTCACGGCGCCCCACGTGGTCTCGACATCTTTTCGAGATTCGTAGCCGATGGGGCGCGCCTGCCAGTTCATCCGAGTGAGCTGAACGGCGGCGGTAATATGAAGGAACGCGCAGGCCAGGAGCACGATCCGGACGATCCACAGGAGTTGTCCGTAGCCGAGTTCGGGCCAGCCTACTTCCCGCAAAAATCGCGAGTAGGCGTTGATTTCTTCCTGGCCGGAAAAGATCTTGAGATTGCCCACCATGTGAGCGATGACGAAGAGGATCAGGACCGCGCCCGTAACAGCCATGACGACTTTTTTGCCGATCACGCTGGCCCAAAGGGCCGTTAAGCGATTGCTGACGACCGCGTGCGGCGGCGACCCCGCTGATTCCTTCATCTTGCGACTCCTGAATTTATTTTCCGGGCAGGAGTGTGATGACTTGCTGAAGGTGGTTCGGCAAGTCGCGGCCCATTTGGCGATATCAAAGGCACAATCTCCCTAGGTTCAGGCGGGCTCCCAGTCGCCGACGCGCCACTCGCCCGCCAAAGCAGCGCGGCGAGCGGGAAGCCGGTGCTATGGCGACGGCGCGTAGGGCCCGCACCCGAAGGAACTGTAAGTTGCTAAGTGGAAAGGGGAGGTAATTCCTTAAGTCGACTTCAGTCGCGGGCATCCCGGCTCCAACTCAGTGAGAAACACCAGTATAGGTAATTCGCGGCAACATATCAAGACGGCACACGCCGCAATTTCGCGGGATTTGGGAGATTCGTTTTGGATATAATGGCAGCGAAGGAATCGGCGCCGGAGAATATTGATGAGCGAAAAACAAGTGGTTGATCTGGAATCGCTGCTGGACACCATTGTTCATGCGGGGCATCCGCCGGCCACGGAGGAACTTGCGCGGATGGCTGAGGCGTTGGGAAGAATGTTCGACGTGGACCCGGACGAGGTGGCGATTCTTATAGTGAGTCAGAAAAATAAAATCCTCAAGTTCGTGATTCCCGAAAAACTGTCCGTGGTTGGGAGCATCCCCCTGAGCAGCACGAACGCCCTCGCGGCGCGGACCGTGCGGGAACGCAAGGCGGAACTTACAAACACTTTCAATACGTCTCGGCATGCGAGCGTGTTCGAGGGAGTGCCGCTCGGCCGCCGTGAAGGGGAGTCGATCCACAAGATGATGAGCGCCCCCATCGTTGATGGAACGAAAGTCATAGGAGTCATTCAAATATCGCGCAAGGGCCACTCCGCAAAGAGTGCGGGACCCGATTTCACACAAAAGGATTTGCGAGCCCTGACTGCGCTTTCTCCCACCCTGGAGCTGTTCCTCAAGCTTTTCCAGGTAGATTGACCGCGTGAAACATCCGCGCAGCACTCACCTGTTGATGAAACCAATACACGCAATCCGCGCGAGGCCGGGAAATTGATTGACACCGTGCGGTGTTCTTGTTACTTTTCCGCACGCGTAAAAGTTTTCACGCGAGTCTCGGGCAAGACTTAGGAGGCACCGCACTCCGGCACCGCTCATGGCGTTTGTTGCGAAAAAGATTTTCCTCACAAAAGGCGTCGGAAAGCATCGGGAGCGGCTCTCGAGTTTTGAGCTTGCTTTGCGCAGCGCGGGAATCGCGGCATGCAACATTGTTCGCGTGTCCTCCATTTTTCCTCCTAACAGCAAACTGATTTCGCGCAGCGAGGGTCTGAAGCATATCCACCCGGGACAGGTCGCATTCACCGTCATCAGCGAAAATTCGACGCGGGAGGCGCACCGGCTGATCGCCGCGGGGATTGGGCTGGCGCTTCCGGCCGACAAGTCGATGTACGGATACCTGTCCGAGCATCACTCGTTCGGCGAAACCGAGGAGGTCGCCGGAGAATACACCGAAGAGCTGGCGGCCGAGATGCTGGCCACTACGCTGAACGTGGAGTTCGACCCCGATCTTTCGTGGGACGAAAAAAAAGAGGTCTACCGGATTTCCAACAAGATTGTGCGCACGATGAATATCACGCAATCTGCGGTTGGAGATAAGCGCGGGTTGTGGACCACCGTGCTGGCGGCCGCCATCATGATCGGCGAAGACGACTGAAGAATTCGATCCCCGCAGCCCACATTTCTTTTTTGAATGCCGAATAGCGTGGATATTGAGACACCAGAGCGGATATCCCTACGGTATTGAGAAAGTAACTGGCGTTTCAGCCGCTCGGTCCACGGTTGCGAAACACAACCATCCCGTTTGGCTTTCCTTCCCCTTGTAATGATTCATTAACAAAGCCGTCATATTTCAGTAACAGACGGGATCGCAATACGACATCGCCTTTTTGTTACCAAAAAGGAAGACCCGGCTCATTTTTTATTGGAACGTCAGACAACCTCAAATGCAGGCCCAACATCTCAAAGGGAAACGTAGAAGTCCAACCCGTGTCCGATTTTCAGCGCTGTGACGTTCATTCTGCGTCCTGCGCCGGCCATTTCGACGATGTGTTCCGAGCGGATGACGATTCTCCGACTCGAATCGGCATTGGTTGGTAGTTGTGGGTCCCTGTTTGAGGGGTGTGGAAAGTCAGCGGCACTAAATTCAGCGGAGAGGTCTCACCATGCGCATGAGTTCACGGAACTATGCCTCGGCGGTTGGCAAGCTCTTGTTCGTTGCAGCCTTTACCAGCGTTCTCCTGGCGATCGGTTGCGGCAGCGGGTACGGCTCAGGGACGACTCCAATTTCTGTAACAATTACCAACAAGATCTCCACCATCGCTGCCGGGGCTGCGGCCACGACGCTGAACGCAACTGTACAGTATGACTCCACAAATTCGGGCGTCACCTGGAGTTTGAAGGCTGGCGGTACAGACTGTTCGCCGACTTGCGGCTCGTTGAGCGGAGCGACTTCCACTAGCGTGACTTATACCCCTCCCGCGACCGCGCCAACCGGTGCGCCGACGATTACGGCAACGTCGGTGAAGGACGCAACGAAGTCCGACGCAGACGGATTCACCATCACCGGGCCGGCAATCTCCGTGACGATCACGAATAAGGTGACGACTGCGCTCACGAACAACGGCACGATTACATTCAACGCCACGGTGCAAAACGATCCGCCAAACAAGGGTGTCACCTGGACGCTGATGGAAATCGACGGAACAACCTGTCCGATCGGCTGCGGCTTGATCAGCAATGCAACAGCCACGAGCGTCACCTACACCCCGCCGACTAGTCCCTTTGGGGGTGTATTCGACACGCCAATTATCAAGGCGACATCCATCAGCGACGCTACCAAGTTTGACCAGGACAACTTCACGATCGTCGAGACTACCGTGACCATTTCGAACAAAGTGAACGACGTGACGGCGGGAAGCGGTCCGATCACTTTCAAAGCGGTGGTGACCAACGATCCGAGCAACAGTGGCGTGATCTGGGGATTGTCGGAGAATGGTGGTTTGACTTGCGACGCCAGCTGCGGAATGCTGGGCACAACCACGAGCACGACCGTTGTGTACAATCCTCCCGCGGCCCCGTTGGCGTTTCCGAATACGGTGAATATTGCGGCTACTTCTGTCCGGGATTTGACGAGAGCTGACGCCGGTACATTTGGGATTATCAGCGGGACAGTGAGCAGTTGTACCGGAACACCGACAGGGCTCGAATCGTTGTTGAGCGGGCAGTACACGTTCTTCGCGCAGGGGCAGGCAGAAATGGGAGCCAGTTTTGCGGCTGACGGGAAAGGACACTTCACGGATCTGGGCGGGGGCGTGGCGGGGAACATGGATTTCAATGGAGGCCTCCCGGAGAGCCTCACGGTGATTCCGACGAGCGCGGGTGGGGGTTTCTACACCGTGGGCGCGGATCCGGCGGGGGTGGGAGATGTTGGTTGCTTATCGTTGTATACCTCTGACGGAAGTACCCGCATTTTTCGATTCGCGCTGGGCGAGGTGAGTGGCGGTGTTGCGACCGCGGGGCGAATTACCGAGTACGACGACCAGATCGGCATTGTGGTGGGGACTCCCGCGCGGGTTTCCGGGCCGTTGCGCCGTCAGGATCCCATGGCATTTGCGAGCGGGGACACCAGCCGCCTTCAGCCAAATTACGCATTCGGTGTAGGCGGGACTGACGCTTCTGTAGTTGGCGGATTCGTTCTCAATCCTGCCAGCGGCGCGATCACCAGCAGCGAATTCGACTCGGACGAGGGAGGCACGCTTCAGACCGACGTACAGGGCAGCACCGGATCCATCGCATCGGTGTCTGCCAAAACAGGTCGAGCACTCTTTACTTTCACGCCCAAGAACGCCAATTGGCCGGGTTTCATTACGCAGACTCAAGCAGCGGTGTACATCGTAAATCCCAACGAATTCTTTCTGGTAGGCATTGATCCGCCGCCTCTTTGCATTGGGGGCTGCCCTCCTTACTTCAGCTACAGTGGCCGAGCCGTCGTGTCGGGAACAGGGTTTAGTTCCAGCTCACTCTCGGGGAATTTCATCATTCACCAGGCAGGAGGATCGACACCGGTCAACTTTGCAACGCGCGGCGACGTGAGTCTGTGGCTGCTCAGCTTCAACGGTGTTAATGTAACGGGGACGATCTTCGAGTACAACACGCAGGGTGGGGCGACGACCACGACAGTGGCAAACGAGAGCTACTCGGTTGGAGCAACGTTCGGGCGAGTCGTACTGACAGGGACCGGTCTCACGAAACCACCCGTTCTGTACCTGGCGAAACCCGCGGCGAATACGGCAACACTCAATGCGTTCTCTTGCGGCACGGACACGGTCACAGGCTCCGGGGTTGTCGAGCCGGGAGCGAGCAACAACATCATGACCGGCTCTCTGGCGGGGAACTACTTCTTCGGCGACGAATTTGATTCTGGTGACGAAACCACCACGAATCCGGCCGGGGTTCTGGGCATTAGCAACGCGGGCGCGCTGAGCGGAACGAAATTCAGCAGCGGACCCGCCCCCGGCCTGCTGGCAACCACGTCCGTCAGCGGCAGCGTAACGATCGACAACGCCAAGGGGCCGGGGACCGGCAACATCGGCCCGAACAGTGTGGCGATCACCAACGGAACCAAATTGTTCTTCATTGACGAGTCCGCGGGCACTCCGGCGAGCATCACTGTGGTGGAGCATCAATAAGGAACTGTGGATTGTCCGGCGTGGCTTCGGCAGTACTTATGGGATGCGTCCAACATCGCATTTCCGCCTAATTTGGAATTTCAGATTTGAGATCTCAGGGGCCCTCCTTTGATTGTTCTCACCTAAAATCGCCGCTGCTGAGAAACGTCTGCGCGTCAAAATCAAAAAGATGATGCTATGATTCGTCGATGGCTGAAAAATTCGCAGTAGGCTTGATCCAGATGAGTTGCTCCCTCGATTCGAGGGAGAATTTTGCCAAGGCCGAGGCGCGCATTCAAGAGGCCGCGAAGCGGGGGGCGCAAATCATTTGCCTGCAGGAATTGTTTCGTTCGCAATATTTTTGCCGGGAAGAAAATGCGGACCTGTTTGAGCTGGCGGAAGCGATTCCGGGGCCTTCCACGGAGGCGCTGTCGAAACTCGCGCACAGCTTGAATGTCGTCATCATCGGATCGCTCTTCGAGCGAAGGGCAGCTGGAATTTATCACAATACAGCCGTTGCGATTGACGCGGGCGGCGCACTTCTCGGCAAATATCGCAAGATGCATATCCCCGACGATCCGCTCTATTACGAAAAATTTTATTTCACGCCGGGAGACCTGGGCTTTCCGAATTTCGATACGCGATTCGCGCGCATCGGCGTGCTGGTGTGCTGGGACCAGTGGTATCCGGAGGGGGCGCGCCTCTCAAGCCTGGGCGGGGCGAACATTCTTTTTTACCCGACGGCGATTGGCTGGCATCCATCGGAGAAACAGGAATTCGGCGCCGTGCAGCTGGATGCGTGGCGGACCATTCAACGTTCACACGCCATCGCGAATGGCGTTTTCGTAGCCGCCGTAAATCGCGTCGGCTTCGAAGGGACACCCGAAAGCGGTCTTGAATTCTGGGGGCATTCGTTCGTTTGTGATCCGTTCGGGCAGATTCTCGCCGAAGCTTCCGCGGACAAGGAAGAAATCCTGCTGGCGGAGTGCGATCCGAAGCGCGTCGAAGAGGTGCGCCGCAATTGGCCGTTCCTGCGGGATCGACGCATTGATGCATACGCGCCTATTTTGAATCGGTGGCACGAGTGAAGCCCGCACCCGTTGGGCTCGGCTACCGGATGCCAGCGGAGTGGGAGCCGCACGCGGCCACCTGGCTCGCTTGGCCCCATGAAAAAACAGACTGGCCTGGGAAATTCGCGCCGATTCCGTGGGTCTATGCGGATATTGTGCGGCACCTGTCGCAGGCGGAACGCGTGCGGATGCTCGTTGCGGACGCGGGCACCGAGCGCTCCGTTCGCCCCATGCTGAAAAAGGCAGGCGCGAATCTTTCGGCGGTGGATTTCTTTCACGTTCCTACCAATCGCGGATGGATTCGGGATTTCGGGCCGATTTTTGTGCGCAATGAGAAAGGCGATCGTGCGGTTACGAATTGGCATTTCAATGCATGGGCCAAGTATGACGATTGGAAGAAGGATGACGCTGCGAACGACCGGCTCGCTGCGAAGCTCAAGTGGAAGCAGTGGCGTCCCGAGTTTCGGCGGCGGCGCGTGGTGCTCGAGGGAGGCAGCATCGACGTAAACGGATGCGGCACGCTGCTCACGACGGAAGAATGCCTGCTCAGTCCGGTGCAAGCCCGGAATCCAGAAGTTTCACGCGAGGAGCTGGAAGAAATCTTTCGGGACTATCTTGGCGTGACGCACGTTCTGTGGCTCAAGAACGGGATCGCGGGAGACGACACGCACGGGCACGTGGACGATCTGGCGCGCTTTGTGGATCCCGCGACGGTGGTTACCGTTGTTGAAAGCGATCCGACCGAAGCAAATTACCCGCCGTTGCAAGAAAATCTTGCGCTGCTTCGCGAAATGAAAGATCAGGACGGCCACATGCTGCGCGTTGAAACATTGCCCATGCCCGCGCCCGTGTATTTCGATGGGCAACGGCTTCCCGCGAGCTACGCTAATTTTTATATCGCGAACCAGATTGTGCTCGTACCGACATTTAACGATCCGAATGACGCCGTGGCCCTCACTAAGCTTGTTGATTTGTTTCCGGGCCGCACAATTATCGGAATTGGATGTCTCGATCTGGTTCTCGGTCTGGGTACGATACACTGCATGACGCAGCAGGAACCAGCTTAGGAGGGAGCACTCGATGCACTTCTTCTATTTCACCGTGCCACGTTCCGTGATTGGATGGCTGTTCGTCGG
>Ga0137409_10009080_pt1 | contig 10137 bp, 13 predicted proteins | sample CZODoug1_16funga_FD_122059 | JGI IMG/M metagenome (GOLD analysis project Ga0137409, IMG submission 122059) | Vadose zone soil fungal communities from Angelo Coast Range Reserve, California, USA - CZODoug1_16fungal (Hybrid Assembly) | ecosystem: Environmental > Terrestrial > Soil > Vadose zone...
CTCACCGGCCACCTGGTGCTCTCCACTTTGCATACCAACGATTCGGCGAGCGCCATCACGCGGTTGCTCGAACTCGGAGTGCCGGCCTACCTGCTCAACTCGACCATCCTTGGAGTCATGGCGCAGCGCCTGGTGCGCATCCTGTGCAAGCATTGCAAGGAGAAAGTTCCCTTCGACGAAGGCCGCGCGGGCGACATGAGCTGGGAGGAATTCGTCGCGCCGTGGAAGGCGAAGCGCCCGACGCACATCTACAGGCCGGTCGGGTGCCTGGAGTGCCGCAACACCGGCTACACGGGCCGCATCGGGCTGTACGAGATCCTGTTGCTTTCCGCCGAAGTGAAGCGGTTGGTCCACGCCGAGGCGGACGTCGCCAGAATCAGGGAAGTGGCCTACAAGGAAGGCATGAAGCCGCTGCGCATCAGCGGCGCGATGAAAGTCGCAATGGGGCTGACGACGCTGGAGGAAGTGCTGAAAGTCGCACCGCCGCCGGGACAGGCCTAGCCCTACAGCCGGCGGCACGAAAAGCTCGCACCGCCCGTTGGCCGTTCGCCCGGGCCGACTTTCCACCCCCGCCTGAGTTACAGAATCTTACCTTTCGGACACATCCCGGTTACCTGCGCTTGCGAAACTCCTTTCCAAGAAGAAACCTTCAATAGGAGGCCACATGAGATGGAGTCTGACTAGCCTGGCGGCGATTGCGTGGCTGGCGGGGTGTGTAACAGCCACAACCGAAAACTATGAGGCCCTGCTCAAGACGTGGGTGGGTCGCTCCGAAGGTGACCTTGTACAAGCCTGGGGTCCCCCATCCTCGACTTTTCAAAGCGCAAGCGCGAAATACTTTACGTACACCAAGAGTCGGACATGTATCTCGGGAAAGGACTCTTCTACGTGTGCGTGTAATACGACGTTTGAACTGTCGAGCGACCACATAAAGTCTTGGCGTTGGGACGGCAACGGGTGTATTGCCCTCCCGCCGGATATAGAGTCCTTGCCTTTCTCTACGGGGCGGAGCGAAGCGACCCCGACAGGAAGATCCGCACCCTAAAAGGTCCTTCGCCTGTTCACGCGAACACGGCCAGCACACCGAGCAGGACGAACAACCCCGCGGCCACCCAGCGCATCACCTTCATGTTGACGCGGTGCGCGAGGGCCTCGCCGATCCAGACGGCAGGGACGTTCGCGATCATCATGCCCAGCGTCGTTCCCAGCACCACCGCGACCAGCGAATCGTAGCGCGCGGCGAGCGCCACCGTGGCGAGCTGGGTCTTGTCGCCCATCTCCACCAGAAAGAAGGCGATGAGCGTCGTCACGAACACGCCGGCCGCCGGGAGCTTCGGGTTTTCCTCCAGCTTGTCGGGCTTCAACGCCCACGCACCGAAGGCGAAAAACAGGAGAGCGACGATCCATCTCATCGCCTGCGGGGATACCAGGCTAGCGGCCCATACCCCGACGGACCCCGCGAGAAAATGATTCGCCAGGGTCGCAAATAGAATGCCCGCGATGATCGGCGGCTTCCGCTTCAGTCTTGCCGCGAGCAGAAAAGACAGGAGCTGCGTCTTGTCGCCCATCTCGGCGAGAGCGACCACCGCAGTGGAGAGGAGGAAGGCTTCCAGTGCTGCGGTCCTACTTCTCGCTAGTGCACGCCCAAACCTTGACCGTGCACCCGCCGCCGCACTTCTTGAGCGCCTTCATCTCCACGATCTCGCGCGATGCGCCGGTGTCCGAGGAAATACGGTTCGGCTTTGCCGCAACTGCGCCGCAAGCGTCTCGAAAAGTTCTTATCAGGTCGCAGTTCGAGCCGCACTGGCTGAAAGCCTCGGTCTCGGCATCGCGCTTTGTCCTCTTGTCGACGGCATAACCGAAGGAACCCGTCTTGCTGCTGTAGGCGATCGCACCCCACAGCTGCCGGTTCCCGTGGCGCGCGGCAAGCGCATCGGTCACCGCAAAGGCGAGGAGGAAAGCCGCCGCGGCGAGGGCTCGCACGGCTACTTGACCAGGGCGCGCATGGCGCGCTCCAGCCCCTGGATGGTGGTGGGGTACATACGTCCTCCCATGATTTCCTTGAGGATACCGATCGACTGGCGATAGCCCCAGATCTCCTCGGGCTCGGGGTTGAGCCACACCGCCCGCGGATACACCTCGATCAGGCGCTTCATCCACACCGCGCCCGCTTCGTCGTTCGAGTATTCGATTGAGCCGCCGGGCTGCAGGATCTCGTAGGGGCTCATGGTCGCGTCGCCGACGAACACCAGCTTATAGTCGTGCCCGTACTTGTGCATGATGTCGAAGGTACGCGCGCGCTCCGAGTGCCGCCGGCGGTTGTCTTTCCACACATAGTCGTAGAGACAGTTGTGGAAGTAGAAATATTCCAGGTGCTTGAACTCGGTCTTCGCCGCCGAGAACAGCTCTTCGCACAGCTTGATGTGGTCGTCCATGGTGCCGCCGATGTCGAGGAACATCAGCACCTTGACCGCGTTGTGGCGCTCCGGCCGCATCATCAGGTCGAGATACCCGGCGTTGCGCGCGGTCTTGTCGATGGTGGTGTCCAGATCCAGCTCCTCGGGCGCGCCCTCGCGTGCGAACTTGCGCAGGCGCCGCAGCGCGACCTTGATGTTGCGCGTGCCGAGCTCGACCGAGTCGTCCAGGTTGCGGTACTCGCGCTGGTCCCATACCTTCACCGCGCTGCGGTTGCGCGATTTGTCCTGGCCGATGCGGATGCCCTCGGGGTTGTAGCCGTACGCGCCGAAAGGCGAGGTGCCCGCGGTGCCGATCCACTTGTTGCCGCCCTGGTGGCGACCCTTTTGCTCCGCGAGGCGCTTCTTCAGCGTCTCCATGAGTTTTTCCCAGCCGCCCAGGGATTCGATCATCGCTTTCTCTTCGGGCGAGAGGTTCAGCTCGGCCTGCTTCAGCAGCCACTCGAGCGGCACGTCGAGGTCGACGCCGGCGATCGACTCGACGCCCTGAAAGTACTCGGCGAAAGCACGGTCGAACTTGTCGAAGTTCGCCTCGTCCTTCACCAGCGCGATGCGCGAGAGGTAGTAGAAGTCGTCGATGCTCGGGCCAATGACCTTCCGCTCCATCGCCTCGAGCAGGGTCAGGTACTCCTTGATGGAGACCGGCAGCTTGTGGCTCTTGAGCTTGAGGAAGAAGTCGATCAGCATAGGGCGGGCGCTCGGGCTATTGTAAGCCCTGCAATTCACGAGGAGGAGGGGCCATGACAAGAGCAATCGTTGCGGTGGTGTTTGCGACGCTGTCGGGCATCGCTGTGGCGCAGAATTTTCCAGCGCGGCCGATTACGCTCGTCGTGCCGTTCCCGCCCGGCGGTTCGACCGACACGGCGGCACGCATCATCGGCGAGCGGATGCGGCAGCCCCTTGGGCAGACGCTGGTCATCGAGAACGCGGGGGGCGCCAGCGGCAGCATCGCGCTCGGCCGCGTCGCGCGCGCGAACCCCGACGGCTACACCATCGACATCGGCCAGTGGGACACGCACGTCGGTAACATCATCTATCCGCTGACCTACGATCTGCAGAAGGACTTCGAGCCGATCGGCCTGATGACCATCAACGCGCAGCTGATGATCGCGCGCAAGGAATTTCCGGCCGACGATCTGAAGGGGCTGGTGGCCTGGATGAAGGCGAATCCTGGCAAGGCGACCCTGGTCGAGCAGACCGCGGCGGCGAAAATCAGCGGTATCCAGATGCAGCAGGCCACCGGCACGTCCCTTACGTTCGTGCCTTTTCGCGGCGCCGGGCCGGCGATGCAGGCGATGCTCGGCGGGCAGGTCGATCTGATGATCCTCCAGGCCGCCGCGGCGCTGCCGCAGGCGCGAGCGGGCGCGGTCAAGATCCTCGCCAACCTCTCGCCCAAGCGCTCCTCGGTGATCCCCGGCGTGCCGACATCGGACGAGAGCGGTGTACCGGGCATCTACGCCTCCGGCTGGTTCGGCCTATTCGGTCCGAAGGGCATGCGCAAGGAGGTGATCGCGCGGCTCAATGCCGCGATGATCGAGGCGCTGGCGGATCCGGCGCTCAAGGCGCGCTTCGCCGACCTCGGCCTGGATGTCGCCCCTCGCGAGCTTCAGACGCCGGAAGGGTTGGCGGCCTTCCACAAGGCCGAGATCGACAAGTGGTGGCCGATCATCAAGGCCGCGGGAATCAAGGTCGAGTAGTTCAGCTGCCCTTCGCTCGCGTCATGAACACCAGCCGCTCGAACAGGTGCACGTCCTGCTCGTTCTTCAGCAGCGCGCCGTGCAGCGGGGGAATGATGGTTTTCCTGTCCTTGCTCCGCAGCGCCTCGGCCGGGATGTCCTCGGCGAGCAGGAGCTTCAGCCAGTCGAGCAGCTCCGAGGTCGAGGGCTTCTTCTTCAGCCCCGGCACCTCGCGCACCTCGAAGAACACCTCGAGCGCCTCGCGCAGCAGCGCCTTCTTCAAACCAGGAAAATGCACGTCCACGATCTTCTCCATGGTCTCTTTGTCGGGGAAGCGGATGTAGTGGAAGAAGCAGCGCCGCAGGAACGCGTCGGGCAGCTCCTTTTCGTTGTTCGAGGTGATGAACACGATCGGCCGCTGCGCCGCCTTGACCAGCTCGCGCGTCTCGTAGACGAAGAATTCCATGCGGTCGAGCTCGCGCAGCAGGTCGTTAGGGAACTCGATGTCGGCCTTGTCGATCTCGTCGATGAGCAGCACCACCGGCTTTTCGGACGCGAACGCTTGCCACAGCATGCCCTTGACGATGTAGTTGCGGATCTCGTGCACCCGCGCGTCGCCGAGCTGCGAGTCGCGCAGACGGCTCACCGCGTCGTATTCGTAGAGGCCCTGCTGCGCCTTGGTGGTGGACTTGATGTGCCACTCCATGAGCGGCAACCCGAGCGCCTTCGCCACCTCTACCGCGAGCATGGTCTTGCCGGTCCCCGGCTCGCCCTTCACCAGCAGCGGGCGCTGCAGCGTGATCGCCGCGTTGACCGCGAGCGTCAGGTCGTCGGTCGAAACGTAGGCTTCCGAGCCTCTGAATTTCATCTTTCGCGCCCTTGCGATGAAGCTTCGATTGTACGCCGGGCTTGCTCGGCGCCGCAGGCTTGCCCCACAATCGGCCGGTGCGTGCATGGCTTCCGCTTCTGTTGTGCGCGGCCGCCTCGGCTCAGGCGGCCACCGTCGCCATCGACGTCGGACACTTCATCGAGGCGCCGGGTGCAACCAGCGCGCGCGGCCGGCCCGAGCTCGATTTCAACCGGGACCTCGCCGTCGCCGTCGAAGCCGCCGCGCAGGGCCGCGGGCTGAAGACGCTGCTCATCGGTTACGACGGCTTCATGTCGCAGCTCACGCACCGCACCGCCGCCGCGGCAGGCGCGGACTTCTTTCTCTCGGTGCACCACGACTCGGTGCAGCCGTATCTGCTCCAGACCTGGGAGTACGATCTCGTCCAGCGTCCGTACAGCGATCTGCACTCGGGCTTTTCGCTTTTCATCTCGCGCAAGAACCGCGCGCTGAAGCGCAGTCTCGCCTGCGCCTCGGCGATCGGTGTCGCGCTCCGCGCGGCGGGCTTCTCCCCTTCGCTGTATCACGCCGAGGCGATCCCGGGAGAGAACAAGCCGTTCGCCGACAAGGCCAACGGCGTGCACTACTACGACAACCTCATCGTCCTCAAGAGCGCGAGAACGCCCGCGGTGCTGCTTGAGGCCGGCGTGATCCTCAACCGCGACGAAGACCTGAAAATGCGCTCGGAGGAAGTGCAGAGGCGCATCGCCGGGGCGGTGGCGCAGGGCCTGACACGCTGCCTCGTTCCGCAGCGCCGAGGGCCGCTTTGACCGCTGCGGAGCGCATCGTATAAAATCGCGGGGTTTTCGCAGAATGACAAATACCATAATGAGAATACCGCTGATACTGGTGCTCCTGTTCTCCTGTCTGTCCCTGACGGCCCACGCGCAGACCGCCGGAAACGCCGAAGCGGCGAAAGGAAAGGTCTCGATGTGCATCGGCTGCCACGGCATTTCGATGTACAAGACCGCCTTCCCCGAGGTCTATTCGGTGCCGATGATCGCCGGCCAGTCGGCGGAGTACATCGTCAAGGCGCTGCAGGCTTACCGCGCGGGTGATCGCAGCCATCCGACGATGCAAGGCATCGCGAAAGGCCTCAGCGATCGGGACATGGCCGATGTCGCCGCGTACTACGGCGTGTCGGGAAAGGCGGACAAATGATGAGACTCGCCGCCTTCGCACTCGCCGCCTGTTTCGGCGCGCAAGCCTTCGCCGCGGGCGATGCGGCATCCGGCAAGCAGAAATCGCAGGCCTGCGTGGCCTGCCATGGCGCCGACGGCAACGCTCCCACGGGGCCCGATTTTCCCCGGCTTGCGGGGCAGCACTACGACTACCTGCTGAAGGCGCTGCGCGACTACAAGACGGGCGCCCGCAAGAATCCCATCATGGGCGGGCAGGTGGGCGGTCTTTCCACGCAGGACATGGCCGATCTCGCGGCCTACTTCTCCAGCCAGAAGGGCACGCTGCACGTCGTTCGCTGAGGCATCGCCCTGGGCTCTAGCCTTTCGTCTTCCCGCGGTAGTTGCACAGGTCCCGGATGATGCAACCGGGGCAATCCGGTTTTCTGGCCTTGCAGACGTAGCGCCCGTGCAGGATCAGCCAGTGGTGCGCGTCCTTGCGGAATTCCTCCGGCACGACCTTGAGCAGCTTGTCCTCGACTTCGCGCACGTCCTTGCCCGGCGCGAGACCGGTGCGGTTGGCGACGCGGAAGATGTGGGTGTCGACCGCGATCGTGGGGTGGCCGAAAGCGGTGTTGAGGATGACGTTCGCGGTCTTCCGGCCGACGCCGGGCAGCGCCTCGAGGGCTTCTCGCGACTCGGGCACTTCTCCGCCGTGGCGCTCGATCAGCAGCCGGCAGGTCTCGAGGAGGTGTTTCGCCTTGGAGCGGTAGAGTCCGATCGTCTTGATGTGCGCGATCAGCCCCGCCTCGCCGAGTGCGAGCAGGGCCTGGGGGGTGTTGGCTTCACGGTAGAGCTTCTCGGTCGCCGCGTTCACGCTCTTGTCGGTGGCCTGGGCCGACAGCACGACCGATACGAGGAGTTCGAAAGGCGTGCGGTAAGCGAGTTCGGTCGTCGGCCTCGGCGTGGCCGAGCGCAACCGTTCGAAGAGCTCGCGGCGCTTGTCCGGGCTCACCGCTGACCCTCGCTTGTGGCGCGCTTCGCCCGCGCCCTCTCGATCGCGGCGGCGATGATGGCGCGCTTTTTTTCGGCGGCGGCATCCGACCGGCTGGCGAGAGCACGCGTCGCCAGCCGCTCCGCGCTCTCCTTCCGCTCGCGCTCGAGGCGCGCGCTGCGTCCATCGAAGCGCTCGCGCGCCGCGTCCGCCCGCTCCCGGCCCCAGATCGCGTCCTCGCCGCTCGCGGGAACCATGTCGATGCAATCGACCGGGCAGGGTGCGACGCACAGGTCGCATCCGGAGCAGAGCTCCGTCACCACGGTGTGCATGAGCTTCGCGGCGCCGACGATCGCGTCCACCGGACAGGCCTGGATGCACAGCGTGCACCCGATGCAGCGCGCCTCGTCGACGACGGCGATACGCCGGGGGCGCTCGATGCCGTTCGCCGGGTTGAGCGGCTTCCCCTCGCGGCCGAGCAGCGCCGCAAGCTTGCGGATTCCCGCCTCGCCTCCCGGCGGACATTGATTGATGTCGGCTTCGCCCGCCGCGATCGCCTCGGCGTAGCGCCTGCAACTCGGGTAGCCGCACTGGGTGCACTGCGTTTGCGGCAGGAGTGCGTCGATTCTCCCGGAGAGGGTGTTCATCGCGCCGCGAGGCCGCGCACGATCTCGCCCACGATGCGGGGCCCGCGGTAGACGAGCGCGGTATACAGCTGCACCAGGCTGGCGCCGGCGTCGAGCTTCTCGCGCGCGTCCGCCGCGCTCGCGATGCCGCCGACGCCGATGATGGCGATGCCCGAGGGGAGGGCGCGCCTGAGCCTGGCGACCACCGCCGTGGACCGCGCTTTCAGCGGCGCGCCCGACAGGCCGCCCTGCTCGCGCCCGGAAGGCAGGTGCTCGACGCCTTTGCGCGATACCGTGGTGTTGGTCGCGATGACCGCTTCCATGCCGCGCGCTGCGGCCCGGTCTGCCACCGCCTCGATGCCGGCGTCGTCGAGGTCGGGCGAAATCTTCACCGCGAGCGGTACGCGCTTTCCGTGTTGCCCGGCGAGACGGTCGCGCTCCGCGGCCAGGGCCGCGAGGAAGGCGTCGAGCTGGTCCGCGCGCTGCAGCTCCCGGAGATCTTTCGTGTTGGGCGATGACACGTTGGCGGTGACGAAGCTCGCGTAGGGGTAGACCTTGCGCAGGCAGGCGGCGTAGTCCTCGAACGCCCTTTCGTTGGGCGTGTCGGCGTTCCTGCCGATGTTGACTCCGACGATGCCGCCGCGCCGAGAGCGCCGGATGTTTTCCACGAAGACGTCGGCGCCGCGGCTGTTGAACCCGAGGCGGTTGATCAGGGCCTCGGCTTCGGGGAGGCGAAATACGCGAGGCCCCGGGTTGCCTGGCTGCGGGCGCGGCGTGACCGCGCCCACTTCGAGAAAGCCGAAGCCGAGCGCGGCGAGCCCGTCGATGTGCGCGCCGTCCTTGTCCATGCCCGCCGCGAGCCCCACCGGGTTGGGAAAATCCAGGCCCATGACCCGGACAGGAAGCCGCGGCACCGGGCAGGTGAGCAGCGGAGCGCCGCCGAGCCGCGCCAGGACATCGAGGCAGTCGAGGCTGAGAGAGTGCGCGGACTCCGGATCGAGGGCGAACAGCAACGGCCGGAGGGCGCGATAGAGCATGCCGGGATTTTACCGCGGCGCGCCGGGACTTCTCTTCTCAGGCTTCCAGTTCGTCCGGCTGCAGGCGCCGCCAGGCGCCGTCGATGAAACCCTCGATGGGCTGGAAGTGCGCCTTGTAGGACATCTTGCGGCTGTCCCTGATCCAGTAGCCGAGATACAGATAGGGCAGGGAGGCGCGCCGGCATTGCTCGATCTGCCACAGGATGTTGTAGGTGCCGAAGCTCGCGCCGGGCAGGTCGGGGTCGTAGAAGGTGTACACGGATGAAAGGCCGTCGCTCAGCTGATCGACGATGGATACCATCATCAGCTTGCCTCTGTCGCGGAATTCCACCAGACGCGTGCTCACGCGGCTCTGCAGCAGGAAGTGGGAGTATTGGTCGCGGCTGTCCTGGTCCATCCCTCCGCCGGAATGGCGGCTCGCCTGGTAGCGCAGATAGAGCGAGTAGTGCTCGACCCGGAAGCGCAGCCCGGTCACTGCGTGCTGCAGCTCGCCGTGCTTCACCTCGGCGCGTCGCTGGCTGCGGGAGGCGTGGAATTCCGCCACGGGGACGCGAACGGGCACGCAGGCGCGGCAGTGGTCGCAATAGGGCCGGTAAGTGAAGATTCCGCTGCGGCGAAAGCCGAGACGCACGAGGTCGGCGTACAGCTCGGTGCCGATCAGGTGGCTGGGAGTGGCAACCTGCGAGCGCGCCATCCTGCCCGGCAGATAGCTGCAGGGATAGGGCGCAGTCACGTAGAACTGCAGTACCGCGTGCGGCAGATCGTTCAGCTTGGACATTGCACCTGCGCGTTAGATGCGCCGGACCAAGTGCCCGGAGAGCGCGGATAGTGTATCAATTCTTCGAGCAGACGGGAAAACTTTGCCCGCGGAATCTCGCGGGCACCCAGCGTCTCCAGGTGGCGCGTGTGCATCTGGCAGTCGATCAGCCGGAATCCGTCGGATTTCAGATGCGCGACCAGGGCCGAGAGCGCTATCTTGGAGGCGTCGCGCACGCGCGAGAACATCGACTCGCCGAAGAACACGCGGCCCATCGCCACGCCGTAGAGGCCTCCGGCGAGCTCGCCGTCGATCCAGGTCTCGACCGAGTGCGCGTAGCCGAGCCGGTGCAGTTCCAGATAGGCATCGATCATGGCATCGCAGATCCAGGTGCCGGGCGCGTCCTCGCGCGGTGCGGCGCAGCTTGCGATGACTTCCTCGAACGCCGAATCGAAGCGCGCTTCATAGCGGCGGTTGCGCAGGGTTTTCCCCAGCGACCGCGAGATCTTGAACTCGCCCGGAAAAAGGACCATGCGGGGATCCGGGCTCCACCACAGGATCGGATCGCC
>Ga0137409_10009081_pt1 | contig 10136 bp, 11 predicted proteins | sample CZODoug1_16funga_FD_122059 | JGI IMG/M metagenome (GOLD analysis project Ga0137409, IMG submission 122059) | Vadose zone soil fungal communities from Angelo Coast Range Reserve, California, USA - CZODoug1_16fungal (Hybrid Assembly) | ecosystem: Environmental > Terrestrial > Soil > Vadose zone...
TAGACTGCCTGCGAGCACAAAAAGGCACTGCTCAGGTTGGTATCGAGGATCGTATGCCATTCCGCTGCACTCAACTGCTCAGGGGGTTTGCGGATGTTCGTGCCGGCGTTGTTCACCAGGATGTCGACACGGCCAAAGGTGTGCAGGGTCTGCTCCACCATGGCGCGTACTGTCGTTTCCTCACAGACATCCACGCTCAGCTCCAAGACCTGCACACCATAACGCTCACGGAGTTCCGTCGCGGTCGCCGCGGTTTTGACCTGGTTCCGCGCCGCAATGACAATATCAGCCCCAGCGCTGGCTAAACCGATGGCCATGCCCCGTCCTAATCCTCCGTTGCCACCCGTCACAATCGCAACTTTGCCATGCAGATCAAACAGTTCCATAATGCTCTCCTTGATTCCTGACCTTCAGACATACTCGACTCTTGACAAGTGTTGTACGAGCCGTATATACATCCTAGATAAACGCATCTCGCCCGCGACGCGTGGGAGTATACAATTGCGCATGCAACAGTACTATAGCGGCGGGAGACACATAGTATGCTTACCGGTGAAATTGACGGGTATCTCACGTATTACGACATTGATGATTTTTCCGATCCCTGGAAAGAGCCTGAGATGGTACTGCTCCACCACGGCATGGGACGCACGGTGGATGTCTGGTATGGCTGGGTCCCTATTCTGGCGCGTCACTACCGGGTCCTGCGTATGGACTATCGTGGCCATGGTCGTTCGGCCCCGCCCCGCCCAGGCTATCCCTGGTCTTTGGCGACGTTGGCGCGTGAGACAAAGCTGTTATTGGATCGCCTGGCAGTCAAGCGCGTCCACTGGGCCGGGGAGTCGCTGGGAGGGCATGTCGGTATCCAATTTGCCAACGATTATCCGGATCGTATCGCCAGCCTGACGCTCTGTTCCACGCCCTATCGCTACACGAGTGATGTACGCGCAAAAGCGCGCCACTGGCCAGAACAATTGCGCCATATGAGCGTGAAAGAGTGGTATCTGCATGACACCACCTTACGGTTTGATCCGGATAAGGACGACAAGCAGATGATCCAATGGTTCGCCGACCTCGTCGGTGGGACTGATCCCGACGTCATGCAGGCAATTGTACGTTTTCTCCCCGATGTCGATGTCTCAAACTTGTGCCCGCGTATTAAAGTACCAACACTTATCCTGCATCCCGGCCAATCGCCTATCGCCCCGGTCGAAGAAGCGCAGGCCATGCACCAGGCCATCCCCAACTCCCGCCTCGTGGTCTATGAGGACGCCAGCCATCACATTTTTTTGACACGTAGTGAGGACTGCGCGCGCGAAATGCTGCGCTTTCTGCAAAGTCTGTCGTGAGACGGCCTGGGCCCCCTCTCCCGAGGAGAGAGGGGGCTTCCAGCCATGGATGCGTGGGGCCTGTAGCTTCATGCGATGCGTTTGCGCCGCTTGTTGTTAATGTAGTCCGTAACGATGTACTCTCCCAGATGGCCTGGTGACGAGTAGAATGCTCTGCCACGATTGATCTTCGTGATTTCCTGCACAAAGCGCATCAAGTACGGGTCTTGCTCCATCATGAAGGTATTGATGATGATGCCTTCCTTCGTGCAACGCTTCACTTCCAATAACGTTTGCTCAATTGTGCGCCAGGTTGGCGGATAGTTGAAGTAGGCAATCCCCTGCTCCAGGTGCGCGGTTGGTTCCCCGTCAGTGATCATTAAGACTTGACGCGTGCCGTATCGTTGTTTGGCGAGTAAGCGGCGCGCGATCACCAGGGCATGCTGCATGTTCGTGCCTGGATAGTAGCTGCCCCAGGAGGAGGTAGGGATGTCTTCGTGCTGCAGTTCATGGGCATATTCCGAGAAGCCGATGACATGGAGCTGATCGCGCGGATACTGCATCTTGATCAGACTATGGAGCGCCAGGGCCACCTTCTTGGCCGCCTCGAAGCAGCCATTCAGCCCCATGGAGCGGCTTTGATCCAGCATCAAAACCGTCGAACACTGGTTGAGGTTCTCCGTACGGAAGACCTCAAAATCCTCCGGCGTCATGCGTACCGGGGTGCCCTTGCCATTACGCCGCACCGCATTCATAACGCTGTGTTGCAGGTCTAAATTAAAAGGATCGCCATACTCATAGAGCTTCGTATCGTGCGTAGCCTCAATACCCACGCCATGCCGGTCGACGCGATGTCCACCGTGCCGCCCTATATTCAAACGGCTGAAAATATCATGCAACGCTTTCTGGCCGATCTTCCGCACCCCCTTCGGCGTGAGCTAGAGGCGGTCGCCTTTCCGTTTCAGATAGCCGGCCTCTTCCAGACGGCGCTCCAGGTCCCGCAGCTTCTCCAGTTCCCGGCGCCCTTCTGGTCCTAAAATCTGTTCGAGTGCTTCCGGATCCACATCCTGCAAGGACCCCTGGCGTCCCACCTGCTCTAACTGTTCCTGGAGCTTATCGACCTTCTGGAGTTCGTCCATGAGGTGCATAGCTTGCTCCAACGGCACGCCTTCACCCCCTGAAAACTCATAGGACCGACGCTCATCCGATGACAGGAAGTCAAGATTCGCTTGCAACTCCGCTAGTTCTGCCGCCAGTCCTTCATCGTCAAAGGCCGAACTGAGCATTTCCTGGAGCTCCTGCCGTAGGTCATCGGGAAGGCTGTTGAAGAGGGATTGCATCTGGCCAATCTGGGAGGCGAGTTGCTGTACCAATTCCTCGAGACTCTGCGGCGGATTGGGGCCGAACATGTCACCATACTTCTGCATAAATCCTTCAAAGTTCGGCTGCTCGCCCCAGACTTGCTGATCCATCATGTGATTCAGATCCGCCAGCATCTCTTTGAGGCGCTGCATCTCTTCAGGCGTCATATTGGCCATACGCTGCGCCATCTCACGGAACATATTGCCCATGGCCTGCTGCTTGAGCATGTTGAGTAACTCGTCGAACGCTTGTTGCGCGGCAGGATCAAAAAACTCGTAATCGTTCAGGGCTTTGACACGACCGGCAAAATCTGGCGGTAAGCCTTCGAGAAACTGCATGCGCTGCTGTCTGTCACCTGCCCCTGCCTGTCCCTGTTGCCCCTGCTGTCCTTGAGCACCACGCTGGCCCTGCTCAGGCCGCTGTCCTGTTGGGCTCTGCTGGCCCAACTCGCCACTCTGCTCACGACTACCCTCGGGAGCACCAGACGTGCTGGGCGTTCCCTCCTGACCTGCGGTGCCTTGCTCGCTCGAGGGACACTGGGGGTCGAGAGCGTCGCGTTCCATCTGCAGAATATCTTCCAGACGTTTCTTCAATTCATCGACGAGTGAGGCGAGATTATAGCGCTCGAGCCGTTCGCGACTTTGCTGCTTCAAGCGCTCGAGGAGTTCTCGAATCCCTTCAAAACCGCTCCCCATGTTCCCCTGCATACCCCGCCGCATTAGATTGCGTAGCGCCTGATTCAGATCACCATGCGAAGTCAACTCGTCTGCCATGGCATCCATCAGGTCGTCTGCGTCCACCGCTGATATGTCCTGTGTGCCATCCCAACTTGAATAGCGGTAACTCTTCATCACGCCTCCTACCGCGGCGAGCCTTGGGGCTCACAGCTGCTTATAGACTGGATGAAGTCACGCGGACGTGCCACGCAACCTCACAGTATGTCTCTGATAGTAAGAAATTCTCTAAAACCTGTCAATTCAGTCTCTATGCAAAATCTAGCGCCACCATTGTGCCAGCAGCATGATCTGTCTTCTCGTATCTCCCGCGTGCGCCGTAGCGCTTGCCATCTCCCTGGCTATAATGGCATGATACCATACTGGGAGTAACTGCTTTTCGTGGAAGGGGAAGGAGCCGGCGGCCATGGAGTCTGACATATGGGGAGAGGTGATCCTGATTGTGCTTTCTGGGCTACTATACGGGATGTTTGATAGCATGGAGGTGGCCATGCGTGCGGCCCAGAAAAGTCGTCTGCTGCAATGGAAAGAGGAGGGCCGTTACGGCGCTGGCGCGGCGTTATTGATGCGCGAAACCCCCGAACCGTTTGCCATGACTCTGCAAATCATCCTGACCTGTACGGGCATGGCCGCGGCGATAGGCATGGGGGCCCTCACTGTCGGCCAGGTATCCCCCTGGCTGCTGGCACACTGGCCATGGCTCGGCCTGACGTGGTGGATCGGCACCCTGGCGCTGGCGATTGCCCTGCTGACCTATGTGATGCTGGTCTTCGGTCAATTGGTCCCCAGAGCCATTGCTCAGCAACATCCAGAGCGCGTGGCATGTGTGTTGGCGCCATCGCTGGTGGCCTTGACGCGCCTGTGCCGGGTGGTACGGACGGGGCTGACGGCTTCGGCAACCGTGGTCTTATGGCTGTGTGGCCAGCGGCGCACACCAGAGTTTACAGCGCTCATACCAATCACGGAGGAAGAAGTCACGACGATGGTGCGTGAAGGGGCTGAGCGCGGCATCTTTGAGACCGTCGAGCAGGAGCTGATTGCCGGCGTCTTTGAATTCACGGACACAGCAGCCCGCGAGGTCATGGTACCACGCGTGCGCATGCAGGCCCTGGACGTGACCACCCCCACGGACGAGGTCGTGCGGCGTTTGACGGAGATAAGCTACTCGCGTGTCCCGGTATATGAGGCGGATCTCGATCATATCGTCGGCATATTGTATTTTAAGGACGTGCTGCGTGCGATCGGTGAGGGGCGCCCCTGGGAGATGCGCCGTCTCTTGCATCCGCCACTCTATGTGCCAGAGATGGTACAGATCAGTCGGCTGCTACGCACGCTGCAGCAACGGCGTCTGAATATGGCTATTGTTGTGGATGAGCATGGTGGTGTGGCCGGTCTGATCACGACAGAAGATCTGTTAGAGCAGCTCGTAGGCGACATCAGCGACGAAGGGGAACCCGAAGCCGATGCCCTGGTGACCTTGCTCCCGGATGGGGCGATGGTGGCACAGGGTAGTGCCCCGCTGTGGGAGTTGCGCGAGCAGTATGCCTTGCCGTTGGAAGAATCGACCCATTACCACACGGTGGCGGGACTCCTGCTGGCACGTCTGGGGCATATTCCGCAGGGCGGTGAGGCGATTGTTGAGCAGGGCTATACTCTCACCGTTGTCGATATGGATGGCCCACGTATTGCCCGGGTGAAAATAGAGCGGCGTGCCGCTGAGGAAACGGAGAGTCAGGCTGACGCAACATCATCTGGCAACGCGGCAGTGCAGAACAGCACATCAGAGCCTTGAGACAACGCGGGAAGCACATCTGGTCAAGCCGGGCCATACGATTTTCCTCTCTGTATGACATCGAAGTAAACGAGCTACAAGACCGTCTCTCAAAGCTCGAAAGAAATACCTCTACGGCATAACTTCGATCAGCTCAAGGCAAGGGTCAAAGCCCTTCACATGCCGGGTAATGGCCACCTCACTATGGGTGTGGAGATGGACGGCGTCAGGACGTGTGGGCGACGTGGCAAAGGCCCGATGGGTGCCGAGCCGCTGCCAATATCGCTTGATGACCCATCCCATGGAAAGGTGTGGCTAATGCGACTTTTGGCTTCGTTCAGCGTTAACCAGATCTCCACGAGCCAGGCCCTCAGCAGTTGCTGGCAGTGCTTAAGGACACGGCGATCCTCATGCAGCACGGCGCAGTCATCCGCATACGCGGGAATGCCCAGTGGACGTTTGTCAGGACTGCCGCGCTGGGGTATCCACGTCCGGCGTAGCGGCGTGGCGTGGCCGTCGAGCCGTAGTGCTTGAGCCAGCGTCCCGCGTTGCGGGGGCGTCAGGCCCTTCACCCCATCGATACCCGCGGTCTGTTTGCCGCGATTATCTCGGGTCACCCGACGCACTGCGCGCAGCCGTGCCTACCACGACTTGATCAACAACTTCTGTAATTTCTGAGCTGTTCTGACCTGTCCATGTTGCGTGGCTCGGTAAATCCGTTTTTGGAGGCGGAAGACATGTCGGTGGATTTTCTTCCAGGGGATGTCTTGCCAGGCCACCATCAGGGTGTTGCCCTGTGTTTTGGCACGTCGCCTCTTACTCACCGCTTTACCTTTCGAGATACCGGCCCGACGTCAGCATATCCAGAGCATTACTCCTGGCCTTGGCTTCTTCGGGCATCCTTTTCTCCCGTAGCATGTCGTGGGCACCGACTCGGTGAGGGGACCACCTCACCGAGAGCCACGGGAGGTTCCTCCGTTCCCAGTTCCCATGGCTCGCATCGGTAGGGCGGTGCTCTCCACCGGGTTTCTAGGCCGTGCGGACCGGTCAGTATCGAAGGCTGCCGGCGCCGTATCCTGTGCCGTTTTGGCTCCAGCGCGTCCGCCTCTTGCGCTGGTTCGCATTCATCGTATAGGAATTTCCATTTTTCAGCTGCTCTGAAGTCCTCGTGGCTCCAGGGTGAGAGAGGTAGATGAGCGTTCCGCTGTGAAGGCCGAGGGGGGGTGGACTACGCTGGTGAGGCGTGGTAAAAAAGCTGTACCGCAACAATCCCAATACGCCAACTCGGTGCGTCCTGATGATTGCAGAACCTTCTCGGGACTGGAACGTCTTCAAACAGATCTTTGTCGATCACTGGGATGGCTTCAAACACGTCCACCCTCGCTACAATACCCGCTACTATGACGGTCTCATTCACAAGATGCTCAACTGCGGCAATCCCGACAAGATGGGGTATCTCGAGTATCACTGTGAGCATTGTGGCCAAGGGAAGCACCTCGTCTCGATGAGTTGCAAGTCCTCGCTCTGTCTGCGATGCGCCAAAGTCTATGTCGACAATTGGGTCGCTCAGGTCAGCAAGACGCTGCATGAGGGCGTGATCTATCGCCACATTGTCCTGACCGTGCCTGCGGTGTTACGGACAAGCTTTTATCGCAACGCACAAGTGTTGCTGAGTCCCTTCATGCAATGTGGCGTGCGCTGTCTCGATGATGTCTTTCGTCGTCGCAGTGGTAGGCCTCTCAAAGGCGGCTACACCGTGGTGGTGCAGACTCATGGCCGCAATGGTCAGTACAACCCCCATCTGCACATCATTGCCACCAGTGGGGGCTTGGATACGCAGGCCAATGAATGGGTGCATCTGGACTATCTTCCGTCTCCAATGTTGCGCAAAAAGTGGCAGTGGTATGTGTTGACGAGGCTGCGACACACGTTGAAGACCAAAGAGATCAACCGTCTGGTTGATCTGTGTTACACGCGATATCCAAACGGCTTCGTCACCAACGTGCACAAGGGTGATGTACCGTCTCGGTAGGAGAGTTTGGCGCGGTATCTGGCCAAATAGGTGGTGAGCCCGCCCATCTCACTGAGGCGTATTGATGGCTATGATGGCCAACGGGTCCCCTATCACTCCCATTCCCATAAAAGCGAACGGGTGGAACGCGAAACGGGAGAAGTCTACACGTTTATAGGGCGTATGATTCAGCATGTCTTTGCCAAGGGTTTCAAACGTATCCGTTACTACGGGGTACAGGCGACGAAGACGTTTGCAAAGATTACAGGTCGGATTCGCGAGGCGTTATCGAAGATCAAAGGGGTTGTGCGGGGAGCGGTCAAGATCATTGCGAGGCTCACCTACCGCCAACGCTACCATCAAAGCAGTGGGCGGGATCCGTTGCTTTGTCCGCATTGTCACCACGAGATGGGGCTCTGGAAGATTTGGCATCCAAAATATGGGGTGGTGTATGACGAGCTCGAGGCGATCAAAAAAGGGAAGTATGGCTCAAGACGCGCATGAGCGCCAACCCAGAGAGGGCATCGACATCCCCTTTGGGCCCCCTCCAGAGGAATATCTCTACCGCTGTGGGGTCTGTGGTGAAGAGATGTTGGTCAATGAAGCGATCATTGATGTGGTGGTTGGCACGGCCAAGTTTCGTGGTGAGGATCGGGGCGGCATGCCTCAGATTGACTGCCCAGGATGTAACGGTGCGACCATGGAATACGTCGAGCAAGAGCAATAGTCCGCCCAAAGGGCGTTTGCTTGAGCGTATAGGAAAATTCATTTTCCTGATCCCGGAAGCGCCCGTTACTCAAGGATGAGAGAGGCGGGTGAGGGTGACTGTCTACAGGCCGATGAGGGGTAGACGAAGCGGGTAAAGCGTGGGACAACCGCTGCATCGTCACAATCGTCTCCCCCCCACTCGGTGCCATCGGATGATGGCAGGACCCTCGCGGGACTGGAGCGTCTTCACACCGATCTTTGCCGACCACTGGGAGCCGTTTCAACACGCCCATCCGCGCTCCCAGACGGCCTACTCCGCTGCTCTGGGGGCCACAATGCTGGCGTGCGGCCATCCGGCACAGATGGGGTACGTCGCAGACCGTTGCCGGCAGGGTGGCCAGGGGACCCATCGGGTGGCGATGCGCTGTCAAGCCTCGTGGTGCTGGCGGTGCGCCACAGTCCACGTGGAGAACTGGGTCAGCCAGGTGAGCACGCGGCTCCACGCGGGGGGGAGCGCGCGGCACCTCCTCCTGACGGTCCCGGCGCTGTGCCGCACGCCCTGCTCCCAGAAGGCGGCGGTCGTGTTGAGCGCGTTGAGGCGGTGCGGGGTACCGTGCCTGGATGACTTCGAGAGCGCCGTCAGGGGCAAGGCGCTCAGGGGGGGCTCCAGCACGGTGCTCCACCCGCCTGGGCGCCATGGTCCGTACCAGCCCCCTCGGCATCTGCTCGCGACCAGTGGGGGGTCTGCTGGCCAGGGAGCGCGCTGGGAGCATCGCAAGGACTTGCCCTCCGATCTCCTGCGTCGTCCAGGGCAGTGGCACCTGGTGAGCCTGGTACGCCAGACGCGTGAGCCTGACGCGATCACCCGGTGGGTCGCGGCGTGTTGCAGGCAGTCTCCCAACGGCCTGGTGCCCACCGTCCAACAGGGGCACGTCCCGTCGCAGTCGCAGAGCCTGGCGCGCTACGTGGCCCAAGACGTGGGGAGCCCACCGCTCTCCGTCCGGCGTCGTGCGCGCTAGGATGGCGAGCGGGGCACGTATCCTGACCGGTCCCACCGCCGTGAGCGGGTGGAGCACGCACCCGTCGCGGTCGAGACGTTTCGTGGTAGGCTGGTGCCGCAGAGGGGGCCCAAAGGGTTCAAGCGCCTCCGCTCTGACGGGGGGCAGGCGACCAAGACGGTTGCCCAGGGGCAGGTGGCGCTGCAAGCAGCCCTGGCCAAGGGGGAGGGTGTCGTCAAGGGGGCGGGGCAGATCAGCGCCCGCGTGACCTCCCGGCAGCGGTACGAGCCAAGCACGGGACGGGACCCTGTGGTCTGTCCGCACTGTCGGAGTGCGATGGGGGGATGGCGCCTCTGGCACCCGCCCTACGGGGTCCTCGATGACGAGGGGGAGGTGATCAAACGGGGCACCGACGCATCAAGCGCGCCACGGGCCGGCCCCTGAGGCCAGGGTTGAGGTTCCAAGAGTCCGCCCGCAGGGCGCTATGTGCACGGTGCGAGCCAATACTGGTGGCCCAGCCGTGGTGGTGGCCACCACCAGATCGCCGCTGCGCAATCCGGCGCGATCGGCCGGCGAACCCTGCTCGACCCGGCGGATGATCGCGCCGGTCGTATGCTGGGTATTCATTGCCTGGGCGATGTCCGGGGTCAGATCCTGGATCTCGACGCCGATCCGGCCGCGCTTTACCTCGCCGGAGCGGATCAATTCCTCCATGACGCGGCGCGCCATGCTGATCGGCACGGCGAAGCCGATCCCGATATTGCCGCCGCCGGGGGCGAGGATCGCGGTGTTGATGCCGACCACCTGGCCGTTGAGGTTGACCAGTGGCCCGCCCGAGTTACCGGGGTTGATCGAGGCGTCGGTCTGGATCACGTCGAAGATCGTGCGCTGGGTGACGCTCTTGATCTCGCGGCCGAGGCCCGAGACCACGCCGGTAAGTGCCGTAAAAATCGACCACAGCAAAACAATACGGATAAAAACTGAGCGAGGGCCAATTCGATCACCAAGCGCTCCGGAAGGAATCTCAAAGATGGCGTAAGACAATGAAAAAGCTGCCAGTACCCAGCCAAATTGCTCGTTGCTGAAGTGGAGGTCCGACTTCACACGGGCTCCCACAATCGAAATACAAATCCTATCGAGATAGGTCAGCGTCGTCAATGCGCACAAAAAGACAGTTACCCGATTGCGATAGGACATAGTTCATTTACCGGCTAGTGATCATCA
>Ga0137409_10009082_pt1 | contig 10135 bp, 8 predicted proteins | sample CZODoug1_16funga_FD_122059 | JGI IMG/M metagenome (GOLD analysis project Ga0137409, IMG submission 122059) | Vadose zone soil fungal communities from Angelo Coast Range Reserve, California, USA - CZODoug1_16fungal (Hybrid Assembly) | ecosystem: Environmental > Terrestrial > Soil > Vadose zone...
GCAAGCCTCGCGATCACCTTCTTCGACACGGTGCTCGACAAGAACACTGACCTGAGCGCGGTCTGAGCAGACCCTGCTTCTAGGCGACGACGATCGCGCGGTAGTCGTTGACGTTGGTGCGGGTCGGTCCGGTGACCAGCAGGTCGCCGAGCGCCGAGAAAAAGCCGTAGCTGTCGTGCTTCGCGAGCAGTGTCTTCGCGTCGAGACCCTTGCTGCTTGCGCGGTCGACGCTGTCCGGAGTCATAAAGGCTCCGGCGTTATCTTCGGATCCGTCGATGCCGTCCGTATCTGCCGCCATGGCGTGCACGCCGGGTTCGAGCTCGATGCCCAGGGACAGAAGAAATTCGCTGCAGCGCCCCCCACGTCCGCCTTCGCCGCGCAGGGTGACGGTGCATTCGCCCCCGGAGATGAGAGCCACCGGTGGGCGGAAAGGACTGGAGTATTTGCGGATTTCGCGGACCAGCCCGGCCATGACCTTGGCGACCTCGGCTGCCTCCCCGGTGATGGTGTCGCCGAGAATCACGGGTTGAATGTTTCTTTTCGCAAAGACTTCTGCCGCCGCTTCGAGCGAGCGGTGGGCCGTGGCGATGACGCGGTTCTCGACGCGCCTGAAAACGGGGTCGCCTGGCTTGGGGGTTTCCGATAAGCGGCCGGGGGAAGCGATGCGGTATTTTGCAAGCACGGATCGGGCATCGTCGCAGGTCGTTGGATCGGGTGCGCAAGGCCCGGAGGCGATGTGCGTCGGGTCGTCGCCGGTGACGTCGGAGATGATGAGCGCCAGGACCGGCGCGCGGCATGCCGCGGCGAGCCTGCCGCCTTGAATGGCCGAGAGGTGCTTGCGCACGGTATTGATCTCCTGGATGGTCGCGCCGCTGCGCAGCAGCTGCGTCGTCACCGCCTTGAGATCCGCCATCGAGATTCCCTCGGCGGGCAGCGACAGCAGGCTCGAGCCGCCGCCTGAAAGGAGCGCCAGCAGTAGATCGTCTTTTTCAAGGCGTTTCACGTGTTGGAGAATCTCGCGCGCAGCGGCTTCACCTGCCTCGTCAGGCACCGGATGGCCAGCCTCGACGACCCGGATGCGCTTGGTCGGAAGGCCATGGCCATAGCGGGTGATCGCAATGCCTTCCAGGTTAGAAGACCAGTTCCTTTCGGCGGCGAGGGCCATCGAAGCCGCGGCCTTGCCCGCTGCAGCCACGAAGCTGCGGCCCTTCGGCGGCGGGGGCAGGTGCGGAGCAAGGATGCGCAGGGGGTCCGCCGCGGCGACCGCGGCGCGAAAGCTCTCTTCCAGCAGCGCGCGCATCAGGTCGGCGCGAACGTTTCCTTCGCTGCGTCGGGTCCGAGGCGGTAGAACTTCGGATAGGCCTCGCGGAACGCCTGCTGGATCTCCTCGACCGGCACGTCGGCGTAGCGGCCGCGGTCGCGCAGGTACTCCATGTGGCGGCGCTCGTCCGCGTCGAAGGGATGGAAGATCGAATCGCTGCGCCCGTCGAACTCGAGCGGCTTGACGCGAAACCGGGTGCACAGCGCGAGGTTGAAGGCGGGCGTGGCCTTCACCCAGCGGCCCTCGAGGTACAGGTCGGCGTAGCCGTGATAGACGAACAGATCGCTGCCCATGGTTTCAGCGAGCCGCGGCGTCGTCAGGTGGTTCCTGACGTCGGCAAAGCCCACGCGCGCGGGGATGCTCGCCGCACGGGCGCAGGCGGCAAGCAGCGCGGCCTTGCCCACGCAAAATCCCTGCTCGGCGGCGAGGACCGATGACGCCTTGAAGACTTCCGCGTTCGAAAAATCGAGAAACGGGTTGTAGCGGATCTGGTCGCGTACGGCGTAGTAAAGCGAAACCGCGCGCTCGCGCGCCGCGGAACCCTGGGAATTCTGTTTCGAGAATCGGATAACGGCGGGGTGGGCGCTGTCGATGTAGCGCCCGGGCTCGAGGTACTCGGTCATTTATCCAGCTTCATCAGGCGACAGGCACCCTGGAACAGCGCGCTCGACTGGTCGGCGAGGCCGTCGACGACGGAGAAATGGTTGGTGCCGGGCATCGGGATGTCGCCCGCGAACGCGGCGCGCCAGCGCTCGCCGAGCAGCGCGTTCTGGCGGTGAAACTCGCTCGACTCGTCGCCGCCGACGCAGGTCATCACCGGGCAGCGGGTGGCCGGCGGCAGGAAGGCGGGCGAGAGCCTGAGCGCGGCGGCCTCGTCGAGCCGCAGGTCCGGCTGGAGGAAATCGATGTGCGGCAGCGGCCGCAGGTCGTACAGGCCGCTGATCGCGAGCCCTCCCTTCCACAGGTCCTTCGGCAGCCGCGCGTCGAACACCGGCCACAGCGCGCTCATCATCATCGCCGCCAGGTGCCCGCCCGCCGAATGCCCGCAGACGTACAGCCGGTCCTGGTCCATGCCGTACTGCTCGGCATGCAGCCACAGCCAGCGGCTCGCGCGCAGCATCTGGCGCACGATCTCCTCCATCGTCACCTTCGGGCACAGATCGTAGTTCACCACCGCGAGCGAGACGCCGGCGTCGACCCAGGCCGGGGCCAGGAACGAGAAGTCCCGCTTGTCGAGCGCGCGCCAGTAGCCGCCGTGGATGAACATCATGCAGCTGCCGTCGCCCTTGCGCGCCGGGAAGAGATCGAGCGTCTCGCCCGGCATGTCGCCGTAGCGGCGCTCGAGATAGCAGGTCATGGTGCCGCGCGCGCGCGCCGAGCTCTCGCCCCAGCGCGCGAAGAACTGCGGATGCTCCGGCACCAGCGCCCGGTTGTTGTATTCCCGGCTGAGCCTGTCCGGCGCGTTCATCCGCGCTTTTCCCTCCACAGCCCCATGGCTTCCTGTCCCGGGCGATCGGAAAACGAGAACAGCACCGTCGCGCCCTTCGCCTCGAAGCGCAGCGGCGCCCAGGAGGGAGCCACGAAAGTGTCGCGCGCCTCGTATTCGAAAGCTTCATCGCCGATGCGCACGCGCCCTTCGCCTTCGACGACGCTGTAGATCGTGCCGTCGGTCGAGCGATAGGCCTGCGAGCGGAACCCCTTCGGCAGCAGCTGGATGAACGCGGCAATGGTCGGCATCGCGTGCCCGCCGGTGAGCGGGTTCATGAACTGCATCTTCCAGCCGTGACAGGGATCGGGAGCCTGGTCCTGCGAGAGCTTGTCGAGCGAATCGCGGCTGCGCGCGTACGGATAGTTGAAGATGGGCGAGGTCTTGCCGAACGGCGCCGCGGCCGCCAGCGGCATGAGGTTGTTGCCGTAGCGCGCGACCGACGCGCCCTCGCTGCGCGACACCGGCTGCACCTCTTCCGGATAGACCTCGTGGAACTGCGCGGCGAACAGCTGGACGATGCGGATGTCGAGGCCGTCCATCCACACCACCGGCTCGCTGCCCGGGTTGCCGTGGTCGTGCCAGGTCCACGAAGGCGTGATGATGAAGTCGCCGGGGGCCATGGTGGTGCGCTCGCCGTCGACCGCGGTGTACGCGCCCGAGCCTTCGACGATGAAGCGCAGCGCCGACTGCGAGTGGCGGTGGCTCGGGGCGATCTCGCCCGGCAGGATCAGCTGCAGGCCGGCGTACAGGCTTTGCGTGATGCAGGATTCGCCGCGCATGCCGGGGTTCTCGAGGATCAGCACGCGCCGGATCGCCTCCCTGGCGGTGATCAGCTTGCCCGCCTCCATCAGGTAGGGCCGCGCCTGCCTGTACTTCCAGAGGGCGGGTAGGCAAGCCGTCGCCGGCTCGTTGGGAATGAGCTCGTGCAGCACCTCCCACAGCGGGGCAAGGTTGTCCTTGTCCATGCGGCGGTAGAGCTCCTGCCGCGCGGCGCCTAGAGTCGGTTGGGGAACGCTAGCCATGACTTGGAGATTTTACGTTCTGGCGACCGGCTTGAGCCACACAACCGGCTTGCCGAGGCTTGCGCCCAGCGCCTTGCCTTCCGGGTCCGCCAGCGCCGCCTCGCGCGCCTTGCGGATCGCGGCCGCCTGCTGGCGCGGGTCCGCGGTATCCGGGTTCTCGACCAGGGCATCGACGATGGCGAGGAAGTTCGCCTTGCCGCGCCGATGCGTCTCGCCGTAACCCTTGATGAGGCGCGCGCACTCGGCGACCTCGAAGGCGAGACCGGCATCGCGTCCTGCCGCCTCCGCGACGAGGCCCAGCCAGCGCTCGATCAGCTGCTGCTCCTCGCCGTAGCGGTAGCTGCGCGGCCGCCACGGCTTCATCCACGCGAGCGAGCGCACCATCAGGTAGCCGAACAGGCTCGAAGTCTTGATGTGCATGCCGACGTTGTAGGCATCGAGCCTGCCGCGGCGCTCGGCCCACGAAACCAGTCTTTTTCCGAGCAAACGAGGAAGAACGGACGCGAATTCCTCGATTCCCGGCTTCAGGTAATCGATGACCACCACCGGCTCGCCGTCCTTCGCGCCCACTTCGCGGCGCACCCGCTCGAAGCGGCTGGCGCGCGTCTTGAGGTCGGCGACGCGGATGATGTCCTCGTAGGCCATCCACAGCGCGAGGTGCCGGGCCACGGTTGCAGCGATTTTCCGATCGCCGCCGACGAACGGCTCCATCCTCTTCATGAAGAGTTCTGCGTACGCGTCGCCCTGATAATCCTTGAGCCGTTCGACTCCCAACTGCATCACTTCTTCGAGATCGCGGGCGCGCCGTGGCGGCGCGGGCTCTGCCGGCGCTGGCCGCGCGCGGGCGGCGATGTCGTAGCCGGCGGCAAATCCGCGCAGGCTCGCCTCGGCGCCGCGGCCGGCGCCGCGGATCGCCCGCTCGCAGGCCTCGCGCGACAGCGGCAGCACGCCGCTCCCCGCCATCGCGCCGAACAGCACCGCGTTGATCACGGTTCCGCTCTCCTGGGCGAGCTTGCGCATGTCGAACAGCACGCTCGCCTTCGCCAGGTGGCGCGCCGCTTCCACGACGCGCGCGCTGTCGAAGCGCCCGTCGGCCATCTGCATCTTCTCGATCGTGGCGTAGATGCGGTGCGTCGACGCAATCAGCGTGGTGCGCTCGGGGCTGACGAAGCCGTTGTGCATCGCGCGCCCGGCCTCCACCAGCTCGGAAGCGACCATCACGTCGACATTCCCCGGGCTCGGCGTGAGCGAGAGGACGGGCTCTTTTCCGTTCAGCTGCTCTTTCTTCGCGGGAAAGATCTCGAGGTAATAGGTCGTCGCGCCGGTGCGCTGTGCCACGCCCGGAATCGAGGTCGCCTGCGCGGGATATCCGCTCGCCGTCGCCGCCTCCATCAGCCAGTCGGCCATCACGCCGCCGCCTTCGCCGCCGAGCGCGGCGATGAGAATGGTGATCGGGCGCTCGGGAAGATTCACAGGATTCTTGCAACCAGCCGGTCCCACAGGCTCGGGTTCTGAATCACTTCGGCCCGGTAGAAGGAAGGACACAGCACCGCCGCATGCGCGTTCTCGCCGCACAGCCCGCAGCCGACGCAGCCGTCGATCACCGTCGCCACCGGGTCGGTGCGCAGCGGGTCGGGGTTGTCCTTGATGGTCAGCGTCGGGCAGCCCGAGAGCCGGATGCACGAGTGGTCCCCGGTGCAGGTGTCCTCGTCGACGCCGTACTTCACGCGAACCGTTCTTTTTCCCTCGGACAATCGTTTTGAAACGAGAGGCCGCAATTTGCGCTGGCGCTCGAGCTGGCACTCGCCGTCGGCGATGATCACCTTCAGGCCCTTGTAATCGGTGGTCATCGCCTCCTTCAGCGTCTTCGCCACCGCGCCGACCTTGTAGTTGTCGACGGTTTTGACCCAGCCGACGCCGATTCCCTCGAGCGCGCGCTCCATGCTCATGTCGGGCGCCTTGTGCTCGCTGTGCTGCGGGGAGGAGGGCAGCTCCTGCGTGCCGGTCGCCGAGCTGTAGCCGTTCTTCATGATGACCAGGATGCCGTCATTCTTGTTGAACACCGCGTTGGCGATCCCCGAGGTGAGCCCGTTGTGCCAGAAGCCGCCGTCGCCCATCATGGTGATGGTGCGCCTGCCGAACATCGGCTGGATCGCCGAGTTGGAAGCGAGCCCGAGGCCGTAGCCGAGCACGGTGTTGCCGAGGTCGAACGGCGGCAGCGTCGAGAACAGGTGGCAGCCGATGTCGGCCGACATGTGGATCTTGCCGACTTCGCTCTCGAGGACTTTCATCGCCGAGAACACCGGGCGCTCGGGGCAGCCGACGCAGAACCCGGGCGGGCGCTGCGGCAGTCCGCCGAGCAGTTCTGCTGCTTTTTTCTTCAGGGCAATGATCGGTTCCATCGCACTTGCATGATTCAGATACTTTGAAATTCCCTTGAAAACCACCTCCCCGGTGTATTCGCCGGCCATGGGGAGAAGATCCTTGCCGTGCACCTTGACCTCATTGACCTCGTGCCGGCGCAGCGTGGCGAGCACCGCTTCCTCGAGGTAGGCGGGCTGGCCCTCCTCGACCACCAGCACAGATGCCTTGTTTCTGCAGAACCCGGTGATTTCCTCGGGGATGAGCGGATAGGTGACGTTCATGCAGTAGATCGGCACGCGCGAGGCGCCAAACGCGTCGGCGAAGCCGAGCTGCTGCAGGGCGCGGATCACCGCGTTGTACAGGCCGCCCTGGCAGACGATGCCGAGGTCCTGCAGGTCCCCGGCGAATGTCTCGTTCAGCTTTCTTTCCTTGATGAAGCGAACGGCAGCGGGCCAGCGCACGTCGATCTTGTGCTTCTCCTGCGCATACGTCGCCGGCGGCAGGCAGATGCGGCCGGAATCGAAGTCCGGGTTCTCGATGAGCGTCCGTTTCGAGAACCGCGGAGCCTGATTGCGCTTGGTTTTGAAACTGCCCTGAACATGACAGGCGCGGATGCGCAGCTCGAGCATCACCGGCGTGCTCGAGGCCTCCGACAGCTCGAATCCATGCTCCACCATCTCGACGATCTTCGGCAGGTTGGGGCGGGGGTCGAGCAGCCAGATCTGCGACTTCATCGCGAAGGCATGGCTGCGCTCCTGGATGATCGAGGAGCCCTCGCCGTAGTCCTCGCCGAGGACGATCAGCGTGCCGCCCAGCACGCCGGCCGAAGCCAGGTTGGAGAGCGCGTCGGAGGCGACGTTGGTGCCCACCGTCGACTTGAAAGTGACCGCGCCGCGCATCGGGTAGTTGATCGACGCCCCGAGCATCGCCGCGGCGCCCGCCTCCGAAGCGTTGCTTTCCACGTGGATGCCCAGCTCGTCGAGGATGTCGCGCGCGTCGTTCAGCACGTCCATCATGTGCGAGACGGGCGCGCCCTGGTAGCCGCCGACGTACGCGACCCCGGACTGCAGCAGCGCCTTGGTGACCGCCAGGATGCCCTCGCCGTGGAACACCTCGCCGTCGCCGAGCTTGAGCTTCGCGACTTCTTCCTTGAAGGATCGTTCCATGGTCTACACCAGGATCCTAGGCAGCCAGACCGCGATCGCCGGCACGAAGAACACCAGGGCGAGCAGGAGCAGGCTCATGCCGATATAAGGCAGCACCGCCTGGAAAATGTGCCCCATGCGGACCTCGGGCGGCGCCACGCCCTTCATGGTCATCAGCAGCAGGCCGTGAGGCGGGAGCAGCAGGCCGAGCTGCATGCAGATGAGGAACATCACGCCGAACCACACCGGGTCGACGCCGTATTTCTGCACCAGCGGCATGTAGATCGGCAGCGTGATCATCATCATGCTCACCTGCTCGACGAACAGGCCCAGGAAAATCAAGAGCAGCATCATCGCGGCGATCACGCCGAGCGGCGTAAGCCCCAGCCCCGCGATCAGCTCGACCAGCCCGTTGCTGGCGCCCGAAAACGACAGGATCTGCGAGAACGTCGTGGCGCCGACGATGATGAACAGGATCATGCCGGAGATGGCGGCCGTGCCGCGCAGGGCCCTGAGGAGATTGTCGAAGCTGAGCGCGCGGTAGGCGAGGGCCAGCAGCATGGTGAAGAGCGCGCCGATCGCCGCCGATTCGGTCGGCGTCGCCCAGCCCGCGGACATGGAGGCGACGACGATGACGAAGATCGACACCAGCGGCAGGACGTACTGCACGAAGGGGCGCAGCTTCTCCCAGCCATGGTATTGCGTGAAGCCGGCCGCCGGCGCCAGCGCCGGGTTGAGCTTCACGCGCACGATGATGTAGACGATGAACGCAAGGCTCAGGATGAGCCCCGGCATCACGCCGCCGATCAGCAGCTTGGAAATCGAGATCCCCGACAGGCTGCCGAGGAGCACGGTCAGCGCGGAAGGCGGAATGAGCATGTCGACGGCGCCGATCGCCATCAGCGGGCCGGTCGCCATCGTCGGGTGATAGCCGCGCGACAGCATCACCGGCAGCATCAGGCTGCCCAGCATCGCCGTGGTGGCGATGGTCGAGCCGGAGATCGCGGAGAACACCGTGCCGGCGACCACTGCGACCACCGCCAGCCGCCCCGGGACCTGCCGGATGAGCCGCTCGACGCCGTCGATCACCTTCTCCGCGAGGCCGGTGTGGAACAGGACCTCTCCCATCAGGATGAAAAGCGGAATCGGCGTGAGCGAGAAGCTGGCGACGGAGTAGACGCTGTTCCGCGCCAGCTGCGTGAGCCCGGCCTCGCCGCCTAGAAACAGCACCGCGCCCGCCAGGTTGATCACCAGGAACGAGAACGCCACCGGCAGGCCGAGAAACAGCAGCACGGTGGAGCCTCCGAGCATCAGCCATGCGGCGGCGCCCCATGACATGGCGCTCAGCCGGTCGACACGGCGTCATCACGCGGCGCGCGCTCCCCGAGATACAGGCGGCGCATGCGGAACAGCATCTCCAGCGAAAGCGCGAGGAACGCCGCCGGCAGAACGCTGAGCAGCCACCACTCCGGCGTGACCAGCGTCTTGATCGAAAGCGACCCGGCCGCGTAGCTGGCGAGCGCCGCGCGCGCGCCGTAGTACGCGATCGCCGCGCAGCAGGCGAGCCCGAGCGCGTCGACGATCCACTCGAACGCCCAGCCCAGGCGAGGCGGCACCGCGCGCAGGAGGATGTCGACCCGGATGTGCTGGCCGCGCCGCAGCAGCCACGGCGCGGTCAGCATGGTGACGAGGTACAGCATGGCTTCGGAAATCTCGTTGCTCCATGCCAGCCCGACCATGCCCGGAACGATGCGCACATTGCGCAGAAACACGTCCGCGCAGATCATCAAGGTCAGCGCGAAGATCAGCGCGCAGGCAACGAGCGCGAGCGCGTCGAGCGCCTTGCCGTACGCCGCCTCGAGCGCCGCGATGCTCACCGCCCCAGCAGCCTTCGCAGATGCGGTCCGTATTGCGGGCAGGTCTTGATGATGCCCGCCCAGCCCACCTCGTTCGCCTGCTGCACGTACTTGCGGCTCGTCTCCGCATCGAAGCTGATGGTCTGGATGCCGGCTTGCGCCTGGCGCGTGGCCTCGCTCTGGTTGTACGTCTTCCAGAACTCGTTCTGCCCCTCGTAGGCGAGCGCCTGGCGGGTGAGGAAATCGCGCGCCGCCGGCGCCAGCGACTTCCACTTGTCCAGGTTCACGACCAGCGACACCTCGGCGTTGTAGAAGCCCGGGTCGACGCGGAACTTGGTCTTCTCCTGCCAGTTGAGATCGAACAGCGCATGGATCGGCCAGCCGTAGCCGTCGATCACGCCCCGCTCGAGCGCGGTGTACACCTCGCCCGGCGCGGTGGTCATCACGGCCGCGCCCATCGACTGGAAGAAGTCGCGGTACACCGGCGTGATGCGGATCTTCAGCCCGGTGAGGTCCGGCTTGTCGATCTTCTTGTTGAGGTACAGGTGGAAGGGCGTGAACTCGACTACCCGCGCGAGGTAGTACATGTTGGCCTTTTCCTGCCAGATCTGGTTGATCAGGTCATGGGCGCCGTTGCGGCGCTGCTCGGCCGCGCTCACCTCGGCGAGCTTCAGGGCATCGGCCTCGGGCATCAGGTTGGTGTAGAACGCGCCGGTGGTCAGCGCCATGTCGACGACGCCGGTCTTCACGGCGTTGCCGACCTCGAAGGTCGGGATCGCCTTCGGCCCGCCGATGAAATTCATCTGCAGGACGCCTTTGCCTTCCTTGTTGGCCTTGTCGATCCATTCGACGGTGCGCTTCACGTAGTACTGGTTCTCCGGGAAGGCGCTCACCACGCGCAGCGTGACTTCCTGCGCGCTGGCGAGGGCCGGCGCCAG
>Ga0137409_10009083_pt1 | contig 10135 bp, 9 predicted proteins | sample CZODoug1_16funga_FD_122059 | JGI IMG/M metagenome (GOLD analysis project Ga0137409, IMG submission 122059) | Vadose zone soil fungal communities from Angelo Coast Range Reserve, California, USA - CZODoug1_16fungal (Hybrid Assembly) | ecosystem: Environmental > Terrestrial > Soil > Vadose zone...
GGATGTAGCCAGCACTCATCGCCACGAGACGTTCTCCGCTTATTGTTGTTGCTTAGACCCGCTCAATCGCAAGCGACACGCCCTGCCCGACGCCGACGCACATGGTGGCCAGCGCGCGCTTGCCGCCGCTCGCCATCAATTGATGCGTTGCGGTGAGCGCGAGCCGCGCCCCCGACATGCCGAGCGGATGGCCGAGCGCGATCGCGCCGCCGTTCGGGTTCACATGCGCAGCGTCGTCGGGGAGCCCGAGCTGGCGCAGGCAGGCGAGCGCCTGCGCGGCGAATGCTTCATTGAGCTCGATCCAGTCGAAATCGCCGATCTTGAGGCCGAGCCGCTCCATCAGCTTCCTGGTCGAAGGCACCGGACCGATACCCATAACGCGTGGCGGCACGCCGGCCGCCGCCATGCCGAGGATGCGCGCTTGCGGCGTGAGCCCATGCGCCTTTGCGGCCGCTTCCGACGCGATGATCAGGGCGGCGGCGCCGTCGTTGACGCCCGACGCATTGCCGGCCGTCACGGTGCCGGGCGTGCGCGCGAACGGCTTGAGCTTGGCGAGCCCCTCGAGCGTCGTATCGGGGCGCGGATGCTCGTCCTTCGCGACCACGACCGGGCCGGCGCGCCCGCCCGGCACCTCGACCGGCGCGATCTCGGCTTCGAAGAAGCCGATCGCCTTGCCGGCGCGCTCCTGCGAGCGCAGCGCGAACGCATCCTGGTCCGCTCGCGCGATCTGCATCTCCTCGGCGACGTTCTCGGCGGTGTCGGCCATCTGGTCCACGCCGTATTGCTGCTTCATGCGCGGATTGACGAAGCGCCAGCCGATGGTGGTGTCGTGAATCTCGGTGGAGCGCGCGAACGCTTCGCCCGCCTTGCCCATTACGAACGGCGCCCGCGTCATCGACTCGACGCCGCCCGCGATCGCGAGCTCGATCTCACCCGCACGGATCGCCTGCGCGGCAACGCCCACCGCATTGAGGCCGGAGGCGCACAGGCGATTGACCGTGACGCCCGGGATTGAGTCCGGCAGCCCGGCCAGCAGTAGCGCCATGCGGGCGACATTGCGATTGTCCTCGCCGGCCTGGTTGGCGCAACCGAGATAGACCTCGTCGACCCGCGACCAGTCGGCCTTCGGGTGGCGCGTCATCAGGGCCTTGATTGGCACGGTCGCGAGATCATCGGCACGCACCTTGGCAAGCGCGCCGCCATAGCGGCCGATCGGCGTGCGCAGTCCGTCGCAGATGAAGGCGTCTGGCATGGCTCTATCCGTTCCAAATCCTCAGTGTCGTCCCCGCGAAGGCGGGGACCCATACCCCGCAGCAAAGCGGTAATCGCACTGCCGCTACAATATCGAACCCTCGGTGGTTATGGGTCCCCGCCTTCGCGGGGACGACAGCAACAAACGTCGTGCTACTTTCATAGTGCCATTCCTCACGCCGCCGTACTGTGCGCCCGCGCCGTGCGCGCGTGCAGGTCGCGCAGCACGGCGAGCTCATTCGCGGTCGGCTTCGGCGTTTCGGTCAGCGTTGCCGCAAAGCGCACCGGCCAGCCGGTCTGCGCCGCGATCTCGTCGCGCGTGACGCCCGGGTGGATCGAGGCCACCGTCATCTCCTTACTGACCGGATCGGGCTCGAACACGCAGAGATCGGTAATCAGCTTGGTCGGCCCCTTGGTCTTGAGCCCAAGGCGGACGCGATGGTCACCGCCTTCGCCGTGGCCCATCGAGGTGACGAAGTCGAGCTTCTTCGCGAAGGCACGCGGCGACTGGTTCATGATGATGAAGATCTCGCCACAAGCGCTCGCGATCTCGGGCGCGCCGCCGCCGCCGGGGAGCCGCACCTTCGGCTTGTGATAGTCGCCCACCACCGTGGTGTTGAGGTTGGCGAACCGGTCGATCTGGGCGCCGCCAAGGAAGCCGACCGTCATGCGCCCGCCCTGCAGCCAGTAGCGGAACATTTCGATGACCGTGGTGGTGGTGAGCGCGGTCTCGCACAGCTCGCCGTCGCCGATCGAGAGCGGCAGCACGTCCGGCCTGGTCGCGATCGTGCCGGACTCGTAGATGAGCGTAATGTCAGGCGCGTGCGTGAGGCGGGCGAGGTTCGAGGCCGCCGACGGCATGCCGATGCCCACGAAGCAGACATCGTTGTTGCGCAGCGCGCGCGCCGCCGCGATCGTCATCATCTCGTTCGGCTTATAGTCGGCCATGGTCTATGCGGCCCTCTTAGGCAGCCCTCGCGCGCTGCACCTGCTTCGCGAACACCTCCGGGCCCTGCTCCATCACGTTCGCCTTCATCCAGGCGAGGAACGTCTCGCGCTCGCGCGCGATCTTGTCCCAGGAGATATAGAAGGCGTTGTCACGCTTGTAATAGCCCTGCGCGTAGGAGGGGTATGCGCCGCCCGGCACCTTGACGATCGCGCCAACGGTCCAACCCGGCAGGATCACCGCGTTGAAGCTGCGCGGCCCGAAATCGTCGACGATCTCCTCGACCGTAACGATCGAGCGCTTGGAGGCGAGCACCACCTCCTTCTGCACGCCCACGATCCCTTCAAGCAGCACATTGCCGTCGCGGTCGGCCTTGAGCGCATGCACGATGGCGACATCGGGCCGGTGCGCCGGCACGGCGGCGAGCTGCTCACCGGTGAACGGACAGGTGATGTGCTTGATGCGCGGATTGACCTTCGGCAGGTCGACGCCGATGTAGCCGCGGAAGATGGCGCAAGGCAGCCCCGCCGCGCCGGCCTCGTAGGCATTGGCCATGGCAGCGTGGGAATGCTCCTCGATCGCGAGCGCATGGGGCCAGCCGTTCTCGACCGCGTCGCGCAGCCGATGCAGCGAGCCGACCCCCGGATTGCCGCCCCAGGAGAACACCAGCTTCTCGGCGCAACCTATGCCGATGAGCTGGTCGTAGAGCAGGTCCGGCGTCATCTTGATGAGGGTCAGCCGGCGCCTTTGCTGGCGGATGACCTCGTGGCCGGCGGCATACGGGATGAGATGGGTGAACCCCTCCATCGCCACGGTATCGCCGTCCCGGACGCAGTCCTCCACGGCTTCGGCCAGGGACAGGAAACGCGGCATCGGGTGATGGTCCGGGTGATGGGATGGTTCGGGTTATTTACGGGGCATGTCCGCCAGGGTCAAATGCCTGCAGCGTCGCCCAGCACTCGCGTCCCGGACGGCGAGCCAAGCGAGCCGAGCCGGGACCCATAGTGCACCACCAATGTGGAAGATGGGTCCCGGCTCTCGCCTCGCTCGGCCGGGACAAGCTAGTGTGCCGGCCGCTCAGCAGAAAGGCTCTCCATGTTCATGAATCGCCGGACTGTCCGCATCGAGTGGGGCGACTGCGACCCGGCGGGAATCGTGTTCTATCCGCGCTATATGGCGATGTTCGACCACTCGACTGTGCTGCTGCTCGAGGCCGCGCTCGGCCTCAACAAGCACCAGCTTTATGAGAAGTACGACTTCGACGGCTATCCCATGGTCGAGACCCGGGCGCGCTTTCTCATACCGACCCGCTATTGCGACGAGGTGGTGATCGAGACGACCGTCAAGGAGGTGCGGCGGACGAGCTTCCACGTCCACCACAGCCTGATGAAGGACGGCGCGCTCGCGGTCGAAGGCTTCGAGTCCCGGGTCTGGATCGTGCGCGACAAGGAACGGCCCGGCCGCTTCAAGCCGCAGGCAATACCGGCTGAGATCGTCGCGCGGCTGACAACGACCGCTATTGCGCCGCCTTGACGCCGAGCTTCTGGGCGATGGCGGCGAGCTTGCTGCGCTGCTCCTCGATCGAGGCGGCGAACTCCGCGGACGTTCCCGGACTGATCAGCTGGGAGGTCGCGACGAACCGCGACTTCACCGTCTCATCGCCCAGGACGGCCCGCACGTCGGCCGCAATGCGATCGCGTGCCGGCGCCGCCATGTCTTTCGGGCCGAACAAGCCGATGAGCCCGTCGAAGGTGATATCGGGAAAGCCAGCTTTCGCGACGGTCGGCGTATCCGGATAGTTGGGCGCCCCCTGCGCGTTGGTGATCGCAATCAGCTTGACCCGGCCGGCCTGGACATGCGGCTGCACGATCGCGAGCGCCCCCACATAGGCCTGGATGCGGCTCTCGCCGAGGTCGGTGAGCGGCGCCACCACGTCGCGGTAGGGCACGCGCGTGATCTGGAGGCCGGCGCTTTTGAAGTAACCTTCAAAGATCACATCGGTCATGCCGGTCGCGGTCGAATAGTTGAGCTTGCCGGGCTGCGCCTTGATCATCGCCATCAAGTCGGCAACGGACGCGACGTTGAGCGAGGCCGGCACCACCAGGCCGACGAGCGTGTTGGAAATCCGCGTGACCGGCGAGAGCTCGCGCGGGTCGTAGGGCATCTTGTCGAGCTGATAGGGGTGGGCGGTGAACGACGAGGTGGGCGTATAGAGCAGGACGTGGTCGTCGCGCGCCCCGATGAAGGCATTGATGGCCACAACCGCGTCGCCACCCGGGCGGTTCTCCACCACGACCGGCTGGTTCCAGCGCGTGGTCAGCCGCTCCGCCAGAAGCCGCGCCCCGATGTCGGCGCCGCTGCCGGGCCCAAGCGACACGAGGAGCTTGACCGGGCGCTGCGGCCAAGTGGAGGGCGACTGGGCGGACGAGGAAACAGCGAGCGGAATAGTAAATAGCAGCCCGATGACGACGGCGCCAAGCGCACGGCCAATGCTTTTCATGACGTCCTCCAATGGCTGACTTGTGGGCGCCGGCCTATCTAGCGCGGTCGCCGCGCGGGGGAAAGCCGACCGTTGACGCGACTTGTCGCAGGCCGGCGTGGACTCCGGCCAATCGACGCGATAACAACGCGGCGATCCATTCGCCCCCCGTCCCGGGAGGCCCCCGCAACGAGCGCTGTCCAGCTGCCGCCTACAACGACCGGAGATCCTATCCATGCGCATCGACGCTTATACGCATTTCTTTCCTAAGAAATTCTTCGACAAGATGATCGAAATCGCGGGCGACTATAAGGACATGGGCAAGCGCGTGCGCTCGCTGCCGGCGCTCTACGATCTCGACTTTCGCAAGAAGATCGTCGACGGCCATAAGGACTATCAGCAGATCCTGTCCTACCCGCAGCCGCCGTTCGAAAGCCTTTGCAAGACGCCGCAGCAGCTGGACGAGATGATCCGCCTCTGCAACGACGGCTTTGCCGAGCTGTGCGACAAGGAGAGAGATCACTTTCCGGGCTGGGTCGCGCAGGTGGCGCTCGGGGCTCCCGACGCCGGCGCGGCGGAGGCCGAGCGCGCGATCAAGAACGGGGCGCTCGGGGTGCAGATCTATACCAATGTCGGCGGCAAGCCGATCGATCTGCCGGAATTCCGGCCGTTCTGGAAAAAGATGAACGAGCTCGGCAAGCCGATCTGGATCCATCCGGCGCGCGGCGCCGACACCCCCGACTATCCGCTGGTCGAGAAGAAGTCGCTCTACGAGATCTGGTGGACGCTCGGATGGTCCTACGAGACCGCCTGCGCGATGACGCGCCTCGTCTATTCCAAGATCATGGACGACTACCCGAACCTCAAGATCATCACCCACCACTTCGGCGGCATCGTGCCGATGCTCGAAGGCCGGCTCGGGCCGGGCAACGACGTGATGGGCTCGCGCACTTCGGAAGAGGACTATGTCGGGCTGCGCAAGAGCCTCAAGAAGCGCCCGCTCGACTATTTCAAGCAGGACTTCTGGGCCGACACCGCGGTGTTCGGCGGCACGCCGGCGACCAAGTGCGGGCTTGAGTTCTTTCCGCTCGAAAAGATCGTGTTCGCGTCCGACTGCCCGTTCGATCCCGAGGGCGGCACCATGTATCCGCGCATGACGCTGCAGATCCTCGATTCGCTCAACATCCCCAAGGCGGATCGCGAGAAGATCGACTACAAGAACCTGGAAGCCGTCACCGGCGTGAAGCTGGTGAAGTAGGCGGCGCGCCCCACAGCAGGCGCCCCACCCCCTCCAAATGTTGCGCGCGACCGGCTAGGCTGCCTCCAGGCGAGGCCTAGCCTTGCCATGGAAACATATCGGGGGGATTCGATGAAGCTCTTGCGGGCATGCGTCGCAGCGATCGCCGTCGCATTGATCACGCTGCCGGTTTCGGCCGCGGACTATCCGGCACCCAAGGAAGGAAGCTTTGTCGCGCGCGACTTCCGCTTCCACACCGGCGAGGTGATGCCGGAAATACGCCTGCATTACCGGACGGTCGGCGAGCCGACCGGGCAACCCGTGCTGATCCTGCACGGCACTGCCGGCTCCGGCGCCAATATGCTCAACCAGGCGTTCGCGGGCGAATTGTTCGGTGCCGGACAGCCGCTCGACGCGACCAAACATTTCATCATCTTGCCCGATGCGCTCGGCACCGGACAATCGTCGAAGCCGTCCGACGGGCTGCGCACCAAATTCCCCAAATACAATTACGACGACATGGTGCTGGCGCAGTATCGCCTGGTGACCGAGGGCCTCGGCATCCGCCACCTGCGCCTCGTCATCGGCAACTCGATGGGCGGCATGCAGACCTGGCTCTGGGGCACGACCTTTCCCTCGTTCATGGACGCGCTGGTTCCGATGGCGTCGCAACCAACCGAGATGTCGAGCCGCAACTGGATGATGCGCCGCATGATCATCGATGCGATCCGCAACGATCCCGACTGGAATAACGGCAACTACACGACCCAGCCGCGCTCGGTGAAGGCGGCTACTGTCTTCTTCGCGATTGCGACGAGCGGCGGAACGCTGGCCTACCAGAAGCTCGCGCCGACGCGCGAGCGCGCCGACAAGTTCCTCGACGAACGTCTGGCAGCACGGTCCGCAGCCGATGCGAACGACCTGCTCTACCAATGGGAGTCCTCGCGCGATTACAATCCGGCGCCGCAGCTCGATCGCATCGAGGCGCCGCTGCTGGCCATCAATTCAGCCGACGACGAGCGCAACCCGCCTGAGACGGGGCTCCTGGAACGCGAGATCAAGCGCGTCAAGAATGGCCGTATCTACCTGATCCCGGCGAGCGATGACACGCGCGGGCACGGCACCACTGGCGCGGCGAAATTCTGGAAAGCGCCGCTGCAGGAGTTCCTGCAGGCGGCGCAGCAGGTCCGTTAGGCCCTGTCCTCACAAATCCGGCCAAGAATCCGGCTCGCCTAGTTTAGAGCGAGACGAGGTGAGTTGGGTCGCGTCTTCCGTTCGTCCCCGCGGAAGCGGGGACCCAGACCTTGAGACGCAAAAGTGCTTGGCTTCTGGGTCCCCGCTTCCGCGGGGACGAACGGAGATTGGTTCAATGGCAATGCAAACTTAAACTCATCTCGCTCTAGCGGCTCGCCAGCGGCTTGGCGACGGCGCGCACGGTGTCGATGAACAACTGCGCAATGGGGGTCGGCGTCCGGTCTTTCAAAGTAATGATTCCGATTGGCGTTGGTTTATTGGGCAATGCGATGGGCAGCGCCTTGAGCGCCGGAAACCGACCGGGAACCTTCAGCATGAAGCCTGGCAACACGGTCAGAAAGCGGCCGGTCGCAAGGAGCTCGTTCTGCAAATAACCGGAGAGGCTCGGGACCGTGAGACGTGGGGGTTCGAGTCCGTTCGCCCGAAACGTTTCCGCTATAAACGAGCCGAAGGCGCTATCGTACGGATACAGCGTCCAAGGTTCGTTCTCGAGGTCGGCAAGCGTAAGCTTTCGTCGGCGTGTCAGAGGATTCGAGGCCGCCGTCAGAATGACGAACGAATCGTAAAAGAGAACTTCTGCACTGAGCTCATCGGGCAGCCGGCCGATCATGCGACAGATCGCAAGCTCGATGTTTCGCTCGGCGACATCCTTGTAAAGCGAGGCGGTGTCACCGGCGAGGGCATGAAAACGCAACTGGGGATGCTTTCGCGACAACCGATCAATCACGGGAGTCAAGATTGCTGCCGCGATTGGCTCGGTCGATCCAATGCGGATTTCGCCCTTGGTCGGATCGGCAAGAAAATCGATCTCATGAATGCCCAATCGCAGGTCGTTGAAGATCGCGACGCTGCGCTTTGCCAACGCAAGGCCATAGGGTGTTGGAATGATACCGCGGCGGTTGCGGTCAACGAGGCGCAGGCCGAGCGCCCGTTCCAATTCGGCGATCGCCTTGGTTACAGCAGGCTGAGAAACATTGAGGCGCCTGGCCGCCTTGCCCATGCTGCCGGTGTCGACAAGCGCCGCCAAAATATCCAGGTCGCGCAACTTGAGACGACGCTTGACGCGATCATTCCACGGCATTGTGCCAGGCCATTCCAAATGGTTATGAGATAATGCCATCTTCATATTATTCTTTTAGCGCAACTCGCGCTAGCTTTCGTTTCGCCCCCTGACGTCAAAGAACGGCATCCGGGCAGATCGTATCAGCGAGCAAACGCCATGAACCGACGAGTACTCCTGACAGGAGCGGCAGCAGTCGGTCTCAGCCTCGCTGCCCGAGAGATGACGCTTGGCCAGACAACGCCTGGCCAGTCTTTCCCCTCGAATGTCATCCGGATCGTTGTGCCGTACTCGGCTAGCACGCCGCCCGACATCCTCGCGCGCATCATCGCGACCGCGCTTTCGGAGGACGAAGGCTGGAATGTGATCGTCGAGAACAAGCCCGGCGCCGTGGGGACGATTGGCGCCATGGAGGCGCTCAAGCAGCCCGCCGACGGCTACACGCTGCTCTCAGTCGGCACACCGTTCGCAGCAGTCCCGGCTCTCGTTCCTGATGCAAAATTCAAGGTGGAGACCGATCTGGCGCCGCTTATGCAGATCGGCACAGCCTATAACGTCCTGGTGGTCAACCCGTCAGTCCCGGCCAATTCGGTGGCAACTCTCATCGCATACCTCAAAAAGGAGCCGGGCAAGCACACGTTTTCGTCTGGCGGCTTCGGTACGCCCGCGCACCTGCTCGGCGAGCTGTTCAAGCTCGAAACCGGCGTGCAGACGACACACGTGCCCTACGTCCAATTTCCGCAGGCGATCGGAGACCTGATCAGCGGCGTCAACACCTATCAGTTCATCACTGTTCTGCCGGTGGTCCAGCACATCAACGCCGGCAAGCTCCGCGCACTGGCCGTCATGGGCCGCAAGCGCATCGCGGTCCTTCCGAACGTTCCGGCCATCGTTGAGGCCGGATATCCCAAGCTGGCTTCCGAGGACTGGGCCGGCCTCCTGGTGAAGGCCGGCACCCCGCCCGCCGTTACGGCGCGGCTGAACGAGGCGGTCAACAAGGCGCTCAAAACCGACAAGGCGCGCGAAGCGCTGGCCAAGCTCGGCGTCGATGCAGGCGGCGGCACCCCGGAGGCCTTCGGTACGCTGGTGCGCGGCGAGATCGCGCGCTGGTCCAAAGTCATCAATGAAGCCGGGATCAAGATCAATCCATGACAACGAGCGACTTCCGCGTGACCCTGCTCGGGACCGGAGTGCCGATCCCGAGCCCCGACCGTTTCGGCCCCTGCACGCTGGTCGAAGCCGGCGACCAAAAGTTCCTGATCGACGCCGGCCGCGGCGCCACCATCCGGCTCTACCAGCTCAAACTGCCGATCGGCCGCATCGATGTGCAGCTTCTCACCCACTACCACTCCGACCATACGTCGGGCGTGCCGGACGTATGGCTCACCGGCTGGCTCGAATCGCATTTTGGAACGCGCAAGACGCCTTACCGCGTGATTGGCCCAACCGGTGCGCGCGATTTGATCGAAAACTTGGAGCGCGCCTATGCGCTGGACATCAAGATCCGCATCGCCGACGAGAGGTTGCCTCTCGCGGGCATTGCGACCGACGTCGTCGAGTTCGACCGCGACGGCATCGTCTACGAAAAGGGCGGCGTGAAGGTGATCGCCTTCGAGGTCGACCACGGCGACGTAATCAAGCCGTGCTACGGCTATCGCTTCGAATATGCCGGACGCGTCGCGGCGTTCTCCTCCGACACGCGCTACAGTCAGAATGTCATCAAGTACGGCGCCGGCGCCGACCTGCTGGTCCATGAGGTTGCGAGCGCGCGGCCGGAACTGATGAAGGAGGCCTATATCCAGAGGATTATCGGCCACCACACGACACCGCGGGAGGCCGGACTTGTCTTTGCCCAGACGAAACCGAAGCTCGCCGCCTATACGCATATCGTTCTGCTCGGCAGCGAGC
>Ga0137409_10009084_pt1 | contig 10133 bp, 5 predicted proteins | sample CZODoug1_16funga_FD_122059 | JGI IMG/M metagenome (GOLD analysis project Ga0137409, IMG submission 122059) | Vadose zone soil fungal communities from Angelo Coast Range Reserve, California, USA - CZODoug1_16fungal (Hybrid Assembly) | ecosystem: Environmental > Terrestrial > Soil > Vadose zone...
GATGTCGTTGACCTCGGGATCCGGGCCGCGGTAATTGGTCCAGGTCACGAGGTTGCGTCCCGTGGCCGTGAAGCTCAACGAGCTCGCGCCGAACTTCGAAGCCCATTCCGCTGGGGCGAAGTAGGTCAGCGAGACTTCCCGCAGCTTGATGAATCCGCCGTCCTGGAAGAATCCGGTCTCCACTGCCGGCGCCGTGAGCGCCGCGGCCTGATCGGCAAGCGACGACCCCGGCGACCGGGCGGCGCGGCAGATGCCGAAGATGCAGCGGAACGACTCCGTCGAGTTATCCAGCTTGTTCCCCCACCGGCCGTCGAACTGCCCGAACAGCCGGAAATGCGTCAGGAAGTTGACCTCGGTGGACAGCGACGCGCCGTGGGTCGGGACCGAGGACCCCTGGAACGTGTCCGAGTCTCCGAACGTGATCTCGGCAGGCTTGATCAAGCCGTCGCCGCTGGTGTCGGCGAACGTGTACGGCGTGCCCCAGTATCCACCCGCCGGGTACCCGACCTGATGGCGTTGCGTGGAGCCGCCCAACCCGAAGATGATCGGAGTCCCGATGGAGTCCGTCTTGAGAACGCGGTTCTTGTTTCCCCAGGCGCTGGCCGTCACGTTCCACTGCAAGTTCGGTCGATTGAGCACTTGAGCGGTCAGCAGCAGCTCGTACCCCTTGTTGCTGACTTCGCCCAGGTTGTCGAACCGCGTGAAACTCTCGCCGATCGATGGCGCGAGCTGGACGGCGATGAGTCCGTCCCTCGAGTCCTTGTTGTAGTACGTGGCTTCGAGGTGAAACCGCTGTTGAATGAAGTCGGCGTCGAACCCGGTCTCGAACTCCCGCGTCTGCTCCGGCTTGAGGTTGGCGTTGCCCGCCCCTCCGATGGTAATCCCGGGAACGTCGGTCCCGCTCGCCGCTACAGCGACCGGACGGAAGAAGTGCAAAGCGTCGAGGGTGCCCGGCGCGCGGCCCGACTTGCCCCACGCTGCGCGCAGCCGCAGGCTCGAGAGCCAGCCGATGCGGGGGAAGAACGGCTCCTCCGAGATCACCCACGACCCGGACAGCTTCGGGTACAGGATGTTGCTGAAATTCGTGCCGAACGACGAATTCTTGTCGGCTCGCACGGCGGCGGTGAAGTACAGCCGGTCGCGCACGCCGACCTGCTCTTCGACGTAGCCGCCCAGGGTGACGAACGGTGCCGTCGTATCGCCGACCGTCGGCACGACGACGCCGCCGAGGCCGCTGGTACCGGCGACGACCTTCCGCCCCGAGGCCTGCACCTGCTGGAACACGCTCTTGAAGTATTGGAGACCGACGGTCGTGTTGGAATTGATGACCGGCGAAAGGCGGAACGACGCTTTGGTTGCGAACGTCGCGGTGTAGGCGAAGCTCTGCGCGCGGTTCGCGTTCGCGTTCCCGTCGAACCGGTTCTGATCGAGCGGAATCACGCCCGGCGGGGTGAGCTGGTTGTCCCCTTGATTGGTCACGTCGTAGCCGGCCGTCCCGATCATGGTGAGGAAGCTCGCCGGCCGGAAGTTGATGTTGAGGTTGCCCGTGAAGCGCTCTATCCGCTGGGAAACCCCGATCTGGAAAGCTTGCGCGGGCGTGAGGAAGCGGTACCCGCCGTTGGCGTCCGGGACGCCCACTGCCGGCGCCGCGGTATCGAACGGATACCCCAGCAACCCGCTCGCCACGATCCCCTGATCGTTGTTGTCGTTCTGGGGCAGCGCCAGCACGCTCGACACGTACCCCGCGCCCACCGAGATGTCCATCAACCGGCTGACCTGGTTGTGCATGTTGGCGCGCAGGGTGGTCTTATGGAGGTCGTTCGACTGGAAGATGCCGCGCTCGCGCTCAAAGCCGCCCGAGACGAAGAACGTGGTGACCTCGTTCCCGCCTGCGGCGCTCAAATCATACTGCTGCCGCACCCCTTGGCGGAACGGCGTGTTTTGCACCAGCGGGTTGAAGCTGTCGACCGCAACAATGGTGCAAACGCCCCGGGCCTGCGATGACAGCCGGCACGACGTGCCGTTGGCCTGCCGCGAGAAGTAGTTCGCGGGCCAGTCACCCCTGTCGTTCAGAGTGCCGCCCCCGAGGGAGGCGGTCCACTTGGTCGGCCCAGGGCGCCCCTGCTTCGTGCGGATCTGGATGACGCCGTTCGCCGCATCGGTGCCGTACAGCGCCGCGGCGGAGGGGCCTTTCACGACCTCGATGGACTCGATGTCGTCCGGGTTCAAGTCGTTCAGGCGTGACGCCGCCTGGCCGCCCGTGAAGTTCTCGAGGTTTCCAGCCTGAGGCGTGGCGTCGATGCGCACGCCGTCGACCACGATGATCGGCTCATTGCGCAGTGACAGACTCGTGGCGCCGCGGATCCGGATCCGGGATCCGGTGCCCGTGGTTCCGCCGCTCTGCATCACCTCGACACCGGGAATCCGCGAGTTGAGCAGGTCGGATGCGTTGGACGGCGCGGCATTCTGTACGAGCTTCGCCACGTCGGGGATCGACCCCACGGTATTCCCGAGCTCGCGCTTCAATTGCTCGACACCCGTGGCCGACACGATGATCGCGTCGAGGGGCACCGCCGCGGCCGTCAGGGCGAAGTCGGCAGTCGCGGTCTCACCGCCGGCCACCGTCACCGGCTGCGTCGCCGTGGCGTATCCGATCAGCCGCACCTGCATGTTGTACCGGCCGGCGGGCACCTTGGTGATGGTGTAGCGCCCTTCACGGCTGGTGCGTGCCTGCAGGCTGGTGCCGGTGATGAGCACCGAAGCGCCCGCCACCGGCTGCTGGTTGGACTTGTCCGTCACTTGCCCAGCCACTGTACCCTGCTGGGCCTGCAGCGGCTCGGCGACCACCCCCGCGAGCAGCAGGAGCGCTGCCGCGCTGCCGAGCAATTGGCGAATGCAAAGAAGGTTCATGGAGCGTGTCCTCATCCAAAGGGTCTTGGAACGGGATCCGGCCGGCGCGGGCACACGCTGTGGCGCCCGCGGAGCGGCGCGGTGATTCGATCGAACAAGAATCCGGTAGGCCAGCTCCGATTGCCTACCGGCGACTACATCTGCATCGCACTGCGGGACAGACGACGGGGGGACAATATCGACGACCGGCGGACCAGGTGTGACGCATGTGCCACCCTCCTATGACGGTGAAGGAAAAGTGGAACGGCCCGGCTAAGCTGCCGTCCGCGCGCGAGAGTCGCAAGCTCGCGTGTGTTGCAAAACGGAACGAGTTGTGGTGACTGCGTCAGCGACGGCTGTCCGGAAGTTGTCATGACCGCCAGCGTCCTTTCGTGGGTCCCGGGCGGGTGGTAGGTTCGCGACACGATGGCTCCAAACAGTGTACGCACCCTTCGTCTCCGGGCGGCGCTCGGCCTCCTGCTCTTCGCCGCGCCCGCCTGCTTCATTTTCAACCGGGAAAGCAAGGCCGCTCCCGCCCCCGCCATCGATGTCCCCGAAGGCGAGATCGCCCTGAGCGTCGCGAATCACAACTACCTCGACGTGGTGGTTTACGTGCTGCACGACGGATTGCAGACGCGGGTCGGGACCGTCACGGGATCGTCGTCCGGCGTTTTCTTCTTGCCCGCGCGGTTGCTCGGCCAGGCGCGGGAGATCCGGCTCTATGGGGATGCCATCGGCAGCGATGCCTACGCGCGCACGGACATTCTGGTCGTGCAGCGGGGCCAGTACATCGAGTGGACGCTCGAGACGGACCTGCGGCGCTCGAGCGTCGGGGTGTTTTGAGCGCCGCTACTGCTTGGGGGGCTGCCCTCCGACGCCGGTCAGCGACGTAGCGCCGCCCCTCAAAACGAAAAGCGCGGTTGTGGCAACGAGCCCGCCCGCGCCCATACCCGCCAGCAGCAAGCTCCGACTCTTCGAGAGGCGCCGCACGTCCATCGAGGCGATGGCGTCGGTCGGGAGCGTGACCGTTTCACCCGCCCACGGGTACCCGACCCCGCGCTTCGTCTCGACCGCCGTCACCGACACGAGGAGCCCCCGGTCGCTCGGCCCCAGGTAGCGACCTCGCACCACGAAGATGCTCGGTCCGAGATACCGCGCCAACTCGTCGGAGCCGGCATCGTTGAGCCTCACGGCGACATACGTCCCCGGCTCGGGGCTCGGCGTCGTGAGCGGATTGTAGTTGTAGCATCCTGCCGTGAGACAAAGGGCAGCAGCCAGCAGCGTATTGCGCATGGGCCAGACACTCGTCATGGTGAGACCTCCCTCTCATACCCCGCACGGAGCGGGCCGTTGCGGCGTCACCGCGGCGCTGGTCCCGTCCCAATGCCTCCGGGCGTCGCTCCCCCCACACCGGGCCCGAACGCCGCGTACGCCGCGAAGAACCCCGCCAGCGAGGCGCCCGCGAGCAACACGGTCTTGCCCGTCGCCGACTTCCGCTCTTCCAGCGAGCGCACGAACTCTCCCGGCACCGTCACCGTCTCCCCCTTCCACTCCAGCACCTCCCCGCGCCGGCCCTCGACAGCGAGGACCGATAGCACGAGCCCCCGATCAGTCCCACTCAGGAACCGGCCCCGAACGATCAGGACGTTGGGGCCGATGTAGGGCGCGAGCTCCTCGGATCCGGATTCCGTGAGCATCACCGCAAGGTAGGTCGACGGCACCAAGCCCACCCGTCGGAGCGGCACGTAGTTGTAGCAACCCGCCAGCATCGACGCGGCAGCCACCAAGAGGACGAGACGTGAGCTCATAGCTCTCCTCCACACTCGCTCGAGTCCCGAAGCGTGCGGGGGAGCGGATCCTGACCGCGGATCCGCCCCCCGCAATCATACTAGCAGGCGCGTCGTCTTGCACGCGGCGCCCCAGCTACCGTGAGGCCCTTATGGCGCGCCCTGGACGGTGCAGGCCAACACATCGCCCTTGTTGCGGAATCCGTGGGTCGCCAGCTGGACGCTTGGATCCGGGACGTTCGTATTGACGTTCCGCTCGTTTTGCGGATAGAACAACCGCCCGGGCACGTTTTGGAAACTCTGCGAATTCGCCGACGGCGTGAGGTTCGGGATACAGGTCCGTCGGTAATCGTTGATCGACTCGATGTTCTGGTACATGGCTGCGTACTTCTCGATCATGATCGAGTCGAGCAGCGCGGCCCCCGTGACGCCCACCAGCGCCGGAAGCGGCACCGTCGCCCGCGCATTGTTCAGATGCGTGAGGGCCGAAGCATCGTCGGCCGTCGGCTGGGAGTGATACGCCTCCGCCAAGATTAGCTCGTTCTCCAGGTAGCTGACGTACGGAATCCGCGCGTCGGCCTGGAAGCGTGGCGGCAGGCACGTGAAGTTAGAGACCGGCGGCGGCGGCGGAGTGTTGAAGTCATCCCCGACGTAGGGCAAGCCCCGATTGATCCAGGTGACATGGTTATCCACCGTCGTTCCGCCGGCCACCGCCGGCCACACCGGCTGGGTGGCGCCGGAGAGGCTGTCCAGCGTCACGGCGGTGACCTGCTCCATGTTGCCATTGGGGTCGAGGATCGCCCCGTTCGTCTTGTACTTGGTATTGGCCTTCCAAGCCGCGGTCGTAGCTTTGCAATAGTACTTCGCCAGCCGCGGATCGTTGCGCGCCTTCAGAATATCGACCAGCGCCTTCCCGGCCTCGAGGTCGGTGCCGAACCCGGAGCTGGTCTGGAACTGCGTCCACATGTTCCGCTCCGAGGTGGCCGTCGTGTGGAACGACGAGAAGTCACTCGCCCCCGTCACGTCACTGATACCGTTCAGCGCCGCAGCGATAGCCGCGGTGTAGGCCGTCGCGGGAAGCGACTCGGCCGTCTGCATGTAATAGCGGGCCCTGAGCGTCCAGGCCGCTTTGGTCCACTTCGCAACGCTGCCGCCGAATACCAGGTCGTTGACACCGGGGCCGGTACCGGTCTTGCCCAGATTAGCGATCGCTGTCGTGAGCAACGTCTGCAGGTTCGCGAGGATCGTGAACCGATCGTCGAGCGCGGGCGACGTCTTCCCCGAAACCGCTTCACTGTAGGGAACGTCGCCCCACATGGAAGACACCGTGCCCATCGTGAGCGCTTCCCAGACCTGCGTGATCCCGAGCCACACAGAGTCGTTCGCCGCCCCGACGAGGTCTTCCAACCGCTTGATGTCAACCAGCCCGCCGCCGTCGTACGCGTTGATCCAGTCACCGCCGTTGGCGGCGATGTTCGACGTCTCGTTGAACACGTACTGGGCGGCCTGCTGGACGAACCGCGAATTGCCCGCCGAGCAGGACTGGACCCACTCGCACATCATCATCGCCACGGTGCCTTCCTGGAAGGCAAACTGCCCGGCCTGCACGCCGATGAACAACTGCTGGGCCGACGCGATCGTGGGCCGGTTCGGGTCCTGCGAAAGCTTGTCTCCGGTAAGGAACGAGTCACAGCCCGCCGTCCCGAGGAGCAGCCCCAGTGACACGAGCGCGACATTGGTAGTGCGACGCATATGTCGATCTCCTCGGGGTTAGTGGTTCAAGGTGACCGAGAACACGAACGACCGTGTCTGCGGATTATTGAAATAGTCCACGCCGCCCGCCCCGGCCCCGGCCGAAATTGCCCCACCGAGGTTGGTCTCTGGGTCATAGCCGGTGTAGTTCGTCCAAGTCTTCAGGTTCCGGCCGGAGACCCGGATGTCGATGCTCGAGAACCCGATCGAGCGCTGTATCCACGGGGCGTCCAGCGTGTAGCTCACCGAGAGCTCGCGCAGCTTGACGAAGCCGCCGTCCTCGATGCACGGCTCGTCGATCCCGATGAACGGACAACCGACGACGTTGCGGTAGAAGTACTCGCCGATGGACACCGTCTGACCGGCGCCCGGGCCCGCCACTGGACCCTCGTACCAGCCTCCCTGTCCGAAGACCTTGGGGTTCCCGGTGCATGACGCTGGGTCGTTGCGATTGGTGCAAGTCGCCCGCACCTGGGTGTCCCCGTGCGTGCCGTAGCTCCAGAGTGCGCCCTTGGTACCGTTCCAGATCTGCCCGCCGTGCCGAATGTCGAGCAAGCCGGAAATCTGCAGCTTGCGGAAGCGCAACGCCGACCGCACGCTGCCGGTCCAATTGTAGTTCGGGTCCTGCACGATGCGCGGATCCGCATCCTGGAGGGGGTAGCCGTCAAGCCCGATGTACATTGCGCCCTTCGGCTTTCCGGCGCACACCGCCCCGAGCGTCGTGGTTCCGCTGGTACCATCCACCACGTTGGCGTCGGACGAGACGCCGCACCGCAGGAAGCCGCTGCCGAGGTACACCCCGATCGGCTGGCCCACCATCGCGACCTGGTTATTGAAATCCCCGATCGAGATGAACTGCTCGCCGCCCAGCGACAGCACCGTGTTGCGGTTGCGAGCCCATTGCAGGCCGACTTCCCACCCATAGTCCGCCTTCTGCAGCGGCCGGATGTTCAGCGACGCCTCCCAGCCACGGTTGCGCATCGTGGCGGCATTCGCCCCCTCCTGGAAGAACCCGATGGAAGGATTGAGCGGCTGCAGCAGGATGATGTCGGACGACTTCTTGTTGTACCAGGTGACGCTCGCATCGGCTCGATCCTTGAAGAAGCCGAGGTCCAGGCCGGCCTCGAACTCCTTGGAGCGCTCGGGCTTGAGCGTCTGCGCCGGCCGCAGCTCCGCCCGGGTCACCAAGCCCCCAATGCCGTTCTGCGTGGGCGTGTTTCCCGTGCCCTGCGAGATGCCGCCGACGATGCCGCTGGTGAATGTCTGCGACGTCAGGTACGGCAGCGGCTCCTGGCCCGCCTCGCCGTAGGCTACGCGCGCCTTGCCGTACGACAGCCACGACTGCTCGCCGATCGCTTTCGTGAACTCCCACGCGGCACTCCCCTTGGGGAACCAGCTGCGCAAGTTGGACCGCCCGAACGTCGAGGAGCCGTCGTTGCGCAATGCCGCCGACAAGTACAGCTGGCTCTTGATATCGAGCGTGGCCTGGCCGAACCACGACGCGTCGTGGATCACGGTCTCCTGATCGAGCGGCAGATCCTGCTTCACGGTGTTCGAAAGCTTGAACGGCTGGAGGGCGACGAGGTCGCGGCCCACCGTCCCGATCTGCCGGTTGTTACGCGTGTCCAGGTTCTGCCCGATTGTGATGGTCCCACCGAAGCTCGGGTTAAGCGAATACGTCGCGGTAGCGGTGAGGTTGTGATCGATTCCGTAGTTCACGATCTTTCCCTCGACCACCCGCCCCGCGATGCACGGGGCCGACGACGTGACGGCGCACCCCTCGAGCCGCTCGTCGGTCCAGTAGTCCGCCCCCAGCGTGTAGTTGACCTTCAGCCAGGCGACCGGCAGGTACTCGGCGTTGATGTTCCCATACACCCGGCCGACGTTGGACAGGTTTTGCGATTCATTGGCCGTCCAGAACGGGTTGTCGAACGTCCGGTCCTCGCCCAGCGTGTTGTCGTTGGGGTGCTGGAACCGGTAGCCGCGCTGCTGTGGCCCGGCGTTGGTCTGGACAACGTAGGGCTGGTTGTTGAAGTCGGGCGGCGTGCGCAGATCACCTAGCTGGATGCCGTTGGTGTTGTTGCCGCGCTGGACGTAGTGACCCCGCGAATCGGCGAACGATAGGTCCGCGCCCAGCTTCAGGTTGTCGATCACGCGGTGCGTCCCCTTGAAGCGCACCGAGGTCCGCGAGAAGAGGTTGTTGGGGCCGATGATCACACCCTGATCGTGGTTGTAGTCGCCCGACAGATAGAATGTCGTGCGGTCGTTACCACCCGATACCGAGAAGCCGTTGTCCAACGTATGGCCGACCCGGTAAATGTCGTTGGCGTGGTCGTACACGGTCGCCCCCGCCGGAATCGCCGGGCCCCAGCTGCGGCCGCAAACACCGGCCCCGGCCTGGTCGCACTGCCCGCCCACAGACGTGTCGGCGTGGATTCCGTTCGTGCCCTGCCCGAAGCCTGTCTGCAGCGGGTAGACGTGGTTGATATCGTTGAACGACGTGGAGGACCGGAACGTGAAATGCGTCGCACCAGACCGACCGGACTTGGTTGTGATGAGCACCACGCCCGCCGCCGCCCGCGCGCCGTAAATCGCGCTCGCCGCGGGACCCTTCAGAATCTCGACCGACTCGATGTCGTTCGGATTGATGTCGGCCGCGCGGTTGGTGTTGACCGTCCCCTCCGTCTGACCACCCTGGGCCAGGGTTCCGCCACCGTCATCCGTGGCGTTGAAATTGGAGGTAGAGAAGGTCGAATTGTCCGTCGGCACGCCGTCCACCACGAACAGCGGCTGGTTCGAGCCGAGCAGTGTGCTGATGCCGCGGATGTTGATGAACGAGCTCGCCCCGGGGTCGCCGGACTGCTGAATCACCGTGACGTTGGGGGCTTTGCCGGCGAGTGACTGCACCATGTTTGTCTCACCCGCCTTCGAGATCAGGTCGGACGAGACGCTGTTGCGAACACTGCCGAGCTTCTCAGTCGAGCTCGACGTGCCGGCGCCGGTCACGACCACCTCGCCGAGCTGCAGCGGGTTGGCCGCGAGCACAAAGTCGTGCGTCACGCCGCCCGCGCTGAGGGTGAGCTGGGCGGTCTGCGATTTGTAGCCCAGGCGTCGCGCGACCATCGTGACGGTCTGACCCGAGACCCGGGCGCCCGGCACGACCATCGTGTAGCGACCGTCGTCCTTGCTCAGGGAGCCGAGCCCCATGGCTGGAATCGCGACTTCGACCTGCCCTAGGGGCAGACCAGCGTCGCTCGTGACTCTGCCGGTGATCGTCACCGGCTCCTGCGCGGCGAGCAGGGCCGGTAGCGCGAGAACCGCGCTGAGAATGAATGGAACGAACCGACGGGGTGTGAATTGCATGTCCCCTCCTGCGAGGTGGTGTGACACGCACGACCAGCGCCGCCTGTCTGGCGGGCCGGGGCTGCAACAACGGACTGCATGTCGACGAACCGCGCGCTCACACGACGACGATGGCGGGAAGGGCACACAGCGCGCGGCGACGGCGACGGCTATCGCCGCTTTTATATCACCATTTACGGCAGCGCGCTAGAGTGACGTGACCCTGACATATGTTTCATTATGGAACAGTGCCGCCGTGGCGCCGCTAGTCGCGACCGACTATGGTTGGTCGCCAGAAAACCCTCATGATCCGTGCGCTCCTCGTTGCCGCCGCGTGGCTGCTGACCGTGCCGGGCCCCCCGG
>Ga0137409_10009085_pt1 | contig 10131 bp, 17 predicted proteins | sample CZODoug1_16funga_FD_122059 | JGI IMG/M metagenome (GOLD analysis project Ga0137409, IMG submission 122059) | Vadose zone soil fungal communities from Angelo Coast Range Reserve, California, USA - CZODoug1_16fungal (Hybrid Assembly) | ecosystem: Environmental > Terrestrial > Soil > Vadose zone...
GGGACGCTGTTCCTCGTGAGCCACGACCGCGAATTCCTCGACAACGTCGTCACCCAGACCATCGCGAGCGAAGGCGGGGGCGAATGGAAGGAATACGCCGGCGGCTACAGCGACTGGCAGCGCGTGCGCTCGAAGCCGGCGGCTGCGGAATCAGCAAAGCAGAAGACCGCGCCGCTCGAGCCGCGCAGGCGAGCTCTAAGCAAGAAGCTCGGCTACAAGGAAGAGCGCGAGCTCGCCGGATTGCCGGCCCGGCTCGAAGCGCTGGAGAAAGAGCAGGGAGAAATCGCGGCCAGGCTCGCCGACCCGGTGCTGTACCGCGACCGGCCGGGCGAGGTGAAGCCGCTGCAGACGCGCCACGCCGCGATCGAGGCGGAGCTGGCGCAGCTGGTTGCCCGCTGGGAGGAGCTGGAGGCGAAGAGCTGAAAGTATTTTCTCGATCCCCTTGCTAACTGTGCCCGTGCCCCAATATAGGTGCGGTCGAATTCGATTGGGTCAGTCTGCAGTATCCCCACGGGGTACCGCTACCGGTTTCTCCCACGGATAATTTGATGCTTCGCACACTATCGTGCGCGGCGACGCGATCTATGGAGAGATTCCATGCCTATCGGCACCGTAAAGTTCTTCAATTCCAGCAAGGGGTTCGGTTTCATTCAACCCGACGACAAATCCAAGGACGTGTTCGTGCACATCTCAGCAGTTGAACGCGCCGGGCTCGGTACTTTGAGCGAGAACCAGAAGATCTCGTACGAGCTCGAGCAAGGCCAGAATGGCAAGACGTCCGCGGGCGATCTGAAAGCCGTCTGATCCCCCCTCGTGGGGGCGGCGTTCGCCGTCCCCTCGTACTGTCAGCTTTTCCCGCAGCCGCAAGCGCCGGTCGGAGATCGATCCGAGGCAGGAAGAGGGCATAGAAAATGACGAAAGAAGCGTTGATTGAAATGGAAGGCACCATCAGCGAAGTGCTTCCCGACACGCGCTACCGCGTAACCCTGGAGAACGGGCACGTGGTGGTTGCCTACGTGGCGGGCAAGATGAGAAAGCACCGGATCACCATCCTCGCCGGGGACCGGGTCAGCCTCGAGCTGACGCCCTACGACCTGACGAAGGGGCGGATCAATTTCCGTCACAAGGATGTGAACCCGGCAGTGCGCCTGCCTCCGCGCCGGCCGCAGTACCGGCGGCACTAGACGAGGCGCACTCGTCGCTGCGGAAGCCTCACGGCGTCAGCAAGCAAGTCATCTGCCCGATACCCCACGCATTGGTGTTGAACAGATCGTCTCCGGCGAAGTAGAGCCTTAGGGTGGTCCCGTCGAGGAACGCGCCGGGCGAGCGGATTTCGCGCTGAGTCCAGGCGAAGTCGGTGAGCCTGCGGATGGGGGCCGCGTCCTGCGCCCAGCCGGTGAGACCGTCGGCGGAAGAGGCGTGATGCAGCGCTTCCTGGGTCCAGGTGTTGTTGCCGTGGTCGTTGGCGACGTCGACGAAGACGTGCACCTTGCCGGCGACGACGACGGCGTTGGGGGTGGAATAGCCCACCCAGTTCGAAGCGCGCGGATACACGGTCTGGTCGGGCTTGAACGCCAGCGCCGGCGCGCTCCAGGCGACACCGTCGGCGGAACTCATGACGCCGACGACCTGCAGGCCGGCCGGGGGTACTAAGGTAAAGTCGACCCCCACCGCAGTGAAGTACAGGTAGAGCGTGTTGTTGAACACCACCGGGCCCGGTTCGCCCACGATGAACTCGTTGAAGCTCCCAGAGGCACCGGGCCCGAGCAGGAACGACGCGTCCTTGGTCCACGCAATCCCGTCGCCGGAGGTGGCGTGGCCGACGCGGAAATTGGACGCATTGAGGTTGGGCCAAGCATCGGGATAGCCGGTCCAGAACATGTGGTACTTGCCGCCGAAGGACACGACCGCCGGCGTTTCGTTGCCGCCCTGGTCCCATTGTGCGGCCGTGACTGTCAGCACCGGCGCCGCCGGATTGAGCGTCCAGGTCGCGGCATCGCTCGAGGTGAAGCGGTAGATCTGGACCGGGGAAGGAGGCTGCGAGAGGCCCATATTCGAGGACGCGTACATCCAGTACTCCGCGCCCACCTTGAGCACGTGCGGATCGTTCCAGTCCGCGTTGGAGAAGCCGCTGCCGATCTGGAGCTCCGGCGCCGTCCCGCCTTGAAAGCAGGCGGGCGCGATCTTGCTCGCGTCGAGTGTCGGGCCCGGGGCGGTATCGGAGGTCGATCCCCCGCCGCTGCACGAAGCAAGGACGGCGACAGCAGATGCGGCGCAGGCGATCGCGCGTTTTGCACTTGCCACAAACTCGACGACCATGCCGCGCGCTCTATCCAATGTAGCCCGCTTCGCGCTGATGGCGAATGGCAAGCACCAGAACCCGGTCCCGCACGCCGTCATAGCGGTAGAGAGCGATGTATCCCGTCTTGCCGCGCGATATAACGAGCTCGCGGAGATCCGCTTCAGCAGGCCGGCCCATCAGGGGATGCCGCTCGAGTATCGCCACCGCGTCGAGGATGAGATCGATCGTCTGCGACGCGGCGTGGGGTTCGGTTTCGGCGAGAAAGTCGCAAAGTCTTTCCAGACCCGCGAGTGCCCGCGGTGCGTAGCTGACGGGCGCCATCTCCCGGCGCTACCACTGCGCCGGTTTCGGGCGCTTCATTTTTCTCCCGGCGGCGCGAGCGCGGAGGTAACGGTGCACCTCGCCGGCCGGGTAGGCCCTGCCGGCACGCTCGACCTCCTTCTCCGCGGCAAGCGCGTCGGCGACAAAGATCTTGCGTCTTTCAGCGAGAGCGGTATGTGCTTCGAGCGCCTCGACCATCCAAGCGTGCGGCGTCTTGCCCGCGGACTTTGCAAGCGGCGCGATGCGTTGTTTCAGTCGCTCGGGAAGCTTCAGCGTCGTGGAAGCAGCCATGAGATGATCCTTTTCAAAGTAACACAAAGGTAACACCTCGCTCCGACGCCGGTCAAGCCTCCGGTGGAATGGAGCCCGCGGCTTCACAGCGTGGACTCAGGTTTTGCGCAGACAGGACTCGAAGAATTCCAGGGCGTGGCGCGCGAACGTCCGCATGTTGGCTTCCCGGTCGGTGCTGCCGGTCTCGACGGTGATCGCCGCTTCGACTGGGCCGCTGACGGCGAAGCAGGCGTGGCCGGGCGCGTCGCCGTAGTGGTTCCCGCCCGGGCCGCTCGCGCCGGTTTCGCTGAGGCCCCAGGTCGCGCCGAGACGTTCGCGCGTGCGCCGCGCGAGCAGCCGTGCGAAGGCCTCGGTCGACGGCCGCAAGGCCGCCATCTCTTCGCGCGTGATGCCGAGCAACCCGGCGCGGCTCGCACCCGTATACACGATACAGCCGCCGAGGTACCAGGCGGAGGCGCCCGGCACAGCCACGAGCGCAGCGTTGATCAGGCCGCCGGCGGACGACTCGGCGACAGCGAGCGTCTGCCCGCGCTCCTTGAGCAGCTTGCCAACGACGCTGCCGGATGCGTTCATCCCTGCCATGTTACCCGGCCCCGGCCGGAAACCCGTTGAGTAAAGCAGGCTTTACTCAACCCGCGGCCCTCTACAACGTCGCTCCCGGCTGCCCCAGCGCCTTCTCCGCGAGCTGCTTCACGACCCAGTCGTAGGCGTCGTCGACCGAATCGGTACGATGCATCAGCTGGGTATCTTCGGGGCTGATCATGCCGTGGAGCGCGAGAGCGTCGAAGTCGACGACTTCGCGCCAGTACTCCGTGCCGAAGAGCACGATCGGCATGGGCTTGCTCATCTTGCGTGTCTGCACCAGCGTCAGCAGCTCGAACAGCTCGTCGAGTGTCCCGTAGCCACCCGGAAACACGATCACCGCCTTCGCCAGGTACGCGAACCAGAACTTGCGCATGAAAAAGTAGTGGAAGTGAAAGGAGAGCTCGCGCGTGACGTAGCGGTTGTCGAACTCCTCCATCGGGATCGAGATGGTGAGGCCCACGTTGAGGCCCTTCGCCTCGGCGGCACCGCGGTTGGCCGCCTCCATGATCCCCGGGCCGCCGCCGGTGCACACCACGAAGCGGCGCTCCTCGCGGTCGAGCTCCTTCGACCAGTGGGTGAGGCGAGAGGCAAGCTCGCGCGCGGCCTCGTAGTAGGCGGACATCTTGAGCGCCATCTGCGCCCGCTCCCGGTCCTTGCCCGCCTTTGCCTTGCTCACCATCCCTTGAGCTTCCTCGCGCGACTTGATGCGCGCCGAGCCCATGAAGACGATGGTGTCGTCGACCTTGTGGTGGTCGAAGCGGCTCTTGGGCTCGAGATACTCAGACAGGATGCGCAGCGCCCGGCCGTCCTTGCTGTTGAGGAACCCCGAGTTCTGATAGGCCTTGGTTTGGGAGTGTTTGCGTTCGGTCATGGGCGCATGTTACCCGCCCTTGGGGCGGGCTTGGAACTCCGGCCAAGGCATATGCTCCGGACGAAAAAAAAGCCCGCCGAAGCGGGCTTCATTCGGGACGGGCGGACTTACTCGGCCATCCGGATGTTGATCGCCTGCGGACCCTTCTGGCCCTCTGAGGCGTCGTAGGTCACCTTGTCGTTCTCCTTCAGGCTCTTGAAACCGGCCTGCTGGATCGCGGAGAAGTGAACGAACAAGTCCTTGCCGCCATCGTCGGGGGTGATGAAGCCGTAGCCCTTGGCGTCGTTGAACCACTTTACTTTACCTGTACTCATTGATCTTTTACCTGAGAAATTGGAAATATCGCGGGAACCCCAAGAAGAGAGCAACGAGGTCTTGAGCAGTACGGCGGGAAGCCTGCAGAGGACTGGAGTTCAGTGCTTGAGAACCTGCGCGCCTCTTATACAGGGAGGCGGCGGCGAGGTCAAGCGAAGCTGCAAAGTCGAGGTACGCTCGAGTTCGGCGTACTATGTCTCGTTTCCCCCTTTCGAAGCGGCATTCATGACCACCCCCGCACAGCCCCCGGCGAATCCGGGCATCCAGGACCTGGCGTCGCGGATTTATGTCGAACTGGTCGGCCGCGCTTTTCTCCGGACCGACAACGCGGCGGTGATCAAGCCGGATCCGGTGGAGCTGGCGAAGCTCAGCTTCCAGCTCGCGGAGGCCTACCGCAGGGTGGAGAAGGCAGTCAACGCGGCCTCGCTCCCGCAGAACGTCGGCTACAAGGTCGACCTCGCCGACATGGCCAAATGGGACAAGTAGACATGGAACCCGTGACCAGCCCTTCCCTGCGCGAGAGCGTGCTCGACTTCATGACGACGAACCCGACCACGTGGCGCATCGGCGTCCTCGCGGCGCAGCTCGGCGTCGGGGTGCAGCGCATGGGGCTCGAGCTCTCGCAGCTCAGCGCCGAAGGCAAGCTCGTATCCTGCACCGTCAGCGCTCCGGGCCGGCACCCCGAGGAGGAGTACCGCATCGCCGCGATCGAGCAGAAGCTCGCGTCGCACCGCTTCGTGGTCACCCGTAGGGGCGGGCGTCCGCGCGGGCCGCGCGCCGCCTGACACTCCACCTTTCAGCTACCCTTGAACGCGGAGGCGCGCCGCGTCCGCCACAGGACTCGCGCGAGATAGGCGACGATCGCGAGGTTCACCGCGAGCAGGCCGGTCTTCGCCCAGGTCACGCCTTTCGAAAGTTCGTAGAGCTCGAAGGGGATGTAGATGCCGCCCGCGGCGATGGTGAGCCATTCCGCCCAGCGCCGCTCCCGCCACAGCCCGTAGGCCTCGACGAGGTGCAAGGTCGCGTAGGCGACGGCCCCGAGCGCAAGGAGTTGCAGCCGGGTGCTGGTGGCGTGCTCCGCGAGGTCGAGGAAGATCCGCGGCGTGCGGCTCGCAGGATTCAAATGGAAAACCCTGACGATATGCTCGGCGATTTCTTCCACGTCGCGATGCATCAGCGTAAACAGACCAGCGCCGGCGGCCAGGACCAGAAACCCCTTCGCCGCCTCGACCGCCGCCACCAGCCGCACTCCCCCGAACCGCATCGCGAGTATTGAAACTACCGGACCGTCTGACTCTCGGGCGCCGCGCGCTGGTGCAGCGCGGGCTTGACCGCCTCGTAGAGAAACCGCCCGGCGCGCCACAGGGTGACAATGCGCGCGCTCCACGCGAGCGCAAGCTTGGGGCGCAAGACCGCGATTGCGGTCACCACGGCGACGACGAGGTAGGGCCGCGCGCGCAGCCAGCCCGCCCAGGCGACGCCGCGGTCGACGAGCGTCAGCACGCTGCCGCAGGCCGCGAGTTCGCGGGCGAGCGCGCTGCGCTGGACCTCCGCCTCCGCGACCAGGCGTGCGCGGCGTTCGCGAATGTCCTTGAGCGCGCTCATGGCCGGTCGAGCTCCTTCTCGTCCTTGCGCAGCTCGGCGAGCGTTGCCGCGAGGAACTTGGGCCGCTGCGCGACCGCCGAGCGCAGCGCGAGCAAGGCGGCGAGGCCACCAAGGGCGAACAATCCCGCGAGCACGCCGATCGCCAGCATGCGGTTCTCTTCCCAGAAGAGCACGGCAACGAGCAGCACGGACAGCACCACCGCCAGTCCAATGCAGAACAGGGCGGTCAGCGCGAGCACCACGATGCGCGCGAGGCGTGTCCGCTCCTCGTCGATCTCGCTCGCGAAGATCTCGATGCGCGTCTGGACGAGCGCGACCAAGGTTTTCGCCAGATTGCGCAGCGACTCGAGAAGGCCTTCGGTGGGGCCGGCTTCTTCGGGCATGCGTGAGCCTATTTGCGGCCGATGAGCAAGCCGAGCGCGATTCCGGCGAGCACGGCGATCCCGACCGCGTTCCAGGGATGCTCCCGCACATAGCCGTCGGCCGCGCGGGCCTGCTCCGCCGCTTCCTCGGCCAGGGGACCCAGCTTCAGCTTCGCGGCATCCAGTCCCTCGTGCAGCCTTGCGCGCCCCGCGGCTGCGGTTTCTCCGACCGTGGCGCGCAGCAGCGCCTCGGCATCGGAGATCACGAGTTTCAGGTCGGCGGCCAGCTTCTCGGCGGTGACTTCGTTCTCTTGCATGGTGGCCTCTCAGGCGCGATTCTACCGGATAGGATATCCCAAGATTATGAAAAGACTCCGTCCGAGGATGCAGCAGGCGCTGCGGATGTTCCGGACTGCGCCGGTGACGGCGCGTGTCGTCGTCATCCTGGCCGCCGCCGCGATCGTCTGGGCCGCAGCGAATTGGGTGGTACAGACCTGGCGCAAGCCCGCCGGGATGTTCTTCCCGGTCGGCCAAGCACTGGTGAAGACGCCGACTGCGACCTGGCGGGAATACGGGCCGCTCTTCCGCAACCACTCGACTCCGGTGATCTCGCCCGAATTGCTCGCCGCGCTGGCGCAGATCGAAGGCGCGGGCAACCCGGTGGCACTGCCGCAGTGGACCTGGCGCTGGAGCCGCAATCCGTTCGAGTGGTATCGCCCCGCCTCCAGCGCGGTAGGCATGTTCCAGATCACCGATGCGGCGTTCCGGGACGCCAGGCGCTACTGCATCCACGACCATGCGGTGGCCGAGGACGGACCGTGGTACGACCCGAGCTCGTGCTGGTTCAACGGCCTGTACACGCGCGTGCTGCCCAGCCACGCGATCGAGATGACCTCGGCGCTCCTGCACCGCAGCGTTGCGCGCCGCGCTTTCGCCAACGCCAGTCTTGCGCAGAAGCAGGACCTGGCCGCGGTCATCCACCTGTGCGGCACGGCGCGGGGCGAGACGTTTGCACGGCACGGCTTCCAGCCTGTCCGCAGCGAGCACTGCGGAGCGCAGGACCTGCGCGGCTACCTCCTGCAGGTCGGCGAGCTGAAGCGCAGGTTCGTCGCGCTCTCAACCGCAGACTAGAAGGTTACTGGATCTCGATCTCGAAAGTGCGCGGCCACTCGGGGCGGGTCTCGAGCGTGAAGTAGACGCGGCCGATCTCGCGGCTGTCGGTGGTCTCCACCTGCACCTTCCACTCCCCCGCCTGGTAATTCGACTTGAAGCCGTAGCCGCGGAAACCCTCGGCGCGCCCGCCGACGATCTTGATCGGGATCGTGTCCTGCAGCACCCAGCCGCGCGCCTCGTCCTTCCAGTACCAGCGCACCTGCACCTGGTCGGAAAATCGCGTCGGCGAGAAGATGCGGAAGAAGACGTAGACCCTGTCACCCGGCTGGGCGAGAAACTCCTGGTCGCCGCGCTGCCAGATGCGCCATATCGGCCGCTCGTGGCTGAGGCGGTAGCTGTCCTGCGTTTTCTCGACCGCGTGATACACGCCGATGAAGGGGATCGACAGCGGCACCGGCGGAATCAGCCTGAAGAAATAGAAAACCAGGAATCCGACCAGAACGCCGCCCAGCGGCACGAGCATCTGTCTGCGGGCGCGCGGAAAGAGGTCCGGCTTCTTCCTTCTGATCCACCATACGACCCCGGTCACCGGCACGCAGCCCGCAAGCATGGACACGAGAAACACCGTCAGCCCGATCGAGCCGACGAAAATGGGCACGACGTTCGCCGCAAAGCACAGCGTGCACAGAGCGAGCAGCGTGAACTTGAAAGAGAGTCCCATCGACTTGACCCGCTCGGATTCATTCGCCCAGAGGAGGAAGACGAGGAACGCCAGGAAGGCGAACGACACCAGGAGCGACGAGCTCTTGAAAAAGAATATGGTGTAGACGTTGAGCAGCGTGCCGAGAAAGAAGTGGACGAGCGCCGTTCGGTACTGGTAATACCAGCGCTTCAGAGCACCCGCGGGCCCGGGCTGGGTCCCGCCCTCCTCCAGGAACATCTGCGTCAGCGCCGCGAGGATCACCGCGATATAGACGACCTGCTGGACGATCGCGAGCCAGTGGTCGGCGCGCTCGACGGTGACGATATCGAAGAGAAAGCCGCAGATGAAAGAGAGAACGGCGATGCGCTGCTCGTTCTCCGCGTAGTAGAGCCGCAGGCGCTCGATCCTGCCCACGGCCGGAACCGTTTCGCTCATTTTTCCCCTCCCCCCCTCCACCGCTCCAGGAGCTTGCGCGCGAACACCGCGCCGAGCGCGTCGTCCTCGTGCATGAAATAGACGTAGACTCGCCCGAGCGCCAATGCGGCGATCTTCTCCGCCCACACGCCGAGCTCCGCATCTTCATAGTGGGTGCGCCGCAGCCGCAGGTAGCCACTCGCGGCGGTCGCGATCACCGGCGGGGAATCGCCCTCGTCGGTGTCGGTATAGCAGAGCATCGCGCCTTTTTCACGCAGCGCCGCGTAGACCTCCTCGTCCTGCCACGTCGCGTTGCGGAATTCGAAGGCGGCGGGACGATCAACGGGCAGGAGCGCGAGGAAATCGCGCAGCCGCGGCAGGTCCTTCTTCAGGAAGGGCGGCAGCTGGAACAGGACCGGCCCGAGCTTGCCGCCCAGCGCCTGGGCGCGCCGGAGAAACTCCGCGACATGGGTCTCGCACTCCTTCAGCCGCAACTCGTGGGTGATGCGGCGGGGCGCCTTGAGCGTGAACGCGAAATCGGCCGGAACCTCCCCGGCCCAGCGCGCGAGCATGGTCTCCGCGGGCATGCGGTAGAAGGTGTTGTTGATCTCGACCGTCGCGAAATGCCCGGCGTAGTAGCGCAGCATCTCCTCCGCGGGATGCTTCTCGGGGTAGAACTTCCCTAGCCACTCCTTGTAGGAGAAGCCGCTCGTTCCGGCGAGGAGTTGCGTCATGGGCAGATTGTCCAGCACCGGTGCGCGATCCGGCAAGCTAGAATCTCTCGCATGCCCAAAGCCAAGCGCGCCGTACTGGCCGACCCGTCGGCGGCGGCAGCGCTGCTGGACGAATATTCCAAGAAGCGCGCTTTCGACGCCACCCCCGAGCCGGCGCCGGCGCCCGCTCCGGGCGAGGGACTGCTCCTTTTCGTGGTGCAGAAGCACTCGGCGCGCCAGCTGCACTACGACTTCAGGCTCGAATGCGAGGGGGTGCTCAAGTCCTGGGCCGTTCCCCGCGGCCCGTCGCTCAACCCCGCGGACAAGCGCCTCGCGGTCATGACCGAGGACCATCCTTACGATTACGCCTCGTTCGAAGGCGTGATCCCCCCCAAGCAGTACGGCGCGGGCGAAGTGATCGTGTGGGACTGCGGCCCGTATACGCCCGACGAGGACCGCAAGGGCCACTGGTACCACGACCGCGCGCAGGCCGAGCGCCTTGTCAGGGAGGGCATCGCCGCGGGCAAGCTGAGCGT
>Ga0137409_10009087_pt1 | contig 10131 bp, 6 predicted proteins | sample CZODoug1_16funga_FD_122059 | JGI IMG/M metagenome (GOLD analysis project Ga0137409, IMG submission 122059) | Vadose zone soil fungal communities from Angelo Coast Range Reserve, California, USA - CZODoug1_16fungal (Hybrid Assembly) | ecosystem: Environmental > Terrestrial > Soil > Vadose zone...
CGAGCTCCGCGTCGAGATTCCCTCGGATAGGTAGATGGCGACCCGCGTCCTCCTCGCCGACGATCATGCTGTGCTGCGGCAGGGTCTTCGCGCGCTGCTGGAACAGGAAGGGTTTCAGGTCGCGGGGGAGGCCGTGGACGGACAGGAAGCCTTGCGGCTGGCGCCGACGCTCCATCCCGACATCGCCATCCTCGACATCAGCATGCCGCTGCTCAATGGGCTGGACACTGCCCGCTGGCTGAAGAAGTGCCTGCCCACCACGAAGGTCATCCTGCTCACGCGCCACGACGAGCCGCAGTACGTGACCGAGGCCCTCCATGCCGGCGTGAAAGGCTACGTGCTCAAGAACCAGGTCGCGACCGACTTGATCCAGGCCATCCACCAGGTCAGGCTGGGCGGAATCTACCTGAGCCCCAACATCTCCCGCGCGGTCGTCGAGGCGTATCTCTCGAAGACGGAGGCGGCGGATCCGCTCACGGCGCGCGAGCGGCAAGTCTTGCAGATGGTCGGCGAAGGGAAGTCCACCAAGGACGTGGCGAGGCTGCTGGGGATCAGCACCAAGACCGCCGAGTCGCACCGGGCAAGGCTGATGCGAAAGCTCGACATCCACGAGACGGCGGGGCTGGTGCGCTATGCCATCCGCCGCGGACTCATCCAGCCCTGATCGCGCACCCCGCGTGATCGCAGCGTTTCCGCGCCGCGCGGGATTCGAGCCAGCGCACAGCGCAGCGCGTTGCAGGGGTTTACCTCAATGCCGCGCAGTCATTTCACTCAGGATGATTCGACGGTTCACCCGGTTGAACATCGCCCCCGCGATCAGGAGATCCCCTGCTGAGCGCGGGGGCTGCCGGACGAAGCCGGAGAGGTCCGGACGAAGGGATGGCCATGAAGCGCGAGGACCACATGCTCGAGGACATCGTGCGGGCCCGCCTGCCGCAGCCGGTGCTCCGGGCCGTACGCAGTCCTCTGCGGGTGACCGCCGTCGGCGGCGGGACGGGACTTCCCTCCGTGCTCGGCGGCCTGACCCGCCTGCGCGGCAGCCACGTCCCGATGGAGGTCTCGGCGGTGGTGACTACCTGCGACGACGGCGGCAGCTCCGGCAAGATTCGCCGCCGCTACCGGCTTCCCAGCCCGGGCGACATCCGCAACTGCCTGGTCGCGCTTACGCCGGGGGAGAACCCGCTCGCCGAGATCTTCCAGCATCGCTTTCCCGGGACCGGTGGCCTGGGCGGCCACACCATCGGAAACCTCATTCTCGCGGCCCTGGCCCAACGTCTCGGCGATTTCGGTTCCGCGGTGGAGGCCGCGACGCGCCTGCTTGGGGCCCAGGGCCGCGTCCTGCCCTCGACGGTCGATCGCGTCGACCTGGTGGCGCAGCTGACGGACGGCCGCGTGGTTCGCGGCGAGAGGGCCATCGCGGCCGCGGGCGGGCGCGTGGCCCGGATGCGGCTGAAGCGACCCGTTCCGGCAAACCCCGAGGCGCTGGACGCGGTGTCGCATGCGGACCTGGTGGTGTTCGGTCCGGGCAGCCTCTACACCAGCGTGATCGCCAGCCTGCTCGGCGAGGGGATGAGAGCGGCGCTTGCCTCCTGCCACGGCTGGCGCGTGCTGGTCCTGAACCTGTTCACGCAGCCGGGCGAGACCGACGGCTACGACGCCGTCGATCACGTGCGGGCGATCCAGCACCACTTCGGCCCGGTGGTCGACGCAGTGCTGGTGCATGCGCGCCCCCTGCCGCAAAAGATGGTGTCCGCCTACGCGGCGAACGGAGCGCAGGTCGTCTCCTGCGACCGCGACGCGCTCGCCGCGCTCGGGGTGAAGACCTTCGCGTCCGACCTGCTGGGACCGGGAAACAAGGCCCGGCACGACGCCGCCAAGCTGGGAAAGGCGCTCCACGACATCCTTCGTTCACGGCGCGAGTTGCACCGAGGTGGAATGGCATGTGCGGAATCGTCGGCTACATTGGTGGGCGCGAAGCGGGTCCGTTCCTCGTCGAAGGCCTCCGGCGCCTCGAGTATCGGGGCTACGACAGCGCGGGGGCGGCTTTTCTCTTCCGGGACCGGGTAGTCACCGAGAAGTCGAAGGGCCGGGTCTCCGATCTCGCCTCCGCCCTCCTGCGGGCGGGACACGGCGCGACCGTGGGCATCGGGCACACCCGCTGGGCGACTCACGGCCGCCCCAACGACCGGAACGCGCATCCCCACGCCGACTGCACGGGGCGCATCGCGGTCGTCCACAACGGCATCATCGAGAACTACCGGGAGCTGAAGGAGATGCTGGTCGCCGCGGGGCACCGGTTCGCCTCGGACACGGACACCGAGATCCTCGCCCACCTGGTCGAGGACGAGCGGAACGGCGACGGCCTCGAGGCGGCGGTCCGCCGCGCGCTGCGCCGGGTGACCGGCAGCTTCGCCATCGCCGTCCTCTCGGTCGACGATCCCTCTCGCCTGATCGCCGCACGGCGCGGATCCCCGCTGATCGTGGGTCGCAGCTCGGGCGAGCAGCTGCTGGCCAGCGACATCCCCGCGCTCCTGCCCTTCACCCGCGACCAGCTGGTGCTTGAAGACGGCGAGATGGCCGTTCTCTCGCGCACGGACGTCGAGGTGGTCGCGCTGCGCGACGGCCACCGCGAGCAGCGGACCCACACCCGCATCGAGTGGGACCTCGACACGGCCGAGAAGGGCGGCCACCCCCACTTCATGCTCAAGGAGATCCTCGAGCAGCCGCGGGCCCTGCGCGACACGCTGGCGGGCCGGATCGTCTCGGGACTGCCGGAGTTGCCGGAGCTGCGCATCACCGCCGCGCGGGCGCGAGAGATCCAACGGGCGGCCCTGGTGGCCTGTGGAACGAGCTGGCATGCCTCGCTGGTGGGCCGCCGGTACCTGGAGGAGCTCGCGGGTCTGCCTGCTTCGGCGGAGGTGGCGAGCGAGTACCGCTATTGGCCACCGCTCGCGGGTGAAGGGAACGCGGCCGCGCGCAACCGGCTGGTGGTGGCGGTCAGCCAGTCGGGCGAGACCGCGGATACGCTGGCCGCGCTGCGCTCGGAGATCGCCGCTGGCGCGCAGCCGATCGCGCTGGTGAACGCAGTCGGAAGCTCCATCGCCCGCGAGGCCAAGGCGGTGCTGTACACCCGTGCGGGGCCGGAGATCTCGGTCGCCTCCACCAAGGCCTTCACCACGCAGGTGGCGGGATTCCTGCTCGTCTCGCTGTACCTAGGCTTGCTGCGGGGCCGGATCGCGCAGGAGCGCGCGCATGCCCTCGCCACCGCGCTGGCCTGTCTACCCGACCAGCTCGGGGCCCTGCTGCCGCGGGCCGCGGAGCAGGCGGAGGCCCTCACCGGCCGCCTCTCGGGGATGACGGGGGCCCTCTACCTGGGCCGCGGATGCTCCTACCCACTCGCCCTCGAAGGAGCGCTCAAGCTCAAGGAGATCACCTACCTCCACGCCGAGGGCTATCCGGCGGGCGAGATGAAGCACGGTCCGATCGCGCTGGTCGGGCCCCGCACGGCGGTCGTGGTGGTCGCGCCTTCCGACCGGATGCGCGCCAAGACGCTGGGGAACCTCGAGGAGGTGAAAGCACGCGAAGGATTCGTGGTGGCCGTGGGCACCGAAGGGGACGAGGAGCTGCGCCGCCTCGCCGACGTCTTCTTCGCCCTGCCGGCTGTCGACGAGCTGCTCACCCCGCTGATCGCGGCGGCGCCGCTGCAGCTCATCGCCTACGAGCTCGCGGTGGCGCTGGGTCGCGACGTGGATCAGCCCCGCAACCTGGCGAAGTCGGTGACCGTTGAATAGGAGGGCGCCGGCGCTGCTGCTGCTCTGCTTCCTCGCCGCGGCGTCCGGCTCGCGCGGCCAGGTGATCGAAGGCGTGTTCGTCCATTTTGGCTACGATGCACAGGACAACGCGATGCCCGCGGCCCTGCTTGGACCGTATTTCGCCGAGCTCGCTTCCATCGGCGTCGGCACGGTCGTCGTCGACCAGGTGCGGGCAAGGACCGTCCCGGGCTGCGCGGGAGATTCGTCCAGCTTCAAGTGGCTGCCCGAGTTTCCCGGCAAGCTCGGGTCCATTCTCGATCTCGCGGCCCGATATGGAATGGGCGTCTACGTCGGCCTGGCGGTAACCATGGTCTCCTGCAAAGAGTTCTGGGACCCGCAGAAGCCGAACGCGATGCTTGCGGTGCAGGACACCGCGGCCACCGTCGATGCGCTGGCCGGCCACGCGACCCACCCGGCATTCCGCGGTTGGTACATCCCCGACGAGCCGCCCGCGTTGGACGAGAGCCCGTACCCGTACTACGCGAACCTGGTAACTGCGATCAAAGCGCGGACCCCCGGGGCCCCGGTCGTCGTCGCACCGCCTCTCGCGCTTGCCGCCGGCGGCTGCGGCGGCCCTTGCGCTCCCTCGGCCCTCGCCGACAAGGCGCTGAAGTTCCGGAACGCGACCGGCGTCGACATCCAGGCCTGGCAGGACAGCGTCGGAAGCTCGGCGACGGAGCTCAATCAGTGGAGCCGGAGCGGGTCCTCGGTGGAGCAGTACTTCGTCGGCCTGGCTGATGCGCTCGGCCAGGACGGGCTGTGGGCGGACGTGGAGCTGTTCACCTGGGCGTCAAGCCTCTTCCAGTTTCCGGGATATCAGCCCGCCTCGATGAGCCGCATCAACGAGCAGCTGTGGGAGACGCGGAGCGGGAGCGGCGGCAGGAGCGCCAAGCGCGTGGTCTGGCTCCAGCAGTACCACATGAGCGCCGCCTATCCCGGCCGGTTCCAGGGTGCGGAACGGCTGCTCGCGGCATACAAGGCCTACTACGGGTACACGGGCCGGCTGCTCACGCCGATGAACTACGGCAATTATCTGTGGGAGACGCCGCCGAGCTCCAGCTATCCGGACCCTGCGAATCAGAAATTGTTCGATCGCCACGCCGGCGATCCGAGGGACTTTCTCCAGCGCGACTGGACCGGCGTCGTGGGGACCGCGCAGGTGGTCGTGGACCTGGGCGGCCCGCAGCGGATCGATTGGGTCGCGGCAGACCTGCTCCACGATCCCGGTCTCGGCATCCAGGTCCCAACGCAGCTCGACGTGTATTGCGCCAATGTGCCCGGCGAGTTTGCGGCCGCGCCGTTGATGTCCAGCAGGCCACGGACTGCCGAGAATGGCGTCGCGTCCGCCGGCGAGTACGTTCTGGGCAACGACCTGCCGTTGGCAGCGACCTGTCGCTGGCTGCGCATCGTACTGACCAATCCCGGTTACTGGACGTTCCTCAGCGAGGTCGAGATTATCGGCGGCTAAAAGCCCTCCTTGCTTTCGATTGTGCCTCCACAGCGCTCCTCCGCGCCTGCGGCGAGCGCGCGCCGCACGCGCGAAGTGCGCCAATGATCGATCGGTAATCTGCCCAGGCAGAATTAGGGATTTCACCTCATTGGATGCGGCCGCCGGCGCACCATCCTGTCTCTCACCAGGATCTCCCCCCCTTGGCCTCCCTTGGCCTTGAAAGGCCTGACATGCGATTCAAAGGATATGCAAGCTTGATGGTCTGCGCGGCGTTGGCGTTCAGCTGCGAGGGCACCGGCAAATCAGGTGGAACGCTTCAGGCAGCGGCCGGCAACGCGCTGCTGACGCCGCTTCCGCTTCCGCTTCCGCCTCCGCCGCCTCCTCCACCCCCACCTCCGCCTCCAGTACTCCCGCTTCCGCCGCCTCCGGCTACGCCGCCACCCGCGACGCCGGAGCAGGTCCAGGGCGTGCTGAACATGTTCCCGCAGGACAAGGGACCGGTCCCGCAGCAGCGCGGCCTCGATCTGCGCCCGCTCTCGCCGCCGCTCCCGAACCTGTTCCCGTCGCAAACGCAGACGCTGGTGCTGTACGACGACGGCGGCCCCTACGGCTGGCTGGGCGAGCTCTACGGCATGGCCGCCGGGCACCTCGCCTCGCACTTCGGCGACTGGACGGCCAAGCCCGTCGGCCAGTACCAGGCCGGCGACCTCGCCAAGTACACCGCCGTCATCTACGTGGGCTCTACCTACGATCAACCCGTCCCGGTGGCGTTCCTCGATGACGCGCTCGCCGCCACCCGGCCGGTGATCTGGATCTACGACAACATCTGGCAGCTCGCGAACCGTTCGACGAACTTCGTCGGCACGTTCGGCTTCAACCCCTGGTACTTTGACACCAGCTCGGTCGCCAAGGTCGTCTACAAAGGGACGAACCTGACGCGGTACGCCGCCAACGGCGGCGGGATCATGCTCCACAGCGCCCTCGATCCCGCCAAGGCGACCGTGCTGGCGTCGGCCGTCCGCGCCGACGGCACGACCTTCCCCTGGGCGGTGCGCTCCGGGTTCCTGACCTACATCGGCGAAAATCCCTTCGCGTACATCTCCGAGCAGGACCGCTATGTCGCCTTCTCCGATCTGCTGTTCGACGCGCTCGCCCCGTCGACGCAGGAGAGGCATCGCGCGCTGGTCCGCATCGAGGATGTTTCGGGCAAGTTCGATCCGAAGGACATCCGCGCCATCGCCGACTACCTGTCCAGCGAGCAGGTGCCGTTCAGCATCGCGGTCATCCCCCAGTACCTGGACCCGCTGGGCGCCGAGAACAACGGCATTCCCCAGTCGATCGCGATGCACGAGGCGCCGGCCATGGTGGACGCGCTCAAGTACGCGGTCAGCAAGGGCGCGACCCTGCATATGCACGGGTACACCCACCAGTACTCAAACGTGCCCAATCCGTACAACGGAGTCAGCGCCGACGACTTCGAGTTCTGGCGCGCCCACGTCGACCCCGCGAACTACGTGATCCTCGACGGTCCCATCCCCGAGGACTCCGACACCTGGGCCGCCGGCCGCATCGCCAATGGCCTCGCCGAGTGGGCGCTCTGCGGCTTCGCGCCGCCGACGACCTGGGAGTACCCGCACTACGCGGGCTCGGCAGGGGACTCGCGCACCATCTCGACCCTCTTCCCCACCGCGTATCACCGCGGGCTCTACTTCAAGGGGGCGCTCACCGGGCAGCCGGACGATCCGACCAAGTATTTGGGCCAGTTCTTTCCGTACGTGGTGAACGACGTCTACGGGTTCAAGGTGATCCCGGAGAACATCGCTAACTACGAGCCGCTGCCCTCGAACAACAACCCGCCCCGGCCACCCGAGGTCATCATTGCCAACGCGAAGGCGAACCTCGTGGTCCGGGATGGTTTCGCCAGCTTCTACTTCCACCCGTTCTACGACATCGCGATGCTCAAGCAGATCGTCGCGGGCATCAAGCAGGCCGGGTACACGTTCGTGAAGCCGCAGGACCTCTGAGGACCGGGAGGATCGGGTGCACCCTCACGAGCTCCAGCGCTGCCGAAGCCTGCTGACGGTCCTCGCGATCCTCGCCTCGCCGGCCCTCCTCGGGGCCGGCGGCGGCGTCCCCGACACGTCCGTCCAGGCAGCGGCGCCGTCCTCCGCAAGCGCGTGGATGGACGAAGCCTACCGGCAAAAGGCCGCCGGCGACGCGATGTCGGCGGCCGCCGCCTTCGAGTCGGCCCGTGCCGCGGGCGCCGATGCGCAGCGGATCGAGGTCGAGCTCGGATATCTGGCCGCTCAGCGCAGCGACGCGGACGCGGCCCGCAACCATTTCCAGAGAGCGCTGCAGGGTCCGGATCCCGAAGTGGGCGCCAGGGCCCGGGCGGAGCTGCGCGAGTCTTTCCTGCAGGAAGTTTCGCTGCGAAAGTCCCGGCAAGACCTCGACGGCGCGCGCGCGGCCCTCCAGTCGGCGCGCGGCGTGGGCTCGGACCCTCAGCGCATCGACCTGGAGCTCGCGTACCTGGCCCTGGCGGGAAACGGGATGAACGACGCGCGGGAGCACCTCGCCCGCGCTTCGGCCGGTCCCGACCCCGCCGTCGCCTCGCGGGCGCGGGAACAGCTCAGCCTTCTGCCGAGCCAGGTGTGGAGGGACTTCTACGCCGACGTGTTCAGCTGGGATCGCGTCTCCGGCGGGAACCCATCGAGCAACGCCGTACCCACCATTCGTCTCCGCGCCGGCTACCGCCTGTCCTTCGAGACCGACGTCAGCGTCTACCTGTACGGGCAGGGAACGCGCGACCTGGCATCGAGGGGCGTCGGGGCCGGCGCGGCGCCTCAGATCCTCGCCGACAACTACGCCTCCGTCGGCGCGGGAGTCCTGCTGCGCCTCTGGGACCGCCGCGTCGGGTTGTTCCTGCAGGGGGGGCCGGCGCTCAACCTGCTCGACGACCGGCGCTCCCGGCTGGCATTCGACGCTCGGGGGGGAGGCTATCTCGGGCTCGAGACTCCTCGCTGCTGGCCTTCCGCGGGCGGCGGCGTCTCATTCGGCCTGGTTCCTTGCGCCGAGCTTTACTCCGAGATCACCTACGTCAGCCGATTCGCCGACAACGTGATCGGGCTGTTGCGTGGGCGGGCGGCGGCGACCTGGCTGATCACGGGCCCCGTCGCGTGGCAGGTCGCCGGCGAGCTCCGGGCGGCGGCCGACCGCAACGGCGACTTCTACAACAACCTCGTCGACGCGGGCGTCGGGCCGCGGCTGCGCCTCCTGCGCCCGCTGCTCGTCGACATCTTCCCCAGCTTCAACGCTGGCAGCTATCTGGGCCGGGCCAACAGCGATCCCGCGCCGAAGCCGCTCTCCTACCGCGACTTCCGGATCCAGGTCGCCACCTACCTGGAATTCTGACCATGGCCCTCCAGGAGATCGATTTCGCGATGCAGTCGCTGATGCAACCGGTGGCCTGGGCCATCTTCGCCAATCAACTGGACGAGCTGTTCATGGACGCAAACTACCTGCTCCGCGGGTTGTACCGCAGGAGCCAGCGCGTGGTCCCGGAGCAGGCCCTCCGCTCGGTGGAGCAGAAGCGGATAGCCATCCTGCTTCCGGCCTGGAAGGAGGACCACGTCATCGAGCGCATGCTCGAGCACAACCTCGGGTCGATCGATTACGATCGCGACCGGTACGATTTCTTCTGCGGCACCTACCAGAACGATCCGGACACCCAAGGCTGCGTGGACCGGCTCGCCCGCCGCGTCCAGGGCGTGCACAAGGTCGTGGTCCCGCACGGCGGACCCACCTCGAAAGCCGACTGCCTGAATTGGGTCTACCAGGGGCTGCTGCTCGCCGAGCGCCGGCGCGGGATCCGCTACGACATCCTGCTCATGCACGACGCGGAAGACGTGATCCACCCGCTGGCGTTGCGCCTCTATAGCCTGCTCATCCCCCGCTACGAATTCGTGCAGACCCCCGTCTTCTCGCTGCAGCTCAAGCGCAGCCAGTTCGTGGCGGGAACGTACATCGACGAGTTCGCGGAGCACCATCTCAAGGAGATGAAGGTGCGCCAGGCCCTCGGCGGCCTGGTCCCTTCCGCGGGGGTCGGTAGCGCCTTCGAGCGGAACGCTTTCGAGGAGATCGCGCGCTCCCACCAGCAGCAGCCCTTCAATCCCTCGAGCCTCACCGAGGACTACGAGATCGGCCTCAAGTTCCGGCTGGCCCGGAAGCGCGTGTGCTTTGCCTGCCACACCATCGAGCGCGAGGTGGTGGTGCAGCGCGGCGTCTTCCGCAAGCGGCCGGTCCCCGCGACGCAGGAGGAGTACATCGCCACGCGCGAGTATTTCCCTGCCGGCTTCAAGGCCTCGGTCAGCCAGCGCTCGCGTTGGATCCTGGGGATCACGTTGCAAACCTGGGAGCAGATGGGTTGGCAGGGCACGCTGACGGTCCTGTACTGCCTCTGGCGCGACCGGAAGGGCCTGCTCAACAACGTGCTGCTCGTTCTCGCGTACGCGCTCGCTGCTTGGATCCTCTGCCGGTCCGCGGACAGCGCGATCCAGGGCGGTGGTTTCCACGCTGCCGACCAGGCCGCGGGCGGTGACGCCCTCTCGCTGCTGCTCGCGTTCAACTGCACGTCACGCCAGCACGGGTCACCGCAGCCACTGTGGCTGACTGCATTCGGAATCGTCATCGTGGCTGCGCTGGTGGGCGGGGCGATCCCGTACGCGGTCGTGCTCTGGCGGCGGCAGAGCGACGAGCGCGACCGGGCGATCACGAATGGATCAATGGCCTTCGCGTTGCTGGCAACCACAGTCTTCGTGATCGTCTTCTCGTCCCTCAAGGACTTGCAGGTCGGCCCGACCATGCAGCCCA
>Ga0137409_10009088_pt1 | contig 10130 bp, 10 predicted proteins | sample CZODoug1_16funga_FD_122059 | JGI IMG/M metagenome (GOLD analysis project Ga0137409, IMG submission 122059) | Vadose zone soil fungal communities from Angelo Coast Range Reserve, California, USA - CZODoug1_16fungal (Hybrid Assembly) | ecosystem: Environmental > Terrestrial > Soil > Vadose zone...
TCACTTCGTCGCAAAGATGGCAACCCGGGCGCGTGTACAACGTGACGTCTCGCGGCCCGCACCGCGCCAGTCGCAGATCTTCCGGGGAATCGCTCACGGCTGGGGATTCGAATACTTCATGAAGGGACCGGAGTGTGAATGAAACGCATGCGCGCGATAGAGTTCCGCGATTTGCCGGATGTGACCGAGATCATGATTGGCCCATTCGTTGATCATTTCGGTGAGCGTGATGGTTCCCAGCTCCGAATGTACTCCGGTTCGAGCGCCGGCGGATGCCGGCAATCCCACCAGGAGAGCGAGCGTCGAACGCCGCGTGCGCGTAAATAACGCCAGATGTTCACCCGCCGATCCGCGGGAATACTCTCCGCGCGCCACGGCTCCCGCCAAATCGTACTTCGCAAGCGCGGGAGAATCCTCGGCCACCATCCGCAGCGCGCGCTCCGCATACACCTGTTCGAGCGCCGCGAGGTGTGCGAGCACCTCTGAAATGGACCACCGCTCCGGGGCCGGCTTCCAGTGCAACAACTCACTCGGCAAATCGCAAAGCATCGTTTCCAGAAGGCGCGGCGTCTTTTCCAGTAGCGAAATGGCGGGCTGCATATCGCGGGCAGAGGCGGGCTGCATAAGGCACCTCCGGGCAGGTCTTCATCTTACTCTCAAAATGCTTCGAGAGAACCCCGGAAGAACTAGCGCATAATGTTCAGTATCGATTTGCGAGGACCAGGCCCATGGGAAAAGTTGTAGCGTTGACGGATGATCTCTTTTTTCAGATGAAGCTGGCGGAAACCGCCAAGCTGCTCGGCGTGGAATTGAAAGTCGCCACCAACGGCGACGCGCTCATGGGCCTCATGGAGAGCCATCCAAAACTCGTCATCGTGGACTTGAACTCGCGCAGTCATCCCATCCAGACCATCGAAATGTTGCGCCTCGTTCGAAAAGATGTCCGCCTTGTGGGCTTCCTCTCGCATGCGCAGGTGGACCTTGCCGCCCAGGCCCAGAAGGCCGGCTGCGATGAAGTGATGCCGCGCTCCGCTTTCACTCAGAACTTGGCCTCTATCCTCAGCGTGGCAAAGGATTGACTGGAACTTGCATCCAACTAGCATGCTACGACGAGTTCTTTTTTTCTTCTGCATCGCTTCCTTCACAGCGAGCTCCGGTTTTTCCCAGGAGTCCAGTTCCCAACCCAGCGCCCCGGCAGTGAACGTGCCGGCCGCAGTTCCACCCACTGCAACCACTCCCGCAGCCGCTCTCCGCGACGTCCTCTCTGCAGCCTGCTCCCAGAGCCAAACCGATTTCGCTCGTTTTCTCACTGTGCGAAACAAGCAAGCCTTCGCGCGTATGACGCCACTGGCTCGCATCGCACTAATGAAACGCTTCGTTCTTCTCAATGAGCCCGGCAAACCCACGGCCTCCACGAATCCTGCGGGGCGTCCCATCCTCCGTTGCCAAACTCCCGCCGTCACCACGGAAATGCAAATCGGCGGCACCGAGCTTCGCGACAACATCGCCTTCCTGCCGATGGAACTCCGCGATACGACGGACCCCACTGCCGCAACCGTCCGCCAGGTCACTATGGGATTTGTCCGCGAGGACGCTGAATGGAAGCTGCTCTCTCTTGGCCTGCTGCTCCTGGATCTTCCTTCTCTCGAAGCGGAGTGGGACGCCGCCGAGACCGATGCTACCGAGCACGGCGCCCTCGAAGCCTTGCGCGCTATCGCCGACGCCGTCGAAATCTTTCGCAAGAAATTTACCCGGCTTCCTGAATCTCTCGCAAATCTCGGCCCTCCGGTGCATGGCTCGGCGAACGCGGACGCCGCAGGTCTCCTCGATTCCGATCTCGCCACGGGAATGAAAGACGGCTACGCGTTCCGTTACGTGATTGCGGGAGCCAGCATTCTGGGCGCGCCTGCAAAATACGAACTCGCTGCGACTCCGCTCCGCTACGGCCGCACCGGCAAGCTCTCTTTCTTTCGCGATTCGAACGGCAAGTTCCACGCCGCCGACCGCCACGGCGCCATCGGCAATGAAACGGACCCCAAGGTGGAATAGCACGGCGCTACGGCTGCGCTTTCACCGTCGGATAGGTAACCCCCAGCTGTTCCAGGTAGCTTTTGTACTTCGCGGGATCGTAATAATATTTCTTCAGCTGCGGCAGGAACTTCTCCATCTTCTCTTTGTTCATATCAATCGCGGGCGTGTCTTCCGGCGCGAGAAACGATTCGTAGTGAATCTCTTTCGTTTGCACATTGCGAAAATAATCCCACGCCTGCCTCACGAGTTCCGGCTGCAGCAGAAAATCCAGCGCGGTCATGGCCTGCACCTTGGCGCCCGCGGTCGAGCCTTTGTGCGCGATCGGCGTAGCCATCGACACCGCGTTCGCCCAGCTATGTCCGGGTAGATTTGGAATGTTCGCCGGGTACATGAGATATACCATCGGCACGTTCCAGGAAATATCGCCGACGTCATCCGACCCCCCGCCGATCGGCTCCTTCACCGGCTCGGAGAGTGGCGTGACTTTGTCTTTCAGCCCCTCCACTTTTGCGCCGATTTCTTTCTGCAGCGCCTTCGCCAGCATCTGATCGGCCTCGCTCCACCTCGGCATTCCCACTTGCTCGATATTCTTTTGCTGCCACTCGGCAATCACCTTATTGAAGTGCGTGGGCCAAGCCGAGCCCACCAGCTTGCGATTGACTGTCGTGTCGCTCATCTGCGCCGCCGCGTCGGCCATGGTGTTGCCGATCTCATAGAGCGACTTGATATGCGGATAGTCCAGTTCGCGAAAGTAATACCAGACCGCGGCCTCCGACGGCACCACGTTCGGCTGATCGCCGCCGTTGATGATCACGTAGTGCGAGCGCTGTTGCAGCCGCAAGTGTTCCCGCCGGAATTCCCATCCGGCGTTCATCAATGAGACTCCGTCCAACGCGCTGCGTCCATCCCACGGCGCGCCCGCCGCGTGTGCGGCCTTGCCGTGGAAAAAATATTGCACGGACACCAGCCCGCTCCATTTCCCGTCCCCGGTCCCGTACGAAGTCGAGAACTCGTGCCACACGTGCGTGCCAAGCACGATGTCTACATCTTTGAAAAGTCCCGCGCGTACGTAAAACGCTTTGGAACCAAGAATCTCCTCGGCCACCCCGGGAAAGATTTTGATCGTGCCCGCTATCTTGTGCCCCTCCATGAGTTTCTTGAGCACCAGGGCCGCCGTGATGTTTACTGCCATCCCCGAGTTGTGCCCTTCGCCGTGCCCCGGCGCGCCCTCGATCAATGGATCGTGATACGCCACGCCGGGCTTCTGCGAAGCGCGCGGAATGCAGTCGAGGTCGGTGATATACGCTATCATCGGCTTCCCGCTTCCGTACGTCGCTACCCAGGCCGTCGGAATGCCCGCAACTCCTCTCTCCACGCGAAAACCGTTCTTTTCAAGGATTCCCGTGACGTACCGCGAAGTCTCGAATTCCTGAAATCCCAGTTCGCTGTAGCTGAAGATTTGGTCCACCATCTGTTGCGTGAACGTCTGCAATCGGTCCACTTCGGTGACCGCTTCCTGCTTGAGCGCCGGCAGTTCCGTGGATTGCTGCGCGAAGAGAAGAGCAGGCAGAAAAAGTACGCTAACGAGCCCTGCGATTCGAAACCATTTTTTCATGGGACCTCTTGAGCAAGTGAGTTGCGCCGGGATGATAACGCGAGTGTCGCCCGACTCACAAACGGCTTCTGTCAGGGCATGGCTTCAGCCGTGCCAAAAAGTAACTGAAATTCGCAGGCTTTAGCCCCTGAGGTCAGAAGTGAATTGGGCTAATTGGTTTACGAGATAGCTTCTGCCCATTGCCGCGCGGATTTGTGCTCCGCAACAGTTGGCGCTACTATCGTGCGATTCTCCATGCCTCGCCGCGCGCACACACGCTTCCACTTCGTTTTACTGGCACTCGCGCTGTTGGCGCCTCTGCGTGCGAAAGCATCGCCCCAGTCTGAATTGGCCTACGGCCCGCTTCCCGTCTTTGAACTTCACAGCGGCTTCTGGATTAATCTCCATCACACCCTCTATCACCAGGCCCGGCTCCGCAAAGACGCTGCACCCCAGGACAAACCCAGCAAGACCTCCGGCCCCGCGCTGAAAACCCCGGCGGAGGCAAAACCCGCTTACACCGCCGCGGAACAAAAAGCCTGGGAAGACGCGGTCTCCTATTACGCCGCCAATCTTGCCGACAAGGACCTCCTCTTCTCCAGCGAACTCGTCCAGCTAAAGAATCAGCTTAGCGATTTCGAGGATTGCGACGAGCTTACCGGCAAAACCAAAAAATTCTGCGACGCCGGCCTGCCCTCAAAACTGGCGCAGGCTCTCGAAGCCGCCGCTCCCGTCTACCGCGCGCATCTCTGGCCGGAGCACGACCGCGCCAATCGCCGCTGGATTCTGCGCGTCGCCCCGCTCGTCATCGAACAGGGCGTCGGCCTCTCCGAGCGCCTCGCGGACATTTATGAGACCCACTGGCCGCGCCAGAAAATCCGCGTGGACGTCGCCGCCTACGCCAATTTGGCCGGCGCTTACACCACGCTCGATCCCCTGCGCGTCACCATCGCCAGCCTCGACTCGCGCAATCAGGACGCGGAAGCCCTCGAAGTTCTTTTCCACGAAGCCTCCCACGGCATCGCCGAACCGGTGCAGGACGCCATCATTCGCGAATGCCGCCAGCGCGATAAAGCCATCCCGCGCGACCTCTGGCACGCTCTGATTTTCTACACCACCGGCGAAGTCCTCCGCCCCGTTCTCGTCTCTTCTGACGCCACTCCCCGCGGCGCACTGGACCTTCGCTCCTCCAGCAGTCCCGCCGGAAGCTCCACCTCTGCCTCCGGAAGCTCTCCCACCGGTTCCCGCGAAAACTCCCGCAGCACCTCCGCCGCCGGATACACTCCCTACGCCCTCCGCGAAGGCCTCTACGAACGCGGCTGGAAAAACTATCTCGACGTCCTCCAACGTTTCTGGCAACCCTACCTCGACGGCCGCGCCACCTTCAACGACGCTATCGCCCGCATGGTCTCCTCCCTCTAATTCCCCATTCCGCCCATTGTGACGAACGACGTGCAATGCCAATTTGCCCAACTCTCAACCGCTCAACGCTTTACAGCCCCGTTCGAATGATACACAGAAAGTAATTGACACGCGGTATACCTTCCTGCTATCCTTCAGCGTGTTTGTCGATCAGCATCCCCGCCGACGGGCCTCTCTAGCTCGTCCACCCCGGTTCCGTCACCGTGACGAAAACCGCGTTGCTGTAAGTCCTTTGTTTGCCACTCTTACAGATCGCTCGCAAATCGCTGAAAAACCAAATACTTTAAGTCCTTTCCTTGCCACTCATACAGACATCGCGCCCGTAAGTCCTGCATTTGCCACTCATACGAAAACAATAGGGGTGTGTATCAACTCTTCCCATTTTGAAACTCGCTTTGTCGGTCGGGGCATCCCGGATACAGCTTCGGGACCTTCTAACCTTGCAACGTTCCTTTCTGACTATCCACCCGTTTGTCCCCCGGCCGCCGATATGCTAGGCTTTGCCTTGCAAAAATCGTCCGGCCCTGCGCCGCGCAATTCCCAGCGATGCGCACGTCCTTTCCCGTTTGTCTCCCTGCGGCGCCCCCTTGGAGCTGAACGTCTCTCCGGAAAGAACGAGGCCCAGCTAAGAACGAGGGAACACCCAGCCCATGGCAGCCCGACAAACCGCCTCGAAAACTGAAAAATCTCCCGTGGAGATCAAGCTGGCGCACTCGCCGGATTCCGACGACGCCTTCATGTTTTACGCTTTGGCCACCCACAAGCTCCCCACGCCCGGCTTTAAGTACACCCATGTCCTCGCGGATATCCAGTCGCTGAACGACGCGGCTTTGACGGAGACCTACGATGTCACTGCCATCAGCTTCGCCGCCTATCCCGCGCTGCGCGACAAGTACATCCTCCTCGATTGCGGCGCCAGCTTCGGCGAAGGCTACGGCCCCATCGTCGTCTCCAACAAATCCCTGAAGCCCACTGAGCTTGCCGGCAAGCGCATCGGGGTTCCCGGACTGAAAACCTCCGCGTATCTCACGCTGAAACTCTTCGAATCAGACTTCGAGCCGGTCGTTATGCCCTTCGACAAGATCATTGACGCCGTGCAGAACAATCTCGTCGAAGCCGGCCTCCTGATTCACGAAGGCCAGCTCTTCTTCCCGAAACTCGGACTGCACCGCATCGTGGATCTCGGTGTCTGGTGGCAGGAGGAAACCGGCTTGCCTCTCCCGCTCGGCGGCAACGCCGTGCGCCGCGCGTTGGGTCCGCAAATTGGCCGCCAGATCGCCAAAACTATTCGGGACAGCGTCTCCTACGGCCTCGAGCACCGCGAAGAAGCCTTGAACTACGCCATGCAATTCGCCCGCGAAATGGACGCCGAGCTCGCCGACAAATTTGTCGGCATGTACGTCAACAATTGGACTCTCGGCTACGGCGAAAAAGGCCAGCAAGCCGTAAAAGAATTGATCAAGCGCGGCACCAAAGCCGGCCTGCTCCCCGCCCCGCCAACGGTGGAATTCCTCAGCGAATAAAAATCGCCGCGAACTTATGTCCACTCACCCTTCTCAAAAAACAATCTGCTTCGCCGCGCTCGTGCTCGTCGCGCTCGGCTCGCAAATTTCGCCAGCGGCAAACGCGCAGACTCCCGCGAAGCCGTGGCCGCAGGAAGCGGTGCGCAGTGCGCATGGAATGGTTGCTACCGACGAGGCTCTCGGCTCGCAGGTTGGCGTAGACATCATGAAGCGCGGCGGCACCGCCGTGGATGCCGCTGTGGCCGTAGCATTTGCGCTGGCGGTCGTGGAACCGGCAGCAGGAAACATCGGTGGTGGCGGATTTATGTTGATCCGCCTGGCCGGTGGAAAAACAACGTTTTTTGATTACCGCGAAGTCGCTCCCGGAAAAGCCTCACGCGATATGTACATCGGGAAAGATGGCAGGCTCGATGAAAATGCTTCTGTGATTGGCTACAAATCGGTGGCTGTGCCGGGTACCGTCGCTGGATTGGAATTGGTGCTGAGAAATTACGGAACGATGAAACTCGCGGACGTGATGGCGCCGGCGATTCGGCTTGCGAAAGATGGTTTCGCGGTCAGCGAAAAATTGGCGCACGAACTGGAAGAGGAGCGGCCGGGACTTGAGCAATTTCCAGCGAGTCAGCGCATTTTCGTGAACGCCGGAAAAATGTGGAAAGCCGGCGACACGCTGAAACAGCCGGAGTTGGCGGCGACGCTGAAGCGCATCGCCAAAAATGGCGCCACAGAATTTTATCGCGGCGAAACGGCGCGAATGCTCACGGATGAAATGGCGAAGAACGGCGGATTGATTACTCTGGAGGATCTCGCCAATTACAAAGTGAAAGTCCGCGAAGTCTTGCATGCCAAATACAGTAACGGCGGGCACGAATGGGAAGTGCTGACCGCTCCGCCACCCAGTTCCGGCGGAGTGGCGGTAATCGAATCCTTGAACATGCTCGAAGGAGTGCCGCTGAAAGGCTGGAGCGATCCGCAGAGCGTTCACATGGTTACGGAGACGATGAGGCGCATTTTTGCCGATCGCGCTGCGTATCTCGCGGATCCGGATTTTTCCGATGTGCCCGTCGCAGGATTGACGTCAGCGTGCTACGCGAAGGAACGTGCGTCCACGATCGATCCGACGAAGGCGTCTCCGAGCACAAGCGTGAAGGCCGGTGATCCGCGTGTCTGCGGAAAATCAGCGAGCAACAGTAACTTGCCGCAAACAATTGTCAGTCTCGGCGAAGGCCCGCACACCACACACTTCTCCGTCGTAGATGCAGCGGGAAACGCAGTGGCCAGCACGTACACGCTGAATAACAGCTACGGGTCGCACGTCACCAGCTCCGCGGGATTTTTGCTGAACGATGAGATGGACGACTTCACGACGCAGCCGGGGGTGCCCAATGCCCTGTTCGGCCTGATCCAATCCGACGCGAACGCCATCGCGCCGGGGCATCGCCCGCTCAGCTCGATGACGCCGACGATTCTTCTCCGCGACGGCAAGCTGAGCTTTGTCACCGGTTCGCGGGGCGGGCCGACGATTATTTCCGCGACGCTGCTGAGCGTGATTAACTGGATGAGACTGGGAATGGATCCGCAAACGGCCATCAACGCTCCACGATTTCATCACCAGTGGCTTCCGGACCAGATTCTGATGGAGAATGAGTTCCCTGCCAGCCTGGAAAATGAACTGAATGCGCGAGGCCATAAAACCAAACGCCGCGGCCACATCGGCCTGGTGAACGCCATCGGAATCGATCCGCAATCCGGGGAACGGCTGGGCGCAGCCGATCCGCGCGACGAAGGCGCGGCCGTGGGATACTAAACAAAGAGATTCTTCGACCCGATCATGCAAAGACTACTTTCGACCTATTTATTCGTATCGCGAAAATTGACGCCCGAACTCCTGGGGCAGATTTCCGATGCCAAATTCCAGGGCGTGGAGATTTTTTGCACGCGCAGCCACTTCGAATACGCGGCGAAGGTGGAAGTCCAGGCGATGGCCGGCGCTCTCGAAGCGCATAAACTACAACTGGTTTCTTTGCACGGGCCGACGAGCCGCGACCTGAGCGCCATGCGCGAGAGCGGCACGCCGCTCTCCATCTGCGAAGTCGAGCGGGTGCGGCGCATCGAAGCAATGGACGAATTGAAGCGCGTCATCGACGTCGCCGATGATTTGCCGTACGCGCGGCTGATTCTGCACATGGGCGGCTCGAGGGAAACTGCCGATCCCCGGAAGCGCGATGCGGCGTTCAGTACGCTCGAACATCTGGTCTTGCACGCGCATCACGCGGGGGTAACAATTTGCGTGGAAAACACCACTAGCGAAATGGGCGATCCCGCTTATCTTCGCGCATTTGTGGACGAAACGCGGCTCACTGGCCTGCGCTTTAATTTTGATATTGGCCACGCGCACCTCGCCGACGGCCCCGAAGAAGATCGCATTGAAAAAAGTTTCGCGCCCTTGCGCGAACTCGTCTCCTCCGTGCATGTCCACGACAACCACGGCGACAAAGATGAACACCTGCCGCCCTTCGACGGCTCGATTGATTGGGCCGATGCCATTAAGACCCTCCAGTCTGCGCCGCAAACTAGTTTGCCGATTGTGCTGGAGTTGAAGGAAAAGACCGGGCCAGAGGCGCCTGGCGCGGCGGATCAGCTCGCGGCCGCGCGAAAAGCCATGGATCGCTTTGAAAAAGCATGGGGTTAGAGCGGCAAGTACGGGTCAGCAGGGCCTTGACCCAAGAGAACTTCCTAAAGACGCACAAAAGCCGCACAAGGGTTCCGCCCTAAACATGAGTTGACCATTTTTATGACTATAGTCTAGAATATGGACTATAGGTGCGAGACATGATTGAAGTAGCCATTTCCGAATTCAAAGCCAAGTGCCTGGCGCTGCTGGAACAGGTGCGCCGAACACGGCAGCCCATCCGCGTAACACGTTTCGGCAAACCCGTAGCGGAGATTGTTCCCCCCACCTATCTACAGGACCGCGCCTCTTGGATTGGCTCGATGAAGGACTCCAAGATTATCGGAGACATAATTTCTCCAGCCAATGAGGAGGACGAATGGGAGGTCTTGCGCGATTGAAATTACTGCTAGATACGCATATCTGGCTCTGGCTTACGATCGATCCCAAACGCCTGGGACGAAACACCTTAGGAACACTGAAGGACGAGCAGAACGAACTCTGGCTTTCACCCATTAGCACATGGGAAGCCCTCACTCTACACCATAAAGGAAGGGTCCAGTTAAGCGGAGAGCTCGCTGCATGGGTTGCGCGCGCAACCGCAGGCATTAAGGAGGCTTTGCTGACCCATGAGATTATGACCGTAGCGAGACAATTGTCCCTGCATCAAGACCCATCCGACCGGATGCTTGCAGCCACTGCCCTAGTCCTGGACTTGACGCTGGTCACGGCCGACGAGCGGCTGATGGGGCTGGGAAATATCAGGACGCTCGCCAACCGCTGACCGCCCCGTTTGATCACTGGCCGGCCGTGGGTAGCGGCAGACGGCCTCTGGTAAACTGTCGATTTGGCATTTAGCCAAAGAATCTCACTATGACGACGATCACGA